>ENA-UOOA01000238-UOOA01000238.1-human-gut-metagenome-genome-assembly--contig:-P61old-NODE-238-length-123815-cov-13.633815_pt1 | contig 123815 bp, 83 predicted proteins | sample MGYA00242467_ERZ724014 | MGnify/ENA metagenome assembly ERZ724014 | reverse complement strand
TTATCCTTGCTCCAAATCAATGACAGCGGATTGAAAACGTAACGCTTTTTATCCCGATGATAGACTTTCTTTTTATTTTCGTCCAGATGATAATACAGGAACGACACCTTCTTCTTTTGTTTTATTGCCGTTTCTATGGCGTCTATATTGTAGATTATGCTCGAATTGCCGTATTTTTTCGCTTCCAAAAAAATAATGTTGTCCGTAGCGGTATCTTTATACATACCTATCGTCGAATACAACTTATTTATAATCGTTTCTTTTCTCGTTTCCGTAAGTTTTGACGCTTTTATTACGTCGGTCAGCATTGTAATTTCCGCCGTATCGAAAAGTTGATGCACGGCATAATAATACCGAGCCTTCTTTACATACGAACAGATTTCGTATCCGTATTTGTTAAGCAAATCTATATCCGACGGCAATACCTTTCTTGAAACCGATATTCCGCGTTCTTTCAATTCTTCGATGATTTCGTTAGTCGAAAGAGCGTGTTCCTCGTCGGTCGATTTTAGCAGTATGTCGTATAAGACTAATAATTTAATCGAACTATCCGTGTTTTTTGCCATGGTATTACCTTACAAATTAAGATTATCCGGTTTTAACAGGAAATCGAAGATATTCATAAACAATACGCCGTTGTCGTTATAATACGTAGGCGACATATCTCCCGTAATTACTATTTTTTTGAACGAATCGTCTATTCGCGTAAAAGGTCTTATCTCCTGAGAACGCTTTTCCTCGCTCGGCAAAGAGTACGCAGACTGTATATAATAGCGTTTTGTACCGAGATTACATACAAAATCGACTTCCAACTGTTTTCTGATGCCTTGTTCCTTCGTAATTACAACGCCGACGTCCACCGAAAAGCCACGCAACCTAAGTTCGTTATAGATTATATTTTCCATTGAGTGCGGTTGTTCGAACTGTCTAAAATTGATGCGTGCGTTTCTAAGTCCCAGGTCGGAAAAATAATATTTAAGCGGCGTATCTATATACGCTTTTCCTTTTATATCGTATCTCGAAGCCGATTCAACCAAAAAACAATCGGAAAAGTATTCCAGATATTTTTTTATCGTAGCCGAGGTTATATTCGACTTTTTTACCGAATGAAAAGTATTTTTCAACTTTTCGGGATTTGTAAGCGATCCGATAGACGAGGACAGAATATTAAGCAAATCTTCAAGATCGGCTTTGTTTCTGACCTTATGCCGAGTTTCAATATCCCTGATATAAATCTCATCAAAAAGACGTTTTAGCATTAACGACTTATTCTCCGCGCCTTCCCTCAAAACAACCATAGGGATACCGCCGTAAAGCATATATTCCGTAAGTCCTTCGTATTTATCGCCTTTATATGCCGACATAAACTCCGCAAAACTTAGCGGCTGCATATGAATTTCGTCGCCACGCCCCGCAAACTCGGTGATAATATCTTTTGACAAGAACTTTGCGTTACTTCCCGTTACGTAAACGTCAACGTTATCCATGTGCAAATAACCGTTCAACACCGATTCAAAGCAGTCAAGAAGTTGCACTTCGTCAAGCAAAAGATAATACGTTTCCTTATCCGTCATCTTGCTTTGAATATACGTCATAAACTTATCGGGATCGACTTTACGCTTTTCCTTTTCAAGTGTAACGATATTTTCGCCTATCGATTTTAAGTCCACGCTCGAATCAAATGCGAATTTTATAATATGATTTTCGTCCACTCCCGAATTTTTCAAATAATCATAGAACAGCGTGTTCAATAAGTAGGATTTACCGCACCTACGAATACCCGTGATCACCTTTATAAGTCCGTTCTGTTTTCTTTCGATAAGTTGATTCAAATACAAATCACGCTTGATTTCCATTAGTTTACGCCTTTCTGAAATAGATTTTTGCCCCTTGGGGCATTTTTCTATTCTATTATACCCTGTCAAAGACAAAAAATCAAGAGTTTTGCGGCTATGAACTGTAAATTTTTAGTCTGTTTTTGGCGAAAACACTCATTCGCCAAAATTATTGTAATTTTAGGCAATTCATATTTTAAGTTGGGCAAATGCCTTAGGTTGTCGTTTTAACTTACTCGATATTTTTTAGAAACAATTTCCCCATAAATACAAAATGTTTTCGTTAGCATATCCGCAAATATCAAATATTTTACTATTCTTCGACTAAATATTCGTTCGAAGCTTTATTATTTTTTAGGCGAATGGTTTTAGTGTCCATTTCAATATGCTCGATTACAATGTCTTTCTCTTTTTTTGCGTATCAGAAAAAGTCTTGCCGTCAAGTTAAAAAAATATGGCTTAAAACACAAATTCATATAACTAAAACGGCAATATTTTTTTGCCGTAAGCCTCTTATTGGTTATACCGCTTGACTGCCGCGTCTTTTTCTGATTTTTCGTGGTTGTCGAAAGACAAAGCAAAGCAAAAAAATTGCTAAAAGAGCAAAAAAAAATTTCAAACAGGAAAAAAACCTTCCTATTTGAAGTTTAGAATGTGCTCAAAAGCTAAAACAAGGAGGCTTCAAATGCAGACAGCAGTCATCTACGCCCGATACTCGAGCGACAGACAAACAGAACAATCCATCGAAGGACAAGTCCGTGTATGTAACGATTATGCCGAAAGAAATGGTATTTTAATCGTTAATCAATACATAGACAGAGCAACTACGGGAACGAACGACAATCGCGACGCTTTTCAACAAATGCTGAAAGACAGCGATAAAAAACAGTTCGATTTCGTTCTCGTTTACAAATTAGACCGGTTCAGCCGTAATAAGTTTGAAATGGCTATGCACCGCAAACACCTTAAAGATAACGGCATTAAAATTCTTTCCGCTATGGAGAATATTCCCGATTCGCCCGAAGGCATACTGTTGGAAAGTTTGCTCGAAGGCATGAACCAGTACTACAGCGAGGAATTATCTCAAAAGACAAGGCGCGGTCAAAAAGAAACTCGACTGAAAGGTTTACACTGCGCCGGTAAACTCAATTACGGCTATTACACCGAAAAGAAAAAGGTGTTTATCCACGAAGAAGAAGGTCCTATCGTCAAAGAAATATTTGAAAGGTATGCCGCAGGCGAACGCGGTAACGAAATTGCCATAAGTTTTGCGGAACGCGGTATACTCTATCGCGGTAAGCCGTTCAGCGCCGCAAATATTTACGTTATTCTTCACGGAGAAAAATACACGGGAAAATACACGTTGCACGGCGAGGTTTACGATAATATTTATCCGAGAATCATCGAACCGGAGCTATTCGAGCGTTGCAAAGCAAAAATTGACGCCAATCGTTACGGCAATCATATCCCGGATTATTCCTATCTGTTACGAAAGAGAGTTTACTGCGGCGAATGCGGCACAAGAATGACCTCTTACAGCGGAACGTCGAAGTCCGGCAAAGTTTCCAAGTATTACAAATGTTGGAATGCGAGAGACAGAAAAAAATGTAATGCTAAGTTCATTAAAAAAGACTTACTCGAAAGCATTGTGCTTAAAGCCTTGCAAGAAACTTTGACTGGTAAAAACCTATCCGTAATCGTTGACGAGATTTACAAACAGCATAACGCAAAACTGTTAGGCGATAACCCCGTCAAAATGCTCGAAAAGGAATTGTTACAGATAAACAAGTCCATAAACAACATTATGAAAGCCATCGAGCAAGGCATTATTACCGACACCACAAAAGAACGTTTGCAAGAACTTGAAAACACGCGTAAGGATTTACAAGAAAAACTTATTTTCGAGCGTATGCAAGAAAAAGTCGTTTTAGATAAAAAGGTCATCGAAAACTATCTTAAAAAAGCCATAGAGAAAGAACCCGAAATCATGATCGAACTGCTTGTAGAAAAAGTTTACGTTTACAGTGACGACCATATTGAAATTATGTTACACTACGTCGATACGCCCATAAAACCCAGGCCGATTGAATACGATAAAGACGAGAGCCCTGAAGGTAAAAGCCTTCGGGGTTCTCTTATTTATACGACCAAAATCTTTGTCGATAACGATATTTTCAAGGGTATGAATAAAAAAATCCTCGAACCCGCGTTCAAGAAAGCTCAAAAAATGCCCGTTTTAATTGAAATTAGAGGATAAAACTATGCTTTTTACTACTAAAAGGTGTTCGTGCGAGGTTAAACAAACGCAGAACTGCCGATAGAAGTTACGCCATTCGGTATTTCTATGCTCGTAAGGCTGCTACATTGATAAAACGCTTGATAGCCGATATATTTACAGCCGCTATCAATCTCAAAATTTTCAAGGTTTTTGCTTGCCTTCACCAAGAAAAGGTAAGGATTATCTTTCGAGCCGATATATTTCAGATTGTCTTTTTCGTTAACAACAGTTTGGCTTTTCTGAAAAGCCCTGCTATCAATATTTGTAATTTTCACACCATCGATTGCTTCGGGAATAATAAGCTTCATTTTATTTTTCCCGTAGTCCGTCAATCCCGTGATTGTATCGCCGTTTTGGGAAAGCTCAAAAATCGCGTTCCAATTCGCATAAACTATAATATTTTCTGCGGGCATTGTATCGGGAATAGTTTTATCCCAACCGATAAAATCATATCCCGCGCGTTCCGGATTCGGTATTTCAAGCTTCGCATCACAATCTTTCGCGATAATTTCCGTCGGCTGTCCGTTTCCATAGTTGAGCGTAAGGGTATACCGGTTGGCTTTCCATTGCGCCGTAACCGTAATATCTTCGTATACGCTTTCGGGAATGGTTTTATCCCAGCCGATAAACGTATAACCCGTGCGGGTAAAGACGGGCGCAACCGCCGAGCCCTCGTATTTTAAAATCTGATTGACTTCACCGTTTTCAAGCGTACCGCCGTTGCTTTCAAAAGTTACGTTATACTTATCGCGCGTGTAGTACACCTTTAAAACCAGCGAGCCGTCGGGCGCGATATTGCCGCTGTCGGTTGCCGAGGATTTATGCGTGAAATGTGCGACTTTTTTGATTTCTGCGGTTGCTTTGGTATCGGTAGTGCCTTGCAGATTGCTTGTTTCGCGCAAAGTGTATGCGTCGTTTTCAAAGTTTTGCAGATAATATTCGGTTTTATATTTCGTATCGGTTTTCGCCGCCCATATCGCTTGTATTTCGGTATCTTGCGTAACCGGTTGCGTAAAATCGTAATTCCAGCGTACAAACGTATAACCCGTTCTGCTCGGTGCGGCAGGCTCGGTGGCAAAACTATTTTCTTCTATCTGCTGCGTCTGCATTTCCGAATAACCGTCCGCATCAAACGAAACCGCGTACATCGGTCGCCGACGAATCGTAATCATAAAAGTATTCGTAATCTCGTCGTCAAGCGTTTCAAAAACGTAAAAAACGTTATCGCCCGGCGCAAGCGGCGCTCTATCGGTTGAAACCCGGTGAACTCCGGATTGATCAAGCGCTACAATATACTTCGCCTTGCCCGAAACCGTAATCTCTCTTTCAAACGAAAACTCTTCCGTTGCGTTGCTCACATTAAGATTCGCAGAGGCGTCGTTTATTATAAGCGTATTGAAAATAATTCCATTCGTTTCCGAATCGTCTTTTTTACATGCGGAAAACCCCGCAAAAATCAAAAAGCTTGCCGCCGCCGCGAAAATAAAAGCAAATATTTTTTTCTTCATACAAATCCTTTATTTCACGTTATCCGTTATCGGTCTGATCCCCGAACAACGCAAAACCAAAGCCCCTCCTTTGTTTTTCATTTTCTTATTTATTATTTTCACTTTCTTTCTCCTCTTTCTGTTTTTCTCTAAAAAGAGCTAGTTCATAGTCTTTTTTTAAGGACTTTATACCTCTATACGCCATAGTATCTAAAACTGCAACGATAGTCAGAGGAACAAGTCCAACCCACCAAACGTTTTTATACATAAAAAAGCCAAGGAATGATACAGGCACTAAAATCACTGTAAAAATAATCATGTACATCTTCAAATCCATAATACGAATTTTGTACTGATCGCTTGATAGTCCTTTATCACGAATATTCTTTGCCGCTTCATCATATTCTTTAAGCCACTTACACATAAATACTCCGATTTTTTATTCTCTATTCCATTCTTATATTATAACTTTTCTTTGCGGGTTTTGCAAGCATATTTACATTTACGACCGCCGCGAAAAATAAAAATTTTCGCTTTTTTCCGAAAATTTTTTCCAAAACGTTGACAAATCCCCTCAAAAAGGGTTATTATATATTTGTACGAAAAATATCGTTCCAAGGAGAATTTCACCATTATGAACAAGAAAACAATCAGAGACATCGACGTCAAGGGCAAAAAAGTCCTTGTCCGCTGCGACTTCAACGTTCCCATGAAAGACGGCGTCATCACCGACGAAAACCGTATTCAGGGCGCGCTTCCCACCATTAAATACCTGATGGAGCACGGCGCGAAAGTGGTTCTTTGCTCGCACATGGGCAAACCTCACAACGTGTTCGACGAAAAGCTCGAACTCAACAAGAAGGAAAAGGCGAAGATTGCGGCTCTGCCCGAATCGGAACAGGCTGCCGCCACGGCGGAAGCGCTTGAAAAGGCAAAGAAAGACGTGAAAAAGCTTACCCTCGCCCCCGTTGCGGCGCGCCTCAACGAACTGCTCGGCGGCAAGGTAACGTTTGCGAAAGACGTAATCGGCGACGACGCGAAAGCCAAGGTTGCGGCGCTGAAAGACGGCGAATGCGTGCTTCTCGAAAACCTGCGTTTCCACAAGGGCGAAGAGAAAAAGACGCCCGAATTCATGAACGCTCTGGCTTCTTATGCCGACGTATACGTAAACGACGCGTTCGGCACGGCGCACCGTTCGCACGCCTCCACCGCTGGCATCGTGGAAGCGGGGCTTGTAAAAACGGCGGTTTGCGGCTTCCTCATCGAAAAAGAACTCACCGTAATGGCGGATACGCTGGAACATCCCGCCCGTCCGTTCGTGGCGATTCTGGGCGGCGCGAAAGTGGCGGATAAGCTGGGCGTAATTTCCAACCTGCTTGAAAAATGCGACACGCTGATTATCGGCGGCGGCATGGCGTACACCTTCATCAAAGCGCAGGGCGGCGAAATCGGCACTTCGCTGGTAGACGACGAAAAAATCGAATATTGCAAAGAAATGCTCGCCAAAGCGAAATCGCTCGGCAAAAAGCTGCTTCTGCCCGTAGATACGGTTGTCGCTTCCGCTTTCCCCGACCCCATCGACGCGGAAATCGAAACGGAAGTCGTTCCTTCGGATAAAATTCCCGCAGACAAAATGGGGCTCGATATCGGTCCCGAAACGCGCAAGCTTTTCGCAAACGAAATCGCGGGCGCGAAATCCGTCATCTGGAACGGACCTATGGGCGTATTCGAAAATCCCACGCTTGCCGCAGGCACGAAAGCCATGGCGCAGGCGCTGGCGGACGTATACGGCAAAGCCACCACGATTATCGGCGGCGGCGATTCGGCGGCGGCTGTGCAGCAGCTGGGATATGCGGACAAGATGACGCACATTTCCACGGGCGGCGGCGCTTCCCTCGAACTGTTCGAAGGCAAAGTGCTTCCCGGTATCGCATGCCTCAACGATAAAGACTGAATCTGAAAAAAACACCCCTTCCGCTCTTTTCGCAAAGAGAAGAGCGGAATCGCTATGAAAAAACGGAGATAATATTACTATGAGAAAAGCAATTATAGCAGGCAACTGGAAGATGAACAACACGGCTTCGGAGGGCGTGGCGCTGGTAAAAGCGATTGCGCCGCTTGTAACGGAAGCGACTTGCGACGTGGTGGTATGCGTACCCGCCATCGATATTCCCGCGGTATCGGAAGCTTTGAAAGGCACGAACATCCGCCTCGGCGCCGAAAACGTACACTTTGCCGAAAAAGGCGCTTATACGGGCGAAATTTCCGCGGCGATGCTGAAAGAGTACGGCGTGGAATACGTTATTATCGGGCACAGCGAACGCCGCCAGTACTTCGGCGAAACGGACGAAACCGTAAACAAGAGAACGCTCACCGCCCTGACCGCGGGGCTTACCCCCATCGTGTGCGTGGGCGAAACGCTGGAAGAAAGAGAAACGGGCAAGACGGAAAACGTGCTGCACCGTCAGCTTGAAGAAGGACTGAAAGGCGTCGAGGACATCACGAAGCTTGTCGTCGCGTACGAACCGGTATGGGCGATCGGCACGGGCAAGACGGCTACCGCGGCGCAGGCGAACGAAACCATCGGGTATATCCGTAAAACGCTGGGCGAATTGTTCTGCGAAAAGTGCGCGGCGAAAGTACGCATCCAGTACGGCGGCAGCATGAACGCAGGCAACTGCAAAGAGCTGATGGCGCAGGAAGAAATCGACGGCGGCTTAATCGGCGGCGCTTCCCTGAAAGCCCCCGACTTCTCGGCTATCGTAAACTACGATAAATAACAGGCACAGCCTGCCGCGTAGCGGACTGAAACTTTGGCGTTTGAAAGCAGCACACTGCCTTTGCCGCGTAGCGGACTTAACCGCGCGCGTTTGAAGGCAGCTTAATGCCTTTGCACCCTTTTTTAAGCCTTCCCCCTTGCTTCATTTTCTCTTGGGAAGAAAATGAAGCAAAAATGCGAAGCCATGTTCCAAGGCTTCCCCTTGCCTGAAAAAAATTCAGTAAACTTCATTTTTTCGGCAAAAATGTTCAGCCTATTTCATAGGCTTCCCCTTGGGGGGAAGCTCTGCCGCGTAGCGGCGGTGATGAGGGGCGCAGCACATTTTTGATTGAATTTTTCCATCGGAAATTTTCAATCAAGGGGCGAAGCCCGTTTTTGATTTTCTAAATATTTTTGACAAATAATTTTTGAAAATCAAGGGGCGGTTTCATTCAAAAAACAAAAACAAATTTACGCACGGCTTAAATCACGCAGGCGCAAAAAAGCTCAAAATCCCCCCGCGTCAGCAGCAAGCAAGACGCGAAGCGCGAGTACCGACGACGGGAGTTTACAAACAGTAAATGACCGAGGCGGCATGCCACGCGGGCGCAAATCAACAATGCGCGCGTTTCAGAGACGAGCAAGGCGCGAAGTCTGCGGCTTTTGCGCAGGGATTTTACAAATAGTAAATGACCAAGCAAAAACGCAAAGACGACAAAGTATTGCGAAGTCTATGGAACGCGCCAACGAATTAAAAGGAACAAGTCAATGAAAAAACCTTATGCGATCATCATCATGGACGGCTACGGCTTAAACCCGAAACACGAGGGCAACGCCGTGTATGCCGACGGAAGCAAAAACGTAACCGAACTGGAAAAAGAATACCCCTCGTCCACGCTGGGCGCAAGCGGTATGTCCGTGGGGCTTCCCGACGGACAGATGGGCAACTCCGAAGTCGGGCACCTCAATATCGGCGCGGGCAGAATCGTGTATCAGGATCTTACCAAAATCACGAAAGAAATCCGCGACGGCGAATTTTTTAAAAACGCCGAACTGCTGCGCGTAATGCACTACGTGAAAGAGAACGGCAAAAAACTGCACCTGTGGGGGCTTGTTTCCACCGGCGGCGTGCACAGCCACACCGAACACCTTTACGCGCTTGTGGAAATGGCGAAAAAAGAAGGGCTTGAAAACGTGTACATCCACGCTTTCACCGACGGGCGCGACGTTCCCCCCACCTCCGGCGCGGAGTTTTTACGCGAATTGCAGGCAAAACTGAACGAGCTTGATTTCGGCGTCATCGCTTCGGTTTCGGGCAGATATTACGCCATGGACCGCGACAACAACTGGGACCGCGAAGAAAAAGCATACGAAGCCCTTACCGAGGGCAAGGCGCACACCTTCGAAGGCAGCGCCGAAGAAGCGATTGAAAAGAGCTATGCCGACGGCGTTACCGACGAATTCGTCGTTCCCGTAACGCTTACGAAAAACGGCAAGCCCGTCGCGCTTGTGGAAAAAGGCGACGGCATCGTCTGCTTCAATTTCCGCCCGGACAGAGCGCGCCAGATCACGCGCATGTTCTCGCAGGAAACCTTCCCCTTCACCGACGAAAAAACAGGAGCAAAGCTCGGTTTTACAAGAAAAACGGGTTATCTCGCCCCCGTATACGTGGGGTTTGCCACCTACGACGCGTCGTTTAAAAACGTTGGCGTTGCTTTTCCGCCGGACGAAATCGACGATACGCTGCCGCAATATATCTCTTCGCTGGGCATGAAGCAGCTGCACATTGCCGAAACGGAAAAATACGCGCACGTAACGTTCTTCTTCAACGCGAAAATCGAAGCGCCCGTACCGGGCGAAACGCGCATCGTCATCCCCTCCCCCAAGGTGGCGACGTACGATCTGCAGCCGGAAATGAGCGCGTACCTCGTAACCGACCGCGTATTGAAAGAACTTTCCACGGGCGAATACGACGTAATGATTTTAAACTTCGCCAACTGCGACATGGTAGGGCATACGGGCGTGATGAGCGCGGCGGTGAAAGCCGTGCACGTTGTGGACGAATGCGTGAAAAAGGTTGTGGATAAAATTCTTGAAATGGGCGGCGCGGCGCTTGTTACCGCCGACCACGGCAACGCCGACGAGATGATTGCGGACGACGGCAAAACGCCGTTCACGCAGCACACCACCAACCCCGTGCCCGTAATTCTCGTCAGCAACGAACTGAAAAACGCAAAGCTGCGCGAAGGCGGCGTGCTTGCCGATCTCGCGCCCACGCTTCTTGACGTAATGGGCTTGAAGCAACCCGCGAAAATGACGGGAAAATCGCTTTTAATCCGTTAAAACGGAAAAAATCTTGCAAAAATCGCCGAAAAGCCGATAAAAAAGGTTGCGCAATTTACGATTGTATGCTATAATCTATCGTGCTATCGGATTTTTCCGACGGCTTCCGCTACGCTTTCCGCAGCGGAAAACGAGAAAAACTGTCGAATTCAAGGAAGAAATTTGCCATGTCGAATTTATTTGCATTGCTTGTACCCACCACCAACGACGCGTCGTACGCGGCGTATCGCTTAACGAGCTTCATTTTAATCGCGCTTATGGGCATTGCCGCCATCGTAGCGATTATTCTCGTACTGATGCAGCCTGCCAACTCCACGGGCATCGACGCCCTCGGCGGTTCGGGAGAAACGTTCTTCGGCAAAAACAAGGGTAAATCCATCGAATCCAGAATGAAAAAATGGACGTGGATCTGTCTGATTATTCTTGCCGTGTTCTCCATCGCGTTCTTCGTGGTGCAGCAGCTCCCCTGGTAACGTATCGGGGCGCGGCGATCGGCTGAATTTTTACGAACTTTTTACGGCGGCTTATTTTTCGTAAGCCGCCCTTTGTTTTTTCTTCCGTCATTTTTTCCGTCGGTCGGCAACGCCCGCGCGGAAATACGGTTACAGGTGATTGAATTATGCAACACGCTTCTATCGAAGAACGCATTCTGCGTTTCTTATCCTCGGCGGAAACCGCCACCGCGGAAACGCTGCGCCGCCATGCAGGCGTGCCGCCGCACAACCGCAAAACGTTTCTCGCCCTGCTTGCCCGTCTTTGCGCCGCAGGAAGAATAGAATATAAAAACGGCGTATACTCCCTGCCCCGCCCCGTTTTGTATACGGGCGTGCTGACGGGCAACGAAAAAGGATTCGCGTTCTTCACGCCCGACTCCGCGGACAAAAACAATGCCGCCGAAACGCCGGAAAAGCCGCGCGATATTTTTATTCCCGCCAAATATCTGAACGGCGCCATGCACAAAGACCGCGTGGTTGTAAAAATCGTGAAGCGCGGCGAAAACGAAAGCGCCACGGGCGAAGTGGTGAAAATTCTCGAACGCGGCTATACCGAAATCGTCGGCGCGTTTTATAAAGACCGCCGCGCGGGCAGACTTCTGCCGGACGAACGCAAATATTTTTCCGAAATTTATATTCCCCTCGCCTCGTGCAGAAACGTAAAAAGCGGCGTGAAAGCGGTAGCAAAAATCACGGCGTACCGTTACGGCGCCTGCCCGGAGGGCGAAATCACCGAAGTGCTGGGCGACGACGATGATTTCTTCGCCGAAGAAACGTCGATTCTCCGTTCGTTCGGCTTGCGCGAAGAATTTCCCGATTCCGTGCTTGCCGCCGCCGAAGAAGTCGCGGCGGAAGATATAACAACGCTCCCTTTAAAAACGGAACTACTCCCCCGCCGCAACCTTTTAAACGAATTTTTCGTTACCATCGACGGCGCGGACACGCGCGACATCGACGACGGCGTCAGCGTGAAAAAACAGGGCGATAATTACGTTTTATCCGTGCACATCGCCGACGTATCGCACTATGTAAAAGCGGGCGGAGAGCTTGATAAAGAAGCGTTTAAGCGCGGCACCAGCGTCTACTTTCCCGATCGCGTGCTGCCCATGCTTCCCCAAGCCCTTTCCAACGGCTGCTGTTCGTTGAACGAGGGCGAAGCGCGGCTTGCGTTCACGTGCAAAATGCTGATAGCGGGAGGCGGCACCGATAAAACCGCCGCCGAAAATGCGGGCGAAGTGCTGGAAAGCGAAATTTTTCCCTCGCTGGTGCGTTCTGCGTACCGATTGACTTACGACGAAGTCGATGCCATGTTCTCGGGCGGCTCGGCGGCGGAAAAACTGCTGGAAAAATACCCGCTGATGCGCGAACGCCTCGCCCCCATGCGCGAGCTTACCGAAATTCTGGCGGCAAGGCGCGTCAAAAAAGGCGAAGTCAACCTCGATCTGAAAGAAAAACATATCTATTACGATAAAGAGCGCGACGTCATCGAAATTCCGGACGAAAAACCGTCGTTTTCGCGCGGGCTCATCGAACAGTTTATGGTAACGGCAAACGAAACGGTGGCAACGTTTTTAAACAGCCGCGGCGCGCCGTGCTTATACCGCGTGCACGAACCGCCCGTACCCGAAAAAGCGGAAAATTTAAAGGCGTTTGCGCGGCTTCTCGGCTTTTCCCCGAAATGGAACGACGAGGACGTTTCCCCCGCCGATTACGCGGCGCTTTTAAACGAAGCGCGCGGCGGCGCAAAGGAACAGGTGCTTGCCAAAGTTACCTTGCGCTCCATGCAGAAAGCGCGCTACAGCGAAAAGAACTTAAAGCATTTCGCGCTGGTTTCCGGCTGCTATTGCCACTTCACTTCCCCCATCCGCCGCTACCCCGATTTATTCGTGCACCGCGCGCTGAAAGCCGTTCTGTCGGCAAACGAAACGGCGACGGAACGGCTGAAAGAATTCGCCGCGGAAGCCGCGAAGAAAACAAGCGATACCGAGCGCAACGCCGACGACGCCGAACGCGCCGTAGACGATTTGTACGCCGCCGCGTATATGGCGGACTATATCGGGCAGGAGTTCAACGGCGTGATTTCGGGCGTTACCGAACGCGGATTTTTCGCGGAACTGAAAAACGGCATCGAAGGGTTCGTCCCGCTCGATTCGCTGTACGGGTACTATATTTTCCTGCCCGACACGTTCGAACTGAAAGGCGGCGGCAAAAGCTACGCGCTCGGCAACAGCGTGCGCGTAAAAGTAACGGACGTGGATTTCTACACAAGGCGAATCACGTTCGCGGCGGTTAAATCCGAAAAAACGGAGGAAAAGGTATGAAAATCATCGCAGTGAATAAAACGGCGGGCTTCGAATATTTCATCGAAGATAAATACGAAGCGGGAATCGTGCTCGAAGGCAACGAAATCAAATCGGTGCGCGCGGGCGCGGTGAACATGAACGACAGCTTCTGCCAGATCAACGGCAGTAAAGCCGTGGTAAAAAACATGCATATCGCCCTGTACGATAAATCCGACGCGTTTTCCACAAAAAACACGCGGCGCGACCGCACTTTGCTGCTGCACAAAAGCGAGCTTGCGAAAATCGCGGGAAAAATCAACCGTCAGGGGTACACGCTGGTGCCGCTGAAAATGTACTTCAAAGATTCGCTGGTAAAAATGGAGGTGGCGCTCTGCAAAGGCAAACACACGTACGATAAAAAGAAATCGCTTGCCGAACGCGACGTAAAACGCGAAACCGACCGCGCCGCCAAACAGGCGTTTGTGTAAACCAGCCTTATTCCGTGGCTTCTCCAGCGGAAATGCTCTGCCTCGTAGCGGCGGTGGAGAGGATAATTTAAAATTTCAGCCTTTGATATAGCCTTCCCCCTGAAGGGAAGGTGTCTGCGGCAGCAGACGAATGAGGGGCGTAGCATATTTCGCGTAGCCCATTTTTGATTGAAAATTTCCCTTGCAACAAATTTTCAAACGCCGTGTTTTCTTGCCGGTGTCCTCCGTTCTGCTTGACTTTCCACGCCTTTCGTGCTATACTATCCATACTAAACAACAAAAGTTATTTTTAAACTATATGTTCAAAAAAGGAGTTTTTTCGATATGAAATTATTTTCGCATAACGCCGTTATCAAATACAAAAACGCCGAAAGCTATCAAATCAGCAACACCGAATACAATGCTTCCGACCTTACGCGAATCGAAATCGAATGGCTGAGCGGCAGTATAGAAATCGTAGCCGCCGAATCAAACGATTGCCCCGCCCGCGCGCTTATCGAAGAAAGCGGCGCCGCCGTTCTTTCCGAAGAAAACAAGCTCCGCACGCTTTACGAAAACGGCGTTTTAAAAATCAAATTTCAGAAATCGGGTTGCAAACGCGGCATAAATCACGCCGAAAAACACCTGAAAATCACCCTTTCGGCAACAGAAACGCTTTCCGAACTTCAAATTCACAGCGCTTCCGCGGCGGTTTTCGTATCCGATATTTCCGCGCAGAAGTTACAAATCGAAACGGCGAGCGGCAACGCGGAACTCAACAACTGCGAAGCGAAAAACTTGGCTATCGAAACGGCGAGCGGCGCGGTAAGCCTTAAAAACCTTGCGGGAAACACGGCAAAAATCAACACCGCAAGCGGCAACGTGGAAATTTGCGATTTCACATTTCCCGATACCGACGTGCAAACGGCGAGCGGCAACATCGCCCTCGATTCGGGAGATCTTGAAAAATCTCAAAACGGCGCGCGCATAATTTTCAATACGGCAAGCGGCAAAATCACCGCCAAAGACGGCTACATCCCCGATAATGGCGCGTACCTCTACGGCAACGGCGCACGCAGAATCGCCGTCGAAACCGCCAGCGGCTCAATCACAATCAAATAACGCACTTCAATATAAAGGAGATTCATCGCAATGAAAAGTTTACAACGCGTACAAAAAGCGGCGAACGTGCTGCGTATTCTCGCTAAAATCGGCTACATTCTCACCATCGTCGGCACGATTTTCTGCGTGCTCGGCGCGATTTTCTGCGGCATTTTCGGCAGTAACGCAACCGTGCGGGAATGGCTCGCCAAAGATGGCACAACGTTCGTTACGCGCGAATACGTTTGTTACTGCGTCTGCGCGGCAATCGGCTGCGCTTCCGGCATAGCGCTCGCGTATTTCAACCTGCGCTTTTACGAGGCGGAACTCGCCGCGGGCACGCCCTTTACGAAACCGCTCGTGAAAGAACTGCGCAAGCTGGGCTTGCTGCATATTCTGCTGCCGATCGCCGCATCCATCGTCGTCGCCGTCGTTTCCGCAGCCATGCACACCGACGTTAATTTCGATACCGCAGGCGGCATTTCGGCGGGCATCGCCTACCTGCTTTTATCGTTACCCGCCGATTACGGCGCCGATCTCGCCGCGCTTGTTCCCAACGAAAAAGCGCCCGGACAAACGCCCGGAACCGAAGAAAACAAAAGCGAAGAGAACCGCGGATAATCCGCCTCTACCCCCTTCATATGTTAAAATCGCAAAAGGTGCGCGCCCGAAAGCCGCACCTTTTTTTTCGCCCCGCCGTATAATGAAGAAGAACGAAAAAAAAGGGGGCGCGCGGCTGATTTGAAGATATGCTTTGTAACCAAAGAACGGCTGTCCGAATTCTGGGAGCGCACGGGCGGCGAGGACGCCGATCTGATTTTCTTCCCCCTCTTCGACGACGTAACCGTGAGTTACGAACGGGAGCTGAAAGGCGAAACGGCGTATTTCGAGGACGTCGCTCTGCTATCCAAAGCCTGCGGCTGCACGGTGGTATGCGGGTACAACACCTCCACGCGCGGCATCGTGCGTTCGTCGGCGGTAGTGGCGGAAAACGGCAGAATTTTAGGCGTATCGGACGCGCTTTCCTCCATCGACGGAACGCGCAACTGCGGCGCGTTTTTAAAAGTGTACGAAACGGGCGCGGGCAGAATCGGCGTCGCCGTCGCCGAGGACGCATATTTTCCCGAAGTGCTGCGAACGCTTGCGGCGTGCGGCAGCGATTTCGTGCTGTGTCCGTTTTCCCGCCGCGCGGACGGCGCCGAAAACGTGGTGCTCCGCGCGGCGGCGTTCACCTACGGAACGCCCGTCTGCCTGTGCTCGTACGGGTACGCGTTCGCCGCGGGCGCCGACGGAGAAACCGCGTTCGCCTCGCCCATGCCCGTATCGTTTTACGATATGGAAAAGAACGGCGAATTTCACCTGATAGAATGGCGCCAGCGCGGCTTTTTCAAACGCGACCACGGGAAATATTAGCCCCGCCGGCTGCCTGCCGCCCCGCTTACCTCGCGCCGCATGCCGCCCGTGCCGCCCCAAATGCCGCATGCCGCGCAGACAAAAAACCTTATGCGATTTCCCACGCAAACGTCGCCGTATCTCTCGCCTTAATCTCTTCCGGTTCTATATCCATATCGTCCGCCGCGCCCAACGTCATGCACTTGCCTTCCACGTCGTAATCCGTTGCCGAATACAAATGCAACTCGCCCCAGTTATAATCTATCGAAAGCAGCTCGCCGAGTTTCGCGCCCGAAGCGGCGCACAAAATTTCCGCTTTTTCCCGCGCGTTTTTCACCGCCGCTTTCAACAATTCCCCGCTGACCGCCGAAGAATCTTTTACCGTGAAATCAATCGAAATTTCGGGCTTTGCGATACATTTCGAAATTTCGGAAAGCGCCTTTGCCAGCCGCTTCGTATCGAAATCGAATTCGATTTTTAATTCGTGCCGGCACTTATACCCCATGAAAACGCTCGTGTAGTTTCCTTTCCCGTCGTTCAGTCTGTCATAATCCGCACGCACCCTGAAATCGGCTGTTTTCGCCGATTTTTTTTCAAACCCCGCCGCTTCCAGCGCTTTGTTCAGAAAATCGATTTTTTCCGCCGCCGCTTTCATCGCCGCGTCGTATTCGTATTCTGCCGTTTCCATACTCAACCTAAGTACAATCAGATCGGGCTTCACCGAAACCGCGCCTATGCCTTTCACCGTAATCGTTCTCATTTCCGATACCTCCGTAAATGTAATTTTGTGCCCCTATTATACCGCGCGGCGCATGAAAAAATGTCGCCCGGAAAGCGACATTTTAAAAACATACAATTCGAGTCGGCTGTTACGAACCTAAAATTTTTTCGCCGAACGCATACAGCGCCTCGTTAATCTCGAAAATATCGTACTTGCCTTTTTTTATGAAATATTCCAGAATAATATCGAATTTACTGCTGTGCGTTAAAGAATACCCCGCCTTTTCTATCAGATCTTTCGCTTCGTCAAGCGGCAGCTTCAAAGCAATCGCAAACGCCGCCGCGGTAGTTTTCCGCGGCTTGTAATCTTTCAGCGTGCGTATTTTCGAAAACGTTTTTCTGTCGATATGCGCTTTTTTATAGCACTCCGCGTCGCTCATCCCCCGCTCGTCTATCAGGCGGAACAACGCCTCCGCAAAGCTTTCTTCCACATCGTCCAGCTCGTCCTCCAGATTCCCCGCCCCGTACGCCGCAAACGGCAACGGCGCCGCGACGGGTTCCGGCGCTTCGAATATCTCGGCGCAAAGCCATTCGCCCTCCGCCATACATTCGTCTATATACGCCGCAATCTCTTCTTCAACGCTTTTTTCAAGCGGCGCGAATCTTTTCCCCGCCGCCGCACGCTGCGAACCGTTTCCTTTCTTCTTCATCTTTCCTCTCCGCTTTATTTTTCCGTGATTCGTGATTATTATACCATAATCCGCCATGCGTGTAAAGAATTTTTCGCGCTTTCCCGATTTTGAATCGTTTCAAAATAACTTTTTTTGTGAAATCGAAAAAAATTTTTGCTTACCCCCTTGAAATTACGAATAAAATATAGTATAATACAGAAAAGCGGCGAAACAACCGCCGCGCAAAAAAACTATTTCAAGGGGAAAAAACTATGAGTATATCCGGGGAAAACATCAGAAACATTGCGGTAATCGGGCACGCCGGCGAGGGAAAAACAACGCTTTGCGAAGCCATGCTGTTCTGCGCGGGCGCAATCGACCGCATGGGCAGAACAGACGACGGCACCACGGTAACGGACTTCGACGAAGCGGAAAAAGCGCGGAAATCCTCCGTGTACTTATCCTGCGCCTGCCTTAACTGGAAAGGCGTAAAAATCAATCTGCTCGATCTTCCCGGTTTCTACGATTTCGAAGGAGAACGCAGCGAGGGCTTACAGGCGGCGGGCGGCGCGCTGCTCGTCGTCGGCGCGGGCGGCAACGTGCCCGTAGGCGCGGAAAGCGTGATCGATTACTGCCTGAAAATGAAAAAGCCTCTCATCATCTTCATCAACGGCATGGATAAAGAAAACGCCGATTACGCGGGCACGGTGGCGGCGCTGCGCGAAAAATATCCGGGCAAACTTGCCCCCATTCAGCTGCCGATTATGGAAAACGGAAAAATGCAGGGCTGCGTAAACGCCATCCGCGAAAAGGCGTTTTTATTCCGCCAGAACGGCACGGAGGAAATTCCCGTGCCCGAAAATCTTGCGGCGCAGATGCAAACCATGCGCGAATCGTTAATGGAAACGGCGGCGGAAAACGACGAAACCCTTCTCGATAAATATTTCGATTCGGGCGAACTTACCAAGGAAGAAATCATCCACGGCATCCGCCTCGGCATCGCCTCGGTGAACACCATTCCCGTCATGGCGGGCAGCGCCCTTTTCAACCGCGGCGTCATCAACCTGTTAAACGAAATCGTAACGTATATGCCGCAGGCAAACGAACGCGTGAACACGCTTGCGGAAGACCTCGTTTCCGATAAAATCGTAACCGTTCTGCCCAAAGAAACCGAACCGTTCGCGGCGCAGGCGTTCAAAACCACGGTCGATCCGTATTCCGGCAAAACCACGTACCTTAAAATCTTCCGCGGCGTGTTAAAATGCGGCGATACCGTTTATAACCCGAACCGCCACGAAGAAGAACGCGTCGGGCAGATTTACATGCTGCGCGGCAAAAAAGCGGAAAGCGTTTCCGAAGCGCTTGCGGGCGACGTCTGCGCCGTTACCAAACTTTCGGTTACGGGCACGGGCGATACGCTGTGCGCACCGGGCGCCAAAGTGAAATTCCCGCCTATCCACTTCCCCCGCCCCACGTTCTTTATGGCGATCGGCGCGGAAAAGAAGGGCGAGGAAGATAAAATTTTCGCCGCGCTCAATAAAATGAAGGAAGAAGACCTCACCTTCTCCGTAGAAAAGAACGCGGAAACGGGCGAAATTCTCATCGGCGGGCAAGGCGAAACGCACGTGGAACTGCTTGCAAGGCGCGTAAAATCGCGTTACGGCGCGGAAGTAAAGCTTACGCAGCCGAAAATCCCCTACCGCGAAACCATCCGCGGCACGGCGGAAGCCGAGGGCAAATACAAAAAACAGACGGGCGGGCACGGGCAGTACGGGCACGTGAAAATCCGCTTCGAACCCTGCGGAAACGATTTTGAATTTGCCGAAGAAGTGGTGGGCGGCGCCGTGCCGAAATCCTACTTCCCCGCCGTGGAAAAAGGCTTGCGCGAATGTCTTTATAAAGGTCCGCTGGCGGGCTACCCCGTTACGGGCGTGAAAGCGGTATTATACGACGGATCGTACCACGAGGTGGATTCTTCCGAAGCGGCGTTCAAAGCGGCGGCGGCGATCGCGTTCCGCGAGGGCTTGAAAAACGCGAAACCCGTTCTGCTGGAACCGTACTGCAAACTGAAAATTTCCGTGAAAAACGATTTCCTCGGCGACGTGATGGGCGATATCAACAAATGCCGCGGCAGAATCATGGGCACCGCCTCGGAGGGCGATAAAACCGTGGTGCTTGCCGAAGCGCCGCAGGCGGAACTTTTAAACTACACCACAAGGCTGCGTTCGCTCACCCGCGGCTGCGGAAGATTCGTTTCCGAATTTCTGGATTACGAGGAAGTGCCGCGCGAACTCGCGGAAAAAATCGCCGCGGCGCGCGCTGCCGAAAAACAGGAATAATGACGCGTTTTTATTGAATTTTTGCCGATTTTTCGCCGAATTTCAACAAAATACCGCTGTTTTGCCTTGCTTATTTTTTGTGTTTGTGTTATAATTTATTTAAATACAATAATAAGGCGGTAAAATTATGACGAATTTGTTAAACAGCGTGTTTCAATCTCTCGGCGAAAAAATCGGCGTATCGTCTGCCACCGCGGGAATCATTGTGATTGCGGCAGCCGTTTTACTGCTTGTCGCCGTCCTCGCGGCAATTTTCGTTCCGCAAGCGAAGAAAAGGAAAAATCTTAATAAAGGCGTTAAAATCGAATCCGGAAAAGATGCGGAAAAGCCGCTTGAATGTGCCGAAAAACAGGAAAAAACCAAAGAAAACAAGCCTGTTTATGCGGAAAAACAGCCCGAAATCGAGGAAAAAACAAGCGAAAATGAGGTAAAGACCGAAGAAAATACCGAAAAAACCGAGGAAAAAACCATGAAAATCACAGAAAAAACGCCCGGAACCACGCAAAAAACAGCCAAAAAGCCAACCGGAACCGCCCCCGCGAAACAAGCCGCGAAGTCCGAAGCGAAAATAGGAACGAAAGCCGAACCCAAACGCATGCTCGGCAAGTGGCGCATCGTAATCAAAGGCGAAAACGCGTACATCGCGGTGCTGCACGCTTCCAACGGCGAAGTGATGCTCACCAGCGAAATTTACTCCACCGAGGACGGCGCGCGCAGCGGCGTGGAAACGATAAAGCGCGGCGTGGAAACGGGCAATTTTGTGATTTACCGCGATAAAGGCGGCGACTATTATTTTAAACTGAAGAGCGCGGGCAACCGCCTTTTGTGCGTGGGCGAAATTTACACCACGCGCGACGCCTGCGAAAAAGCGGCGGAATCGGTAAAGCGCATCGCGAAAGATTCCCCTCTGATGATTAAAGTTTCGGAAGGCGAACGGTTTATTGCCTACACGCCCGCGGAAGTTACGCCGCCCGCGAAAAAAAGTCAGGGCAAATGGCGCATAGAACAGGGCGAAAACGGCGGTTTTTCGGCGAAATTGTACGCAAATAACGGACAGGTTATGCTTTCCACCGAGGAAGTGGCTTCGCGCAAAACCGCGGAAAAAGCCATTGAATCGGTGCGCAAAAACTGCGCCGCCGGCAATTTTTATATCGATAAAGACAAGTTCGGCAGATTTTATTACAAGCTGCACAACGTGCAGAAATCGGTGATCTGCACGGGCGAAACGTACGACAAGGTGGACAGCGTGGTATCGGCGATTGAATCGGTGCGGCGCTTTGCTTCCAACGCGGAATTGGCGGAGTAATTTTCGGAGATATTTTTATGAAAAATTTCAAGAAAAAATTTTTAAGCGCAATGCTGGCGTGCCTGATGCTTGCCCCTTGCGCGGCGGGCTTTGCCGCGTGCGATAACGGCTCGGAAAATTCTTCCGATTCCGGCAATGCGGGCGCACAGCACGAACATACGTGGAGCGCGAATTTTTCTTATAACGATACAAAGCACTATAAAACTTGTTCCGGCTGCAACGAAAAATCGGAAGAAGGCGAGCATACATACGGCACGGACGGCTATATCTGCACCGTGTGCGGCTACGAGAACGAGGCGAAAAAGCCCGCGCAAAAGCAAAGCGCGGCGGACGTTTTCGGCGGCGTGAAAGCAAGCTATTTGCGCGGAAATATCACCGACGCGGACGGCTCGGCAAAAAGTTTTAATGAAATTTTAGATAGACAAATCGATATTCTTGCGCAGGATATTTTGTATCGGCTGAATTATGTTTACGGAACAGACGGAACAAACCGTCTTAAAACACAGACGGGCGAACAAACACTTTTTAATTTGAACAATACAGTATTTGCTTTCAATAATTTTTCTGCTAAAATCAAAGATTCTGCGATTATTTCTCAAACGACTTCTTGCAATCACGATGTATTCGCTTTGACTTGTCTGAATTGTATTCAAAACAATTTAAATAGCTACACGGGTACAAATGTGATATACAACCCTAACTTTTTGAATTTTTCCGGAGCTATTGTAGGAAATAACACTGCACTTAATATGGTGCAATTAACTGCAAACAAAGATAATCTTTGGATATGCAAAACAAATAATAGTTCTGAAAATACATCTAACTTTGTTACCGATAATAAAGATTCTTTCAAATACGCAATCGCGCAAATACTCGCAGGCGAACCATTTTCCGCAAATTATTCTGCCGAAAATTATCAATCAGTCTTGCAAAAAATCAATACCACAGGATTTGCTGACGATTGCAAAAACAAATTTGTTCAGCTTATTTATTCTAATATTATCGGAAACGATTTAGTTGAAAAAGATTTATCTTATTTCAATTCTTCCTACTTTAAAAATAACAGTTACATTGTAAATAACGATTTTATGATAAATGCCCCCTACCCCGGGAATACGAATTATTCCGAAGCGGAAAACGCCACTTCGCCGAGGCTTTACAAGGGCTATAATATTGTTGTTCCCGCCATTGTGGAACGCGCGATTGAAAATACGTTTGAGGGAACGGAGCAGAGCATTTACCCCGCGATGAACCGCTATGCGGTGCAAAGCTTTGAAAATTTAAACGGCGCGAATACGGCGCAGGCATACGAATCGATTGTACTGATGCCGAAAACGGAAATTTCCGCAACGAAACTTGCGCTGAAAATCAAGGGAGCAAACAACATCGGCGTGAAATGCGAAATCAACGGCGAGGCGGTGCAGGTTACCGCTTCGAACGACGGAGAATTGCTGCTTATAGATTTACACGCGTATGCGAAGAAAATCGGCGCGTATAACGGCGGCAAAGAGAACGATTTTTCGCTTGACTTGTTCGGCAATTCGGGCGCAGGTGCCGCAGACATTAACAACGGCAAGCACTATATTAAGCTGATTTTCGAAAACCCGAACGGCGGGAAGTTCTCGGTGGAAATCGACGGGTATTACAATAAATAATATTGTTTGGGGTTTTGAATGTTTGTGTGATTGAAAGCCCGCCGCGAAGTATCGCGGCGGGCTTTTTATTTTTTTATCCTCTCTCGGCTCGTTATCCCTCGCCACTCTACTCGCCGAGATTGCCTTTAACGGCAACTCGGCAAGGTTTTTCCCGAAGGGGAAAGCAAGGACAGCGGATATTACTTTACTAACAGTATGTGGAACACCCCTCACCACCGCCCTAACGGGCAGAGCCTCCCCCCAAGGGGAAGCCACGAAGTGCGGCGTTTAAATTATTGGTATCAGAAAACAAGTTACGCCCCTCATCAGTCGCTTTCTGCGACAGCTTCCCCCCAAGGGGAAGCCACGAAGTGGCTGACAATTTTTGCCGAAGAAAATTTTGCAAGCAAAATTTTATGCAGGCAAGGGGAAGCCAAGTAAATAAGGCAATAAATATAGCCTTCCCCTCGGGGGGGGGGGGAGGTGCTGAGCGAATGCGAAGCGAATGAGGGGCGTAGCACATTTTTGATTGAAATTTTATATCGAAATTTTCAATCAAGGGGCGTAGCTTGTTGTTTTATACTTTCAAGTTTTTCGATAATGAAACTGCCCCTTGATTTTCAAAAATTTTTTGTCAAAAATATTCAGAAAATCAAAAATGGGCTGCGCCCCTCATCACCGCGCTTTGCGCGGAGCTTCCCCCCGAGGGGAAGCCTTGAAATGCGGCGTTTAAATGGTTTGTATCAGAAAACAAGTTACGCCCCTCATCAGTCGCTTTCTGCGACAGCTTCCCCCCAAGGGGAAGCCTTGAAATAAGGCTAATTCATTACTACGTCTTTCAGGGCGGCGTATTTGACAAGCGCGGCACGGCGCAATTCTTCCCCGTCGAAGCCGCCTTCGAACGTTTCGTCGCACAGCTTTTTCGCTTCGAATATCACCTGCGCGCCGTATTTTAAATTTTTGACGTCCGTTAACATTCGCCCGGACTGCCTTGTGCCCAGAAAATCGCCGCCGCCCCGCATTTCCAAGTCCTTTTCCGCGATTTTAAAGCCGTCCGACGTGCTTCTGAACGTATACAAGCGCTCTTTCGCGGTTTCCGTTTCCAGATCGGAAAGCAAAAAGCAGTAGCTTTTTTCGCTGCCGCGCCCCACTCTGCCTCTGAGCTGGTGCAGCTGCGACAAGCCGAAACGTTCGGCGTTGTAAATCACCATAATCGTGGCGTTCGGCACGTCGACGCCCACTTCGATGACCGTTGTGGACACGAGGCAATCGTATTCGCCGTTTTTGAACGCCGTCATCACCTCGTCTTTCTCTTTGTCTTTCATTCTGCCGTGCAACAGCGCGAATTTTACCGCAGGTAAGCGCTGTTTCAGCTCTTCGTAACGCTCTTTTACGCTGATAATCGAACCGTCGTCGTCCTCGTCGTCGCCGCCGTCGATTTTTGCGCAGACAAAATAAGCTTGTCTGCCCTTTTTTACCTCGCCGCCGATATAGTCAAGCATATCTTCGTAACGGCTTTGCGGGATAATCGACGTGGAAATTTCCTGCCGGGATTTCGGCTTATCGGTGATGGTGGTTACGTCTAAATCGCCGTAGAAAACGAGGGACAGGGTGCGCGGAATGGGCGTTGCGGACATGACAAGCACGTCGGCGCCCTCGCCTTTTTCCGATAACGCGTTGCGCTGCGCCACGCCGAAGCGGTGCTGTTCGTCGCAGACGATGAACGACAATGCGGGAGGCGCGACGTCCTTTTGCAGAATCGCGTGCGTGCCGCAGATAATCTGCGCTTCGCCGCTTTGTATTTTCGATTTGATTTCGCGCTTTTCCTTTGCGCCCGTACTGCCGGAAAGATAAACCACGTTGTAATCGGGGAAAAATTTCTTTAAAAGCGCGTAGTTCTGGGCGGCGAGCACTTCGGTGGGCGACAGGTACGCCGCCTGATAGCCGCTTTTTACCGCCATATAGATACCGCACAGCGCCACCGCCGTTTTGCCGCTGCCTACGTCGCCCTGCAACAGGCGGTTCATTCTGACGGGCGAGTGCACGCTTTCGTAAATTTCGTTCACCGCCTTTTTCTGTCCGTTCGTAAATTCGAAGCCGAAGCGGCTTGCAAACTCTTTCACGTCTGCCGCGGTAACGGTGTATTTGTGAACGCGGACGTCCTCTTTGCCGCCTTTGACAAGCTTGAACGCGGAGAGAAGCACGAAATATTCTTCGAGGGCGACGCGTTCGCTGCCGGCGTCCTTTTCTTCGAGCGTGCGGGGCTCGTGCACGGCATAATAACTGCGTTCGAGGGACGGCAGGCGGTATTTTGCGGCGATTCGCGGCGGAATCAGGCTTTCGAGCGAAACGCGCGTTAAGGCTTCGCGCACGGCGCCGCGCAGCGTTTTCTGGTTGAGCGAGCCCTTTAAAGGATAGACGGGAACGACGCCTTTTAAACGGTAATTTTTATCGAGCGGTTCGAACGTGGGATTGACGACGCCGACCGCGCCGAATTTTCGCTGCACTCTGCCGTAAAAAAGATATTCGCCCGCTTTGAGCATGCGCGCGACGTACGGCTGATTGAACCACACGGCGGTAAACGCGTAGCCGTCCTGCGAGCAGTAAGCTTTGACGGTGCGTTTGCCCGCGTAGTTGACGGGCGCGAGGCGCAGCACTTCGCAGGCGATGAGCACGATTTCGTTGTGCAACGCGTTTTTCAGCGTGGAACGCTGCGTTAAATCGAGATACGCGCGCGGATACAGGCGGACTAACTCTTCCGCCGTGGATACACCCATTTTCAGGAGATCTTTTTCGCGCTTTTCGCCGATGCTGCGAAGTTCGGAAACTTTCATTTGTTGCACCCCTCCTCTGCGTTATTTTCCGCGCTTTTTTTACCGATAAAATCCGAAAAGCGGGAAGCGCCTGCCGCCGCCCCCGCTTTTTGTTGTTTGTTTGTTTTCTCATGCCCCTTGACGGAGAAGTTTTTGCAATTCGTTTTTGAAACCGCCCCTCACCACCTTGCTTCGCAAGGAGCCTCCCCCCAAGGGGAAGCCTATGAAATAGGCTGACAATTTTTGCCGAAAAAAAATGAAGGTTACTGAATTTTTTTCAGGCAAGGGGAAGGCTTGAAATAAGGCATTATTCCAAAGAAATAATGTAGTAGTATACGGGCTGACCGCCGAAATGGAAATCTACGTCGCAATCGGGATATTTTTCGCCGACCTGCGCGGCAAGCGCGGCGGCATCTTCTTCCGAAACGCCTTCGCCGTAGTACAGCGTAATCATCTCGTGCGAATCCTCTTTCATTTTGTTGAGCAGTTTTAAAACGGTATCGGGAATGTTCTGCGACTTCGCGAGAATCTTTTTATCGTCAAGCCCGATGACGTCGCCCTTGGAAATAGAGAATCCGTTCAGCGACGTATCGCGCACGGCGTACGTTACCTGCCCGGCTTTTACGTTATCCAGTTCGTGAATCATGTTCACTTTGTTTTCTTCCACGGAAACTTCGGGGTTGAACTGGAGCGCCGCGGCAAAGCCTTGCGGCACGTTTTTGGTGGGGATGACGTGAATCGTACGGTTTTCCACCAGATCTTTCGCCTGTTCCGCCGCCAGAATAATGTTTTTGTTGTTGGGGAAGATGAAAATATCGCGCGCGTTGATCTTCTGCGCCGCCGAAGCGATGTCGCCCGCGGTGGGGTTCATCGTCTGCCCGCCTTCGATGACTTTATCTACGCAGAGATCTTTGAAGATGCCCGCAAGCCCTTCGCCCGCGCAGATGGCAAGCATGCCCATATCTTTCTTTTCCGCCTCGCGTTTGGCGCGCAGCTGACGGTTCTGTTCCAGCATGTTTTCGATCTTCGGACGATCGAGCTCGCCCAGTTGCAGCGCGTACGTGAGCGCCACGCCCGGCTGATTTGTATGCACGTGCACTTTCACAAGCTCTAAATCGCCGATGCAGATGACGGAATCGCCCAGTTCGCAAAGACGTTCGCGCAGGCGGTCGATATCCGCAAGGGTGGTGCTCTTCTTTAAATTGATGATGAAAAATTCGGTGCAGTATGCAAACTGAATTTCGCCGAGATCCAGATTGATGATATCGGAATTATCGCCGAATTCGTCGGACATCTTCTGTACGCCGGAAGTATCGGCTTCGGTGATTTCCTGCGCTTCTTCGCCCTTGAGGCAGGCAAGGAAGCCTTTGAAAATGGTCATGAGTCCCACGCCGCCCGAATCCACTACGCCCGCTTTTTTCAAAACGGGAAGAAGTTCGGGAGTTTTGGCAAGCGCGCGTTCGCCCTCTTCGATGACGGCTTCGAAAAATTCTTCGAAGTTTTTCTTGCGGGAGCCGACTTTCACGGCTTCGTCGCTCATCATTCTAATGACCGTTAATATGGTGCCTTCCTTGGGGGCGGAAACGGCGCCGTAAGCAACTTTCGTGCCCGCAGCCATGGCTTTCGCAAACGTTTTCGTATCGAAATTTTCGCCGCATTCGCGAATCACCGAACAGATGCCGCGGAGAATCTGCGATAAAATAACGCCCGAATTACCTCTTGCGCCGCGGAGCGCGCCGCGGGAAACGGCGTCGCATACTTCCATAAACCCGTTGGTGGTGCAGGCGGAAAGTTCTTTCACCGCCGACTGCATCGTTAAAGACATATTAGTACCCGTATCGCCGTCCGGTACCGGAAATACGTTAAGCGCGTCTACTCTCGCCCGATTTTTTTCGAGCGCCTGAGAACCGAGCAGGATCATCTTCCTGAAATCCACGCTCGTTATCGTTCTTTGCATTTTCTGCATTGTCTGCTCCTTTAATCCGTTGTGTTAAAAAAGAAAATACGCGCGGCGGAAAAAACCGCGCAAAAACGTTTCGCCTTCATACTTTTGAAAGCGAAACGCGATTCTACAGCTTTACCCCGATGACGTTCACGTTTACCGTATCCACAATCATACCCGTAAAGCTTTCTACTTTGTATTTGACTGCCTCGCGGAGAGATTCCGCCACCGCGCCGATAGATACGCCGTATTTGATGACCACGTACATATCGATATAAATCCGATTGCCTTCCGTGGTAACTTTTACGCCGCGCCCGCCCGCGTCGCGCTTTAAAAGCTCCGCCAGCGAATCGGTGAAACGACGGGAAACAAGTTCCACTATACCGTAGCATTCCATCGCCGTGTGAGAAGCGACTTTTGCTATAGCGAGATCGGATATTGAAATTTTTCCGTATGCGTTACTTGTATTAACCGACATAGTAAATCTCCGTTTTCTATCTTCTATTGTATCTCATTTTGCCGCGATTTGCAAGCAATTTGAGATACTTTTCGGCGATTTTATTGTTTCGGAAGCGTTTCCGGGGCGTTTTTTTGCCCGTTTTTGCGGCTTTTTACGTTTCCGCGGAAATATTTTTAATTTTTTTGCGCTTTTGCACGCGTTTTTTATTGCCTTTTTTTTCGTTTCGTGATATATTATTTATGCTCGTTTTACGGCGGGAGCGTTTTTTTGCGGTTTGCCGCCGGATAACGTACGGATTTTTTTCCGATAAAGCGGGCATGATTATTTACGAAATATCATTTACGAATTTCGCGCGCGGAGGTGTTAATATGAGTAAGGTTTGCAACATTTGCGGTAAAGGTCAGACGTCGGGAAACAACGTGAGCCATTCTAACCGTAAAACCAGAAGAACGTTCAAAGCCAACGTACAGAAAGTTTCTTACGTAGAAAACGGCAAAGAAACGAAAGGTTACGTTTGCACCAGATGCCTGAAGAAAGCCGAGAGAGCATAACGGCTTTTTTCGCTTCGTTTTAAAACAGAACCTGAGAAAGTATCCGCACACGGCTGCGCCGGCGGATACTTTTTTCGCGTTGTTTTTTCCCTTGAAAAAAGTATCCGGACACGGCTGTGCCCCCTATCGGCTGCGCCGGCGGATACATTTTTCGCGTTGTTTTTTCTCTTATTAAAAGTATCCGGACGCGGCTATGCCGCCCTATCGGCTGCGCCGGCGGGTGCTTTTTTTACTTATAAATTTGCGGCAAAGCGCCGTTTTGCGGGAGGACAACGGAACAAAAACGCGAAAAAGTCAGACGAGTTATCCCCCGTACGGAAGAAAGATAATTTTTGAATTTTAAAAAAATATCGCTTGAACGCTTGACAAACGCCGCCCGTTTCATGATATAATAAATACGAAGACACTGGTTCGTCCGCCGCGTACGCACACGCGTACGGCGGAACGCATATATTAAAAAGGCGCCCTTACGGCGCAACCGATGACGAAAAAGCGCGACTTTTTGAGATTCCGACCGGACGAGGGGAAAACCTCGTGCGAAAAAAATATATAAAAAGGAGAAAACTAACATGACAACGAAATTAAAGAAACTGTGGCTGTTCGTTGCCTCTGCCGTGATGGCAATCACCGCGATTTTCGCCGTGGGTTGCGACGACGGCGAAGGCGAAGGCAACGCCTGCGCCACGCACACGTACGGCGAATGGGTGATTGTGAAAGAACCCACCGATACGGAAAAAGGGTTAAGAAAGCACACCTGTACCGTATGCGGCAACGTTGAGGAGGAAGAATTACAGCCGCTTACCTCCGCCGTTACGGCGGCAATCAAAACGCCCGCTATGACGAAAGGCACCGGCATCGACCTGACGATCGAACCGTTTACCCTGACGTATACGACCGCGGATAAAATGAGCGAATCCGGATCGGACGCCGTGAAAATCATTTTGACGAGAGCGCAGACGATCGATTGCTTCGGCGGGTATGCTTACCTCGGCATCGGCGACGACGGACTTCTGTACGCGTACGGGAAATATTCTATACATTCCGTAGAAAGCGTAACGACGATTGCGACGGGAAAGACGGAAACGACAGACAACGGCGTAGGCGAGGTTTCCTTCCTGTTAGACAAAGATACGTTTTATCTTGCCATGACGGTATACGAAAAAGACGAAGCCACGGGCAAATACACCGTGAAGAACGAAGACGAATCCATGATGACATCCGGCTCGATCGACGATTTTATTGCCGAACAGGACGGCTGGCTGCAGACCGCCGCGCAGTTGATTCTGCGTAACACCGAAAAATTCTTCGGCTTTATCGGCACCGACCTGCGCCCGTTTGCGGAAAAGGTGGCGGCGGCGTTCGGGATGGACGCGGAAGAAGCGCAGAAGCTCGTACTTTCGATGATTTTTTCCGAAAGAAAAACGGACGACGGTTACGTACTTACCGACAAAGAGAATCTGTTCCTGAATTTCAGCAACGACGTTACTACGCTGAAAATCAACGCGCTGCTCGATAAATATTTCGGCGCGGGCACGTATGCGAAACTGGAAGCGCTGCCGGAGATACTGGATCGGAAAATCGGCGACACGATGACGTTGCTGGCTGCGAAAGGCATTACCGTGGAAAAAATCACCGCGATTGCCGATACGGCGACGAAACTGCTTACGGGCGACGATACGGCGACGCTGAAAGGCGTAACGGGACTTGACCTGAACGAAATCATCGATTCTTACAAAGACGTAACGCTGGGCGAGCTTCTGGCGAAACTTTCCGCAGACGAAGAAGTCGATTACGAAGCCAAGGCGGCGGATCTGTTAAATACGTTGCGCTCGTTCTATTACAACCTGTCGCAAGTGGCGGATCCCTACGGCGCCGAAACGGACGGAAGCGATTTCGAAGCGACGTACAACGAGAACTGGGCGCAATTCAAAACGACTTATCCGGACTCGGACTGGGAGCACTATGTTGCCCTTGTTCAGGAAGCCTATAAAACCAAGGCGGGCGATACGGCATACGCGCAGTATTTCGGCGCGGACTGCACGAAAAAGCTGCTTGTGATAGGCATGATGACGGCGCTGGACGATACGGACGTATTTTCCGCCGCAACCGTCGCGATCGCAAACGAACTGAACCCGAACTACGGCAAGACGGAAGAAGAAATCGCCGCGGAAGAAAAAGCGGCGCTTGCGGAAAAAGTGAACGCTATGAAAAATACTCTTCAGTCGATTCTTACCGCGGGAAAGACGTACACGCTGCCCGAACTGATTGAACAAGCGACGGAAGGAAGCGTATCGGCGCAGATGATTAAACTGGGGCTGAACACGCTGGCTGCCGAGCTGGATAAAGGCGTTTCGCTGAAGCTTACGCTGAACTCGGACCGCACCATTACCGGATTTGAAATTTCGCTGACGAAAGATTTGCTTGCGACGATTTGCGAGATGAGCGCCGAAATCGAAACCGACGGCACGACGAGTGTGAAAACGGGCTTTAGGATTTCGACCGGCTTGAAACTTTCCGTTTCCTGCGGAGCGGAAAAAGCCGCGCACAAGGCGGATTTCAACGCGGAAGAATTCGTAAAACTGTTCCCCTCTCAGCCCGAAACCGACGGCGGCAATACCGACGGCGGCAATACCGACACGACGGCTTACGCGGCTTAAAACCGCCGACATACGAGCCTTGTAAACGATAAAATAATTTTGCCTGCCGGCTCTTTACGGAGACGGCAGGCATTTTTTCTGCAGACGGGCGATGTCTGACGCAGTAATAAAATTTTCGCGGTTTGCGGCGGTGCGTTATCGGACGGACAAAGCCTGCGATGCATTCAGGATAGCAGGCGGGCGGCGTTGAAATAAGCGAATTTTTCTATCTGACGGGGCGTGAACAGGCGTTCCAGCGAGCGGAAAAAATCCGGCATCGCCGCGGGACTTTCGGGGTACGGATTTTCCGTTCCGTAAAAATCGCCGCCGATTGCCACACAGTTTTCGCCGCCTTTTTCCGTAAGATACCGAACGTGTTGCATAATGCCGCAATTTCCCGCAAATTCGCGGACGAAACATACGCCGACCACGCCGCCGCTATCCGCGATTTTTTTAATCTGCGTATCGGTGAGATTGCGTTTGTGCGGGCACAGGGCGCGCACAAGCGAGTGGGTGGCGCACACCGCCGCTTTGCGCTCGTCCGCCAAAGCGAAAATATCGCGCGCGGCGCCGTCGGAAGCATGCGATATATCGGGAATCGCTCCCCTTTCCAGCGCGTACGCCATAGCGGCTTTGCCTTTTGCGGTGAGTCCGCCCGCCGCGCCGTTGGGCGCGGAAAGGCTGTTTTTTGTATTCCACACGGGCGAAAAAATTTTTACGCCGCTATCGAACAATTTTTTCAGGGCGGGCAAATCGCCGCGGGAGGCGGCGCCGCCTTCAACGGTGAGAACCGCTTTGCCGCCCGTGATTTCTTCGAACGCGGGACGGACGGCACGAAACAGCGCCAGCTGATTTTCGATTTCTCTGCGATCGGAATCGGCTTCGCCTTTGCAAAACAGCGCGAAACATTGCAGTTTACAGCCGCCGCGTCGGAACAAATCGAACTGCGCCGCAAGCGTCGGCGGCGCGGCGGTTCCGGTTTTTCCGCCATTTCTGCCATTTCCGCCGCGGTTTTCCGGGGGATTCGCTCTGCCGGATTCGGCAGAATACGAGAGAAAATCGCAATGCAGATCGGCATACGGCAACGGGTGCGGGCGGAAATCCGGAGAAAAAATCGGCGCGGAATCAGCCACGTTTTTTCACGAAAAGGCGTAAAATAAAGCGCACGGGCGCGGGCGGTTTAATACAGATAAACATTTTTTATGTACCCTCCTCTACCCGTATTGTATGCAAAGACGCGGGCGGAGGGTGCACGGACGATAAAAAAGCCGCCGCTGAACGCGACGACTTTCTTTGATTTATGAGCATCCTCTTCCGTCCGAAGCATTGGCTTCGGACACCTTCCCCGAAGGGGAAGGCAAGGAAAAGGAACGCCCGATATGAAGAATTGTAACAGGCGACGGGGCTGCCTTATGTGCCGTTTTCTTATAAGTTGCGCAGCGCTTCGATTGCCGCGGCACGGTTTTCGGCTTTGAACACGCCGCTACCCGCCACGATGACGTTTGCGCCCGCGGCTTTTGCGAGTTTTACCGTTTCCGCGTTGATACCGCCGTCGATTTCCACATCGCACGAAAGGTTGTTTTTGCGGATGATTCCGCGGATTTCGCGCACTTTATCCAGCACGTCGGCAATAAATTTCTGCCCGCCGAACCCCGGAAACACGCTCATGACAAGTACCATATCGCAAAGCGGAATCACCTTTTCGACGGCGGATACGGGCGTATCGGGATTGATGACCGCGCCGCACTTCGCCCCCGCGTTTTTAATGAGTTTCAGCGTATCTTCCAGCGTTTCGCCGCAAGCTTCGGCGTGCACGGTAACATAGTCGGCGCCCGCTTTTACGAAACGTTCCGCGTACTTTTCGGGATGCACGATCATCAGATGACAATCGAGCGGCAGCTTCGTGATTTTGCGGAGGTCTTCCACCATTTTGATGCCGAACGTGATGTTGTTCACAAAAACGCCGTCCATTACGTCGCAATGAATGACGTCGGCGCCGCTCTTTTCGAGGTTTTGCACCTCTTCGCCCATTTTCGAGAAGTCCGCCGAAAGAATCGACGGCGCGATTTTGATTTTTTCGTTTTCGGGTGTGTTCATATGATTTTTTCCTCGTCTGAGATTTTTATTTTTTATAGAAAACAAGCCGCGCCCGTCATCCCCGAAAAGGGGGAAGCCGCGACAAAAAGAAAGGCTTAAAGCGGGTTTTCTTCCAGATAGCCGGCGCGGAGCTGCCCGCAGGCGCCGCCCACGTCGGAGCCGATCTGCCGCCGGAGCGTGGCGGAAATCCCCTGTTTTTCAAGCCAACCCATAAACCTGTAAGCGTTTTTGTCGCCTACGGATTTCAGCGTACGTTCTTTCACTTCGTTCAGGCGGATTAAATTTACGTGGCACGGCAAGCCTTTCAAAAGTTTCGCCAGCGCGTTTGCATGCGCTTCGTCGCAGTTTTCGCCGTCGATCAGCGTATATTCGAAGTAGTATCTTCTGCCCGTTTTTTCGAAATAATTTTTGCAGGCTTTTAAAATTTCCGCGATAGAATATTTGTTGGCGACGGGCATAATGCGTTTTCTGTCCTCGTCTGCGGTGGCGTGCAGCGAAACGGTGAGATTGAGCGGAATATTTTCGTTTGCCAGCCGGTACATTTCGGGCACGACGCCGCAGGTGGAAAGCGAAATATTGCGCGCGGAAACGTTCAGCCCCTTTTCGCTTGTGAGCAGCCGCAGAAACTTCACCACGTTATCGTAATTATCCAGCGGTTCGCCGCTGCCCATCAGCACCACGTTGGTAACGGCGCGTTTTTCTTTGCCGCTGCCCGGAAGATCGGGATCGCCCTTATGCAGCGCGTTGACGACGAGAATCTGCGAAAGGATTTCGCCCGCGGTGAGATTCCGTATCAGACCGTTCAGCGTGGAAGCGCAGAATCTGCAGCCCATACGGCACCCAACCTGCGTGGAAACGCACTGCGTATAGCCGTATTTATACTTCATTAAAACGCCTTCGATAATGTTTCCGTCCGACAGGCGGAAGAGATATTTTTCGGTGCCGTCGGAAGAATAAAACACTTTTTCTACGGAAACGGGGGCGTTTTCATACGTTTGCAGCAGTTTTTCTTTCAAAGCGTTGGGCACGGCGGGGAGTTCTTCTATCGTTTTGCCGGAAAGCATGCCGCCGTAAATCTGCGCGGCGCGGAATTTTTTTTCGCCCTGCGCGGTGAGTTCGGCTTCCAGTTCTTCAAGCGAAAGATCCTGCAGAATTTTTTTCATTTTTCTTCTCCCTCGCGAGTTTTGCCGTCGTTTACGCAAAGCATCGCGCACACGTAAAACCCTGCGCCGGACGCCGTATCGGGCAGAAACTGCAGCCCGTATTTCTTCTTTTCGTGCGGCAACGGGCTATCGATTGTTTCGGCGCGGAAATCGGGATGCGCCGCCAGAAATTCCGCCACAACATCGTCGTTTTCGCATGCGAACGGCGAGCAGGTGGAATAATACAGTCTGCCGCCCTCTTTCACGTAGCGCGAACAGGTATCGAGAATGGCGCGCTGATCTTCCGCGACGGAAGCGAACACGCCCGCGGTTTTCAGAATTCTGATATCGGGATTTTCGCTGACCGTGCCGAAGCCGGAACAGGGAACGTCGCACAAAACGGCGTCGAACGTCTTTTCGTACGCGGCGTCGTATATGCGGCTGTCCTTGCAGAAAACGGCGATATTTTCGCGGCGGGCGCGACGGGCGTACGCCCTGATGAGTTCCGCGCGGTGTTCGTGCAGTTCGAACGAAGTGATTTCGCCGCATTTTTCGGAAAGCAGCACGGATTTTCCGCCGGGCGCGGCGCAGACGTCAAGCAGTTTTCCGCACGGCTTCACGCAGGCGCAGATTGCCTGCGACCCGACGGACTGAAACGTATATTCGCCGTTATCGTAGCCGCCGTCGCGGATAAAGCTTTCGAAAACGTAACTATGCGCGAACGGAGCAGCGACGACGCGGACGTCCTTTTCTTCCGCACGGCGCAGGTATGCCCCCTCCGTTTCGTACGGGGGCAGAAAGCGTACGGATACGCCGCCCGATTTTGCGGAAGCGATTGCCGCCGCGCGCGCGCCGTATTCTTTTTCCAGCTTTTTATAGGCAAATTCCGGATAACCGGTGGTTATCAAAAGTCCCGCTCTGCCGCCGGGCAAAGACGCGTTTACCGAAGCGGCGTCGAATCGGCGCAGAAACGCGTTTACGAAGCCCGCGGCGCCGCTTTTGCCGAGTTTTTTGCAAAGTTCCACAGCGAAATCGGTAACGGCGTAGCGCTTTTTCTGCAGATTCAGAAGAAAATACAGCGACACTTTCAACAGCACGCGCACGGATTGTTTGGGCGATTTGGCGGCATAGCGCGAAATGCAGTACGAAAAATATTCGTCGTTTTCCAGCACGCCGTAAACGACTTTCACGGTGCGGGCGCGGTACGCCTCTTCGATATACGTATCGGCGATTGCCTGTTTCAGGTATGCCTTTTCGCCGTACACTTTCATTAAAATACAATACGGATCGTACAGGGGATTAGTCGTCATTCGAATATTTCGCCTTTCGTTGCTTTTTTGCCGTTCAGAAAATCCGCGCCGGACATGATTTTTCCGCCCGCGGGCTGTAAAGATAACATTTTCACCGCGCCCGCGCCGCAACGCACAAGCAAGCCGCTTTTCGGCTTATCCGTAAGCACTTCGCCGGGTTGCGCCGGATAAAACTCTTCGGGCAGAGATTCTTCCGGCAGCGCTTCCGCAAGATAGAAATTGACGGGCGCGCCGCGGAGAAAAGAAAACGCGACGGGTTCCGGATTCATGGCGCGGATTTTATTCGCCACGGAAAAAGCGGGTTCCGAAAAATCGATTTTCGCCTGTTCGCGCGTGATTTTGCGATAGATATGCGCGCCTTCTTCGCCCTGCTTCCGCAAAACATACCCGCCGTTTTCAATCAGCGGCAACGCCTTTTGAATCAGCGTTGCGGAAAGTTCGGAAAGGCGCGCCGAAAGCTCGCCCGCCGTTTCGTTATTGCCTATTTTCAGCTTTTCGCAAAGAAGGATATCGCCCGCGTCCAGCGCGAGCACCGTTTGCATTACGCACACGCCGCTTTCTGTTTCGCCGTTTAAAATGCAGCTTTGCACGGGAGAAGCGCCGCGGTAGGCGGGCAACAGCCCGGCGTGGATGTTCCACACGCCCTTTTTGAAGCAATCGAGGACTTCCTGCGTTAAAATCTGCCCGTATGCGCACGTGATCATCGCGTCGGCTTTGAAAGCTTTGAGTTCTTCGATATGCTCGCGGATTTTTGCGGGCTGAAACACGGGGATACCGTGAGAAAGCGCGCACGTTTTGACGGGCGAGGGCGTGAGCTGTTTTTTCCTGCCCTGAATTTTATCTTCCTGCGTGATGACGCCGACGACGTTACCCGTTTGTATCAGCGCTTCCAGCGGTTTTACCGCAAAAGCCGGCGTGCCCGCGAATAAAATTTTCATTGCGATTTTTGCCCTCCCCGGGGATTAAAGTTGCGCCCCGTGATTGAAAAAATTTTGGATAGAAAACAAGTTGCACCCCTTGATTGAAAATTTCCGGTGGAAAATTTCAATCAAAAATGAGCTACGCCCCTCATCCGTCAACTTCGTTGACACCTTCCCCCCGGGGGGAAGGCTATATCAAAGGCATATATTTAAAATTTCAAACGAGTTGCGACAGTCCGTTACGAAACGGGCGATGCCCGCCCCAAGGGGAAGGCTGTAAATATATTGCCTTCTTAAAACGCCTGAAGCCGAGCGCGCTTGAAGAGCAAACAAGACGCAGTATTGCGAAGTTTATGCAGTATTGCGAAGTTTATAATGCGCGCGCAATATCAATCGGCGCAGACGTAAGTAGCCTTATCGATATACAAAATCCCGTCCAGATGATCGAATTCGTGGCAGATGGCGCGGGCGAAAAAGCCCTTTGCTTTTAAAGACTGCGGATTGCCGTAACGATCGAAATAGCTGACCGCGACTTTCTGCGGACGGACCACGATGCCGCGTTTTCCGCGCACGGAAAGGCAGCCTTCCCAGCCCTCCTGCACGCCTTTTTCCGCGGTGATGACGGGGTTGACGAATTCGAAATACCCCTCTTCCACTTTTACCACCGCCACGCGGCGAAGCACGCCCACCTGCGGCGCGGCAAGTCCCGCCCCGTCCTCTTTTTCAAGCGTATCTTTCATATCGTTCAGAAGATTGTGCAGCGATTCGTCGAACGTTTCCACGGGGAAACATTTTGTTCTGAGCACTTCGTCGCCTACCTGTACTACGTTTCTGATTGCCATTGATTTTTTCTCCGGATTTGTAAATTTTTATGCGAGCGAGCCGGGATTTTCTTCCACGGAAACAAGCACGTCGCGGGATTTGTTGCCAGCGCAGATCTGATAAATTTGCGGCAATACGCTGTTTTCCGCCAGCCGCATCAGCACCTGATAGCGGAATTTGTTCTGGATCCTGCCGACGGGCGAACGCATTTTGTTGAAAAACAAAAACGCTTCGGGATTGTTTTCTTTCAGCGCGTTCAACCCCTCGTACACGCCGCGCAGGGCTTCCACCGTTTTTTTATCGTCCTCGCCCGAAACCAGCACGCGCACGATTTTGGAAAAAGGCGGAAACAGACTTGCCGCGCGAAGCGAAATTTCGTTTTCGTAAAAGCCCTCGTAATCGTAGGCGATAGCGTAACGCAACACTTCGTTTTCGGGATCGTACGTCTGCAAAACCACTTTGCCCTTTTCTTCCGCTCTGCCGCTGCGCCCCGCCACCTGCGTTACCAGCTGAAACGTGCGTTCGCCGCTTCTGTAATCGGAAAAATGCAGACTCATATCCGCATCGAGGATTCCCACCAGCGTTACGGCGGGGAAATCGTGTCCCTTGGCGATCATCTGCGTGCCCACAAGGATGTCCGCCCGGTGCTCGCCGAATTCCTTTAAAATTCTGAAATGCCCCTCTTTGCCCGAAGTGGTATCGTTATCCATTCTGAGAACGCGGGCGGAGGGAAAGCGGTTTTTCAGCTCCGCTTCCACGCGCTGCGTGCCCGTGCCGGCGTACGAAAGATGCGTGCCGCCGCATTCCGGGCAGCCCCGAAGCATTTTGTAACGCGCGCCGCAATAGTGGCATTTGAGGCAATCTTCGTCCTTATGATACGTGAGCGAAACGTCGCAGCTTTCGCATTTTGCCACGTACCCGCAATCGCGGCAGATGACCGTTTGCGAATACCCGCGGCGGTTTAAAAACAAAATCGCCTGATTGCCTTTGGCAAGGCATTCTTCGATTTCGCTTTGCAGCGCGAACGAAAACGCCGTATTGTTGCCGCGGCGCACTTCTTTGCGCATATCCGCGATGACGATTTCGGGCAGCGGGCGTTGATTAACCCGCTTTTTGAGCGGAATCAGATTAAATTCGCCCTCTTTGGCGCGTTTATACGTTTCCACCGACGGCGTGGCGCTGCCGAGAACCAGCTTGCAGCCGTTGTGCTTCGCGCGAAGATTTGCGATATCGAACGTGTTGTAACGCGGCGCGGTTTCGCTCTGGTAACTTGAATCGTGTTCTTCGTCGATGACGATGACGCCGAGATTTTCAAGCGGCGCGAACACGGCGCTCCGCGCCCCCACCGCGATTTTCGCTTCGCCGCTGCGAAGCCGCCACCATTCGTCGAATTTTTCGCCGGCGGAAAGTCCGCTGTGCATAATCGCCGCGTTTTTACCGAAACGGGAACGGAGCTGGGCGAGCATCTGCGGCGTGAGCGAAATTTCCGGCACCAGAAAAACAGCGGTTTTGCCCTGCTTTAAACAATCCGCAATCAGGCTTAAATAAATTTCCGTTTTGCCGCTGCCCGTTACGCCGTGCAAGAGTTGCACCGTGCGGGAATCGCTGCGGACGGAATCTACCGCGCGTTGCTGATCTTCGGTGAGCGTGTGCGCCGCGCCGCGCTCTTCAAGCGTTTTGTACGGATCGCGCAGTACCTGCTCTTCGGTGATTTTAATCAGTCCTTTCTTTTTCAGCGCGGCGACGCTGCCCGCAAATTCCGCGTTCAGCGCGGCGCATTCCGTTTTGCCGCGTTCGTTTAAAAGCGCTGCGGCGGCAAGCTGATTTTTAGCCGATTTCGGCAGTTTTTCTTTGGCTTCCTCAAACGGAACGCAAAGCTCGGCGTAACGTTTTTTCAGTTCGCGCACCTTGCCTTTGCGCATTTCCGCGGGAAGAAACAGCCTGAGCGCCGCCGCCAGCGGGCAGGCGTAGCGCGCCGCGATTTTTTTGGCAAGCGACAGACATTCCGCGTTCAGCGCGGGCATCGGATCCGCCGCCGTTACCTTTTTCAGCTTTTCCGCGGGGTAATCGCAGCTATCTCTGAGCGCCACGACAAAACCCGCCGTTACCCTGCCCCCGAACGGGGCGTACACGCGCGAGCCTTCGGCGACGGTATCGTCGCAAAGATATGAATATATTCTGTCCGTTTCGCTTGCGGCGATGTCTACGATTACGTCCGCGATCATAATTTCAAGAGTTCCTTATTTTCCGCCGTTATTCCGCCGTGCGGCAGGCTTAAACAAGCAAAAGCGCCCCGACGTCTCTTCGGGGCGGAATTGTGCGGCTGCCGTTAGTCTTTGGCGATAACTACTCTGCCTTCGTCGATATCTTTGCAGGCGGCAAGAAGTTCTTTATCTCTGCCGGCGAAATCGCGGATGCCCGCGTTTCTTTCCTCTTCGATAATCTGGCGGGCGCGTTTGGACGCCACCGTGCACAGCGCGTAACGGCTGACGGGTTCTTCTTTCGTGCCTAATTTTCTGATCATGCTGTCTACAGAAGGTTCGTTTATCATATTTGTATCTCCTTTTTTCCGGGTTTGTTCTTATTTTATTTATAACCGTTTTGCGGGGATTTAACCGCCGCGCCGCGGATGATAAATTCCGAGGTTTTTGTTTTGCCGCCGAATCGGGCAGTTTTTCCGCCGTCGGTCGGCTGTTCCTACGGCTTGCCTTCGGCGGCAGCCGTTATCAAGGCTTAGTTTTCGTGCTTCTTATCAAGAAGGGAAAGATAAATTTTTTCCAGCCTGTCCACGGCGCTTTCCAGCTTGTCGTTTACGAGAATATAATCGTATTCCGGCGCTTTCGAAAGTTCGTAATCCAGCCGTTTCAGGCGCGTCTGCACTTCCTCTTCCGTTTCCGAACATCTGCCTTCCAGACGTTTTTTCAATTCTTCCACCGAGGGAGGCGTTACCATAATCAGCTTACATTCGGGAAAGTGTTTTCTGGCGTTCAGCGCGCCCACCACGTCGATTTCGAGAATCAGAGATTTTGTTTTCAGCTCCGATTCCACAAACGATTTCGGGGTGCCGTAATAGTTGCCGAAATGCTCGTCCCATTCCAGAAAATCGCCTTCGTCTTTGCGGCGCAGAAATTCCTCTTTCGTAATGAAAAAATAATCTCTGCCGTTCACTTCGCCCGCCCGCGGCGCGCGCGTGGTGCAGGAAACGGATACGCCTACGTCGGCACGGCGGCGCAAAAATTCTTTTACGATGGTGCCTTTGCCTACGCCCGACGGACCGGATATTGCCATAAGTACGGTATTCATCTTCTGCGTTGCTCTCCTTTCTTCCTGTGCGTGCGTTCTGCGCGTGCAAGCAACGTTTATTCTACGTTCTGCACCTGTTCGCGGATTTTTTCGATTTCGTTTTTCAGGGCGAGTCCGGTTTTCGTGAGAAGCGCGTCGTTGCTCTTCGAACAGGACGTGTTTGCCTCGCGATTGAATTCCTGCACGAGAAAATCCAGTTTTCTGCCCACCACTTTTTCTTCGCAGATGGCGCGGAACTGCGCGATGTGCGAACGAAGCCTTGTGAGTTCTTCGTCGATATTGCATTTATCGGTGAACACGGCGACTTCGGTTAACAGCCGCGTTTCGTCGTATGCGGCGCCGCTCAACGCCTCTTCGATACGCGCTTTCAGCTTTTTGCGGTAATCTTCCGCCACCAGCGGCGCGCGCACGGCGATGTCGCCCACCAGCGCTTCGACGGTATCCACGCGGGAAAGCATATCCGCTTTCAGCTTTTCGCCCTCTTTTTCACGCATGGCGTTCAGATTTACCAGCGCGGCTTTCAGCGCTTCTTTCACGGCGTCGATCGCGTGTTCGTCCTCTTCGCTCTCTTCGGCGGAAAGCACGTCCGGCAAGCGCAGCAGCGCGGAAACCGTAAGATCGTTTTCCGCTTCCGGCACAGCCGCTTTCAGTTCGCCCGCGGCTTTCGCGTAGGCTTTTGCCAGCGGAAGATTCACCGAAAACGAAACGCTTTTATCGCGTTTATCTTTATAGACGACGCCGATTTCCGCATGCCCGCGCGTGATTTTTTCCTTGACGAGTTCTTTTAATTCCGCCTCGTAAGCAAAAAACTGTCGCGGCATTTTCAGGGAAAGATCGAGATAGCGGTTGTTCACCGTTCTGATTTCGCAGGAAACTTCTGCGTTTTCGTTTTTGTACGTGCCTTTGCCGTACCCCGTCATGCTGTACATTTCGTTTATCTCCTCAGACTATGTTCCCCATATAAGGCTGCTATCCCCTCATCGGCCTGCTTTCGCAGTCAGCTTCCCCCTTGGGGGGAAGTCTTTCATACAATTATAGCAGAAAAGCCGAAAAAAAACAAGCGGTATCGCGTGCGTGCGCGAGCTTTCCGCTTATTTTTTTCGATTTTTTCTTATTTTTCCGCGGCGTTTTCTTCTTCGTTCCGCTTGTTTTCCGCAAGCAGGCGCAAAAATTCGCGCTCGTCGATGATTCTGACGCCCAGTTTCTGCGCTTTTTCCAGTTTACTTCCGGCTTCTTCGCCCGCGATGACCAGCGTGGTTTTCGACGAAACGCCGCTTTGACATTCGCCGCCTTCCGCTTCGATAAGTTTCTGCGCTTCGCCGCGCGTATATGCCTGCATGCTGCCCGTGAGCACCACTTTTTCGCCGGAAAATATACCGCTTTCGTTCTTCGCTTCCGCCTGTTTTATCCGCACGCCCAGTTCGAACAGCTGCCCGATTTCGCGCAGGTTGTCCTCGTTTTTAAAGTAAGAAACCACGTTATTCGCGGTGATACCCCCTATGTTTTCGAGTTGTATCAGTTCTTCCGCCGTAGTCTGTTTTAATTTTTCGAAATCGCCGAACGCAAAAGCGAGGTCTTTCGCCGCCACCCTGCCGATGCCGTCGATGCCCAGCGCGTAAATGAACGCGGGGAACGCGGGCGTTTTGCTTTTTTCGATTGCCGAAAGCAAATTTTTAATCTTCTTTTCCTTAAAACCGTCCAACGTTTCCAGCTGCTCCGCCGTCAGGCGATACAAATCGGAAAACGTTTTCACGTATCCTTTTTCGAACAGTTGCGTGGCGGTGGAATCGGAAAAGCCGTCGATATCCATGGCGTTTTTCCCCGCGAAATGATCGAGCGCCGCCACCACGCGCGGTTTGCAGCCGCGGTTGGGGCAGAACAGATTCGCGCCCGTTTCGATAAGCGGCGTATGGCAGGCGGGACAGACGACGGGCTTTTCGATTGCCGCGCCGTCGCCTTCGTCTACGGCGCCTAAAATTTCGGGAATGACTTCGTTGGAACGCCGTATCAGAACGCGCGAGCCCTGTTTTACGCGCTTTCTTAAAATATCGCCGTAATTATTCAGCGTGGCGCGCGATACGGTTACTCCCGCGAGTTCTACCGGCGTGAGCAGCGCGAGAGGCGTTAATTTGCCCGTTCTGCCCACCTGCCATTCCACTTTTTCCACCTTGGTTTCCGCTTCTTCCGCTTCGAATTTGAACGCAACTTCGAAACGCGGGAATTTATCGGTATACCCCATTTTTTCGCGCAGCTTAGGTTCGTTCAGTTTGATGACGGCGCCGTCCGTAAGAACGTCGATATGCTTTCTTTCCACTTCGATTTCGTCCACGGCGGCTTTGACTTCGTCGTAATTTTTCGCAAGCTTAAAATACGGAAATACCTTGAAGCCCTCGGCGATTAAAAATTCGTGCGCTTCCCGCTGCGAAAGCGGCTCGCCTTCCGAACGGTAATTCACGTCGTAAAAATAAATATCGACGTGCCGCGCCGCCGTAACCTTGGGATCGAGATTGCGGATGGCGCCCGCCGCCGCGTTACGCGCGTTTTTTAAGGGTTCCGCCGCCGTCCGATTGTATTTTTCCAGCACGGAAAGGCGCATGACGGCTTCGCCGCGCACTTCCAGCGTGCCTTTGTACGAAACGGAAAGCGGAAACGATTTCACGGTGAGCACCTGCGCCGTAACGTCTTCGCCGACGGTACCGTTGCCGCGCGTGGCGGCGCGGACGAACGCGCCGTTTTCGTACGTCAGACACACCGTAAGCCCGTCGAATTTATATTCCACGGTGTACGTGGGGGCGACGTTTTCTTCGGCGCCCGCCTTTTCCGCGCGCGTAACGAACGCCGCCAGTTCTTCGTCGGTTACCGCTTTATCCAGCGAATACAGGCGGCGGATGTGCGTGTGCTGCGAAAACGCCGCAATCGGTTCGCCGCCCACCCTGCGCGTGGGAGAATCGGGGTATACCTCCCCGGAAAGCGCTTCGAGCGCCTTTAATTCGTCGTATAATTTATCGTACTCCCCGTCGGGTACGCTGGGACAATCGAGCACGTAATACTCATACGCCCATTTGTTCAACAGATCTGTGATTTCTCTTTGACGGGACATGTTTTTTCTCCTTTCAGCCGATGATTTTCAGCGGGGCGAGCGCGGCGGAAAGCTGTTTGATGCCGAATCCTTCGAACGCCACGTGCAATACCGTGTTGCCCTGAATTCCCGCAACCTTCACGATGGTGCCCGTGCCGAATTTCGGGTGCGATACCTTTACGCCCTCTCTGAACGCCGATACGTCTTTGCCTGCCGTTTTCGCGGCTTGGAACTTATTCGGCGAGCCTACGCCGCCGTATGTGAACGTGCCGCCGCCCGTGCTTTTGTTTCTGTTTGCCGGGGCGTACATTCCGCCGGAAGCGCCGTCGCCCGAAACGGGCTTGTACGTGCTTCTGATCGGCGCGGAATCGCGCGTTTCGGCGGCATACCCCGAAGTTACGCCGCGATTGCCCCCGCCGTAAGAATTGCCGCCGTATGTACTTCCGTACCCGCCGCCGTAAGCCGAACCGTACGATTTTCCGTAACCGCCGTAGGTGGATTTCAATCCGTAGCGATCGAGATTTTCCGTGCGGGTATCTTTGGGGAGTTCCACCACGCCGGCGAGTTCTTTCAGAAACCGCGAACGCGCCGTGCTTTCGCGCTTACCGTATAAAAAGCGGCTCTTCGAGCGGGTGAGATACAGCCGCTCTTTTGCGCGGGTAACGGCTACGTACATGATGCGGCGCTCCTCTTCGAGGGCGTCCTCGTCGGTTTCCGCGCGGGAAGAAGGAAGAATGTTTTCTTCCAAACCCACCACGAACACACATTTGAATTCCAGCCCTTTCACCGCGTGCACGGTGGCAAGCGTTACGTATTCCGTTTCGTCCATTTCGTCGGTATCGGAAACAAGGGAAACCTGCTGCAGGTATTCGGAAAGATCGGCGTTGCCGTTCAGGCGTTCGAAATCCGCCACGGAATTGACGAATTCTTCGATGTTGGCTTTTTTGTTCACGCTTTCGTCGTCATCGCCCGAAAACGCCGTATCCAGTCCGGAATCTTTTACGATTTTTTTCACGAGTTCGAGCACGGAAAGCTCCGCCGAAGCGATAATCCAGTTTTTAATCTGTCCGCCGAATTCGGCAAGTTTCGCACGCGCGGAGGAATTGAGCGCGAGGTTCTGCGTTTCCAGAAGCGTTTCGTAATCGGAAATGCCGTTTTGCGCGGCATAATCCTCTACGGTTTCGATGGTTTTCGCGCCGATGCCGCGGCGGGGAAAATTGATGATGCGGATCAACGCCTCGTTATCGAACGGGTTTGCCACAAGCCGCAGATACGCCAGCATATCTTTGATTTCCTTGCGGTCGTAGAATTTAAAGCCGCCGAATACTTTGAAAGGAATCGCGTCCGCCGAAAATTCCTGTTCGAACGAGCGGGTGAGCGCGTTTACGCGCATGAGCACGGCGAAATCGGCGTAGGAGTACCCCTCGCGGACGAGTTCGCGGATGGTGCGAGCGACGAACATGCTTTCGTAGCTTTCCTCTTCCGCCTCGTATACTTTTACCTTTTCGCCCTCTTCCTTATCCGTCCACAAAGTTTTCTGTTTGCGCCTGCCGTTGTTTTTGATGGTTTCGTTCGCCACGGCGAGAATGTTTTTCGTGGAGCGGTAATTGCGTTGCAATTTGAATACCTGCGCCGACGGAAACTGCTTTTCGAATTGCAGAATGTTTTCTATCCGCGCGCCGCGCCAGCCGTAGATGGACTGATCGTCGTCGCCGACGGCGAACAGGTTGCCGTGCACGGAGGAAAGCAGCCGCACGATTTCGAACTGCACTTCGTTGGTATCCTGAAATTCGTCCACCATGACGTAGCGGAATTTGCCGCCGAGGTATTCGCGCGCTTCTTTATCGGTGCGAAGCAACCTCAGAGTGCGGCTTAACAGATCGTCGAAATCGAGGGCGTTGTTTTCGGCAAGGTGTTTTTCGTACGCCGAAAATACGCGGGTGATGATTTTGATATTGTGCTCGCCTTGGTTAGCGGCGGCGTATTCTTCGGGCGTTACCCCCTCCGTTTTGGCTTCGGAAACGCTGCGTTTAATCTGTTTGAACAGCTCGTCGTCGCGCTCGTCGCCCTCCGTAATTTCTTTGAACGCCTTTTTTAAAACGTTGCTGCGTTCGGTTTCGCTGTAAATGGAAAAATTTTTGTTGATGCCGGCGCTTTCGGCGAAATCGCGCAGAATGCGCACGCACATGGAGTGGATGGTGCACACCCACATGCCATCGGTATCGCCGAGGCGGGAAACGCGTTCTTTCATTTCGTTCGCCGCTTTGTTGGTGAACGTGATGGCGAGAATCGAACGGGGCGAAACGCCTTTTTCCTGCATCAGATACGCGATGCGGGTGGTTAAAACGCGGGTTTTGCCGCTGCCGGCGCCTGCCAGAACAAGCACCGCTCCCTCGGTGGCGAGGACGGGTTTGATTTGTTCTTCGTTGAGTTCTTTCAATAATTCTTCGGTACTTTTCATCGGGTTCTTCTTTTTCGTAACGGAGTGCCGCACAGAAGCTGCGCGGCACCGCCTGTAAATTCTTTTGCTTTATTATACCATTTTGTTCGCGCTTTGGCAAGTATATTTCGCCCTGTTTTTTACCTTGTGCCGCGGGCGTTTTGCTCCGAGGAAGAAAAGGCGAATTCGCTTTCGCGGCGGAAACGTTCGAGCGCGCGCAGATACTTTTCGCTTAAAGAGAGCGTGTAGCGCTGCTTTTCTTCATAGGAAAGCGTGGAAAAATATTCCCTGTCGGTAAGTCTGCCGATCGCGTCGGATACTTCGCCCTCGGAAAGGAGCATTTCTTTCACGCGCAAATAAAATTCGTCCTCTTTTTCGCCCGCGATCGCCTTTTGCGTTTCTTTGATGAAATAGCGTTCGGCTTTGCTTTCGTTCACGCCCTGCCGTTTCGCTTCTTCCACGCTTTCGCGTACGCTTTTTTCGCAATGTTCCCAAAAACCTTTTTTCATACGTTGTTTCGCGCTTTTCGCCGCGCTCTTCAATGTCTGCGCTTCCGCCACCTTTGTTGTTTCTCCTTTTTTTCTGCTATATTTTTCATCTTTCGCGCGGTTTCGACGTTTTTTGCGTCCGTATAAAGCAATTCGCTTCCCCGCAGGTTTTGCGGGGAAGCGAATTTCCGGTTTAATTTTTGTTTCTCTTTCTTGCGGCTTCCGACTTCTTCTTTCTTCTTACGGAAGGTTTTTCGTAAAATTCCTTCTTGCGAAGATCGCCGATAATGCCGTCGCGCGAGCACTTTCTCTTGAAGCGGCGAAGCGCGCTTTCAACGTTTTCGTTCTCTCCGACTTTTACCGTGGACATTCTTTTCTCACCTTCCTTTGCCTGTGCGTTTATTTTTTTACGTGTTTGATTATATCAATTTTTTTTGGTTCTGTCAAGCTGTTTTGCGGGGTTGAACCAACCTTTTTTTGCGTTCGGCAAAGCTTTCCTCCGTTCGACAAAATTTTACCCGTTCAGATTGAGTTTATATAAAATTTCTTCCAGATACACGGCGGCGGTTTTCAGTTCTTCCACGTTTTCGTAATCGTCTTTATAAGCTTCGATCAGCACCGCGCCGTCAAAGCCCGTATCGGCAAGGCGGCGGAACAAATCTTCGAAATTATACGTTCCCCTGCCCGGCAGGCAGGTTTTGCCGCAGGAATCGATATCGGATACGTGCACGTGCGAAATATGCCCCGCCGTTTCTTTGAGATATTCGCTTTCGGGATAGCCCGAAATACGCGTCTGTTTGATATCGAACGTGGCGAAAAGGCGCGGACAGTATTTCAGCAGTTCTTTAAACACGCCCGGACGATTATACGTAGACCACTCCACCGTTTCGAGCGAGAGCGCCACGCCGTATTTTTCGCAAAGCCGCCGCGTTGCTTCCAGCGCCGCGCCGATTTTGGGGAAATTGTCGTTCAAGCCGCTTCTCGAATTTTTTTTGTAGCGCGCCGTGCCGTGAAACGTATAGTACTTCGCGCCGAACGCGTTAGCGGCGTTCATCGCTTCGCCGAGAAAATAAAACGCGTCTTTCCTCGTTCTTTCGTTTTCGGAAAACAGCTGCGGTTCGAGATTCGTTGTGAAAAGGTGGACGGAATTGACGGAAAGATTCCCCTTTCTTTCGTTTAACAGTTCTCCGTAAGCGCGGGTGTATTCCGAAAAAGTTTCCAGAAAAATTTCGCACGTTTTCACGCCGAGGCGATTGATCGTCTGCACCGCGTCTTCGTTGTATTGTCGCATGAACAGCGACGCCGTAGATATGCCTGTCCGCATGGAAATACTCCTTATGAATATTTATATTATAGCATCTTGCGAAAAATTTTACAAACTTCCGCAGGGGTTTTTCGAAGAAAAATATTTCCGGAAAATTTTTCCGCAGGGGTTGACAAACGCGGAGGTTTGCCGTATAATATAAAGAAAAGCGTGGAGGCTTTTTATATGGTTAAAATCGTTACGGTAGGCAGAGAATTCGGCAGCGGCGGCAGAGAAATAGGCAAGCGGCTTGCGGACGCCATGGGCATTGCTTATTACGATAAAACGCTGATTACGGAAATCGCGAAAAAAAGCGATTTTTCCGAACAGTTTGTAGCGACGATTCTGGAAAACGGCGCGATGCAACGCAACTTTCTTACGTTCGGGCACACGTTTGCCGATTGCGCCTGTCCTTCCGCGGGAATCACGGAAAAAATACTTAACGCGCAACGGGAAGTAATTGAAAAAATTTCGGAAACCGACTGCGTAATCGTGGGAAGATGCGCCGATCTGATTCTGGCGGAGAAACATCCGTTCCGTCTGTTTGTGTATGCGGACGAAGCGAGCAAACTGGAACGCTGCCGCGCGCATGAAGAAGGCACGGAACACCTTACCGACAAGCAACTGTTAAAGAAAATCCGCTCGGTGGATAAAGGCAGACAAAAACTGTACGGACTGTTCTACGGCAAGGAGTGGGGCGACAGAGAGAACTACGATTTGTGCGTGAACACTTCGCATGCGGACCTCCCCGCCGTGGTGCCCTGCATTGCGGAATACGTAAAAAAATGGTACGAAAATCAATAAAATCGCTATAAGAAAAACCTGCATGGCTTACGGCTTTGCAGGTTTTTTTTGCGATTTATTAACGAATTTCGTTTTTCTTATTCGACGCTTTTTACGGCGCACGCCATGCCCGCAAGGTAGGCAAACGCCTGCATAATAAAGTTACGGGCAGCGCTACGCCGATAGCGCCGTGGAATTTTTCATGCCTTATTCGCGCTCTGCCGCGAATCGGAAGCGCCGTCCTTTTTCTTTTTATTCTGCCGCACCACGATTTTCGCGCGACTGTTAATAACGGAATCTTTCAGAATGATTTTCCCGATGGAATCGGCTACGATTTTGCCCGATTTCGGGTTTTTCACGCTGACGATGTCGCCTTTCACCGACGCGTTTACGTGGCTGTATTCGAACGCCAGATCGCAATCTTCCGTAGTACAGTCGATCAGCCGCAGCCCCTTGCAATAGCAAAGCGGTTGCGTGCCGATGATTTTGCAGCGCACAAGCGTGAGATTTTCGGAATACCAGCCGAGGTATTCGCCTTTGATAACGCTGTCTTTCACGGTAACGTTTTTCGTATGCCAGAACGCGTCCTTGGTATCGAAAACGCATTTCGTGAATTTCGCGTTATGCACGTACTGAAACGAGTATTTCCCCTGAAATTTCAGATTGCTCACGATGAGATTGCGGCTTAATAAAAACGCGTATTCCGATTGAATCGAACCGCCCGTAACGCGCACGTTTTTACATTTCCAGCCGAATTCCGGAGAAACGATTTCCGTATTTTCCACGGTAACGTTTTCGCATTCGCGGAGCGCTTTGATGCCGTGCATTTTCGATGCGGAAATCGAAACGTTTTTATCGTACCACAACGCGGCGCGGCAATGTTCCGTCATTTCGATTTTCGAAAGCGCGGCGCCCGTAACGTGCCACAGCGGATATCGTAAATCGAAATACGAATCTTCCACCCGTAATTTTCCGCTTTCTTTCATAGCGGATTCGCCGTCCTCTTCGCCCTCGAAACGGCAGTTTTTCACAAGCGCGTCGTGCAGATTATACAGCGCGCGTTCCTCCGAAAACGAAGCGTCTTTGATGATAATCATAATCAGTTCCTCCTTCGTGCGATTGCCTGCGTGAACGTTATTTTATATTTATACCACCTTTTCCGCAAAGTAAAACGCGCGTTTTCCAACGCGCGTTTTACCGCCCGAGCGGTTATTGTTCGTCCGGTTCTTCTTCCGGTTGATGAGCATATAACTCACCCCCCCCCCTGCCGTTTTTCGGGTTTCCCGCGTATTTCTTGGGGGTAGTGCCCGTGCGTTTAGCGCCGCGATATCTATTTCCTCGGCGAAATGGTTGCGCACATAGCGGATGAAATTATCCACGCACTGATAATAATCGTCGTTTTTATCGGCGTCGTCCTCCCACAGATAGGCGAGAATTTCCAGCATATCGCCCTTTAAAGAGAGGGTATCGGAATGCTGCGCCGTACGGTAGCGGTTTCTTGCCGTAAGCGATTCCATGCGTTTCAGACACTCCGCCAGTTTATCGAATTCGCGCGGGCGGGTTTTGAACGGACCTTTCATCAGCCCCACTTCTTCGCGCCCCGCGGCAAGCAGTCCCCTGTCCGGCGTAACCTCGTCCACGCCCGGAACGCAGCGGGAAAGATACACGCTGTTTACGTCGATATCCGCGCGGGCGGGATCGTAAATCATATCGAAGTGCACTACGTAATATTTGCACCTGTCGCCCTGTTTTATAATTTCGCGATGCGTAATCATCGGGGGCATCAGGTGAATTTCGCCCTCTTTCACGCACACTTCTTCGCCGCCGTAACGAAACCAGATGGCGCCCTGCAACACGCAGATCAGCCCGTAATCGTACAGCATCCGCCGCGGCACGTGGTGTTCGTCCGCGGCGATGTTATACATCATTACAAACCTGACGTACGGATTGATTTTCATCAGATCGAAAGGCTTTGTGAATACGTCCTTCAGCATACTTTGCTTTTCCTTTTTATTCTTCTTTTTCTTCGGCGCGAATTTTGCCGACGGGTACGATTTTTATGCCGGCGGGCGGCAACGTAAACGTTTTTCCGCCGCCCGGCAGAGAAATCCGCGCCGACTGCGAAATGCCGGAAACGTTTGCCAGCGCCAGCTTTTTTTCTTTTTCGAAGTATGCGCAATCCACATACGGATTATCGGAAAGATAATTTCCCGCCGCGGACAGATTTCTTAACCGCAGCAGCAACGAAAGCAGCGCCGCGGCGTTTTCCGGCGTGTGTTTATACGAGGATACGTACGTTGCGAAGCCCTTGCCGACGTTTCGCGCAGCCACGGCAAACGTTTTTTCTTCGCCCGCGCGCGCTTCCGCGTTTTTAAGAATCCGTACGTCCGGCGCGAAGATAAACGCCTCTTTCTTTCCCGTGAAAGTTCCGACGGAAATTTCCTCCCGTTCCGCCGCCGCGGGATATTTGCCGCGGCAGTTGAAATCGCCGCGATCGAGATCGACGCCGAGCAGCGGCGCAAGGCGCAGATTCGTTGAAAATCCGTCCGTTTCCGAAGCTTCGTTCACGCAGATCAACGCGCCTCCGCCGTGCACGAACTTCGCCGCGCTTTCGTACGTTTTTACGTCGTTCCACTCGCTTCCGCCGCCATACGCGCTGTTTTTCAAGCCCGCGACAAGCAGCACGTTGCCCGTAAAATCGCCGTTTTTCAGCTGCGCGAAATCGATAAATTCCGTCTGCACGGGCAACCCCGCGACGCTTTCGAGAAGGTTGATAAGGTCAAGATCCGGGTGTTCGTGATAATGCCCGCCGCACGTCCAGCTGCGCAGTTTTCCCCAGTGGGTGAGCACGGAAATTTTCACCGGAAGCGCATAGGGCGCGCCGCCCTTATGCAATGCTTTGATTTTTCGGAATTCGTCCGCAAGCGTTTCGATATAATCGCAAAAATCGGGAAAATCCTGCGTTAAGTGCAGATATCCGCCCAGCCCGATACGGTCGGCACAGCGGCGAAGAAGCGCGCGGCGCACCGCCGTCCAGTATTGTTTTGCCGGCGTAACGGGATCTCCGCCCGCCGCAAACACCGGTTCGCCCGTGAGCCCCGTGGGAAAAAGATACGGGTGCAGACGGAGTTCGTGCGTTTCCACGCCCGGAACGTCCGCGCACATACGCGCTTCGTAGGCGGAAAACACGCATTTGATGATACCGTCGAAGCCGATGCGCGCAAAACTTTCGGAATAAGGCTCGCTGCCCACCCAGCTGTCATCGTAAAACATATACGCTTTTTTGCCGGCATCGTGCACGATTTGCACCAGCTCCGCCGCGAAATCCGCCACGAAATTCTGCACAAAACGCATATATTTCCGCTTCGTTTCATCGGAAAGGGTATGGGTAGAGCGTCGTTTTCCGCCGTTGATAAAATCTTCCGCCGAAATTTTTCCGCCCGTGGATTTTTCGTAGTTTTCCAGCATCGCGGGGCTTGCCGTAAAATCGTACGACGCCCAGTCGGTGAAAAGAAAACGGTTGTTTTTATCGCTGCCCCAAATCCACACGAAATTGTAGAAAAGCGAAGTAAACCGCACCACGTTTGTGGCGGGATGCGCCGCGCACCACCGCCGCAGATAGTTTTTGAGATACCCGCGCACGACGGGGTGAACGGGATCGAGCTGCCGGAGATGTTCTTTCTGCCAGCCGTTGGTGATATGATTGTACATGGAAATTTCTTCCCAGATACGGAACGCGAAAAAATTCACGGAATATTCGTGGTACTTTTTCGCGTGTTTAATCAGCGCCTTTCCGCCGCCGAGGTATGTCCATTCTTCGCGCGGCAGTTCTTTATTTTCCGTACGGTCGAACGCCTGCCAGTATTTTTGCGAGCACTCCCTTTCGTCTATTTCGAATTGCTGCGAAAAATAGCCGTTCAGAAGATTTATTTCAAGCGTTTCGCTTTCCGCCGCGACGGGCAGCGAATAAAGCGGCGCTTCCGCCTGCGTTTCGGGATGTGCTTTCGCGAAATCGTTGTGTTCGCGGATGACGCAGATTGTGGAATAAACGCCGTAGCCCGCCGACAGAATTTCGGGGGAAAGCTGCGTTCCGTCGCTGTCCCGCACCACGTCGGCGCCCCACTTTTTTGCAAGGCGCAGCGTAAGTTTTTCGTAGCCGGCTTCGCCGGGAAGCGTGAAATCGCCCTTCGGCTTCCGCCGGCGCGCCGCTTCGGATTTTTGTTCCATAATTTATTCCTCCGCTTCGGCAAACACCAGCCGATACGCGCCGATTTTCACCGTATCGCCCGCTTTCGCGCCGTAAATGCCGCCCGTCGCGGGATTGTAAATCGTTACGTTCTTCGCCGCGACAAGTTCCGTTTCCTGCAGGTTGTTGTTGTAATACGCCGTAATGCCGCCCTCGTAACTTTGCCTGATAACGTTCTTCTTCGGCACAAGCAACGCGCGTTTCTTTTCCTTGCGGCGGATTTTTTTCAATAATCCGGAAACGGTGATGCTTTCGCCGAAATCCGCCGTATAAACGCCGCAGTTTTCGCCCACCGCGATTTTCGTTCCGCCGCCCGTTTTCGCCGTGCCGTCGTAACAGGCGCAAGCCGCCGCGCCGGCTTCGCGCTCCTCTTTCAAAAACACGATTTCCGCGCCGTTTTCCGATAACGTTTTCAACGATTCCAGCGTTTCTTTCCGGATAAAATCGCATACGGGCACCACCACGCGGCGCATTTCCGCTTTCTTCGTTTTCGCGGCGTTCTTCGCCGCCTCCCGCAGCTGCGCTCCGTCCGAAAAGACGTATTCCTCGCCGCTAAGAAGCAAGGTTTCCGCCAGTTTTTTCAGGGAACGATCGAGCGCCGTAAGCACGACGTCGCGCGCGTATTTTCCGTTGTTGCACGGGGCGAATTTCGCCTGCACGTCCTCCAAAGCATAGTACACGCATGTGATTTTCTGCGTTTTTCTGCCCGAAAGAGCCGCGTACATTCTGCGCGCATAGGCGTTTAAATACAGCGACTGTTCGCGGGTGAGTCCGCCTTTGAACCGGGCGAGAGAAGCCACCGAGCCGCCGCGGTAATCGCAGAGTTTCGGCAGGTAATAGCTGTTGATTTTGCGCGCGCCGAACATATATAAAATGCTCAGCGAACCCGCCGTGTTTTCAAACGCGTTTTTATAAAACGCTTCGGCGTTGAAAAACGGGCAGAATTCCACCATGAAGCCGTCGGAATTTTTCTTTTCGGCAATCATCTGCAGAAATTTCGGCGCGTTGAAATAAAAATCTTCGGGCGTGCATTGCAGAATGTCCATGCCGGGATAGCCCGCTTTTTCCAGAACGCGTTCGTAACTGCCGTAATTCGCCGCGTGTTCCCACACGTGTTCTTCGGCAAGATAATGCCCGGAAATTTTCGTGCCGCGCTTTTTTAAGTATTCGCCTATCTGCCCCGTGTAATTTTCCGCCGCCAGCTCGCCGACGGTTTCGTAAAAATCCGTACGGATTTTCGGATACAGCGCGTCGGTTTCTTCGAATACGAGCGGCAGATACGGCAACAGCGAATATCCGCGGCGTTTTTGAAATTCTTTAAATAACGTACCCGTATACGGCGCGAGCGCGTAATTGAACGATTCGTGTTCGCGGGCGTAACTTGCCATCACGCTCGGCTCGTCCGTAAACACGGCTCGGGCGTTTTTGTAAGCGTTTTCGTCCGCGGCGGCAATCGGCGCGTACGCCACGTTTAAAAACCGTTTCACGGCGCGCTTATCCATAATATCGATGTAGCGTTTGCGGCTGGAAATATTATGCACCGTGTGCGCGCCCTCGTAGGCGGGACGAACGATGAACACATACGCCGCTTCGCCGGGCTGCAACGATATTTTAACGCGTTTTTTCGAAAAAGGCAAGCTTTCCGCGGCAGAAATTTTCAAATAAGCTTCGCAATTATCCGAAAGATCGATTTTATACTTCGCCGCGTACGCGATTTTATCGGAATCGCCGTCGATGACGTACGTAAATTCTTTCGGTTGCAGAAACGCTTCGAATTTGCGCATGTAAAACCCTTTCGCTTCCAGATTTTTATGCCCTTCCAGCGTGATTCCGCCCGCCTGACCGCTGGGATACCCCGTTTCGTCGTATATCCAGTATTCCAGTCCGTTTTCGTGCAGCGTGTTCACGGCGCTCACCAGTTCTTTTACGTTTTCCGGGTTTTGAGTGAAGCCGTTCATGCCCGGAACGTTGGTTACTGCGCCCGCAAAGCCGAAATCTTTCAGCGCCTCGCACGCCGCCGGAACGTCGCTGCCCGGAAGATTGTGCAGAATGGGATTGATCCCCGCCGACGGCGGCAGATGATCGAAAATTTTATCGTTCATAAATGTTTCCTTGTAGTTCGCGCAGGCGCTCCGGCGGCGCTCGGTTAATCCTGCTTTTCGTAAATCATTACGCGGGTGATTTTATACGCCGCCTTTTCCGTCCGCCACGAAGTGCCTTCAAACCAGAACTCCGCTTCCTGCGGCAGATACACCGAAAATAAATCGCTTGTTTCTTCTTTGCCGTTTGTGCCGCGCACCACGGGGTTTACCGTTACCTGCATGTTTACGCGCACCGTCAGTTTGTATTGCGCCAGCGGATCGCCGTCCACCGCGTACGAAAACCGCATCGCGTATTCTTTCGCCGCGGGCAGCCGCACGGTGAATTTATCGCTTGAAAACGGCTTGTCGTACAGCGTTTTTCCCGCTTTCACCGATAAATCGCGGCGTTTGAAACCGCCCTTTTTAAACGTTTCGGTAAGCATGACGCAGCGCAGTATATTCTCCGCCGAACGGCGCAGATCGAAGAGCGTTAAATTGCCCTGTTCGAGCTGCTTTTTCATATCGTCTTTATACGTCGCGGCGTCCGGCACCACCATGTACAAATCGTTCTGCGCGCGTACGCCGGAAGCTAATTTCGTAACGTCGGCGTTTTCGTCCGCGCAGCCTACGCCCTTATCCAGCGCTTCCGCGGAATCGCACGCCGCCCACCAGTCCGTCATCACCGCGCCGCGAAAGCCCCATTCGCCGCGCAGAATCTGCGTGGTAAGCGCGTAAGAATTAGAACAGTGCACGTTTGCGACGCGGTTATATGACGTCATGATATATTTCGCGTAGCCGCCGCGCACCGCGATTTCGAAGCCTTTCAGATATATTTCGCGAAGAGCGCGCTCGCTCATCTCTTCGTCCACCGAGCCGCGGCAAAGTTCCTGTTCGTTTCCCGCGAAATGTTTCAGCGTAACGAACGCGCCGTTTTTCGCCATGACTTCCGCCATCGCCGCCGCGTTTTCGCCGGAAAGAAGCGGATCTTCCGAATAATATTCGAAATTTCTGCCGCCTAAGGGGTGGCGGTGAATATTCATGCCGGGGGCCAGCGCCACGTCTACCCCGTGCAGAGCCAGTTCGCCCGCGAAACCCTCGTACACCGCGCCCGCCGCATACGGATCCCATGCGCAGGCAATCAGCGTGCCCGAAGGAATCTGCTGCGTTTCGATGGAACATTCCAGCCGCACGCCGCTCGGTCCGTCGCAGGTGGTGATGACGGGCACGCCCGCCTCCGCCCACACGGCGGATACGCCGCCGAAACAGCTTGCCGAGCCAGAAACGCTGCCTTTCACCGAGGACATGCCCTCGCCGCGCACCAGCATGCAAAGTTCTTCCGCCGTAAACTGCGCGACAAATTCTTCAAGCTTGGCTCTGCCGCTTTCGACGTCTTTTAATTTTATGCCGCGATTGCCCGTTACGGGCGCTTCCGCCGCCGCGCTTCTTTCGATGCGCACGGGTGATTTTTGCAGCGCTGCGGGTTCGAAAAAGTACGTTTTGCCGTCCGTCGTAGCCATTTTTTCAAACGGGAGCACGGGTGCGAGGCACTGCGAACAGCGCGAAATAATCCGCAATTTATCCATACGGAAGGAGAAGCATTTTTCCGCGGCGCGCACGTTTTCGCCCGCATAAAACGCGTATTTTCCCGCTTCCGCCACGTAGCAATACGCCGTGTTTTCGCCGTTTTCCGCGCCCGCGGCGCCCGTATCGTCGTACGAAGCAAGCGTGTAAAACGGCACGGAAATTTCGATTTTTTGCGTGTTTCCGGGCTGCAGTTCTTTCGTCTTTTTAAACCCGCACAACACGCGCGCCGGCTTGCCCAGCCTGCCCTGCGGAGCGGAAAAGTACAGTTGCACCACCTCTTTGCCGCGCTCTTTGCCCGTGTTTTTTACGCGGAAAACAAAATTCACGGCGTCGCCGCACACCGCGGCGGTTTCGCAAACGATTGCGAATTGCGTGTATGTTAAGCCGTAACCGAACGGGAAAAGCACGTCGTCTTTCGCAAACGTTTCGAAATAGCGATAGCCCACATAAATATCTTCGGCGCGGAAATTGCGCACTTCGTTGCCGAACGCGGGTTTGCCCGTGATACGCGCGGCAACCTCCTGCGGGTAGCTTTCCAGCCGCGCCGCCGTATCGGCAAGCCTGCCGCTTGGCGGAATTACGTTGAAAAGCGCGTCCGCCGTGCCGCGCGCCCCTTCCTGTCCGCCCTGCCACACCAGCGCCAGCGCGGGAACGGAAAGTTCTTCGTGCCAGGAAAGATCGATTAAATTGCCCGAATTTACAAGCACCGCCGCCCTGCCCGCGAAATATCTGCAAATCAGCGCGATCGACTGCCGTTCTTCGTCCGATAAATACCAGTTGCCTTTTTCCGCCTTGCAATCGTACCCTTCGCCGCAGATACGCGAGAGAATAAACACGGCTTTATCGTTCTTTTCCGCCGCGCGCTTTACCAGTTCTTCGGGTAAAAGCGGCTGTTTCTGCGAGGCGGGGTACGTCCAGCCGTCGCCCTCGGCGGGGTTTTCCGCGATAAAATCGCGATAAAACGCGGAAACCTCTTCGTCGAGCTGCGCACGGGAGGAAAATTCGTCGTAAAACTGCGTGATGTACGGGCAGTTGACTCTGCCGCCGGAACCGGAACCGCTTTTCACGTATTCGAACTGTCCGCGCGAAAACAAAGCGATTTTATCGCTGCTTTTCAAGGGCAAAACGCCGTTTTCGTTTTTTAAAAGAACCATGCCTTCGGGGATCAATTCTCTGCAAGCTTTCTGATATTTTTCTACTTGAAACATATTTTTTTTTGTGATCTGATTGAAATGAGCCGTATTTTTCAGCCCGTTTGTCTGAATATTTTATCCTCTCTCGGCGGTTTCGCCGCCACTCTCCCCGAAGGGGAAAGCAAGAATTATTGCCTTATTGCAAGCCTTCCCCGTTTAACGGAGGAAGGCTTTTTGTTTTGTTTTACGCCTTAGGGTCAACGCAGGAATACCGCAGATTGTTATAATACATGATTGCGGGAGTTTCTTCCGAGCCGCCTTTGGGCGATAATCTCATAGCTCCCCAGAATCCGCCCTTGTTTCCCGTAGTAAGCATAAGCACCGCGGTGTACCATGTGTCTTTCTGCAAAGTATCTGCTTTGTTTCCGTCTTTATCGTAAAAACGAAGAATTTCCGCCGTCTTGCCCGAACCCGGGTGGAAGCCGTTCCACTTGCCCCATACGCCGTTGTTATTGTATGTGAACGTATAATTATAAGAAGGCAACGCTTCGCCCAAAGGAGCCGTTTTATCTATTGCGGTATCTTTGCAGATATTATCGTAGAACCCTACGCCCGTGGTTGCGCCCGTAAAGTACACGTCAAGCGAAACATATCTCACGCCTTTTATAAGTACTCTTTTGTTTTCGGCATCGCTGATACCCGCGAACCACAAGCCGGTATGCCAGGAGCTGCTTGTAGTTTCAATCTTTTTGCTCCCCGCAAATTCGCCCTCCGTTACCTCGGTTTCCGAGGTAGCCGTGGTGTTGTTTACTTTCGCGAGGTCTGCATACGCCGCGGGGACGTCGAACGGATCCACCGCCTTGTTTTCGATTTTTACGTCTTTGAAGTACAAAGTGTTATTTGCGGGCAAATCCCAGTACATGCCGCCGAAACGCGCCGAATCGTGATAATTCGTATGCACGGGGAATGCCACGGTATACCACGTATTCGTATTCAATTTAAACGTTCTGTATCCGTTTTCGTCGTAATACGCAACTTTCGACTCATTGAGTTTATAGCCGTCTCCAACGCCGCCCTCGGAAGAATCGTACCAGTCTACGGAAACCGCCCATTTATTATCGCCGATAACGCCGTCGCCAAGTTGCGAAACAAGGTTGAACGCGCCGTACGTCGTATAATAAGCTTTCATCGTAACGTAGTTTACAAGGTGCACTTTGCCGTCTTCGGGGACGGTTACGCCTTTCAGCACCTTATAGTTTTTCAGATCGCCGCTGGCAAGCTGAAGCCGCGTGCCCGTAAACTTGTAGGAGCCCGCAAACTCTTCGCCGTCCTCGACGGTTGCCGCGGTTATCGCGCCTGCGGAGGAGAACGGAATAAAGCCGTCCGCTTCGTAATACCGTTTGATCGAAAGCTGCTGTCCGCGGTATACGGGCGTTGTCGCGGACGATAATTCTTCGCGCAGCGCATAGCCCTCTTTCGCATTGCTTTCCGCCGATAAATCGTATTTTTCGCCGATTTTCGCCGTTACCGTGTTCGTTTCGCTTACTTCCGTTTTATACGTGCCGACGGTGATATCTTCGAGATAATCGTTGGCCGTAATGTTTACGGAAGCCGTTTTCAGCGCGACGGCGTTTTCAAGATAGTTCGTGCGGACGTAATTTTTCGCATCCGTATCGGTAACCGCGGCATCGGCAACGTATTTCTGCGCCACATAGTAGGCGGAGCGGGTGTTGTTTTCCGCATGGCCGCCGAAATATTCCGCAAATTTGTATTGCGGCGTTTCTTCTCCCTTCACGGTGTATTTCACGTAGCCGCGCCCCACGAATCCGCGGGTGAGATTTTCCTCCCGGACAGAGTGCATATAGCCGCTGAACACGTAATAATTTTCCGCGTTTTCAATACCGAGATTCGTTTCGGAAGCAAGCGTAAGCGCGGTTTCCGTTACGTTGATGGCGGCATATTTGCCCTCTGCCGCGTTTTCTTCGTTAAATACGTATTTCGCATTTGCGCCGAATAAGTTTTCCGCATTGAATTCCGCGGCTTTCACGTTTTCCACGGGTGCAATCAGCATGCCCCATTCGATACTTTCGTACAAGTCGGCGTTCAGTTGGGTATAATCCGTTTTCGATACCTGCATGGTAAAGCGCAAGCCCGTTTCCGTAAAAAAAATTTTCATCCGTGCCGATACGCATGGAAGCTCCTTTCGCCATGGTTAAAGCAATGTCGTCAAACGTTTTCGTACCCTTTTCGTCGGCATTCGCCAAAGCTACTCCGCCACCGACCAAAGAAGCGGCGAGAAACGCGAAAGCGCTGCAGATAAGTCCTTTGTTCTTCTTCATTTTCCTTTTTCCTCCCTTATTCGTTCGCTCCGCTCTCGTCGGTGGAAGCAGAGTCGTTAAAAATGTCCCGATAGCCCTTTTCGCTTACCGCTAACGTGCCGCTGGTTCTTACCGCGTCGCTTTCGCTGAAAACGATTGCGACGAGGCGTGGTGTGGTGTAAAGTTTCATATTTTCCTCCTGTTTTGCCTTTCGGCGATTTATTTTTGTGCCGCAGGTTTTTATTTTCCGCGGCGTTCGTACCGAAATTTTGCCTTATTCAAGCCTTTCCCCTTGGGAAAAAAAGGCAAGGCATAACTTTGATGAATGAGAGAGGGGCAGCGGTGTTTTTTCGCTGATTTATTTTTAATTTCAAACAGACTTTCGGCTGCCCCTCATCAGTCAACTTCGTTGACAGCTTCCCCCAAGGGGGAAGCCTCTACGCCGCTTTTTTTATTCCGCGTAAATGTTGGTATTGCCGTAATCGGCGTTGCGCAGGTACACCGTTGCGTTCGAAGCAGCCGAAGTATCGAATTCGAAGAACATTCTCAGCGTGCCCCACGTTTTGTTCGGCACCGCTTTCACGGGCACCGCCATTTTATACCAGGTTTCGTTCTGCACCGTGGTTACGGGGTTGCCTTCCATATCGTAGAACAGCACAATGCCGTCCGTCTTATCCACGCCGATCGTGCGGGGATCGTTGTAGTTATCTTTATTTGCCATAAAGCCCAGCTGATCCTGCGTGTTGAAGGTTGTAACGTCTTTCATGTAAATTTCCGCAAACACGTACTTCGCGGTGTACACGGGCGAAGAAGTATCGCCGAGAATCAGCGCCGACTTCCACGAACCGCTCATGTTCAGCGTGAATTTGTAGGAATTTTTAAAGTCGCCCTCGGTAATCAGTTCTTTCGTGCCGCCCGAAGGATCGCCGAACGTTACCTGCAGGTATTCGTCGGCGTCTCTGGGAACGTCCGCCGGCTTCGTGTTATGATAGCTTAAATCTTTGAGATACGCCACCGCTTCTCCGTCGCCGTCGCCTTTCAGCAGCCGATAGTAAATCGACGACCAGTTTGTGGGTTTCGCCGCGTATTCCACGGGAATCGTAAACGTGTACCAGGTATCGGTTTCGATATAGCGGGCGTAAGTGCCGTCCTCGTTCATCAGATATACGTTCAGCGCGGTTTTCTTGCCCGGCGTAAGGCTGGCGGTGTACTGCTTCGCGCCCTTGCCGTCGTTGCACCAGGACTGTACCGCGATGCCGCCGAAGTTGCCCGTTACGTACATTTTAAACGAAATGTAATGGTAGCCTTTATCGTAGAAATCGCCCGCGGGGTGGAACGCGGAATCGTGAATATTGCTGAATTTCAAGCCGTCGTTCCAGCGCTCTTCCGCGTCGATAATCGCGGAGGTGAGCGACGAAGTATATTTCACCGAACCCGCAAACTGCTCGCCGTCGGCGGATTTCGCAAACGACACGCTTTCGTACACGCCGTCCGCAATATAATAATCGGATACGGGGCGTTCGCCGTCGAATTCCGCGGGAATATACGAATTGGTTTCGTAATAGCGGATATTATCGATATACGCCGTTTCGTTCGCGCCCGTAAGCGCCACGAAAATAGACGCGCGCGACCAGCCGGAAATCGGCTGATAGGCGTCGCGGAACGCCAGCGACACGGTTACCCATTCGCCCTGCGGCAGGGTGTACAGGCGCTTGCCGTCTTTTATCACCGCGATGTATTTATCCGTTTCGAGCGACGTACCGACTTTTTTGCCCGCCGTTAAACGAATGGTTTTCGAATACAGCCAGTGCCCCGTCGTAAGGGAGAGTTCCAGCGCGTTGTCGGTGTAGAAATCGAAGGTGAGATAATTGCCGTGCTCGGTTAAATTGAGCATGCCCACGCCGATGTTCGAATCGTCGGAAGGCACTACGACCAGCTGATTGTTCCAGCCGCTTGCCTTGCCGGGGGTAACGTATCTGTAAGCATTTGTATGTACGCCGTCGTCGGTAACGCCGTCTACGGCGCCCGCCTTTTCGTACGTGGTTCCGGAATCGACGCCGTGCACGTGCAGTTCTTCGTTGGTTGCCTGCACGAAGCCGTCTTTCTGTTCGTACGTGCGGGTTTCTTCGGGCAGGAACGCGCCGTCAAGATAATAGCGGATATTATCGAAATACGCCTGCGAACCCGTCTGCCCGCTTGTGAAGAAGAATCCGACCACCGCGTTGGGATAGTTGAACGCGTAGTATTTCATGTCGTACACCACGCGCACCCACTGTTCTTTGCGAAGCACGTTTGTTTCTTCCCATTCGCCCTCGCCGTTCTGCTGCAAAATGCGCAGATAGCTGCGGTGGAAATACTGATTGAAATCGATAAATTCGCACAGCGCGCCCGGATGCGAAGCGTCGCCGCCCGAACCTACGTACAGTTGTGTATAAGGTTTATGATATTCTTTGCCGTCTGCGGTAATCACTTCGCCGTCTTTATAATACAAATCGTAAGCGAAGTATCTGTAGCCTTTGCGGTACGCTTCCACGAAGTTGGTGCCGTATTCGCTTACCAGAATCCGATGCCCCCACATTTCCGTTTTCGCGTTGTCCTCGTTGTTGATGTAGCCCAGCGTGAGTTTGTACATATCCGCAGAGCTTCTGCCGCCGATTTCGCCCGTTTCCGCCTCGTACGTGGTGATTTTTTCCACGCCGTCGGCAGGATCGACGCCGCCGACGGGCGAGGGTGTAAACGATTCTTTCACGTAGTTTTCGTGAATGATTACGGGAAGTTCGCCGTACACGGAAGGATCTGCCGTATACGTGGCTTTAATGGTAGCCGCGCCCGCTTTCAGCGCCTGTACGGCGCCGCTTTCCGATACGGTGATGTTGCCCGCGCCCGAAGTAACTTCGTACGTTACGGCGGCGTTTTCCACCACGTGCCCCGCCTTTACCACTTTGGGCGTAATCTGCGCTCTGGAAAGTTTGGAATCCGCCTGATAAATTTCAAGCGACGTTGTATTGAATTCCAGTACGTTTGCGGGTTTTACGGCTACGTCGAACAAATCCGCGCATTCGTAACCTTTATAAACCAGCGTAACGGCAAGCTGCGTTTCGCCAAGCGCAAGCCCTTCGATTTTTCCGTTTTCGTACGATACGATGCCGCCGCCGATTTCTTCCGCTTCGTATTGCGTAACGTCCGCGGGCATCTCTTTATCGAGATACATCACGCTGACGGGAAGATCTATCGCCACGCCGAGATACACGGATGGATCGGGCATGGAAAGTTCCGGCACGGCGCCCGAATCGCGTACTTTTACGGAAAGTTTCGCCGACGTTTTTCCGTGCTTTACGGTAAGAGTTACGTCGGTGGTTTTTTCCGCCTTGCCCGTGGAAATCACGGTGCCGTTTTCATAACGCACCAGATCTTCGCGATCGGACGTTACGGTAAGCGAAGAAAGATCTACGCCGTCTTTTACGGGCAGCGCGCATTCTTCGTATCTGTCCAGCCAGAGTTTCGTTTCCGCAAGCAAATCGCCGGAAGCGTCTGTTGCCGAGCAGGCAACCGCGCCGAACAGCAGTGCGCCCGCACCCGCGCCGAGTATGGCGGATACCATTCGTTTCAGATTTCTTTTCATCTTTTTAATCCCCTTTTAATTGCTTTTTAACGTGCAGAACGCGCCCATGTAGCCCGTTTTCCGAACGTCGGTACCCTCAAAATCGTACTCGTTCATCACGGGAGCAAGCTTGCCTTTGGCAAGAAGTTCGGCGCTTGTTACTTTAAACGCCGCCGCGGCGCTAAGCCCGTTCTTCGCTTCCGCGCCCGCAAAACCGGGATCGAGGAAGTATGCGTTTTTGCTGATATACGACGTGGCGTTCAGAACGCCCTCTTTGAATTTTTCGTTGAAGCCGTAAAACACGTTACCGTCGAACACGCACGTTTCCGTTTCGCACAGCGCCACGTCCAGCACCGTATCGGCGTCGCCGCGGGCATAGAAAATATTGTTGCGGAAGTTCCAGTTACGCGCTTCCGCCATATAACCGTTGGTGGCGGAAAGGAACATTTTCTGGTTTTTCACGTCGCCCGGAAACACAACCACGTTGTTATCGAAATCCAGCGAGCCGATCGTCGCCTGAAAGCGCACTACGGCGCCCTTGTTATCGGCGAATACGTTGTTTCTGAGTTTGTTGTTTTCCCAATGAGCGGAAACTTCTTTGCGGATGGGCAAGCCGTCCTCGTCCAGCACGAAATTTCCGTTCTTGTCGTACTGAAGCTCCTCGGTGGAAATGCTGCACAGCAGAATGCCGCCGCCCGCGTTATGGTGCGCGTAATTATACTGAAACAAAACGTTTGAATTGCCGATATCGATATCGAACCCCTGCCCGTCGCCGCAGCCGTTATCGAGGTGCGTATACGCCGATTCGTTGTACTGCATCACCAGATCTTCGCACGAATGCGGCCAGATGCCCACGTTGTAATAGCCGCTTCTGCCGAGATAGGAAGCGTGATAGGACGTATTGCGTTCGATATAGCTGTCGCGTGCGGACAAAAGCACGATGGAATCGCCGCCGCAATACGAAAGATCGTTATCGCGGATAACGAAATTCCGCAGCGGATAATAGCCGTACTCCTCGCCCGTTTCTTCGTCTTTACAGTACTTGCCTTTGCCGAAATCGTGTCCCGGTCGGCGCGACCAGGTGGAATCGAGGAACATGCCGCTTCTTGCCACGCGCTCCACGGTGTTGTTTTCTATCCACACGTTTTCCAGCCAGCTGGCGCCCTGAAATTCGTCCGTAGGGCTGGAACAGAAAATGCCGCCGGAACCGTAATCGTAGCGCGAATCCGGGCAGATCTGCTGCACCTGCGTGCTTGTAAGCGTTTTTGTAAGCGTTTCGGGCATAGCGTTTTCCTCCAGCCCCAGCGCTTTAGTATCCCAGACGTAATTGATATCGTGAATGTAGCAATCGGACACCACGATGTTTTTCATCGCGCCCTCTTTTACCGTCGTCATATTCACGCCGCGTTTCGCTTTTTGCGCCGTAATTTCAAACCCGCTCACGCGGACGTTGCCCGCCTTGATTTCCACGCCCGTGCCGTCCTCGTCGGGCACGATTTTCGGGTATTGTTTTTCTTCCGCCGTTTCGTCGGCGCCGTAAACGCCCACAAGCAACGGCGTTTCTTCCGCCGCTTCGAAATTTTCCAGCGTCAGCGTGCCGTAAAATGTTGTTCCCGCTTTGAAAAGCAGCTTCACGGGCTTGTTTTGCGTAACGCTTTTCGCAATCGCGTTCGCTTCGGAAAGCGATTGTTTCGCGTTTTCGGCGCTTGCGCCGTTATTCGCGTCGTTGCCCGCTTCGCCGTCGAAATAATACACCGCGTACTTCGCTTCGTTTTCCGCCGTGATTGCCGCGTAATCGGGCGAAGAAAGTTTGCCGATATATTCGGTTGCCGCGGGCGCGGGCTTATCGCCGCCGTCCTGTTTACCGTCGTCCGGGGCGGGATGATTCGCCGCGCACGAACACGACAGCAGCAGCGCCGCGGCAAGCGGCAGAGCCATACGAAATTTGTTTCTCATGATTTTCTCTCCTTGAAATTTTTTAAGGCCGCGTTTACAACCCCACGGCATTGTTGCGTTTTTCGCGCACGGGAAGCGCGGCGTACGCCACGGGCAACGCGATCAGTGTAAGGTATAAAATCCGGTCGCACGGGAAGCGGCAACGCCATTCTTCAAACACGGCGAGGGAAGATTTTACGTTTCCCAGATAAAATACAATCAACGCCGTGCCCGCAGGCACCCACATAATCTGTTTCAGGCACGGCGCGTCGATCTCGCCGAGATGCGTTTCTCCCCACTTCGCATAGATGAACGCAAGAATACACACCGCCGTTTCCACAAGAACGCTTTTAAAAAGATTCTCCACGGGGATGGACATCACCTTAAAGCCTTTCGTGGTTTTGTTGGCGAACGTAAAGGCGTAAAACGGAATGAAATAATACGCCCACTCCTTACGCCCGCGCCGCTTCGCGAAAATCGCCACGCCCGCGCCGAACGCTTCTATATATGCCAGAAATACAATCCAGAGCGTCATAGCCGTTCGCTCTCCTTAATTTTTCTTATCTTTGCGCGCCTTGATTAAAAGGTACTGATCGGTCATCTGTTTTCTCACCGCTCCGCTGGCGGCGATAAAGGCGGCTCTGTTCTTTTCGTATACCGTGCGTTTGCCTGTTTCGTCCATCGTCGTAGGATCCCATTTGCCGTTCCAGGCGTTGTTTACGTCCGCATAAACGATGTTCGTCGCCGTGTTGTACTGCGCCTTAGCGTCGTCTTTCAGCACGAAAAGATAATCGATCGTATCGTTCTTCACATAGTTGTCCCGATCGCCCGCCACGTCGTTGATCCAGCGGAGTTCTTCTTCGGAATAGCCCTTGTACGTCAGGTTGGAAATGTTCTGATTTTCAAGCAGCGTTAAAATGCCCGAATACGGCGGAGCGGTAAGGTAGCTTTCCTTGCCCGCGGGATAAGAATACGTGCCGTCGCCGTTGTTCACCCAGTGCTCGCCTTCGATGCCGTAGCGGCAAAGGTTGTAATTATCTTCGCTTTCGAACACCCAGTTTAAAAATTTCAGCACGTCGTCCACGTTCTTTGAATTTTTCGAGAAACACGCGGCGAACACGGCGCTGGTGTTTCTCATGAATCCTTTTCTCGCATTGCCGCTTTCGTCCTTGGGGCATTCGTCGGCGTTTCTGTGCGCGCGGAGCGCGGGAAGCACCGTGAACGTAGCCGAAGCGTCCTCCGCCTGCGTTTTTCTCGCCACCTGAATCAGGTGCTGCACGGTGGGATCTTCCACAAACACGCTGGTTTTCCCCGCAATGAATTCCGTTTCCGCTTCTTCCAGAAGCACGCCGTTCATCTTGGGATTGAGAATTTTTTTATTCACCCATTCGTATTCGCGCTGTAATACGGCTTCGTATTCTTTCGTGCCGGCGCCCTGCGTTACGAACGTTTTTTCGGCGTCCTCGCCCGAAAGCCCGATTTCGCTGCCCTTTCTCAGCGTAGAAGTGAAATACCCCGCCTCGGTGTACGCGCCCAGCGTAAGCGCCTTTTCGATATCCCACGAAGCGCCCGATACGGTGTACGCGCCCACGTTTTCAAACGAGTTGATCGCCACGCACATATCCGCGAAATCGTCCAGATTATCCACAAGAATATAATTCTTTCCCGTTTCGGGACACACCGTGTTCGTTTTCGCCGCGTCGTCCGTATAACCCGCTTTTTCCATGCGGTCTTTTCTGACGAGAATACCGAATTTATAGGGGCTGATGACGGAAGGGATACCCACCACCTGATTATCCGAAGTGGTAAGGCTCCACAGCGGGTCGCCTGCGATGTATTTCACCAGATTTTTCGCGCGGCTGTAAAGGCGGGTGCGGATATCGTAATACGCGTCGTGATCGATTAAATAATCGTCGACGCCCACGCCGCCGCGGGTGTGCGAAACGATTACGTCCACCGAACCCGAAGAAAGCGCCGTGCCCAGCTTCGAACGCATATTTTCGCCGAGGTGAGAAATCTGGAAATCGAGCGATACGCCCGTTTCGTCGTAATATTTCTGTTCCACGTAATCGATCACGCGCTCTTCGTCGGAACCCGCAGCCCACGTGAATTCACTGGAACCGCCCGTATAAACGGAAATGGTTTTTCCGAGGGGACGGGTGCCGTCGCTTCCGCCGTCATCAGGTTTTTTTTCCGGATTGCAGCCGCCGAAGCCCATACCGAGAGCCAGTACGCCCGCCGCAATGATTGCAGATACTTTTTTATTCATCTTTTTTTCCTCCGAATAAAATTTTAAGATTTTTGTATAGTCAAGGCATTCCGCCCGTTTTTTTATCAGCCTTTTTCCGCGCCCGCCGTAATTCCGCCCACAAAATACTTCTGCAGTATCGGCGAAACCAGAATCAGCGGCAGAATCACGATGACGATGCCCGCGTTTCTCGCCGCAGTGAGCGGCGCGTTGGCAACGCTGCCCGAAGCGTGGCTTGAATAAAACGCCTGCATGTTATCGATCATCTGTTTCAGAACGTGCTGCGCAAGCTGCAGAGAAGTGTGCGTGGCTTCGAGATACAAAACCGATGGCAACCAGCTGTTCCACTTGCCTACAAACGTTATCATGCCCACCGTGAACATCATCGGCAACGCAAGCGGCGTGTACACGCTCCGGATTTGCTGAAAATCGTTGGCGCCGTCCAGCTGAGCCGCCTCGCCCAGCGAGGGGGAAAGCCCGTAGAAATAATTGCGCAGCAGCAGAATATTGTAAGCGCCTATGCTGCCCGGAATAATCAGCGCCCAGATGGTATCGTACAGTCCGATGCCGCGGATGACGAGGTAGGTGGGAATCGTTCCGCCCGAAAAGAACATGGGAATCATAAAGAACACGTTGAAAAACTTTCTGCCCACCAGTTTTTTGTTGGAAAGCGCGAACGCCGCCCACGTACAGCCGAATACGGAAATCGCCGTTGCCGCCACCGCCACTACAACCGTTACGAACAGCGCGCGCAGGAACGCGTCGCCGATAGAAAACAGAAATTTATACCCGGCGAACGTGAATCCGCGGAAAAAAATCGAAAATCCCTCGCGCATCAGAATAGAATTGCTGCTCAGCGAAGCCGTTACGATCAGCCAGAACGGCAGAACGAACAACGCCGTAAGCAAAATCATAATCAGCGCGTTCACGATATTGAATACGGATATCTTTTTGGTTACTCTGCCCGATTTCGTCATAATATTCCCTCGTTATCAGTTTTCTTTACGATCCGGTTGGTGAAAATCACCAGAATCAACCCGATGACGCCCTGTATCAGTCCGCACGCCGTGGCGATAGAAAATCCGCCGCCGCCAAGCACCGAACCGTAGGCAAGCGTACCTACCACGCTTGTGGTGGGGTTAAGTATATCGAGGCTGCGCGTCATGGCGATGATCTGTTCGTAATTGTCGCCCATAATCGACGAAATATCCAGAATCAGCTGCAACATCATCACGTTCATTACGCCCGGAATCGTTACGGTAAACGCCTGACGGAATCTGCCGCCGCCGTCTATCGTGCAGGCGTCGTACAGCTCGTCGCTGATGCTGCCGATCGCGGACATATAAATCAGCGTGCCCCAGCCCATGCCCTTCCATAGCGACGAAGCCGCCAGAATCCACCACCAGTAATCCGGTTCGCCGTAGAAATCGAAACTGTGCCCCAGCGTTTTTACGAATATTGCGTTCAGCGTGCCGTTTTCGCCCAGCAGGTTGAACGCCATGCCGCCCACGGCGATCCACGAAATGAAGTTGGGAATATACGAAATCGTCTGAATCACCCCTTTCGCCCTGCGGTTTTTCACTTCGTTCAGAAGCAGCGTAAACACCAGTATCAGGGGGAAATTGGTGCCGATTCGAATCAGCGATATGTAAATGGTATTGCGGAACATCCGGTATGTGCCTCTGTTCTGCGCGTAAAAAATCTTTCTGAACGATTTCATTCCGATAAATTCGCTGCCGAACACGCCGTCCAGAATCTTATAATCCTGAAACGCGATCACCAGCCCGAACATGGGCAGATAGCAGAAAATCAGCACGTACAAAAATGCGGGAAGCAATAACAGATACAAGAGTTTGTGCTGGCGGATTCCCGTGCAGAAATCGCCTTTTAAAAACTTCTTCCAGCCGCGCGCCAGAATGCTTTGTTCCTTTACTCCGCGCACCGTGCGCATCTCCGCCTGCGCCGCAGAAGCCGCGCTTATCTCCGTTGCCGACGTAAGCGCGACGGCCGCTCCGCCGCCCGCAGCGCCGTTCTTCGCACCGCACGGAACGCTTCGAACCGCGCCGTTTGCACTCGCGCCGCCGCACGCATTGCCGCCCGGAACGTTTCCGCGCGCGCCGTTTGCCGCGGCGGGCGCAACGTTTTTTCCCAGTTTTACAAGATATACGAAGAACGCAGCAAGCAAGCCGCCGAGAATCACGCACGCCGCAACAATGCCGCATATCGCCGCGGGGCTCAGCCCTTTTTCGTAAATCACATAGCCGAAAATCGTGCCGACGTCCTTCGTTTCGGGAATCATATTCCCCTCGGTGGAAGTGATTTCCGCTTCGATGAATACGGGGCGCATTTCCACGGTATTTTTGTTCACCAGCCGCATATCCCCGCCCGCGTAGTACGCGATGTCCGCCGGGAAAGATACGGTTACGCTTTCCACACAGCCCACGTCCAGCAGGCAGAACGCCGCGGCGGTGGATTTATCGCCCGCGCCCGCCGCGTAAGCGTCCAGTTCGTCTACGGCGATTTCTTTGCCGCCCGCCGTATACAACCTCAGCCCGTCCGCAACCGTGGTTACGTCGATATCCACCGATTTCGCCACGGACTTATAATAAATGGTTTCCGTAACGGCAAACATTCCCGCTTCCCAGTTGCGGATCATTTCGCCCGTTTCGCTTGTTTCGGGCACGAACGAGGAGGTTTTCTGCAGGAAAAATTCGCCCATCGCCTTCACTTTATCCAGTCGGCGGAACGAAACTTCCACATTGTAGCCGTTTTCCGTTTTCGTAACGTCCTCCAGCGTAATCATATCGCTTTCGCCGGAACGCACCGTGAAGCCGTCCACATAGTCCTGCGCGGCTTGTCTGAACTCCTGCTCCGCCGCGTCGGAAATCACGGAAAAAGCGGCTGTGCCTTTGCCGCTGTATCTGATTTTCGCCGAGCCCGTTAACGTAAAGCCCGAAAAACACACGAAAATCAACGCAGCAAACACGCTCGCCGCCAGATATTTGAACAGTTTTTTCAGATTGACTGTCAAAGCTTTTCCTCCTTATGCCCGCAAAGCGGCGTTTCGCGTTATCATCTCCGCCGCCCGCACGGAAAAATTTCCGCGCATGTGCGTGGGGCGCAAAAAAACCGCAAATTTTTTGTTTCGCGAACTTATTATAATAGAGGAATACGCTTTTGTGAATAGACAAAGTAACGATAAAAATGGAAAATGTAACGAAGTTTTTCAGGTCATAAAAAAACGGAGACTTCGCAAAGTTCTCCGTTTTTTTCTTTGATTCAGCGTTATTTTTTTCCTGTTTTTTAGTATTTTTGCCCGTTTTTCACTGTTTTTATAAATTAAACCCGTAAAATATAACGATTTCTTTTTCGTTTCCGACAGCGCCGTCCGTATATTTTTTATGCAAATTTCCCCGCCGTCGTTTCTCTGCCGATGAAACCGTCGAAACGCCGTCATTTCACCTCGACGTTACAGATTTTGCGAAAAATTCCGCGTGCTTTTTCCGTTTCCGCGGCGGACGGCAACATGGGCGGCAACGTGTTTTCCAGCCCCAGCGCGGCGTATTTCGAACCCGCAAGATTGTGATAAGGCAGCACGCGGACGGCAATTATGTTTTTCAGCGGCTTTAAAAATTCCGCCGCCGCTTTTATCTCCTCTTCTTTGGCGTTAAAACCGGGAATCAACGGATAGCGGATTTCCGTACGCGCTCCCTTTTCGTTTAAAAACAGCAGATTGTCAAGAATCGTTTTATTGCCGCAACCCGTACCCGCGCGGTGTTTTTCGCCGTCGATATGTTTCAGATCGTATAAAAACGCGTCGGTGTACGGCAACACTTTTTCAATCGCTTCGCGCGGCACGTTTCCGCAGGTATCCACCGCCGTATTCACGCCGTTTTTCTTCATCTCGCACAGCACTTCGGCACACGCCTCGCTTTGCAGCAGACACTCGCCGCCGGAAAGCGTAACGCCGCCCGGCGCGTAAAACGCTTTGTCCCGAAGCAGCGCTTCGCAAAGCTCCTCCGCCCGCACGCGCTTCCCGTACAATTCCAGCGCGCCGTACGCGCATACGTCCGCGCATTTTCCGCACGCCGTACACTTTTCGCGTCGAAACTCGTGGCGGATTTCGTTTTCTCCGCGCTCGTTCTTTTCAAGCCGCAACGTATGGCATCCTTGCGGACACGCTTTTACGCAAGCTCCGCACAGACGGCAGTTCTTTTCGTAATATCCCGTCTGCGCGCGCGAAGAAAGCGTTTCGGGATTGTGGCACCAGCGGCAACGCATCGGGCAGCCTTTGAAAAACGCCGTGGTGCGTATCCCATCGCCGTCGTGCACGGCAAAGCGTTTGATATTCACGATATTTACATATAATTCTTCGTTCATACGCCCATACTCCGCGCCTTTTCATTGCGCAATGTTTTCCGCGCGGCGGATATACGCGTTCTGTTCGTCTGTGCTCAGATTGTTCCACAACACGTTCCAGCCGCACACGCGAACCTGCAGATTCTGATATTTTTCGGGATGTTTCTGCGCGTCGCGCAGCATTTCCGCATCGAACACGTTAAACTGTATCGCCATGCCGTTGCCGTTAAGATACGCAAAAAGCAACGTGCGCATTACCTGCAAACCGTCGCTCCCCTCCGCCGAGGAAGGATGCAGCATCACGTCCAGACAAAAGCTTTCCGTAAATGCGTACGGCTTTAATTTCAGCGCCGAGGCAATCAGCGCGGTAACGCCGCTTTTATCGGCGCCGACCGACGGCGAAGCGTTTTTCGAAAGCTCCGCCCCCGCAGTTCTGCCGTCCGGCGTTGCCGCCGTCTTTTCGCCCTCCCACAAAAATTGCATGGCGGAATGTATCGAAGCTTTGTAAACGCCGCCGCGCGCATTGGGGCGGAAATTCACGACGGACGATTCGAAAGCCGCCAGATCCGCCGCGATTTTATCGGCGGCATCGTCGTCGTTGCCGTATTTATGCGGACTTGCCAGAACGGTTGCTCGTAAATTTTCGTACCCGGACCAGTTATCGGAAAGCGCCTGTTTCAGCTGCGCCAGCGTAATCCGTTTCTTCTCGTACACAAACTCTTTCACCGCCGAAACCGCGTCCGTCAGCGTTGCAAAACCGGCGGTAAGCACGGAGGAATTGTTATATTTCACGCCGCTCTGATAGGCGTCCTTCCCCTTTTCCAACGCGCCTTCGACGGTGGCGGAATACATGAGCGACGGATTGATATACGAAAAATATTTTTCGTACTCGTCCGCAACGCGCATCGTTTTTTCAAGCAGCGCTTTCAGTTGCGCCTTTACCGCCGCATAAAATTTTTCAAACGTTTCAAACGGCGCGTTTCCGTCTTTTTCATCGTTTATACAGCAGGCTTCGGCGCCGTTTTCTCCGCCGATTTCCCCCGTCCGCAGTCCGAAAACCTCGTGTAAATTTTTATCGTACCCGTTGAAAAACACATACTCGACGGCTTTCGCGGCGTTCACGTAGCCCGTGGCGGAAGATACCTCGTTTGCCCGCACGCCCGTTTCGTAACAGCCGCGGATATCCGCCTCGCGCGCTTCTTCTTCCGTAGCGCCGTAAGAGCGCATCGCTTTCGCCATGCCCGGCTCGCACATAAACGCAAAGCTGTTTTTGCCCCGCCGCACCATGTCGAAAACGAGATTCAGCAGTTTTTCGGGCGTATTTTTGTTTATTTTCAGCTGAATTTTCGGGTTGTAAATGCCGATTTTATCGTACGTTTCCAGAATCAGATACGATAAATCGTTGTATTTCGCAGAGCCGTCCGCGTTTGTGCCGCCGAGATAAAACGGCTGCCCCCAGTAATTGCCGATTGCCTGCCACTGAAACAGAAAATACTTCAGAAGCTCGCCGATTTCTTCCCGCGTATACGCCCCGCTTCGTAAATCGCGTTCGTAAAACGGATATAACGTGCTATCCAGCCCGTTGCCCAGCGAGCGCACCTGATACGAATCGAAACACTCGCAAAGAATAAAATACATGTATATCGTCATCAACGCGCCGTACGTGCTTTGCGGCGCGCCCGCGCGCACTTCTTTCAGGCAGGCGGAAACAACGGGCAGCTTTTCCGATTCCGGTTCGCGTTTTTTCCGCGTTTCCGCATACGAAATCAACCTGTCGAAAAAGCGCAGTATCGCGGAATATTCTATGATGATCGCATCGAAAAACGCCTGTTTTTCCGCGGTGAGCGTTTTGTTTTTCTCATGAAGTTTTTTATACTTTTCCGCACGGGACAAAAGTCCCGGAAAGCCGAGGGAAAGCACCGCCTGCCAGTCGGGCACCACGTGATCGAAATCCGCCCAGATTGCAATCGCGCCCGATTCGTTCATTTTCCGCATTTCTTCGTTCGTCCGCGGCAGAATTTTTTCGAAAACTTCTTTCTGCCATACGTCCTGCGTAACCGCATTCGCCAGACGGTTCAACGAATACACGCCCGGAAAATAATCCTGTCCGTTCACGTCTGTTTTTGTATTATCCAGCACATATTCCACCGCGCGCGCCTTTTGTACGGGATGCGGCAAAGCGCTGATTTTTTCTTTCAGCGCACGTAATCCCGCCAAAATTTCTTCGTCGGATTTCCCTGTCGTTTCGTCGAAATCGTAGCCGTGATACGCCATCCGACGATACGCGTCAAACGGTTCGCCCTGTTTGTGATATTTGTTCGCTATCTTTTCTCTGTCCTGTTCAAAAGTTTCCTGTATGCGCATATTTCCACCTCTTTACGGAATTATTATATCCCTCCCGAAGAAAAAATGCAATGGACAAAAGAAAACGATTGACTTATCCGACACAAAAGATTATACTGAAAACAAAAAAGAGCGGAGGATTTTATGAACGCCCGGAACGGTTTTGAAAATTTCTTCTCTGTAACAAAAATCGAACTTGTGCTTTTCGTTACCAGAAAGCTTACCGCAAAACGCATGGAAGAGAGAAAAAATCACGGACTCGTTTACTACGAAAAACCGTACGGCAAACTGACGTTCGGCGATAAAATCATCACGCCTCAGGCAGGGCAGATCGTGTACTTTCCGCAAGGTTCCTCTTACGATGTTTCCACGGAAGGCGCCGCGGAAACGGACGGCTGCCATGCAATCAATTTTCTTGCGCCCGATTTGCCCGCGCAGGAACCGTTCGTATTTTGCCCCAAAGCGCCGCAACAGATTTTTCCGTACTTTCTGCGCGCCGAAAAAGCCTGGAAAGAAAAACGCGCCGGCTACGAGGAACAATGCCTTTCGTGCCTGTATGCCGTCATCGCCTACTTGAAAAACTCTTCTTCTTACGCGCCGTCCGGGTACGGCAAACTGCTTTCCCCCGCCGTGGAATACATTCATGAAAATTATGCGGAAAAGAAGCTGTACGGCGCGGAGCTTGCCGCGTTGTGCGGTATTTCCGAAACGTATTTCCGTCGGCTTTTTACGGGAACTTACGGCGTTACCCCCGTGGAATACGCAAACGCGCTGAGAATCGGCAGAGCGAAGGATTTGCTTTCGGAACGCGGCGACGCAAAAACAAAAAACCGCGAAGCGTACACGATCGGCGAGATCGCGGAGCTTTGCGGCTTTTCCGACGTATACTATTTTTCGCGGCTTTTCAAAAAACTTACGGGCTATTCCCCGGACGGCTGGAGAAAAAGATAACCGTACGACGTCCGATCCGCCCCTTTCTCGCCGTTTTTTTGCGGCGTTTACTGCTGCCTATTGATAAAGTTGGTTTCGATAAACTGCAGATAATCCACGTATTTCAGCGGTTTCGAGAAATAGTAGCCCTGAATCACTTCGCAGCCGAGCGCTTCCAGACGCAGCAAATCCTCTTTGGTTTCCACGCCCTCCTGCGTAACTTTCATGCCCAGCTTTTTCACCATGCCGATGACGCCCCTCAAAAGCGTTTCGTCGCGTTCCTCACTTACGCCTTTGCTTAAAAAGAATTTATCCAGCTTGATTTCGTCCATCGGAATGGATTTTAAAATATTGTACGAAGAATACCCCGTTCCGAAATCGTCGATAGAACAATGATACCCGCCCTCGTGCAGTTTATGTACGATGTCAAACAGATAATCGTAATTTTCGTAAGCAAAACTTTCGGTGAATTCCAGCGTGATGAACCCCTCTTTAATGCCGAATTTTTTTCGGATACGCACGTAATAATCCACAAAATCGGGCTGAATCGCCGAAACGCGCGAAACGTTCACCGATACCGGATAACAAATCCGTCGTTCCGCAATACGCGAAGCGATATTTTCGCACGCTTTGTACAATACGAAACGGTCGATTTTAACAATAAAGCCGTCCTCTTCGAATACCGGCAGAAACTCGCCCGGCAAGCGATACCCCTCGATTTTCGGATCGTACCAGCGGATTAAAATTTCGCTGCCGTCCAGCGTTTTATTGCGAAGATTGTATTTCGGCTGGTAGAAAAGGTGAAATTCGCTGTTTTTCAGCGCGTTTTCCATACGGCTTTCGATTTCCGCCTTACGGATATAATTTTCGCGCAGCATATCTTCGTAAAAATTGATGCTGAGCGTTTTCGCCTGCGACGAAGCGTTTTCGCGCACGGAGCGCAGCTTTTCCAGCATCGATTTCACGTCGTCCCGATGATTTTCTTCCAGTTCGTACACGGCAAACGTTACGCCCACGCGGTAATCTTCGCCCGCGTTGAACGAAGAAATGCGCAGGTAAATTCCGTTCAGCCGTTCGGTGAACGACTGCCTGTCGCGCAGGTGCATAAACAGCAGAAATTCTCCGCCGCCCGCATACGCGAACGTTTCTCCGACGTGCGTCGCACCGCGCACGCACTGCGCCACAAATTTTTTCAGGTTCAATTTCTGTTCGTCGCCGAATTTTTCCGTAAAATATCCGAAGTTATTGATTTTCAGCGACGCCATCGCAAACGACGAAGAGACATGTCGTTTCAGTATGCCCTCTACGTCTTTTTCAAATTTTTTCGGCGTGGCGCAACCGATAAAAGGATCGATCATTTCCAGCGCGAAAATACGCTTTTTCGCCGCACGCCGCCAAAGCATCGCCGTGCCCGCAAGCAGAACGATAATGCACGCCAGCCCCGTCAGCGAACTCCAGATCGTCTGCGTTAAAGCAAAACCCTCGTCGTACACCGCGCTTACTTTATACGCGCACACCAAAGTTACGTTGCCTCTTTCCGCCCCGAACGGCAGCACGGTAAGCACGTAATCTTCCGCGCCTTTTCTGAAAGCGAACGATTTCAGTTCCGTTCCCGCCAGCGCGTTTTTCGCCTCTTTTTCCGCGGCGGAATCTGTAAGTACGTCCGCAAAAACGTCCTGCACGAGGTCGTTCCGCTTCACGGAAAAAACGTCGTCCGCTTTCACCGCGTCGAAAATTCTGCCGTTCCCCTTGCACACAAACGCAAAATCGGCTTTGTTCAAGCCTTCGGCAACGCTCTTTCCCGCATCTTCGTAAGCGGTGCTTAAAAACAGCGTTTCGCTTTCGTACACCACCGCAACTTTGCGGATGCTGCCCGTATACGTATCCGGCTCGGGGTACGTTACGTTTGCCGCCGTACAAACGGACATGTTATGATCGCCGTACTGGAAGATGCCGGATTGCACCGTTTTTTCCGCGTTTTTCAACGCCTCTATCTCGGCGCAGTCCGTTACGGGAATTCCCGTTTCGTCGTACAGCGTATCGCCCGAAAAATACAGCACCGCCACCGTGCTTTCTTTCGTTCGCGCGAGAGAAGCGATGGTATGAAAGCGTTCATGCAGTTCGTCCTCGCCGGAAGCGTTGGCAAGCTCCTCGGCGTAAAATTCCGTTTCCGCGTTCATCTTCGCGTACTGTTTTTCAAGAATCTGCGCCTGCGCGGAGGCATACGTTTCCGCGCGTTCCGCCGCCTGCGCCTGCACCGTGGAAGAATAATCCCGCCCCAGCGACACGAAGTGCGCAAAGAAAAATATGCAGATCATCAGCGCCACCGCGTACGCGATTTCACTTCTGTGTTTTATCAGAAATTTCTTCATCGTTCACCTGTTTTTCGCTTCCGCTTTCGCGGTCGGCGTGTTCCGCTCCGTTTTCGCGGAGCATCTTTTGCACTTCTTCCCGCACCCGTTCGTCCATCAGCTTCCGCTTTTCTTCCTCTTTCTTTTCCTCGCCGAGCGCGGAAGCGATTTCCGGCACGTATACGAACGCGCACGCGGCAATGAATGCCGCAAACAGCGCTACCAGCCCGAAAGGCGAGGCATACAGCCTGCCGAAAAAGGTAAATACGGGCAGATTGCTTTTAAACGTGGCTGCAATATCCTCTTTTTTCACCGTTTTCGCGTCCGCCGCGGCGTTCGCGTCGCCCTTCATCACGTACCCGTCGTCCGTGATTTTTTCGATGCGGTGCGTAATCAGACTGCCGTACGCCGCCGAAGAAACGTCCTGCATGCGGTAGGTTACGATATCGCCCTCCGCCAGTTCGCCGCCGTCGTACTTCTTCACGAGAATATAACTCTTCGCCCCGATCGCAGGCTCCATGCTGCCCGTTTCCACGCGCATCATCGCATAGCCGAACACGTACGCAGGAGAATTTCTCTTCCTGCCGAGCACCGCCGAAACGAATACCAGCGCCGCGCATATCACGGCGCAGACAAGCAGCACCGTTCCCGCGATTCTCTTGAATTTACTTCCCGTTTTCGCCATCTGCTTCGCGTTCCTCTTCCGTCCTTGCCGACTGCTCTTCGTCTAAAATAAAGCCCGTACTGTCGTCCAGTCCGTACTCGGTAGGCTTTTCGTAATTTCCCTCGGGGCGGACCATATTTTCCAGCGCCTGCGCAGCGGACGGTCTTTTGTATTCCGCCGCGGGCGATTCCTGTTGCACCGCAGCGGCGTTCGGCGCAAGAAACGAAGCCGCAGACTCCGAAACGGCGTTTTTCTTTACTTCTTCCGCCGCAACCGAACTTTCTTCCGAAACCGCCGTGCCGAAATTTCCCAAGCCGCGGAACAATCCCTTTTCCGCCGCGAAATCCGTGATTTTTCTCTTCGCCGCAAAAATCCAGCCTTTACGCAGCATCTCTTCCAACGGCACAAGCGGATAATTTTCCGCCAAAACGGGTTCGGGCGGCTTTTTCGCAAGTTTCAGCCCGTATGCTTCCGCCAGCGCGGCAATGTACGCCGCAGCCCGCCGCTCGCCGCCGCTTCCTCGCACGCGCAGGCAAACGGGAGTATCTTCAAACCGCGGTTCTTCTTCCCGCGGCATGTTGTCCGCCGCGTTTTCCGCTTCCGCAAAATACACTTTCAGCGCCTTTCCGCTCACCGTCACGCGCGCCAGAATCGTTCTGCCCGCATGAAACGAAGCGAACCGCTTGCTTTCGCGCATCTTCACTTTGCCGAATTTCAAAAGCTCGTTGGCAATCCGCGCGAATCTCTCTTTCAGCTCGAACGGCGCCGTGCGGATCTTCGAATGGAACGTTCTTACATACCGCGTTCCGAACATATCCGACGTCGGCTCCGCCAGATCGTCCGCCAGAAGCGCCACGTCCAGCGCGAACGCGATTTCGTCGTTTTCCGCCGTATAATCGGGCAAAGACTCGCGGAATTCCTCTTTCACCGCCCCGCGCGCGGTATCGATTTCCGCCTTCACTTCGGGCGCCGCCGAATATTCGTATTCCGCCGCGTCTTTCACGGGCTTGCCGGCGTTGTGCAGAAACACCAGATAATTCTGCGCCGCAAGCGCGTAAATCTCTTTTACGTACTCGTCCGGAACGTCTTTCACCGTTTCGCTCACCGTAATGCCGTAGCCCGCGTCCTCGTAACTTTCGATAAACTCCCACAAAGCAAGGCATTCGTTGAAATACTTGTTTTTCAGAATCGCGTTCGTCCGCATCACCGGCGGGCGGATATAATTTTTATCCATCGACTTCACGAACGACGACTGCATATACCCCGAAACAATCTCGTTCAGCCGCTGCACTCTGTGCCAAAGCCCCGTGCCGAGGAACGGCTTGCGCGCCGTTTCCTCCGTGTTGCGTTCGGAATATTCCACTTCGATTTTAATTCTGCCTCTGCCCTCGCCGTGTTCGAACGCGCTTTCGAATTCGAAATTTTCCAGTTTTTCGCCCGCACCCGCCTCTTCGGCAATCTTCGCCCGCTTGCCGATAAAAAGATACAGCCGGCTGATCAGCGTGTTCAGAAATTTGTTTTCGTACGTTAAAAGCGAATCTTCGCGGAATACGTTCAGAAGCTTCGTGGGCGTAAGTTCGCCGTATTCGTTTTTGCTGATATAATCGGTATGCCGCGCAAGATGCGCCACCGATCTGCCGCTCACCCGTTTCGTCAGTTCGATGGGCAGCACTTCTTCCGTTTCCGCGATATACCGCGCGGGTTTGCGTATCAGTTCGTCCAGCGCCGGCAGACTGCGCTCTATCGCGCTCACCCACATTTCGTCTATCGAACGCAGCATCAGCTTTTCCGAAAACCGCGCCGTGCCGCAGCCGGCAGCCAGCGCGCTTAAAATTTCGGAATACGCCCCGTGGCGCGATACCAGATTCTCCGAGGAAGCCAGCGTATCGGCGTACGCCCCGTATTTTTCGTTCTCCGCGGGATGTTCCGCGGGCACGGGCACGATAATTTCTTCCGCCGCGCCGGATGTCCGAACCGCCGCGTTCTTCTCTTCCGTTTTCACGATGCGGATAAACCCGCGCGTTACGAGATTGTTGAAAGAATCGGCTTTGAAATTATCCGCCGATACGGGTTCAAACCCGTCCGCGCGTTTTTTCAGTCCTTTTTCCGCGGCAAGCGCGGCAATCAGTTTCAACGCGTGCGCCAGCGCGCCGCGGCTTTTGATTTTAAACAGCGACGGCGTTCTCGCCCGCTTTTTCACGCCGCCGACGTCTTTCGCCTTATACCGCCCGTCCGCAAATTCTTCCGGCGCCACGGCGAGATACAAATAAAGCGTCTTTCCCGAAAGCGCGATAAAAGCGAGGCTTTCCCGCCCCGCCGAAAACGCCACGCCCGACCAGCCCATTCTGGAACGCGCTTTTTCGTACGATAAAAGCGCCGTGGCAAGCGCCGCGTAATATTCTTTTACGCACCGTTCCGCCAAAGCGATTTTCGCATAAAACGAACGGTCGAAACGGATTTTCTGTTTCCAGTCCGCCGCGCCGCCGTTTTGTCCGCCGCCCGCCGGATTGTTTTTTAAGCCGCTTTCCGCCGCTCGTTCTTCCGTGTTTTCGTACTCCATAGCCGCCATCTATCCTTTAATACATTTTCTGCAACCGCTGCAGATACGCGATACTTTCTTTCATCGCACCTTTGCCGAACAGCGAATCGAGATACGATACCAGCGGACGGATTTCGTCGCGGATCAGCGAAAGGTTCAGGCTTTCAAACTTTCTGAACACCTTCGTGGCAAGCATATAGTCCACGCCTTCCACTTCGCTGCCGCCGCACGCCACGTACGCCGGAACAAACGTTTTCAGCTGCTTCATGATACGGTTACCGAACGCCACGCGGAATTTCTCAATCACGTAGTTATCCAGCTTCGCAATCTTTCCGAGGCTCTCTTCCGATACGGGATAATCCGCCGCAGCCTGCCTGTAAAGCGAATCCACTTCGCTGTACGAAACCCGCTTCGCCTCCGTTGCCGGCGCGTCGAACGGAACGCCCTTGCTGTCCAGATTCACCACAAACGCACGGTCGTATACCTTATCCGATACCGAGAACGTGGAATCGTCGTTGTTGATCGTGCCCACGTACCATACGTTCTGCGGAATCACGAGATTTCCGTTTTTCAGCTTCACGGGATCGTTCTCCCACGACGACGGCACCAGTTCGATTTTCCATTCGTTATGATCGGGCATTTCCAGAATAGAAAGCATTTCTGCGAAGTAATACTCCACGCGCGCGATGTTCATTTCGTCCAGAATCACGATGTTTAAATCGTCGTTATAACCCGATTCGTAAATGCGGCGCAATACTTCCGTTTCGTTGAATTTCTTCGTAAATTCGTTGAAATAGCCGAACAATTCGTTCCTATCTCTCCAGGAAGGCTGCACCGACGCGATAGTGGCGTCGTTTCTGAAAAACTTGCCCATCACGTACGGCAGCGAAGTTTTACCGGTACCCGATATACCCTGCAGAATCAACAGCTTCGTGGAAGCCAACCCCGCAATGGTCAGGCGAATCGTGCGGATATCGTAATACAAACCGTTGTGCGAACACGCGAAGTTGCGCAAATCTTCGCACAGACTTTTCAGAGTGATGTCGTTATCGTAATCGGGCGACTGATAAAACGCATACTGTTCGTCCACCAGCGCCAGCCGCTGAAAGCGGCGGTCGGCAAGCAGCTTGTTCTTCTCCTCGCCGTTTGCCGCAGCGTTCGCCATGGCGGCTTCTTCCGCCTCGCGCTGCAGTTCTTTTTTCATCTGCTCGTACGAAAGTCCCGCGCGGGTAACCTGCAGCTGCGTAATTTTCTCCTTTTCCGCCGTCAGGCGCGCGTTCTGCCGCTGCAGTTCCGCAATCTCTTCCAGAAAATCTTCGTTGCTCGACATCGACTTTTTAAACCGTACGATTTTTCCGATACCGAGGCCGATCAAGAAGAAAATCCCCACCCAGACGGCTAAAATCAGAATAAACGCAAGAATCGAAAATATCCAGTCCGCAACGCCGAAACTGCCGCCGTTATCGCTCCATAATTTAAAATAATACGAAAAGTCGAATATTTGTATCACGCCGAAAAATATGCCCTTGAATACCTGCAGTATTCCCTGGAGCATATTACCGAAAAAAGCTTTGAACCAAATAAAAAATCCTTGCATATTACCATTCCTTTTTGCGCGCGTTCCTTATCCTTGCCTTCCCCTTCGGGGAAGGTGTCGGCGCCAGCCGACGGAAGAGGTCATGTCCCGTCAATTCCTCTCTCGGCGCTTCGCGCCACTCTCCCCGAAGGGGAAAGCAAGCGGCACATCGTCGTTATCCCTGACTTCCCGAAGGGGAAAGCACGCAGCTCGTCGTTCTTCTTGCCTTCCCGAAAGGGAAAGCACGCGGCACATCGTTGCCCTTGACTCTCCGAGGGGCAAAGCAAGTAGCTCGCCGTTCTTCTTGCCTTCCCCTTCGGGGAAGGTGGACAAAGCCTTGGCTTTGGACGAAAGAGGTCATGTCCTCACTACGATAAATGGGCATAGATATCTTCACAGACGCTTTTAAAATTTTTATCCACCTGCAAATTTGTGTAACGCAACACAACAATGCCTTTATCGTTTAAAAATTTTGTCCGCTCCGCATCTTTTTCTATATTTTTCGCCTCAAAATGCTGCGAGCCGTCCAGCTCTATTGCCAGTTTTTTCTCTGCGCAATAAAAATCTACTATATACTGCCCTATTACTTTTTGTCTGCGAAAGCGAAACTCCAGCGTGTTCAAAAACCGATACCACAATTCCCGCTCCTGCTTTGTCATATTTTTTCGCAGGTTGCGAGCATTCGGAGTCAATTCCGAGTTACTGAAAGTATATCTCATCTGTCCGCCCTTTGTCCTCTCTCGGCTCGCTATCGCTCGCCACTCTACTTGCCGGAATTGCCTTTAGCGGCAAATCGGCAAGGATTCCCGAAGGGGAAAGCAAGTAGCTCGCCGTTCTTCTTGCCTTCCCCTTCGGGGAAGCTGTCAACGAAGTTGACTGAAGAGGTCAAGTCAAGTCCTCTCTCGACTCGCTATCGCTCGCCACTCTCCCCGAAGGGGAAAGCAAGCGGCACATCGTCGTCCTTGACTCTCCGAAGGGGAAAGCAAGCGGCTCGTCGTTCTTCTTGCCTTCCCCTTCGGGGAAGGTGGACAAAGCCTTGGCTTTGGACGAAAGAGGTCATGTCCTCTCTCGCCCCGTTTCCGGCGGCTTATTCGTCTTTTTCCGCGTCTCCCTTGTCGCCTGCCGCGCTATCCGCACCGTCCGCAGCGTTATCGGCGCTATCCGCCGCGTTTTGCCGCTGCAATTTCAGATACTCCTCGATGGCGCGCTGCTTAATCGCTTCTTCGTCCTCTGCGGTAATCATCTTCTTGCCCTCGTTCTTAATCTTCACAAACGTACGGATAAACACCGCAAGTTCGTAAATAAAGAACAATCCCAGCGGCACGATGATGGCGATAATAAACCCCGTTTTCGAACCGATCAGGTCTATCACGCCCCCCGCCAGAGGAATTTTATGCCCTGTGTATACGGAAATAATCTGCGAGGCGTACACGTCGTCCGAAGCGAACGAAACTTCGTGATTATCGCCCTGCGCTTTGAAGTACAGCACCCTGCCGTCCGTTTCCGATTTCACTACTTCCGTAATTCTGTGCGAGTTTAAAATAGTAACGGTCTGCCCGTTCATTTCCGTTTGCATTTCAAACGTAATAATGTCGCCCTTCTCCAACGAATAAATTTTATCGGTATCGCCGTAAATGTATTCGCCTATCAGAAGATCTCCCTTGGTAAACCCCTTGGGCTTGCCCTCCGCCCAGTCGGGCTTATCGGCTTTCATCGAATACGATTCCACTTTCAGATAGCACTTGTTGCCTATGGTGGGAATCTTTTTATCGTTCGACCCGGCGGAAACAGCCAGCACCGTAATCAGTACGGAAAAAATCACGAACAGCCAAACCAGCACGTTCACGATAATCCCGATGATTTTTTTAGTTTTAGAGGTGTTTGCGTTTTGTTGCATTTTTTTATTCCTATGTTTCCCCCTCCGCCGAACAACGGCTTCGGGCTGCTACGCGGCGTTTTCCCCGGCGCAGAGGAGTTGCGCGTAATCCGAAGTGTTAAAAAAGTGAAATTCCCCGCGCGCCTCCCGCGGTTTCCCGCGGAAGGTGTTGGAGAAATTAAATTGAATTGATTTTAAAGTTACGCTGCTTAATTCTCGGCAGTTACTTTCACACCAATCGAACCGGTTAATTTGGTCTGATTTGCAGTTTTAAGGTTTTCGCTCATAATATCGGTATTCGTGCCGTCGATATATACGTACACAACCACTTCCACATACTTAGCAGTATTTGTACCGCTGTTTTTAGAATCCTTAGCGACAAACTCATATGCTCTTGTCGTTTTCTTTGTCGCGCCCGTGGCGGCAAAAGGAACATACTCTTCCGTAGCGGTTACGCCATTGCTCGCGGATTTTACAGTAATACCAGCAATTTTTACTACGCTGTTTGCCGTTTCAACAGACTCGAAACTCAACACCTGCGTGCAAGAAGCCGTATCATCAGCAAGACCGACATAAAACTTATAGCCTACAAAATAATTCGTTTTCGTCGTAACAGTCGTTCCATTCTCATCATTGCCGAGGACTTCCAAAGTCGAGTATTTGGAGTTTGCGCCGTTCCCAGCCTCTTCCTTTTCGGCATCTACGCCGGCTGTATACCAGTTACCTGCCTGAACTTTCACATCTGCCGAACCAGCCAAAGTCAAATCAGCAGTCGCATAAGCGGTAGGATATGCTTTCGCCTGATTACCAATACCACCAGCCGCAACTTTAGTAATAGAAGCAGTCTTATTTACACCCGTTTCAGAAGTAAAACCGCTGGTAACATCCGAAAGAATTACAAAGTACTGCGTATCTGCAACAGCCGTAACGCTCATATCGGTAGCCGTTACTTCTTTGTTCACCGAGAACCAAGCATAAGTAGAGGTGCCCAGCATAGCGGCGCTAACAAGCATTGCGCAAAATGCAGGAATCAGCTTTTTGAATTTTTTCATTTTAGTTTCTCCTTAAAAAATAGAATTTTTTTATATTCACGCGGGTGCGCCCCCGCAATAAATATCAAGTTCGTTTTTCGGCTCCGCCTTATTTCAAGGCTTCCCCTTAGGGAAGGCTTTGTTTCTGCCTCTTTCTCGGCTTCCCCTTCGGGGAGAGTGGCGCGAAGCGCCGAGAGAGGACATGACAGGACTCGACCTCTTCAGTCGGCTGTCGCCGACAGCAGGCTGCCGAAGCTGCCTTAAACGGCAGTTCGGCAAGAAAAGCCCCCGAAGGGGAAGCCAAGAATAACGGCATGAAATCTTACTCCTCTGTGCCGCCAACCACCGCGAAAGACATATCCGCTTTGAACTGTCCGCCCAGCGCGTCGTCGTTGCAGTCGGCGTCGTCGCCCTCCAGCCAGATCACCACGGTGATTTTCGCGATGCTTTTCGGTGCAAAATTCGTTACTTCGTTTTCCACCACAACCGAATCGTTTACGAAATTCACCAGCTCGTTGCCGTAAATATCCGTTTCCGCCTTGCCGTTGCCGCCCGTAACGGGCTTCGCGTAATCGGTATAAGCGCCGCTGTAATTGTATTCGCCCGTAGAGGCGCGGTAGTAATCGGGGTTGAAATACACCCTGACTCTCGCCGCCCCGTCGATACCCAGCGTAGCGCGGGTGATTGCGATTTTATACGAATACGTGCACGATTCCGTGCCCGAATTTTGCAGATAAAACGTATACGCAAGATAATTTTCGCCGTTATGCGAACCGTCCGTATCGTTCAGGTTGGTAGGCAGATCCGCCACGGAAATGTTATTCACGTTTTCCACCGCCTTTACCGAAAGCCGCGAAGTTTTTCGTTTGAAGTCCGCGTTTTCGCAAAGCGTCAGCGAATATCTTGTATCGCCGTAATCTTTCACGGAAACGGTGAAAGTACCGTTTTTCATAAACAGCAGCGAAGCCACGTACATCATCACCAGCACCGCCGCCAGAACCCCCAGCACCGCCGGAACGATTTTTCGCCATTTATTGAGGTTTTTTATTCTTCGGGCGTTCCGTTTCAACTCGGTGTCCGTCGATTTTTCTTCAATCATTTCCGTTCACCTCGCTTTGTTCCGCCTTATTCTCGGCTTCCCCCTCGGGGGCTTTCTCGCCAAAACCCTCGGCTTCCCCTTGGGGCGCTTTCTCGCCAAACTCCTCGGCTTCCCCTTGGGGCGCTTTCTCGCCAAAACCCTTGGCTTCCCCTTCGGGGAAGCTGTCAACGGAGTTGACTGAAGAGGTCAAATTCTCTCTCGGCTCGCTGTCCTTGCTTTCTTCTTGGGAAAGCATGTCGCGCCCCTCATTCGCCTCGCTTTCGCTCGGCACCTTTCCCCCAAGGGGAAGGCTTAATTTCTGCCTCGTTTTCAAGGCTTCCCCCTCGGGGGCTTTCTCGCCAAAACCCTCGGCTTCCCCCTCGGGGAAGCTGTCAACGGAGTTGACTGAAGAGGTCAAATCCTCTCTCGGCTCGCTATCGCTCGCCACTCTCTCCGAAGGAGAAAGCGAGAAATCCTCCTCCGCTGCCGATTTTTCAATCAGCCGTTCCAGAGCAATCGTTTCAAGATGCACATTCAGCCTGCCCGCATACCCGGCGCCCGGCACAAACCCGAAAATATCCCGCGCACGGTATTCGCGCAGCTCCTCGTCGTTTTCAATCTCCGCCGCCACAACTCTGCCGCCGAGATTCGCCAGCAAATTCACCACAGGCGCCAGCGCGTTCTTCTTTTCCGCGTCCGTGGCAATCGCGTTCAGCCGCGCCGAAGTAAACGCAAAATCCGGGCACGCGCACAGCAGCTTTTCCAGAGCGAACCCCTCTCCGCCCAAGCCGTCCACCGCGATTTTTAAAGACAGCGCCCGCGCCTCCGCAAAAAACGTGTTCAGCGTTTCGCCGTCCGCGTCCGTCGCCGAAGCGTCGAATTCCAGACAAATTTTCCCCGCGAACGCCCGCGCGTCTACGTCGTTTTCCGTTGCGGCGCCCGACAGTTCGGAAGAAAGCAACCCGCCCGCGTTTTCGGCATAAATCAACGCCACGGGGCACCGCACAAACAGCACGGAGCACGGCAGATTGTTTTTCGTAAGCTCCGCAAACGCCGCCATCGCCTTGCGCACCGAACGCAGCGCGTATTTCACCGCGATATCTTCGGGAATCTGCGCGGAAAGATAATCGTTTTCGCCCAGCACGCCCGCCACAACGCTGTTGATTTTCAGCTGCATGCGGTACGCCGCCACATCGCCGAAATCCGCCTCGAATACGGGGGTTAACATCGTTTCAATCGGCTTCACGCCGCTACCCAGCGTACGCCGAGCGAAAATATTCAGTTTTTCGTTGTAGATATTTCCGTTTTCCATACGCCTGTTTTTTGCTATCTTTCCTTATTTTCGGCTTCTCCTTGGGGGGAGGCTCCGCCGAGAGGCGGTGGTGAGGGGCAGTTACATTTTCAAGCCGCCGTTTTCGGTCGATTTCCGCAAAAAAACCGGGCTGCATATCATACTTGCGTATAATTTGCAACCCGGCTGACTTTTTGCAGTTCTTCGCCCCGCGTTTTTGCAAAGGAACGAAATACACACCTTGAAGTCCCGATGGCTTTGCGTCGCCGCCTCACGGCGGTTTTGCCCCACTGAATTCAATTTACGCTATTATTTTATCATACGCGCGCAAAGATGTCAACGGATTTTCTTGCCGTTTTTCAATATTTTTCTATATTCTTCGCGATTTTTCCTCAAATTTCGCCTGATTATCAAAATTATTTTTGAACACCGCGGAATAACTTTTCACCGCCCACGCCCGCCGACTATGCCGCGTTTTCTTTCTTTTCCGTCCCCGAGGAAAGTGAGCCGTCGCTCGGCGTAACCTTCATATCCCAATAATAAAATAATACTTTCGTTGCCACGTCTTTATCGCCTGAGGCAACGTCCGAGCCGTCGCTGTATTTGTTCTCGCGTTCGAACTTCACATAAGCATCGCTACCGTCTGCGCCGCCGGAACCGTTCGCCGACAACGCGAAAGACACGTCTTTATAGGTAGTTTTCTGCGCCTCGGTAACACCGGAAGCGATTGTACCCGCATACCCCGTAACATCTTTGCTCACGAAATCGAGCGTAGAAATATCGTACGTAGCGGTATCTTGCTCTCCTGTATTATTGCCTCCGTTCGTACCGATATCGAGATACATCATATATGCGCTATACGTACTATACCCCGAACCGATCTCGCTTCCGCCTATCGCGTAAAAAGTTTTCCAGTCGCCGTTCTCAAACTTCTCATTCGCCTCAATCGGTATTTCGATATAATATAAACACGCCGGCGGAAGCTTGTTATACCACTCTCTATTATATACCGTAGTTCCGCTGCTGCTTGTTCCTCCGTTATAATTTCCTTTATATCCGCCGGAAGTTTTAACAACAGAATTTAATCTTTGTACACTTGCTATCGTTCCGTCTTGATTCCTTGTAATTTTATATAATTCCGGCACATAGTGCGAATCGCTGCTACTAATATAAGTTCCCAGAAGCATAGTGCAGATATGTTCTTTTTCAACGGCAAAGTTGATCGCATTCGTGCAATATTCTTTGCCGTCGATTTTTATCCGCGCACCGCCGACAGGTCCTGTTCCGCTTCCCCCCATATAATTAAAGCGCATCCCGTATATATAATCTTTCGCACCGATTAAATTGTCGAAATCATCTCTTATATCATCGTATCTGGCAAGCGCAGAAGATTTTATCACGTCGCTCGCCCCCACGGAACTGTCTGACAACGTAGGATGAATCGTTAACTTAGTCGTACTGTTTTTACTATCGGAAATCACCTGAAAGTTTCCGCTGCCCGTCTTAGTTAAAATCTGCGTTCTTTCATTCCAGCTCAAGCTTGTATCTTTGGGTGCCTTTCCGAATGATCTCTGTAAAGACGACGACGATACGAAAGGTTGAATTCTTACAAATACCCTTTCTCCCCCCACGATATAGCCGGTATTATCGGAAGCTACGCTTTCGGAATCGTGCGTGGCATAATATTCGTTAATATTCCACCCGCCTGCAATCTCTTTCCCGTTGACTTGATAAGAAGTATAGTTTGTAGTATCTTCTACATATATCTTTTTATTTGTTGTACTATCCACCGCCTCTTTTTTAAGCCCCATTTCCACTTCGTTCACTTTAAGAGGCAAATAAAATCCGCTGTTCAGATTCGTATAATAATAAAAAGATTTTCCTGTACTCATACCGTCGTATTTAAATTCCTGCGACGGCGGCGAAGTCGTTTGAAATGTAACGCTCGCATTAACGCCGTTAAACCGGTTGCCGTCGGTAACGGTATAGCCGTTGCCGACGGTCGGTTTCGTTTGCTCCGAATACACTTTGGTATAAATATAATTCAACCGCCGCGAAAGTTGCCGCAAATCGATTGTACCGCCCTGTCCTATCTGATTGCCCGCTTCGCTTGTAAGTTCTTTCCACGATACCGCAGCCGAATTATAATCGCCCAGAAGCGAATAGTTAGAAAGCGGCGCCGAATCGCTCAGCCCCGTAGCTCCCGCTTTCACCGTAATATCGCACCGATACACGCCCACGCTCCCGATCGCCGCGTTCGCATACCCCGCAGCCAAACCTACAAGCGTAGAATCCGAAGCGCTTCTCACGTGCAGATTATCCGCATAAAAGTTCGCTACGCTCATCGCCCCGTAATACGCCTTTTCCGGGTCATTCGCGTCTTTATCCTCAATGCTTGCGGCGGGGTTTTTCAGCGTATCCCGAATTTTTCCCGCGGTGTTCGATTCGCTGTAAACCCCGTACGCCTCCTGCACCACGCCTCCCGCCGTCGCCGTCGAACCGTAATCGCCCGTAATGCCGAACAGTCCCACAATATTCACGTCTTTCGTAGTATCTCCCCACACGGGCAACACGGTTTTGTCGGCGGCAAAGTTATCCGCCACCGTCGGGCGCACGTTTAAATAATTCGTAACCGCCTCGCCGTCGGAGCCGTTCAGCTTATTCGAAATCGTTACGTTTCTAACCGTATACCCGTTGCCGTCGAAATTGCCGATAAACGGATACTTCGAAGTGCCGATGGGCGGCAGCGCCGAGTTCAGCTTGCTCATATCGATATTATCCGCAAGGCGAAAATAGCTTTGATACCTGCCGTTATTCGCTTCCGCGTGGTTAAAATAGCCTAAATATTGCAGCCATGCGAGATTATAAAAATGCGTTTCCGAAGAAATCTCGTAAGGCTTATCTCTGCTGCCGTCGCCGCCGCCGAAATACGAAGCCTTTGCCGAACCGAAATCGTCGCGGAAATTCAGCAATTCCCCGCGCGAAAACCAGCAGAACGTTACCGCAACAAACGCGAACGCCAAAGATAAAAATATGCAGATTGTATGAACCGCTTTTTTCATAATTTATCTCCGCTCCGCTTTTCAGTCCGCCTGCACCTTTATTTCGAAATCGCACATAAACGGCACTTCGTCCAAATTGACTATATCGCTGTTGCCGATATTCGCCGAAAACACAGCCTCTATCAGAGCGGCGTCGTACGAAATGAGAATAAACGCCGTTTTACACTCTTCGTTCGTGTACGCCGAACCGTCATAGCCCGTGCCCGTAAACGTTTCCGTGCTTTCCGGCAACGTTGTTTCGCACACGGTAATCGCGCCCCGCGGAACAGAATCCGCGCTGCTGCCCGCCATAAATTTCACATACTCTATATCGGCGTTTTCCGTCCACACGTAGCCGTTATTCGTGTCGCCCGCAAGTTCTTCGCCTGCCGCCACGCCGCGCATCGCAACCACGCTGGAAAGCGGATTTTTCAGCGTTCCGTCCGCGGGCAACGCCGCCGCCAGCCGATGCTCTTGCGTTCCGTCGCCGAGGAAGTAATCCGTATCCGTTTCGGCGCTCACCAGCACTTTTTGCGCGTCGGCGCGAAGATACAGCTTTATCAGCAGCTGATATTTCCGGTTCAGAACGTCGTAAGCGCCCGGCTTCTGCTTGGTTTCGTCGGTAGTTTTCACAAAAAGAAATTTGTCCTTGTTCGCATCGCTTGTATCCGCGACGTAATATTCGTAAGCAATCAGATCGGCTTTCTTTTCCGCCCCTACGCCGATGCCGCCGCCCGAAACGTTATTGTTAAACGCAAACCAGGCAAGCGTAAGCGTTACGCACGAAAAAAGGCTCGCTATACAAAGGAACAGCGACGTAAACATTTTCAGTTTTTGCCTTGCACGTTTTTGCATAACGCCCTCTTCAACAAAAAAAATCGCCGACAACCACCGCTCCTAGGCGGTAATTTCGGCAACCGGCTGACTTGTATTTTTTCCCTCGTCGCAGCGTTTGCATGCGGTATTTTTTATACCGTGCGCACGCGGCGGAAAGGAATCAAGTCCCTTTGGCTTTGCGTAATAGCCTCACGACTATTTTGCTATTTTCGAACGGGAACAGATTCAATTTCAAGCATATTATATACTTTTATAGCGTATCTGTCAAGTTTTTTTTGGCTTTTTCGGCATTTTTTCGAGCTTTTTCACAAAATTTTCTTGATATTTCACGAAATATATGATATAATTTTACATATTAAACAACAAATAAAAGGAGGATTTTCGCGATGCAGGTTGCCCTTTATGTCGAAATAAACATTTTGTGCATGATAATGCTCAGTGTTATGGCGTACACCGCCGCGCGGTTCGAGCTGGATTCCACCGCGCAGACTCACACGTTCACCATCGCGATATGGTCGGCGTTCGCAATGCATTTATGCGACGTCTTCTAGGCGCTGGGCTTGTCGCGCACCATCCCCATGCCCGTCTGGGCGCTGCACGTTATAAATGCTCTGTATTTTACCATGCTCTGCTGCGCTACGTTTTTCTGGTTTGTGTTTTCGGAATATATGTTCCGCCAAGGCATGCCGCGCAAACGCATAGCGCATCTTCAGCTTGTCATGCCGCTCGTCGCGCTCATCGCGCTGTTCCTTATCAATCCGTTCACGGGCTGTTTATTCACGTTCGGCCCCGATTTGAAACGCATTCGCGGACCGCTTTATTATATGCAGCCCGTACTGGGGGTTTCGTACCTCTTATTATCCGTAGCGCTGTATCTCGCGCGGAGATTTTCGCAGCGCAACAATAAATACTATCTGAAACAGAACGAAGATACCGTTTTCATTTCGTTTACGGCTCCGCTGTTTCTTTGCATCGTTCTGCAAATTTTCTTACAGGATCTGCCCATAGTTTCGGTTGCGCTCGTCATCGCGTTCATGCTTGCCTACACCAGCGTAATCAAGCTGCGCATCACGCTCGATCCGCTTACGGGCATCAACAACCGCCGCTCGCTGTTAAAAGCGCTGGAAGTGAAATGCCGCAACGTGAAAAAGGATTGCAGCCTGTATTTTCTGTTTATCGACATCGACAATTTCAAAAATTTAAACGACGTGTACGGGCACTACGAGGGCGACCGCGCGCTGCAGTCGGTGGCGAATACGTTAAGCAGGGTGTGCCGTTCTTCGGGCGGGTTCTGCGCAAGATACGGCGGCGACGAATTTGCCGTGATGCAGGAGCTCGCCGCAGATAAAAGCCCCGCGGAACTGTGCAGAAAAATAGAAACCGCGGTATCGCATCACAGCGAAAAAGCCGGGCTTGCCTGCACGGTGAAAGTCAGCGTCGGGTATGCGGAATTCAATAAAGACGCGGCAACCGCGCAGGAACTGATCGATTTTGCCGACGGACAGATGTACAAAAAGAAAGCGAAAAACCGTAAAAAAGCGTTTTAAGAGGTGGTTATGAACGCACAAGACAGCGACACGCAATTAAACAACCGGCAGAAAGAAGAATCACTGCTGAAAAAATGGTTCCGGAAAAAAGAAGTACTGCTCAGAAGATTGTTCCGCGAACGTTTTCTCGGCGTGGTGTATCTCGATTGCAAAACGCAGAAACTCGGCGTTTACGACGAGCAGCTCACGGGGAAAATCTCGGAATATATAAACCCGGACGGCGGCTTTTACAACGAGGAAGCGGCGCGCGTCATACGCGAAAAATTATGCCGCGATCAGCCGGAAGCCACGCTCCGGAAGCTGACGTTCGAATCGCTGAAAAGCGAACTGGAAAACCGCAGCGCTTACGAAGCGGATTTCTACATACCGGGCGCGGACGGCAACCGCGTTTATATACGCGTTTCTTTCGAATATGAGGACGAATCGGAAGAGCGCATTATGATATTCGCCGAAGACGTAACAAAGCTGATATCCGGCGAAATCGATCCCCTCACGGGCAGTTACAACTCCACGGGGTTTTACAAACGCATCGAAGAATGGATCGCCGATCACCCCGGCAGGCGGTACCGGCTGCACATTTACGATCTGGATTATTTCAAAGACATCAACGGCGTTTACGGGTACAAGCTTTCCGACCGCCTGCTTCGCGACATCGGCAAATATATGAAGAGATACGATACGCCCGATTCGTTTTCCGCGCACCTGAACGCCGATCACTTCGCAAGGTTCTGCGCCGACGACGGCAGATCCGTACCCGATTGTTATAATAACTTCGTGCAGTGTTTCGGCTCGTATAATTTAAGTATTCCCATCAACATGCACATGGGCGTATACGATTTATACGAGGACGACAAAGATCCTTCCTCAATGTCGTACAAAGCACAGCTGGCTCTGCAGGAAATCAAAAGCGATATGAACAAGCGCATAGGCTATTACGAACACGGCATGCTCGATCGCGAAACGGAACGCCTGCAACTTTTAAAGGACGCCGAAACGGCAATCAGCAACGAAGAATTCGAAGTGTGGTTTCAGCCGCAGGCAGATTACGCACACCACAGATTTTTCGGCGCCGAAGCGCTGGTACGGTGGCGGCACCCCGCGCGCGGCTTCCTTTCGCCCGCGGAATTTATTCCGTTGCTTGAAAAAAGCAATTATATCGGCAAAGTAGATTTGTACGTCATTCAAAAAACGTGCGAATATATGCGCAGCTGGCTGGATAATCTGCCCGAATCTCCGTTCACCGTTTCGGTAAATCTTTCGCGAAAAGACGTGCTGAACCCTCTGTTTTCGGGCGAAATGGAAAACATCGTGGAAAAATACGGCGTTCCGCGCGAACGGCTGCGCCTCGAAATTACGGAAAGCGCGTACATGCAGGACGGCGAATGCCTCGATAAAGAAGTTTCCGCGCTGCGCGAACGCGGTTTTGCCGTAGAAATCGACGATTTCGGCGCCGGCTATTCCTCTTTGAATTCGCTGAAAGACATGAACTTCGATAAGCTGAAGCTGGATATGAAATTCCTTTCGCAAACCTGCAACGCCGCCAAAGGGAAAATCATTCTTTCGTCCGTGATACAAATGGCTTTAAACCTCGGCGTGCCCGTGATAGCCGAGGGCGTGGAAACGAAAGAGCAGGCGGATATGCTGCTTTCGTTCGGCTGCGAAGAAATGCAGGGCTATTATTTTGCCAAACCGATGCGCGCGGAAGATTTCGGCAATCTTCTTCTCGGAAAAACTTCCCTGCCGAATATCTGAATGTCTGCGCATACCCCCCCCTATAAAAACCGCGCCCGCGGGAAGTAAGCTTCCCGCGGGCGTTTTTCGTATTCTCTTTTTTCCAAGCTTATTTTTCAATCAGGTCGAGGAATTTAAACGTTCTGCAATCCACAAGTCCTCTGTCCGTAATTCTCACTTCGGGCAGGCAGGCAAGCGACACGATAGACATCGTCATGAACGGCGAAGGCAGCGTGCAGCCCAATTCTTTCCATGCGTTTTCCAGCACTTTCACTTTTTCTTCCATTTCTTCCACGGGAACGTCGTTCATCAGTCCCGCCACGGGCAATTCCAGCAGACCAAGAATTTTCCCGTTCTTCACGGCAACCAGCCCGCCGCCGCAATCGATCAGCGTGTTTACCGCAATCGCCATATCGCTGTCGTTCGTACCCACCACCAGCAGGTTATGCGCGTCGTGCGCCACCGTCTGCGCAAGGGCGCCGTCTTTGATTCCGAAGCCGCTGATAAATCCTTTGCCTACGTTGCCCGTTCTGTGATGCCGTTCAAACACGCAGGCTTTCATAATATCTCTCGCGGGGTCGGCTTTCAGTTCGCCGTTCACAGCCGTCATTTCCACCGTTTTATCCACCGTGCTCGTCTTTGCGGGAATCACTTCTATCACGTGCGCTTTTACGGTGCCTTCCGCCGCGATTTTCAACGCGCTTTCGTCGATTTTATCCAGATTCACCGAATGTCTGTACTCTTCGGGATAGGAATATTTGCCTCTTTCGAAAAGCGCTTTTCCCTTCTCGGCAACAAGTTCGCCGTCGATGAACACCTCGTCCACCACGCACTTTTCCAGATCGGAAATCAGCACCATATCCGCGCATTTCGAAGGCGTAATCGAACCGAGCTCCGCCGCCAGCCCGAAGCACTCGGCGGTGTTAATGGTTACCATCTGAATCGCCGTTACGGGGTCGAATCCCTCTTCCACCGCGCGCCGCACCAGATGATCGAGATGTCCGCTGCTTACCAGCGTGTGCGGATGCGAATCGTCCGTAACAAGGCACGCGAAACGGCTTTCCACGCTATGTTTCGTTACCGCCTTGCCCACTTCTTCCAGATCGTGCCAGGCAGATCCTTCGCGAAGCTGCACGTACATGCCTCTGCGCATCTTTTCCAGCGCGGACTGCTCCGTCGTGGATTCGTGGCAGCAGGAAATTCCCGCGGCGATATACGCGTTCATCATCGCGCCCGTTTCCGGAATCGAAAAATGTCCCGTAACCGTCTTTCCCGCTTTCAGAGTTTCGCCCACGATATCGTGCGTGTGTTTATCCGAATTGACGATGCCGGGGAAATTCATCATTTCTCCGAGCCCCGCGCATTCCTTCCACTTCATCGTTTCCGCAACGTCCGCGGGGTGAATTTCGGAACCCGTATCTTCGAAGCCGGGCACCGCGGGCACGCAGGAAGGCGTCGTCAGCATGGCTTTCAACGGCGTCGTTTCCGCGTCTTTCAGCATACATTTCACGCCGTCAAGTCCTTTCACGTTGCATATTTCGTGCGGGTCGAAAAAGATGCCGCTCGTTCCGTGCGGAATCACCGCCCGCGCATACTCTCCCGCCGTCAGCATGGAAGATTCGATGTGCATGTGCCCGTCCATAAACGCCGGAGCCAGATATTTGCCCGTTCCGTCGACGACTTTCGTATTTTCGCCCACCGAAGCGGAAACGTCGCCGATCGCGGCGATTCTGCCCATCGATACGGCTACGTCGTACCCTTCGAGAATCTCATGCGTGCATACGTTGATCAGTTTTGCGTTTTTGATGACAAGGTCGGCTTTTTCTCTGCCGAGCGCTACGGCAGAAAGCTTGCGGGTGCATTCCCAAAGCGGAAATTTACAGAACGTGTTTATCATGGTTGCCTCCGAAGTAAAATAGAATGATACCTGTATTATACTCTTATTTTTTTGTTTTGGCAAATTTCCGAAGCCCGAAAAAATGTATTTTCCCCGAATTTTCAAAAAAAATCCGTAAAAATTTCCTGTAAAAAACAACGACAGGCGCATCATCCGCCCGCCGCCGCTTTCTTTTATTTATCCGTTTTTCCGCCAGACGTAATACAACAACCGAAAGAATACTTCCTTGTGAACTTTTCACGCTTTCCGAGAATGCCGACTTTTCTTACCTGCGTTCTTCTTGCAAGTATCTCCTGCGCCTTATGGCAACTGCGCTTTATTATCTTTTGTTTTCTTTTTTTACTTCTTCTCGAATACTGCAAGCAAGTCTGCAAAGGATTTCTTTTTAATTGACGGAACAATAAAAACCGGAGTTATTTAAGATAATACGTTATCGTCCCGCTCGTTTCGTCCACGCCGTTCTTAAATACCGTCTTGCTTACGTTTATTTTCCGTCCGTCCACCGTGTACGTTATACCGCCGATAAACTCGGTGTAAATATTGACGGTGGTAAGGTTTTCGAATAGAACGCAATTACCGCTTAAAAACTCGACGGTCGACTTGCCCTCGGGCCGATACACGTTAAGGGTGGTCAACTTATACCCCGTCAAAGTATTCCTATTAGCGCCGAAAATGCCTATTATATCGGCGTAACTATCGTAAGGCAAAGTAAGTTCGGTAAGATTTTTACAGCCCGCTAAGGCGTAATTTTCTATCCCGGTAACGGTTTTTGGGAAGGTTATTTTATTAAGACCGCTCAAATCAGCGAACGCGTACGAAAAGATATAAGTGTACCCCGACGGAACGTAGATATATTTTATTTTCGCCGCGTATTCTTCGCCGAGAGCGTCGAAAACCTTGCCGAGAACCGCTTTCACGTCGAACTCGGACGAAGCGGAACGGCCTTGCAACGGCAATCTCATTCTTCCGTCGTTGTCGTCTATATACTTCTTGAACTCTTCCGTCTTTTTTCGGTTTATTCCATTGATTGCCCAACCGCCACGGTTAGACAACGAATAGGTAAAATACGACGACGGTATCTCTTTTACACTGTTACAACCTTTTCCCGTACACACAAAAGTTTCTTCTTCGTAGTCGTGACGTGGTTCGTTCCATCCGTCGATTTCCTTTCCGCAAAGAGTACACGACACCGTCGCTCTGACGGTACAGTTTTCGGCATTTCTTTCGCCGTATACGACTGATCCGCGTTCGTGTTTAAGGGGATTTACGGGAGTAATTTCCGTCGTTTTTCGGGGACAATAAAGGCATTTTTTTGCGTCCACACCGGTTGTCGTGCAGGTGGCTTCAACGTGGTTTTCTCCGTCTTTAACCATACTGTGCGACCTCGTCTTATAAAACACGTCTTTATGACACCTGTCGCACTCCCTGTATGAATTATAACAGTAATTCTCGTTCGAATTATCCATATAATCGTACTTTATTTCCGTGCCCGCAGGGAAACGATGGTTTAGTTTTTCCGTGACGTCCGTCTTTGTTTCTCCGCACCCGGAACATACCGACTTAACGTATCCCGGCTCTTCGCAAGTAGATTCTTTACTTTCCGCTTCTTCATAATTATGGGCGGACAAAGCTAACGTTTCGGTAATCTTGTAATCGCAAAACTTACACTTCTTTACCCTTTCGCCGAAAGCGGTACAGGTAGGCGCAAGATTTGTTTCCCACGTGCCAAATTCGTGTTGCCTTATCGGTATAACAAACTCTTCTTTATATTCGCATACGGAGCAGGTCTTGCTTTCTTTGCCTTGCTCGTCGCAAGTGGCTTCTTTTTCTATAACTTTTTTGCCGAAATCGTGTCCTTTGCTCTTCAATACGAACCCGCTCTTTTCGTACCCGCAAACGGCGCACACCCTTTTGCCTGTTCCGTCTTCGATACAAGTAGGTGCGGTTACTTCTATAACCTCCCCGAATTCGTGGTTGTTTCCGCAACGGTTGTTCCCCAAAAAGTTGCACGCAGAAAGGACGGCTGCTACGCACGCCGCTATCGCAACGGTTATTAAAATAAAAATTGTTCTTCGGTTCATTTTATCTTAATTCATCCTTTATACTCGGTTTCTTTTACCCTCTCTGTAAATAACAAAAAACAAGGCGTTGTTCCCGACGCTTCGCAAACTTTTTACTTTCGGCAAAGCCTTGCAAAGGCGTTCGCCGCTTTTTGCGCTCTATTCGGGGCGTAGATGAGTCGGTGCGTTTCGCACAAGTTGCCATGTCTTTCTGTCTGCACGTGTCGGGAGCAATCGCCTTGCTCCGCTTGCTTGTTAGTTGATTATTATGTCCTGTCAGTATTTGTTATTGTTTTATCTGTCTTTTGCTTGTAAAGTATGCCTCTTTTCCGTTCGGTTTTTCAACCGCTTTCTTTATCTTTATGGATATATTATACCATATTTTGACGTAAATTGCAACCTATAACGACCGATATATTGTGAAATTTGCTTCTTAAACACTACCCTTGTTTGTTCTCAAAAATCTTGATTTTATTTTCCATACGACTTTTCCTTCTATCGTTAGATTGTTTTTATTATACCATTTTTCTTCCGTTTTTTCAACGCCTTTTACCCGCTTAACGTCAATTAAAATCCTATAAACAAATCCGACGGAAAGTAAGAAACGACCGTCGGATTATATATTTTATATTGAATTGTGTTAAATATCTTGCAACCTATTTTTTATTCTAACAAAAGTTCGATTTCAAACAATCTTGCGGTTATCTCATTAAAATGTACAGTCAATTTTCCGTTGTTAAAAGAATATTTAGTTTCTAATTGCGTCGGATAACCGACTTTCACAGAAATAACTTTTTCATTTATAGGAATGATTGCTTTGTTTTCCCCTTTAAGGTTCCATACGGCAAGATATATTTTATTCAAATATTTTAAGCCACAGGCCACTACCGAATCTCCGTATCTCGCAAAACCAAGCGGGAGATACGGATACGCTTTTTTCTTTATATCCGTTAATGAATTGTAATAATCTACACCTTCTTTTACAAGTCGTAACAATTCCCCGTTTAAAAGATCTATACGACTTGCAAGATGAACCCTGCCCAATATTGCATTAACCATATTCATCGTTACACGTTCGGCAGAAATATTATTTTCTATGTAGTCTTTCGAAGGTTCATAAACAACGCCTATACTCCCCGGAGAAGCCACAGGGTAACTCCACACACCTGCCTGTTCCGGCAACGTTGCGGCAAAAATATTCCCCACGATATAAGGGTATTTTTTATAATCAGTCTGATCCGATGTTGACGCCACCGAAAACCGACTTAACGATTCCCAATCTAATCGCATCCCGCCGGAAGCGCACCACTCAAATACAACACTCGGAAATTTTCTTCGAATTTTGTCCATCCAATCAAAAAATGCGTTTGCACATTTTTCTATTCCGGCACCAAATCCGTCTACATCGTCTGCACCGATGCCGATATCCTGATTATAATCTATTTTTATATATTCCGCCCCGTAGTCTTCTATCATTCTCCTGATAGTTTCATTCATATATAAAATAACTTTTTCATTTCTAAAATCAAGGAAATACCTGCCCTGCACGCATATCTTTTCGCCAAACCTATGGATAAAACATTCTTCGTCATAATACTGAAGCATCTCATTGCATTTATAGCCTATTATTTCCGGTTCAATCCAAAGACCGGGTTTCATTCCGAGTGAACGAATATAATCAGTAGTAGTTTTTAACCCATGCGGAAAACGAACTTTACTTTCTTTCCATTGCCCAACATATGGATACACCTTATCCCCGGGTTCTTCATTGTGCCAACCACAATCGATAACGTAATATTTTACACCGAGTTTTGCAATTCCGGGCGCAATGCTTTTAGTTCTCTTCTCTTCAGGACTATCCCAGGAAAGATGCATATATTCGTTGAATATAACAGGAAGGTTTGTATCCGCCTCACACGAATGCATAAGTTGTCTGCGGTAAATAGTCAAATCCGCCATCACGTCATTTAAACAATTTGCAAAGAACATAGATATAGTCTTTGTTTCATATTGCTCTCCGGGTTTCAAAGTTTTGCTCCATCCACAAAACTCGCAACAACCCAAACTCAGATTTACGTATAAATTACCATTGAAATCACTGATTTCGTAATACCAGTTATTACAACTTTCTATCTGAAAAGCCAGGTAATTGTTTTTACAAGAAAGTAATCCGAGCGGCAACTCCTCTTTGGTTGACCAACTACCGACGTTTCCATGCGCTACGCGTATCTGCGAATTTGGCGAAAGCGGCGATAATCCTTCATCAAAAAGAGTTTTCGTTTTCGGCTGACATTCGGCGTGATGACTTTGTAAAAACCGCGTAAAGCATATATCATCAGATTCATTTACACTTTTTCCGAGACCGTAAACAAACGAAATATTTTCAATCCGTACATTTTTATCGGAGATATTTTGTACCTTAAGTTTTACAGAAAAACCCTGAACGCCATCATACTCCTTAAACTCGGCTACCACCTCTATTTTTTCATTTCTCAAAACTATGAATAAGGTTTTCCTTTTATATTCGTGCGAAACGTAATTGAGAGTTGGCGTCTCCGATAAGCAAATTTGCTTTGCACCCAAATGAGAATTTCTATTCTCGCCCGTAAGCCCTATTTCTACTATCGGGAATCCGTTTATTTTTACTTTGCCCCCTTCAATCGACATCTCGATGTTGTTGAATTTAATCATAATCTTAGTGAACCAATTTATTTTGATAATTTTTTTCGGATTTTATTAACGTATCTCGAAAGTAAGTGTTTCTCCGCATTCCATATTAAATACAGCATCGGAAGAATCGTGAGAATAGTAACGTTTTTCATATAACTCATACAACGAACATGATTTTGGCAATTTAATTTTCTTTTCTCCGTCAGGCGATGCGTGAATGCAAATAAAATTTTTACCTGCATACAAAACGTCGTCGCTATCCGTATAAATATGACATCCCGCACTGCGGCCGAACTGATCGCATTGACACACCGTACGATCGTTCCACAGATAATTCAGCCACGGGCGGCGCGGCTTCATGTCCTTGATTACCTATTTTTTATTCTTATCGTCGAAAAATCCCTGCATATACGTTCTCCGAAAGTTTTATGCCGAACGCAACTCTTTGAAAAAATACTCGAAAACGCCCGCCGTCCAGCCGAGCATTTCGGGCACTTCGTATTCGTTTACGGTAGCCGCGCCGCCGCAGACGGCGTCGTATTTTTCCCAGAGTCTGCCACTTTTTTCAAACTCGGCGGACACCGTTTCAAGATAACAAAGCGCGATTCGTTCCGCCGTTTCTTCCTCGCCCACGGCTTTTGCCGCGGCATACGCCAGAAAATTATCGGGCGCCCAACTATTGGGATACCCCCACTGATACACCGTTTTTTGTTCCGTCTTTTCCACGCAGAGCACACCGTAAGGCCGTGAAAGCGTATCCGCAAGCCGCAGAAACGCCGCTTTATCACGCAACAATCCGACGACAAACGGAAAAAACTGCGCGCTGCACCGCAACGAGGATCGTTCGCCCGTAACGTAATTATAATCGTAATACAATCCGTCTGCGGCAAGAAAATACTTTTCCGCCAGGCGTTTTCTCTTTTCCGCCGCTTCTTCAAACCGCGAACTTTCGTGCGGCTCGAATTTTTCCGCCCATTCGGCGAGATGTTTTTCCAGCGCATAGAGGTTCGCGTTCAGATCCACGGGGAGAATCGCGTCTCCGCAAAATCCGAAGCGAGGCGTCCAGTCCATTCCGCTTTCCGCAACGGCGAGAAATCCCTCCGCAATTTTACATTTTTCCTCGTCGCTTTTCCGATCGGAAAGTTTCAGTCTTTCCCCCGCCACTACGTCGTAATAATCGATCAGTTCTTTCTTCGGCAGCGGATGATGATAATGCCTGTTCAGCCCCGTAGCCGTCATTCTTTCTCTCTGCCAGAAGGCATACTCTTTCTTTAACGCAGAATACGCTTTTTCAAGCCATTCGTCATCGTGTTCCGCGTTATACACGTCGCTTATCATAAAATGAAGATACGGCGGCTGCGAGCAGAATTTCGACATGTGATCGCTCAGAGCGTTCGGAACGAAGCCTTTCAGATTCACCGCGTGAATCAGGTTTTCCGTATTATTTTTCGCCTCTTCGATAAGCCCGTCCGCAAGAAGCCCTTTATTCGTAAAAAAAGTATCCCAGTAATAAAGATTTTTAAACGGTCCGTCGATACACGGCGGAAGAAAGGGCTTTACATACATATGCGGCGATTCCGCGTTTTTCGGAAGAACGATCGCCTGTTTCCAATGAGAAAGAATATAATCGTGCGTTTTCTGAACGTTATCCATACTGTTAAAAAATTTTCCTGTTTTCAAAAAAGTCGCCGCCCGCGTCGCTTCAATCGAATATTTCGTCGGGTTCTTCGTTCCCGAACAGACTGCCGCATGCCCTCGACCACACGTAGCGCGAAAGAGCGCTGTCCGTCTGCCGCGGAAAACCGTTTACGATACGGAAACCCACGTCTTCGCAGCGATTCGTAAAGCCGCCGCCCGTTATATAATCGGGCTGATAACAGGCGTAACTTCTTCCGCGCCGATCGATCTTTGAAAAGTTGCTCATAAAGCCGTTTTTCGATTTTTCCAGATAGACTTTATCCCCCGTGAGAACGTAATACCAGTAATCCGCTTCGGCTCGCCAGATCGTCCAGGCGTGCCCCATACATAAAGCGTTTCCGTCTTTATCGCCCTCCCATTTCGTTTCCCACCAGCGAAGCGAACTGAAAAACATCGGGGCTTTATGCGTTTTCACCACCCAGGAATCGTGAATATCCAGAATCTCTTTGGCTCGGGCGACATACTCTTCTTTCCTTTCGACGTTGGCGCAATAATATAAGAGCGTAAGCGCGGAACAGGACATACTGCCCTCTTCTATAAACGGCTCCGCCTCGCTTTGAACAAGCGTTTCCGTGGGGAAGGAAATGCCGCGATCGTAAACGTGCCGCGCCATTTTTTCCGCCGCCTTGTAATACCGTTCCGATTTTTCGGGCATCTTATCTTTTAAAAACGCGGCGAGTTCTGTCACGGGGATGATCAGGCAACACACCGTAGTGTAATCTTCGGTGGTTTCCGACCATTCCATGAACGTTTCTATCGCGCCGTTTTTTGCCTGATGATTTTTTAAAACGGAATCCGTCGCCCGAATCGCATAATCGAGATATTTCCGCGTTTTAAACGCTTTGAAAGCGTCGAGCAGAATCCCTATGCCGAAAAACTGCTCCTGCACGCGATTTGAATTGAATACGTTGTATGCGGGATAGCCCTCGCGCGCTTTATAAAAAATCGTCTGCCTGTCCTTCGCCTTATTTTCGTCGCGCTCGGTGATGACGGCAAGTTCTTTTTTCACTTTTTTAACAAGCGCGGGCTTGCTTCCGTAACGCTGCATATATCTTAAAACAGCGGAAATATGGCACTGCCATTCGCACAAGTTTCCGTCGCCCGTGGCAAGATCTTTTTCCGAAACGGAATACATCGATTTTTCAAACAATCCGCCGATCGATTTATAGGCAAAAATCACGCAATCGAGCCCCTTTCTCCGCCCTTTATAGGGAACCGCCGGAAGCAATCCTTCTTTATCGGGCATTACGTAAACAAAGCCGCCTTCGTTATAAAATTTTTTTCTTCCGATCCTCACGAAATCGAAATCGCCGATCACGTCGATTTTCAGTTTGTCGCCGAGCCTGACGTAACTTCGTTCGTAGCACGCCACGGGAAGGCGTTTCAGTTCCGCCGTCTTTTTTAATGCCTCGGTATACGAAGCCACGGGCAGAATAAGAAGCCGAAGCCGCTTATTGCCGCTGCCGCGATACGCCTTATCGAACGAAGCGAGAAATTTCAGATTATCGAAATACTGTCCGCCCGAAAAAAGCGAATAATCCATTTTCCAGCCGTCGCACTCTTTCAGCGACAGAATAAGCAGATTTTTCCCTTCGGGATTCGTAAGATAGCAGAAAATATGTTTGTTATCCCCCGAATTATACGGCGAATTGAAAAGATATTGCTTCTTCCAGCCGCCGCAATTCTTCTTGCCCATGAATTTCAACGGCAGATTCAGCCCGAATTCGGATAACTTGTCGCTCGTTGTTTTCAATTCTACAAGATAACCGCCGTATTTTTCGCAGACGGAAAGACGGCTTTCCGTTTCGGCGTTCGCCCCGTTTTCGTCGAAGCCGCCTTTACGGGAAAGATAGGGCGTGCCCTGCGGCTTTGCCCCTTTCGTTATATCGTCCGTTTTTAACGTGTACGATACGGATAAATCGTCGACGAAATATTCGTTTTTCAGCCTGTAATACGCTTCTTTCATATCATATCGATTCATCTGATATCGATCGGCTCGCCGCCCGCAAGGCGCGATTCTTCCGCCGCGAAACTCATCCTGTGCGAAATAAGGCTGTCCGCCAGCGTCGTCCTCGTTTCGGTGGGCGCGCCGCCCGATATATACGAAACGAAATCTTCAAACAGCAACTTATCGCCGCCGCCGTGTACGGAAAGATCGGTGGCGTATTTCGTAATGTCGATTACGTAGTCCTCCGAACGGAACGGCTTCACCAGCACGGAATTTTCTTCCATATCCGCCACCATTTCGCCGAGCGTTCCGTGCACTTTGATACATCTGTGGCACTCTTTGGAAAACGCCGTCATGGTGAGTTGCGCCGTAACGTTCTCCTCGAAAAGCATATTCACCACCTGATGATCCACCACGTCGTTGTCGCAGGCGAAAACGCACCTGCCGTAAGGGTATTTTTCATCGGACAACAGTTCGTTTATATATTCCTTTCTCGTTCCGCGGAACGCCATGGCGTTGCCGAGAATAGGGTTATACGCCTTATAAATATCGTTGTAAATTTTAAACGCGTCGTAAGGGCAATCCTTTTTCACGCTTTCGGGGCAACGGAAACATCTGTCCGCCGCGCCTTCCGGCGCGTTTTCTTTTTTGAAATAATACAAATCGCCGAACGACGAAACTTTTTTGCACTTTTTCCCGAGCAGCCAGAAAATAATGTCGAGATCGTGGCAGCATTTGGCAAGAATCATCGGCGAACTTTCCTCTTTGTTCCTCCATGCCCCGCGCACGTAGGAATGAGCGTCGTGCCAGTACGCCACGTTTTCCGTCTGGCTGATCGTCACCACGTCGCCGATTTCGCCGCTTTTTATCACTTCGCGGATCTTCATATAAAACGGGCTGTAACGAAGAACGTGGCAGATCATCGCTTTTTTTCCCGTTTCTTCCTGCACTCTTAAAATTTCCTCGCAATCTTCCATCGTTGCGGCGATGGGCTTTTCGAGGCAGATATCGTAGCCGAGCCGCATTGCCGTTATCGCGTGCTCTTTATGCTGTTTATCCTGCGTGCAGATAAACGCCGCGTCGGCGATTTTCCCGTGCGAAAAAATTTCGTCCGCGCTTTTGAAGCAATTTTCGGGCTTGATTCCGAATTCTTTGATCGCTTTTGCTCTCGCTTCGGGATTCACGTCGGCTATGGCGACGAGTTCCGTGTTTTCGTGATCCAGAGCGTAGCCGCCGAAAAGTTGACCGCGGCTGCCGAAGCCGACGATAATCAATTTCGCTTTTTTCATTATTTCACCTCGAAAATTCCGATACTTCCGAAAACTCCCGCATTTTTATTGCTTCCCGTCATCGCGTTTTCTTCCGTAGAACCGATCGTGACGGCGATTTCGTTTTTGCCCGCGTGCAGTTTTCCCGTAAGATCGAATGTATACGGCGCCCAAAGCCTTGCGCCCGCAAATTCGCCGTTTACGGAAACGCTTGCGTAATCGGCGACGTCTTCAAGTTTCAGAATCGTTCTTCCGTGCGTTTCCTGCGGGGCTATATCCGTTTCTTTCACGAAAGTGACTTCGCCCGAAAAGTTTTCTTTGCCCGCGGAGAAAAAGTCCGCCCGTTTTGCGATTTTATCTTCCCCCGCGATCTTCCAGCCGCACGTTATATCGGCAAGCCGTCTTTCTTCGGATTTCCCCGCGGGCGTTAAATTTTCGCGCGTGAAAGCAACGATTACCGAACCGAAAGGCGGCAAAACGATATTTGCTTCCGCTCCGCCGTTTATCACGGCGAAATCGGCGGGGTACGTTTCCCCGTTTTCCGCGTTCCATATTTCGGCGGCGGCAAAGCCTTCGCCCCGGATTGCGAACGATTTTTCTTTATCTTCCGTATTCGCGAGAAAACGTATTTCCGTAACGCCGTCCGTCCGTTTCAGAACGAACACTCCGCTTGCGTCGCCGCTTACGACGTCGTGCGGAAGCGCCTCTTTCAGCGCGGACAACGCCTCGTCTTCTCTGTGCTTTTTCAGCGCCTTATAGCCGACCGACTTTTTCAATTCGTTCAACGCCGCGGTAAATCGTTCGCTTCGGTTTCCCGTTTCGTCGACGGGATCGAAATCGCCTACGCTTAATACGCATCCGCCGTGTTTCGCAAAATCGGCGATTTTTTCAAGCGTTTTTTCGGGCATCACCGTCACCGACGGCAGAATAATCGCCTTATACGCGGATTTTTCTATCCCCGTAAGCGTTTTTCCTTTTCTTTCGCAACGCCCGATTCCAGTATCGTCGAGGAAATCGAAAACGATTCCGCCGCCGTTCAGTTCTTCGGTAAGCGCAAGAATCTGTTCGTCCAGTTCGTGGAGGAAAAATCTGTACAGCGGGCGAAATTCCGCCCATGCCGTTTTCACGGGGAAATAAATCGCCGCGTCGGCGACGAAATTGCCGCTTCTGCCTATGTAACTCAGACGTTTCGCATAATCGGAAAATTGCCCGAAATACTTCCAGTAGCCGTTTTGCAGGAATAAGGACGGCGGGCTTTCCGTTTTGCGGATTCCGTCGGTGGAATAGAAAAACGCATGCGGAACAAGCATGTTCACGCCCTGCACGTATTGCAGATCGACGCGCCGTTTCATTTCCTCCGTAGTGAGATTCCAGCCGAAGCCGCCGAACGTTTCGCTGAAACAGATTTCTTTGCCGTAAATATGTGCGGCGGAAGAGCCGAGCCTTTCCGTGATACGCACGGGATTTCTGTCGATACAATCTATGCCGGAAGCGTCCAGCGCGCTTATCGCGGAAAAGAAATCGCTTTCCGTCTGCACGAGCGATTCGATAAAATCTTCTCTGTGGAGATGCCCGATATGAATCAGCCCGTCTTTATGCAGAAAATCGGAAATAACGTTGAAGTAGCCCTCTCGATAAAATTCCGCGACGGCATTATAATAATCGCATCTGGTTTTTACCGAGATCGCCCCCATGTTCTGCCACAGGCAGCAAAGGTGCGGGCGGATATCGTATCCGTATTTTTTGATAAACCGCTCTGCGAAATCGTTCGTCCAGATGACGGTATTCAGATTTTTACATTGCTCGAGATAGTTCTGATAGAATCCGGGCTCGTCGGTGAAGAATCCTTTAATCACTTTTCCCCATTGATCGGGAAAGTGTTTTTTATATTTTTCGTGCGTATGCCGCACGAAAGAACGCGCAACCTCCGGATTGAGCAGATCCACGTACGGATAGGGCGAATAGGCGGGGCGATGACCGCATTTTTCCTTGCGGAAAACGAACACTTCCCATTGCAATGTTTCCGAACGCCACGGTTTATTCGTCTTATGCTCGTAATCGGTGATATCGAGGAAATAATCGTCGTCATGCACGGCGATCACGCACTCGATTTCGGAATCCGGCTTATTTTCCACCGTGATATATTCCCCGAGCACGGGATAAATTTTATCCACGGAAAGGCAAATCGCCGCAAAATCGGGATTTTCTTCCGTAATCCTGCCGCCCGCATAGCCGCTGGGCCAATTATCCTCGTCGTAGATCAGCGCCGTCATGCCGAGTTTTTCGCACGCGTCTAAAATAACGCCGATCTTTTTGAACCATTCCTCCGAAAGATACCCCACTTCGACGCCTTTTCTCGAATGAAGAATCACCCGATCGACGCCTTTTTCTTTCATTTCGGTAAGTTGGCGCACAAGTTCGTCGTCATTCAGATCGCCGTTCAGAAACCAGAACGGAGCGATCGAATATTCTTCCGACGGATTTTTAAATTGTTCTCTGTCGTAATTTCTCATATTTAACCTTTCACGCCGTCGGAGGAAGAGAGTCCGTCCTGCAACGGTTTCTGGAAAATCGCGTAAACAATCAGGATAGGCAGCATCGCGATAATCAGCGCGGCGAATTTCAGCGTTTCGCCTGCCGTAGCGTCATTCATCAATTCGTTGATCCCCACGGAAAGCGTATATTTCGCCTGATCCTTTATAAACGTAATGCTCATGATGTATTCGTTCCAGATCCCCACGAAACTTAAAAGCCCCACCATGAAGATCGCGGGAACGATCAGGGGAAGAATCAGCATTGAAAACGCCTGAAACTGATTCGCGCCGTCGATTTCCGCCGCTTCAAGTATGGAATTATTGATGCTGCGCACAAACGGCGTAAGCAAAAACACGTAGAACGGAACGCCCTGCAACGCGTTCGTAAGCATCAGTGTGAAAAGCACCGCGTCGTCTTTCGTCATATTCAGTTTTTTGCACATCTGCAAAAGCGGAATCAGAAGAAGCACCTGCGGCACCATCATAAAGACGGAATAAAATACTTCCACGCCCTTCACCACGGGATGCACGAATTTTCCCACGACGTAAGCCGTGGAAGTGGTCATGATAATCGAAAGGATCACCGTACCCACGCTCAGCATCAGGCTGTTTGCGAAATATTTGGAAAAGTTCGCGCCGAGCCATGCGTTTTTATAGTTTACCCATTGCAATTCGGCGGGCAACGTCCAGGCGTTGATACCGAATTCTTTATTCGTTTTCAGCGAACTTAAAATCGCCCAGAAGAGCGGGAAAAGAATGAGGATCGTCCAGATGACGAGAAAAATTCTGACTATATTTCTCGTGATCGTAAGGGATTTATCCCCCACGCGATTTTTCACTTTTTCTTCTTTCGTCATAACGATTCCCCCACTTTATTCATCGCGTATTTCACCGAGAGCGAGATAACGCAGGTGATCACCAGCATCACCAGCGCGGCGGCATAAGAATAGCCGATCGCGATCGGTTTGCCCGAATAGCCGTAGCGATAAACGTACAAACCCATTACCATGGCGTTGTTATCCAGTCCGCCGTTGGGCGCAAAAACGTTTACGAGCCCGAAATTTCCGCCGAGCGACTGATACAGAATGGAAACGACCATAAACGTCACCTGAAGCCATACGGCGGGCATCGTTATGTATTTGAGTTGCGTCATTTCTCCCGCGCCGTCGATTTTCGCCGCCTCGTACAGTTCGCCGGGAATCTGATGAATGGAGGCGATCATCGTAAGCATAAAGAGCCCCACGCCGCACCAACTCGCCACGAAACCGATCACGCCGAGCGGATATTTCGTCACCCAATCGACGTCGACGCCGCTTTTGAAAATCGAGCAGATGGAATTCATAAGTCCCATTCCGGAGGGCATAAACACAAAGCCCCAGAGCGAACCGATGATAATCGTGGAAATCACGTTCGGGATATAGAAAACGAACTTATAAAGCACCACTTCGGGCGTTTTCATGCGGAATCTCGTGAGCGTAACGGCGAAAAGGACCGTTAAAGAACAGATCAGAATTTCTTTGATCAACGTGATAATCAGATCGTTTTTCAACGCTTTCCAGAAAACGCGATCTTTCAATACGTCGGCATAGTTTTTCCACTGTATATACGTCTTTGTTTTATAGCCGCCCCATTTGTAAAAACTCATTTTCACCGATTGCAAAATGGGAACAACGCAAAACATGAAATACAGCGCGAACACCACGCCGCACGTTGCCGCAAAAAATATCCATTTGGATAACGTCATATTGCTGTTGATTTTATGTCTACGGTTTTTCGTCATCCTTTTTCGCTCCTTAGATTTCAAAGATAACTGTTTCTTTTCCCGCACGCAGGATCGCTGCGTGCGGGAAAAATCGCTTTACGCAAGTTGTTTTCTTGCCTGCGCCGCAAGTTCGTTGCACACTTCGTCCACCGTTTTCGTGCCCGCAACGATGGAATTCACGCCCTGATTGAACACGGCGTCCACTCCGCCCCAACTTCCCACGTGAAGAACGCGTTTATACGCGGGGTTATTCATCACCGACTGCGCATACCGAAGCACGTCGGAAACTTTCGATTCGTCCAGTTCCACATTGGTGGCAGAAGGGGAATCGGAACTTTCCGCAAATTTCTTCGCCACGTCGCTGCGATACAGGTATCTCATAAATTCGAGAGCCGCCTCTTTGTTCTTGGCGTCTTCCGCGATCGCACACGTCTGCGAAGAAGCGATAATCACCTGCCGTTCAACGTTTAAAGCGGAAGGAGCGTATCTCATTTCAAAGCCGTCGGGAATCGCGTTGAGATCCGCCATTTCCTTTCTGAGCCAGAGCCCGTTGGGGATAAACGCCGCTTTGTGATTGAGCCACTGCATCTGCGATTTGGTGTGATCGAGCGAAAGGCAACTGGCTACGGCGTTGCTCTTTTTCACGATTTTCTCGAAACGATTCATCACCGCCTTGAATTCGGCGGAAGTGTAAACATCCGCGTCGCGGGCGTTTTCCACTCTGTCGAAAAATTCGTCGCCCACTTCCGCAAGCGCAGGCAGAATCATGCCCTGCACAAGATAGCCGGAATATACGCCGGGATAGATCAGCGCGGCGGTATCCGCGGTGGCGTTGGAATCAACCCATGCGGAAAGTTCGTTGTAATTTGAAGGGACGCTCCATTTCTTCTGCGTGAACAACGCGTCGTCGTACCACATACCGTAAGAACTGAGCAGCAGAGGCATACCGAACGTGATCGTTCTGCCGTCGTCGTACGTATACTTATGGGCGTATTCCATCATCACCCTGTCTTTGATCTTCACGTCTTCTTCGCCCGCCACCGTTGCGGTTTCGAGCCATTCCGTGAAATCGTACAGCATGCCTTCTTCCAGCCACGTTTCCTTTTCGAGCGTACCGTCGAGATACACGAAATCGGGAGGGTTGCCGTCGCGCCATTCGTCCTGCATCGTAACGTTTACGGTGTTGCCGTACATGGGAATCACGTTGTATTCGGGATGATCTTTTTCAAACATCTCCACTACGTATTTCCACATATCCGCGCCATAGCCGCCCGTGTAAATCTGAAGGGTAAAGTCGGTGGTTCCGTCTTTATTCGGTTTTTTTCCGCCGCCGTTATCATTGCAAGCAGTCATCGACGCCGTCATGCAGAGCGCAAGCGTTCCGATTAAAAGTTTTTTGATGTTTCTCATATTTTTTCTCATTTTCCCCGCAGGGAATTTTTTATTTTTTTACGTATTTTGCCTGCTCGTTTTATTTTTTAAGCTTTTTGCGCTTTTTTAAAACGAACACCGTCGCGGCGGAAACAACCGCCGCTGCCGCCACCGCCGAGCAGACGATCACAGCCGCTTTTTTACCGTTTCCGGAAGAGCCGTTATCCGGAGCGGTTCCGTCCGTATGTTTTTCCGCCCGCAACAGCACGGTGGTGCCCGCTTCCATATTCAGATCCACTTTCAGAACGTTCTTCGCGATATATTCGCCTTTGAATACGTCGTAAACGTCTACGTAATGATCGAATTCGATCGTCTTCACGCCGCCGTAAGGCGAAGCCACCGAAACATAACTGTCGTTTCTGTACACCGCGTCGTTTTCGCTTTCCACAAGTTTCACGCCGCACGTTCTTAAAATGTTTCTCATCAGTTCTTCGGGAATATTTCCCACCGCAGAATAGACCGACATATAATATCCGCCGTCTTCCGTCGGTACGGCTTTCACGGCAAGCCCCGTAAGATCGCTGTTATAGATCTTCCCGAGTACTTCCGCCGCTTTATCCGTTACGTAGAACATGGGATCTACTTTCGTCGATCCGATCCTTCCGTAAAGCAGCCCGTCGAGCCCTTTGGTGAACGATTCGTTGCCGATGATTCTGATGCCGTAACTCGACGCGGGCGCTCTTGCAAGCGTTATATCCGTAAGCGCGGAAACGTAATCCGCCGACATCGTTCCGTCTGCGCCGTAAATTCCGGGCGCGCCTACCCATATAATCGTTTTTCCGTCTTTTTTAAGATATTTGTTGATCGCCGCCTGTTGTTTTTGGGAAACGTTGGTGGCGAGAATCAGATACACGTCGTAATCTCTGTCGAAGCCGTCTTCCACGTCGGAAAGATACAGCATATCGTGAGACGTTCCGATGTGCCCGAGGCTTTCTTTCTGTTCGTACAGTGCGTCGTACAGGAAATGATACGTTCCGTCGAAAGAGTACGCCAGCGTAGTGGCGAGATCGTCGCCGACGATGAACGCGATACGGGAATTGCTCTTCACGGGCTTTTGCACCGCCCTGTCCCATTCCTCTTTTGCAGTTTTAATCATCGAGTAAATTTCCGGATCGTTGAACCATCCGCCGTACATATCGTACCACCAGAGTCCCGCGCCCTTGATCATCATATTCGCGAAATCTCTCTTCAACGCCTCGATCGAATCTTTCAGCGTGTACGTTTTGCCCCACTCCGCCAGCACTGCGGGATTCGTCGTTTTACTGTCGAAATAAACGGTACGGCTGTCGCATTCGATGATCGGAAGTTTTCCCGCCGTAATCACCGAATCCACCATCATCATGTAAGAAGCGCTCATGCCGAGAAGCCGTTCGTCGTAGCAGATAGGCGAGCAAAGGAAATCGATATACGGAGAGGCGAGTACCCGCGAAATCGAAGCGTTCGCAAGTCCGTTCGCTTCATACGTAAGCCCGTGCGTAAGGTAGCCGTTATACGTGCCCACGATCCACTTATTATCGATGGCTTCTTTCACCACTTTCGCAAGATACAATATGCTGTCCGTCGTCATATCGCTCATGAACGAGTGGAAATCGATAGCGTTTCTCTGCGCCTTTCCGTCGAGAAGAGTTTCGTACGTATACGCCTTTCTTTCTTCGTACGTAGGCACGGAAGCCGTTCCAAACGTGATGCCTTTCTTGCCCCACGCTTCCGCCAGCGCTTCGTCCGTCACGTACTTTTCTTTCAGCCAGTTGCGGAACGCATTCAGCGCGTCCGTGCCGAAATCGGCACATTCCGAAAGGGTTACCCCGTAATACTGCCATTCAAACGTTGCGCCGGCCGCGATTTTCACCGCAAACATATGTCCCGCGTAGGGCTGCGCGAGAACGTGCGCCAGAAGAGCCCGATAAAATACGCCTACGTCTTCTCTCCATTTCTGCGAAGCGTAACTGATGCCCACTCTTTTTCCCTTGCTGTCCACCGCGTAAGACCCCGGATTTTCGTCAAACCACCATTCCGGCGGATCGGCGTCGAGCATGAGCATAAGTTTTGCCGACGGCGCGCCCTGAAGCGTTTCGTACACCACTCCGTCGAGCGAAGAGAAATCGTATTCTCCGTAACCTTTCCACATAGAGCCCGAACTGTTCATATTGTATATACGACAATTCGGAAGGCACATTAAATCTACGCCCGCGCCGTACATTCCCGCGGCATATTCCACGTTGAACACCGTTTTTTGTTCGCGAAGATACATCATCGGCGCCACTTTTTCGCCGTTTACGATCAACTGCACTCTGCCGTTATCCTTTTCGATTCTGCTTTCGGTGAGAACGACGCCGCCCGTGGAGATCGCGACGTATTTGCCGCGGATAATATTTTTATTGTATCTGCTGTTCGTGACCGTAAATTCTTTCGTATCGAACTGAAGTTGATAATTGTCCGAAGCGAGATAATCGGGTACTTCCACGCTGTAGGTAACGATATTATCCTCGCCGATCGCCCAGCCCGAAGATTTGCTTCCCGATACGAGCGTGGGAATCAGCCACGTTTCCAGCACTTCGTCTTCGTCGGCAACGTACTTGCTTCTGAAATTTACCCTGAACGAAATATTCCCCGAAATCTGCTCTTTGATGTGCGCGTTAATCGTAAACTCCACCGTTTCGCCCGCATTTGCCGCTTCGGATACCGTTACGCTTGCGATCGTGATTTTGGGCAGAGATTCCGCATTCTGCTGATAGTTGATTTCGCCCCACGGCATGCACGGAGGCGCGCCGATCACGAAGCACTGCTTCCAGGCGGAATCGTCGTAAGAAGAAGCGATCCAGTCGGAAGAATCGAGCCGACTTTCTCCTCCGTTGAAGGAAAGAAGAGTGCCGTCGGAATAAACGCGCATCTTTTTGCCGCTTTCCAGCGTTATTTCCAGATCGAAAAGCACGCCGCCGTAATAAGATTCGTTATACACCTCGAACGCGAGAGTGTTTTCGCCTACCTTCAGTTGATCTTTGATATGCGCGACAAGCACTTTCGCCCACGAGTCTTTTCCCGGATCTTCCAGTTCCTGTCCGTTGACGTAAGAAGTGATCCTATCGTCGCCCGTCACCTGAATCTGCGCCGACGTTACGGGCTCGGTAAGCGTGAACGTCTTACGGTAGTAGGCGTACATATACGCGCCGCCGTACGCTACGTCCGCATACGGGAAGCACACCCACTTCGCTTCCCAGCCGCTGCCCGCGGTTTTCGGATCGTATGTTTTATCTATTCTGATATTATCGAACGACACTTTGCCGTTCCCGTCGTTTTTATAAATAATTTCCGTATACGTGCCCTGCGGCTGAGTGAATTCCGCCAGGAACTGCCCGTCGGTGGGCTGTAACTTAAATTCTTTGCTTGTAAGCAGTTTTCTGTTGTAATCGAGCCAACGAAGTTCGATAACGGGCTTCGCCGCACCCTCCGTTACACAATCGCCCGTGATTGAATACCCGTTGCCGTACAAAAGCGCGATCGTCTCCGTTTTCGCCTGTTTTTCTGCCGTAAGAATCAGTTTCCCGTCCGCAAACATTCCCGGTTCCGCATCGAAGCCGTCGGGGATTCCGTCGTTGGAAATGCTTTCAAAATCTTCCGTATAGGCAACGTTGCCCGATTCTCTGCAATAAACGCCGTCGATATAGCAATCGGTTTTCCCTTTCGTGATCGTTATCGTGTATCCCACGGAAACGGAGCCTTGCGGCGCAACGTATCTCACCCATACGTCCGTCCAGTCGGAAAGCCCTTCTCCGCTCTTCAAATATACGTAAGGGCCCGTCTGCGTGGCGATGGTGTTGCCCGCGCTGCCGTAATAACTCACCGTGATCGTGGCTCTCGCTCCCTTTGATTTTTCGGAGCGCATGCGGAAGCCGATATCGTACGATCCCGCGGAACGCACCGCCGTTTTCGCAAGCGACGTCATCGTGAACGAAGAAACGTAATCTTCACGCACGATGTGCGCCGAAGTTTTACCGTCGTAATAGATCTCGTCGCTGAAAGAAAAGTCCGAACCGTTGGACATCGTCCAGCCGAGCGGGGTTTCCATCCCCCCAAATCTTTCAAATCCGCCGTTGAATTCTATGTTATCCAGTTTTTCGATAGAGAAATCGTCGTAAAACACGGCGTTTTCTCCCGTGGGGGCGATATCCAGTTGCAGCATGGCTTTCGCCGCGTCGGAATCGGTGGTGAACGCGGCGGACACCTGTCTGTATCCGTCGGTTGCACCCGCCACGGTGGCGGTATCCACCCAAAGATAAGTGTTTTTCGTGCCGTTGCCGTCGCTCTTAAACTGCCTGATGCAAAGAGAGTTTACCGCCGTGGACGAATCGGAGCGGTAATAAAACGAAAGAAGATACGTCTTTCCGCCCGCCACTTTGAATTCGGCGCTGTTCACCACCCCCCTTATCATGCTGTCGCCCGACTTATTAACGCATTTCAGCGCATTTCCGTTATGCGCGTCGCTTCCGTTTACCACGGAAAACGTTACGTTCGCTATCGATTCGTCTTTCTCGTTCAGCGCCACCCACGTCGTCCAGTCAGCGGGCATGTTTCCCGCCAGCGTTTCAAAACCGGGATTGGCGATTTCCGTCACTGCGTCTTCCGCCGCCGTTTTATACAGCATGCCGAAACCGCAGCCGAACGCGACAAAAGAGATAAACGCGCACACAAGGATAGCGAAAGCCTTTATTTTCTTGAAACAGAATCTCATTACAGGTTTTCCTCCTTCGATGAATTCCGACGGGGCTATCCGCCGTACTTCCCGATACAATACAAACTTGATTTAACCGCAGGGCTATGTTATTTTGCGGCGTTTCAGTACCGCCCGCAATGCAATCCCGGTTAAAAAAATTCGATATACAGCCTGTGTTCGTATTATTTCGGAAGGTATTCAGGATAGCCCCGTCCGCAAATTTTCACTTCGATTTTTTCAGTCTTTCTTACGTTTTCCGATCACGAACGCCGCGGCGATCAATCCGCCGAGCGCGATCGCTCCGCCGGAAACGCTCGATTTGCATCCGCCTTTTTTGCCGTCTTCGGAATCGGCGGGCTTATAATCGGGATCCTCCGCGTTGCACACGGTGCACTTTCCGTCTTTATAATCGTGAGGCTTTTTGGGGATAACGCTTATGTTGCCTTTCGATCCGCAAACTTTGCAAACGTCCTGTTCGGTGCCGTTCGACGTGCACGTTGCTTCTTTCAATATTTCTTTTTCGTAAACGTGTTCGCCCGTAGCGGGAAGAACGGTTACGTTAAATTCTCCGTGGCACACTTTGCACACGTCTTTATCCACGCCGTCGCGGCAGGTGGCGTCTTCGTGAACGTGTTCCAGATCGTGCGGCAGCATGGGAATTTTTTCGATATACACGTTCTTTTCGCAATCACCGCAATAATAGAATGTTCCGCCGATTTTCGTGCAGGTGGCTTCTTCCGTAGTGGTGCCGCCTTCTGCGGGCGCGGCATGCGTATGCGTACCGAGGAATAACTTTTTGAACGCGGCGTATTCCGTTGCCGTGAATTTGAGCCTTACGGACTCCGTTCCTTCGGGAAGTTCGATAAATCCGTTTTCGTCGGCTTCGATTTCCGTATCGCCCACGAGAGCGGAAACTTTCACGCTGCCCGTATATGCTTTATAGCCGAGCGCGAGCGTACGCTTAGAAACGGCGATTTCTTTGCTGATCGCGCTTGCAGGAACCTCTTCCGTGCCGTAAAGGCAGATCTTCCAATCAGGTTTTGCGCCCGCTTCCCATCTCGTATCGAACACGAGTCCGTAAATATTGCCCTCTCCTTCAAACGTCCAATCCTGCGGCACGTAATTCACGTTGCCTTCAAACGTACCGTACGGAAATTCGTTTTCGCCCAATACCACGTCGGGCGCAATAAGCGTTTTATTTTCGATAAATTCGTTGCCCGCCGCGTCTTTGATCGAGAAGTTTCTGAAGTACGTCGGCCAACAGATCCCCGCGTCGCCGTAAATTTCAAAGTGGCTGCCTTCGCGAGCCGTGAATTTCACTTCTTTATGCGTCCAGGAAGCGATCGTCGCTTGCGTAAGCGTGCAGATATCTTTAAGATTTTCTTCCGCGTCGCCCCATCCGTTGCCGTAGAACACGCTGCCCGCCTGCGAACCGCCCGAACGATAATCGAAACTCAGCGTATATTCCGTTCCCGCAACAAGTTTTGAAACATCCGGTTTAAGATATCCTCTTGCTCCGGTTCCGTCGTCTTTCGTGGCGGCGGAAGAAGCGAATACATACGTTTCGTCCGTCTGTTTCGCCACGTTGTAATTCCCGCCGTACGTATATCCTTCCAGATACGCGCCCGAAAACGAACCGTTCACTATGTACTGCATGGTCGCTCCGTCTTCGTCCGTACCCGTGATCGAAAGTTCGTCGATCAGGTATCCGCCGTACGAAGCGATTCCCATCCAACTGATATCCGTCTGCCCGGCAACGGCGGTAAATTTGTAATTATACGTTTGCCATTCCGTATCGGGCGTGCCCGCGGTGCTGTTCACGGGCGCGGCGTACCAAACTCGCTTACCCTCCGTAGTGACGTTATCGAGACGGATACTCATCCGATCCGCCGTGCCGCCCGACGTATTTTTATATTTGAAAGACAAATTATACGTCTTTCCGTGCGGCAAGATACCGAAAACGGTTTTATATACGTCGTTATGATTGAGTTTCAGCGATTTCCCGTCTCCGTCGAAACTATCCGAAGAGAGATTTACGCCGCTGAGTACGGGCATGGAAGCGGGATCTTCGGTTTTACCGTCGTTCCCTACGCCGATCATCCGATAAGTTTCGGAATTCACGCCCGCGTTAGACGATTTCACCGTAATATCGTCCACATAAAAATCGCCTACGCCTTCCGCGCATATCTTCAAAACGAGCGTTTTTGCGGAAGTGGACGTTTTATATGAGAATGTCGTTTCCGTCCATTTGTCTCTTCTGCCGTCCACGGAATTGAGAACGGCATGTTCGTCGCCGATCACGGAGCCGTTTGCGCCCTGTTCTTTCACTTTGAAAGTCACTTTGTTATTTGCCGTCTGCGCACAAAGGCTCTTTACGAACGCGCCGATGATATAGTTCTGCTCGGCTTTCACGTCGAACGCGTACGAATAGTTCACCATTTCGCCGTCCGCCTTTTCGCGTTTCAAATGCAACGCATTGCCCGTTCTGCCGTTTTCGGTGGCAAGCACGTGAAGATTTTCCGATTCGTACGAAAAACCGCGATCGTTTCCGGCGGCGTCTTTATCGTTGTAAAAATAATACTGCCACCCTAAGAGCGCTTCGTTTCCGCCCGCGATGTCCACGGCTTCCGACTCGAAGCCTTTGGGAACAACGATCGTTTCTTCCTGCGCGCCCGCCATTACAGACGCCAACGAAGATACCGATAACGCCGCAACAAGCGCTGCAGAAGCGATTATCCCCGTTTTGCCAAACTTTTTCATAAATTCTCCTCCTTAAAAATTCAGGCTGCCGTTTTGTTTTTTCGGCTGCTTTTCGTTCCGAGCACAAATATTGTACTACGAAAAAAGCCGTTTGTCTTGTCTTATTTCGTAAAAAAAGTGCTTTTTTATAAAATTTTATCAGAAAAAACGGCAATTTCGCATTTTTTTGTGCGGTTATCCGCAATACGCCCGTAACAACGAAGCGAAACGACGCATGCTTTTATACCCGCTTTTTATGCCGACTCTATATGCCTGCCGCTGCGGCGGGCATAAAATAACGCAACGGCAGACAGCGAGGAGAATCAGTTCGGCGAACCCCAGTTTTCGTCGAAACCGTCTTCCACGTAAACGTCGCCGTTTTTACCGCTGGTGCGAACGACGTCGTTCTTTTCAAATTGTAAAATCACACAATCCGGAGATTCATACACTCTCTTTTTCATAGTTATTTCCCCCTGAATCAATCTATCGATACGGTGACGGCGTTTCCCGAAACCGTCGGCTTATAGTTTTTGCCGTTCACGCATACGATTTTCACGTTGTTAATATCCGCGCCGTCGGCAGCGGTGAGCGTTAAAACGTTGCCGCTCAGCGATACGGCGTAAGGAGAAGCGTAGCCCGCGATTTCAGTAAGAACCGCGTTGCCGTTTTCAACGGTTACGTCGATCACCTTATTCAGCACGCCTTTCGCAAATTCTTTCACCGTTTCTTTTTCCGTGCTGCTTGCAACGGCGCTTTTGCTCACTTCGTAAATCGATCTTGCCTGATTTTCGGCGGAATATTCGCCGTAATAATAGGTGACCACGCCGTCTTTTTCCACGGCGACGTATGCCCTCGCCGCAAATTTACGATTCAGATTTCCCGCCTGAATATTCACCAGCGAAGCGTAAAAGCCGCTGTATCCTTCCGCCATGGCGTTTACTTCGGCATTGAACGTATCGGAGACGATATCCGCATATTTCAACGAAGCCGCGTTAAACGCGGAAATCGTAAATTCGTCGGCTTGTTCCACGTAATCGAGCGGAGCGACGATAACGCCCGCCGTTACGTTGTTTTCGCCGTACACTTCAACGAGTTTGTTCCAATCTGCCGTTCTTATACCCGCCGCCCAGCGGATTCCGTACGGCTCGCTCGTTCTCACCGAAGCGCCGTTTTTAATCATTTTCACCTCGGGCGAAGATTTCATCGGCGTTTCCACCGTCACGGTCTGCGTATCAAAATCTTCGTCTTTGAAAACAGCGGTGTACGTTGCCTTGCCCGTTTCGGTGAACGTTGCGCTGTCGCCGCCGAACACGGTTTTCGCCGTCTCGGTTTTCGCCACTCCTCCGCAGGCATAATAACGCGTTGCTGTGCATGACGAATTATCGGAAGCAAACGCATACGCGTTATATTGCTCACCGCCGACGTTTGCGCAATCCTCACCGTGGGCATGTGCGTTTACATACACTTTTTTAAACGTTACAAATTCGTTTGCGCTGAATTTCACGCGGATTGATTCGGTCCCCTCGGGCAAAACAAAATACCCTTTTTCATTCGCGGAGATTTCGTTGTTTCCCGCCAGAACCGTTACGGCAAGATTGCTGCCGAAAGAAGAATCTGCCGTATAATAAATCTGTTTGTCTACACTGACAATATTTTTCCCCGTAACGTCGATTTCTTTTGTAATCGCGGTAGCCGTGCTGTCGGCAGAGCCGTTCAGGCAAACTTTGTAATCAGGCTTCGCCCCTGATTCCCACCTCGTATCAAATGCAAACCCGTAAATATTTCCTTCTCCTTCAAAAGTCCAATCCTTTGCAACATAATTTACGTTTCCTTCAAACGTACCGTAAGAGAACTCGTTTTCACCAAATATCGATTCGGGCGCAATAAGATCAGGGTTTATATTGTAAACATTTCCTTTACTATCAGTAACCCGAATATTTCTGTAGTATGTCGGCCAATAATAATAAGACGGACCGTAAAATTTAATTTCATTATTTCCCGCAGCAACAAACTTTTTTGAAAAAACAGTCCATGTTTTCGCCGTTCCGGTAAAATTCATAATTTCGCTACCGTTGAGATATGTAAGCACAGAATTTACCCATGCTGCACCATTAAAACGATAATCATAACTAAGCGTATATTCTTCCCCTGCAGTCAGACCGACAACGGGAATCGTAAAATATCCTCTTCCGCCGAAAGTGCTGTCGTAAGAACCGTTACCCGCAACAAAAACAAACGTTCCGTCCTCCTGTTTTGCCACATTGAAATTATCTCCGAATTTATATCCTTCCAAATATGCACCGGAAAAAGAACTATTGACGATAAATTGCATATTATCGTCATCTTCCAGGCAAGTTATTTTCAGTTCATCGATTATGTATTTTGCATATGCAGTAATCGCCATTCCGAATGTCGCTTCGCCTTCGGCCGTAAAATCAAGAGTATATTCAGTCCAATCTTCTGCATTTCCGCCATTGATATTTACATAAAAGTTATTGCTTGTTTCTCCGATCTTACAGTAATTCATTCTTATACTCAAACGATTTTCGCTTCCCGCTTCGATCATTTTATACTTGAACGACAACTTATATTTTTTCGACGCTTCAAGCATGGAAAAATTTGTTTTGAAAATTTCGCCGTCATTAACCAATAAAGAAGCATTATCTCCGTCAGAAGAATCTGCATAAATATTTGCCGCCGTCAAAACATTCATATTGTTTTTTCCCGCGTCACCGAGCTCATCTGTTGCTTTATCCGATACCTTACCTATTCCCTGCATTCTGTAGGTCTTGGTATTTACGGCCGCATCGCATGTCTTTACGGTAATATCATCCACATAATAATCACCAATCCCTTCAGCACATATTTTCAAAACAAGCGTTTTAGCGGATACGGAAGTTTTATATGAAAACGTTGTTTCAGTCCAATCGTCCTGCTTTCCTTCCACAGAGTTCAGCACTGCAAACTCATCACCGACAACATTTCCTTCGGCATTTTGTTCTTTCACTTTGAAACAGACCTTATTTTCAGTAGTATCTGTACAAATACTCTTTATAAACGCACCGATAACATAATTTTGATTAGCCCTCACATCAAATGCATAAGAGTACATTACAAGTTCATCTTTCGCAGTATCTCTTTGAATGTGCAACGCGTTGCCTGTTCTGCCGTTCTGTGTGGCGCGAACAAACAATTCGTTCGACTGATAATATGTTTTTATCGTTTCGTTATAGAAATAATACTGCCACCCCGAAAGCGCTTCGTTTCCGCCCGTAATTTCAACGGCTTGAGTTTCAAAGCCCGTAGGCGTTGCGCTTTCCGCCGTCACGCCGCCGACGGCTGAAGCCGTGGCTGATCCCAATAATGCCGCAACCAGCGCGATCGCTGCGGCAATACGCATTTTTCCGAATTTTTTCATAGATTTTCCTCCTTAACAAATTTTAAGCCGCCGTTTCGTATTTTTGTCGGCCGCTTACACTCCCAGCATCATCATTATACAGCACCCCCCCCCCTTGTCTTGCTTTATTTCGTAAAAAAAGTGCTTTTTTATAAAATTTTATC
>ENA-UOOA01000237-UOOA01000237.1-human-gut-metagenome-genome-assembly--contig:-P61old-NODE-237-length-124060-cov-11.615467_pt1 | contig 124060 bp, 98 predicted proteins | sample MGYA00242467_ERZ724014 | MGnify/ENA metagenome assembly ERZ724014 | reverse complement strand
GAAATTAGTGCCTTGTATTTTTAATTTTCTCCCTTGCTTTTTCAAAAAAGTCCTATCCCGTTTTTCCCGAGTAGTAATATTTATTCATCTCCGGCGGGATTTGTTTCGGAAATCTTCATGGCTGTTGCACCGTAACATGGTTGCGTTTTATTGTAGTGTACGGCGTGCTCGGTTTGTGAAACAGGGCTTCATGCGTGTTGCGGGGCGAGTAATGAAGCAGTCAGTCCACCTTGCCGCTCGGGCAACAATAAGAAATATATCGGGTTATATAGCATTATATATGATAAAAACTTTGGTTTTCGTTTGTCCTTGCAACAGTCTTTCGCTACTTTTGTATAATATAGGGTTCGGTTCGACAAAGGCTAACTTGAAAACATCCGTTTTTGTTTGTCTCTGCGCTCACCTTTCACTATATATGTAACATATTGCGGTTTGCTTTCAACCGTTTGCCTGTAGTGCGACCATTAACAAATCACTCATATAAATAATAGAATTATGAAGATAACGAAAATCCTCGTCCTGTTCGGATTTGCAGCCGCCTTGGTTTGCGGGTGTACATCATCGTCCGACAGCAAGCAGATTGAAAAAGACAAGTTCATTTCTGACTTAATGGACAAAATGACGCTCCGCGAAAAGCTGGGGCAACTGAACCTCCCCTCGGGTGGCGACATGGTTACGGGTGCGGTGCAGAGTGCCGACCTTGCCAAAATGATTAAAGCCGGCGAGATAGGCGGCTTTTTCAACGTGAAAGGCGTTGAAAAAATCCGTGAATTGCAGCGCATTGCCGTTGAAGAAACAGAATTAGGCATACCTCTGGTTGTCGGCGCCGACATTATACATGGCTACCAGACTATCTTTCCCATACCGCTGGCGCTGGCTTGCAGTTGGGACACCACGGCCGTTGAGCGCATGGCTCAGGTGGCAGCCAAAGAAGCAAGTGCAAACGGTATAGCTTGGACATTCAGCCCGATGGTAGATATATGCCGCGACGCAAGGTGGGGACGTATTGCCGAAGGCAACGGCGAAGACCCTTACCTGGGAGCAGCCATGGCGCGTGCCTACGTGCGCGGATACCAGGGAAGCAACCTGCAGGAATCCGATTCCAGCATAATGGCATGCCTCAAGCATTTTGCGCTTTACGGTGCGTCGGAGTCGGGTAGGGATTATAATCGCACCGACATAAGTCGCGTACAGATGTTCAACGAATACCTGCCCCCGTACAAGGCTGCCGTTGAAGCAGGAGTGGGAACGGTAATGACTTCGTTCAATACAATAGACGGCATACCTGCAACGGCCGACAAGTGGCTCATTGAAGACGTGCTGCGCAAGCAATGGGGATTCAAGGGAATGGTAGTTACCGACTATAACTCCATAGCAGAGATGAACACCCACGGAGTAGCCCCGCTCAAGGAAGCAGGTATCCTTGCCATGAATGCCGGTACTGACATGGATATGGTGTCGGGCAGTTTCCTCAATACTATGGAGGAAGCCATCGAGGAAGGCAAGGTATCCGAAGAGCGTATCGATGAAGCGTGCCGCAGGGTGTTGGAGATGAAATACGATTTGGGGCTTTTCAGCAACCCCTATAAATACTGCGATACGCTCCGCGCACAGAAAGTAACCTATTCGGCTGAGAACCGCGCCGAGGCACGCCGCATTGCGGCCGAGACGTTCGTGCTGATGAAGAACAACAACGTCCTGCCGTTGCAGATGAAAGGACGCATTGCGCTTATCGGTCCAATGGCCGACGCGGCAAACAACATGTGCGGCATGTGGAGCATGACGTGCGACCCAACGAAGCATTCTTCGCTTCTCGACAGGCTGCGCGCTGCTGTGGGCGACCGCGCCGAGATACTCTACGCCAAGGGCAGTAACGTTTATTATGACGAAAAAATGGAAGCCGGAGCCGTGGGCATTCGTCCGTTGCAGCGCGGCGACGACAGGAAGCTCCTGGCCGAAGCGTTGTCGGTTGCCTCGCGTGCCGACGTGATTGTGGCAGCTGTGGGCGAGTGCTCCGACATGTCGGGCGAATCGGCTTCGCGCACCGACATCCGCATTCCCGACGCGCAAAGCGACCTGCTCAAAGCATTGGTTAAGACCGGCAAGCCTGTTGTGCTGCTGCTGTTCACCGGTCGCCCGCTCGACCTCACGTGGGAGAGCGCAAACGTGCCCGCCATACTCAACGTGTGGTTCGGCGGAAGCGAAACGGGCGACGCTGTGGCCGATGTGCTCTTCGGCAAGGTATCGCCTTCGGGCAAGCTCACCACCACATTCCCGCGCAGCGTGGGACAAATGCCGCTTTATTACAGCCAGATGGCCACAGGCCGTCCCGACGGAGACCCGAACACGTTCAACCGCTACGCAAGCAACTACATCGACTGCCCCAACGACGGGCTCTATCCCTTCGGCTTCGGATTGAGCTACACCACGTTCGAGTATGGTGAGATGAAACTCAGTTCTGAGACCATGCCCAAGGGCGGGACAATAAATGTCACCGTGCCGGTCAAGAACACGGGCAACTGCGACGCGGCCGAAACGGTGCAGCTTTACATCCGCGACAAGTATGCCGACATAGCGCGGCCTGTGAAAGAACTTAAAGGCTTCAGCCGCATATTCCTCAAGAAAGGCGAGAGCCGCGACGTTACGTTTACCATAAGCTCCGACGAGCTGAAGTATTACAATGCCGACCTTGTGTACAAGTACGACGCTGGCGAGTTTGAGGTAATGGTAGGCCCCAACAGCCGCGACGTGCAAGTGCAGTCGTTTGTGGCCGAGTAACGCCTGCCGCCCGTTTGCGCAGCCGCAACGACGCAGGTCGGGTTTGTCCGCCTGCTGCCGGAACGGTTCCGGCTCTTGATGAATAAGTATTCGCACGCCGGAAAAACGGGGTAGGATTTTTTTAAATTACAAGGCACATAATCGAAAATATGTCTGACATAATTCAAAATATGTCAGACATATTTTTTGCCCTAAAAGGACACTTGGTTTTCAAACGGTTATAAAAGCCTTTTTCTTCTTGTACTTTTGAATAATTATAGGAGAAGTATGAATCGTTATTCATCGAAGACGGGTTTTATTTGCATTCCGTTTATAGTCAGGCAAAGTCAAATTTGAAAACATCCGTTTTCATTTGTCTTTGCGCTCACCTTTCACTATATTTATAGAATATAGGATTCGGTTCGGCAAAGCCAAATTTGAAATCATTCGTGTTCATTTGTCTCTGCGCTCACCTTACCGTATATTTGTATGATTTAATTAAAGATTTTTCTGATTTATGCCTAAGTATTCCACCCTGCGCACAGCCGTATCGGCGGTTGCGCTATTTGCGGCGGCTGTGTTTTCAAGCGCCGGCGCGAACGACAAAACGCAATATATACCCGTAGGCTTTGCCAATATCAGCGTGAGTGGCGAACTCAACAGCCGCGTGCTGCGCAATATGGCACGCCTTGAAGATGAACGTTACCGGCCCGACCGTGTGTTCCTCACCGAGCAGCAGTCGGGTTATTGGCCGGGCGATACCGAAGGGCGTACTATTTTGGGACTTGTGATGGACGCACAAGCTTCGGGACGCGAGCCAAAATATCTTTCCGAAATAATTCGCCGGATACCTTCACACTTGAACGAACGCGGGTATTTCGGCACTATACATAAGGACTCGCTCGACGAGCAGCAACTGTCGGGCAACGGGTGGGTGCTGCGCGGGCTTTGCGAGTACTACCGTTGGAAAAACGACAAGACCGTGCTGCCAATAATACGGAGCATATCCGAAAATCTTTTCGTTGAGGGCAGGGACATCATGCTGCAATATCCTATCGACCCCGCCGGCCGGAGCGATACTAAAGGCGGCGCTTCGGGCAGCTTGGGCGAGACGATAGGACGGTGGAGGCTGTCGACCGACGTGGGATGTGTGTTCATAGGAATGGACGGGCTTATCCAGGCTTACGAGGTGACGCGCAACAAGAAGCTGAAGCCGGTAATAGATGAGCTTGTCGACTTGTTCCTGAAGGTGGATGTGGTGGGCATAAAGGCGCAGACGCATGCCACGCTTACCGCGTTGCGCGGATTGATAAGGTATGCCGGCATTACGGGCAACAAGGAACTGCTCGGCGAGGTAGAGAAACGCTGGCAATACTACCGCCAATACGGTATGACCGAGAACTATGCCAATTACAACTGGTTCCGCCGTTACGAAACCTGGACTGAGCCTTGTGCCATAGTAGACTCGTACATCGTGGCAGCACAGCTGTGGCAACTTACGGGCAAGGCAGCGTATCGCGACGACGCTGAGATGATTTATTATAATGCCATTTGCCACGGCCAGCGGGCGAACGGCGGCTTCGGTACAGACAAATGCCCGGGCAAGGGATTCGGGCAGCCGTGTGTTGCCGTAAGCGACAACGAAGCCTGGTGGTGCTGCACAATGCGCGGAGGCGAGGGACTGGGGCGTGCCGTGGAGTATGCCGCATTCCGACGTGGCAACGAAGTGGCGCTGCCTTTTTACCATAATGCCGAAATTACCGTGCCTTTCGGCAGGAAAGAGGTGCTCTGCATTCAGGAAACAACGAGTTATCCTTTCGACAACCGCGTGGATATACGTGTGATTTCTGCGCCAAAGCGTGAAGTGACGCTTTCCCTCGCACATGCGTCGTGGATGGAGAACTTCAAGGTAACGCTGAACGGGAAGACACCTTTGGAAACATCCGTTGCGGAGGGAATGGCCTCGATAACCATGAAATTAAAGGCAGGCGACCGCATTCAGGTGGCTTTCGACATGAAACCGCGCATAGAAAGCACGCTTAACAGCGAGAATAACGAAAGCGGCAGCTTCAAAGTTTTTTGCGGCCCTCTGTTGCTTGCGGCGCAGGATGCCTGTCCCGAGGGATTTGCACGCACTTCGGCTTTCGAATCTTTGGGAGGCAACATGTTCCTGGTGGAAGGGACTGATGTAATACTCTCTCCGTTATATCATCTTATGGAACAGAAGGTGGACAATACCGCGCAGCCGCCATACGCACGCAGGGTGGTTTTCTGAAAACGCCTTGCCGGTGATTTAAAAACCGCAAGTTGCGGCATTTTAGCCTGCAGTCGGCGCTTTTTTACCAAGCAAGGCGGTTTGTAAACCGCTTTGCTTTTCATTTTTCAGGATATTTAGCGATATTTTGGAAATTTGTTTATGATTTGGTGTAAAAATACGTGTTTTGTTCAAAAACTCTCGGTAATATATCCCGTATTTGTAAATAAAAGCCCGTTGTAAGGCCAGAAAATGATGACTTTTTATTTTTTAAGCGGGGAAATAGCGATTTTTTTCAATTAATTCGCTCGAATTATAAACTTTTTTATACTTTTGCAGCCGGAAGAGTTTAATGCAATAAAACAATCAAGATGAAAACTAACGAAGTACTCGACACTTTAAAACGTCGTTATCCGAACGAGCCTGAATACATCCAGGCCGTATCGCAGGTTTTAGCCACCATTGAGGATGAATACAACGAACATCCCGAGTTTGAGAAATCCAACCTTATAGAGCGTCTCTGCATTCCCGATCGTATTTACACGTTCCGTGTAACTTGGGTTGACGACAAGGGCAAAGTGCAGACCAACACAGGTTACCGCGTTCAGCACAACAACGCAATAGGCCCGTACAAAGGCGGTTTGCGTTTCCACTCTTCAGTAAACCTCGGTATCCTGAAGTTCCTTGCGTTCGAGCAGACTTTCAAGAACTCTCTTACCACGCTTCCTATGGGTGGTGCAAAGGGTGGTTCGGATTTCAGCCCCCGCGGCAAGAGCAATGGCGAGATTATGCGTTTCTGCCAGGCTTTCATGACCGAGCTGTGGCGCAATATCGGTCCTGATACCGACGTTCCTGCAGGCGACATAGGCGTAGGCGGACGCGAAGTAGGCTACATGTTCGGAATGTATAAGAAACTCACACACGAATATACCGGTACGTTTACCGGAAAAGGTCTGGAATTCGGCGGCTCGCTTATCCGTCCCGAAGCTACCGGTTACGGAAACGTATATTTCCTGCTCGAAATGCTCAAGACGCGCGGCATAGACATCAAAGGCAAGACCGTGTGTGTATCCGGCTCGGGCAACGTGGCTCAATATACAGTTGACAAACTCATCACCCTTGGTGCAAAGGTTGTTACCCTCTCTGATTCCGACGGTTACATCTACGATCCCGACGGCATAGACCGCGAAAAGTGGAACTACGTTATGGAACTGAAGAACATAGAGCGTGGACGTATCCGTGAATATGCCGAGAAATACGGCGTTAAGTATGTTGCCGGTGCACGTCCTTGGAACGAGAAGTGCGACATCGCCCTCCCGTCGGCTACACAGAACGAAATAGACGGCGACGACGCACGCGCACTTTTGAAGAACGGTGTAATAGCTGTTTCTGAGGGTGCAAACATGCCCAGCACGCCCGAGGCTATCGCAGAGTTCCAGAAAGCAAAGATACTGTATGCTCCGGGCAAGGCTTCAAACGCAGGCGGTGTGTCGGTATCGGGTCTTGAAATGACACAGAACTCAGAGCGCCTCAACTGGTCATCTGAGGAAGTAGACAACAAGCTCCACAGCATAATGAAGAGCATTCACGAGGCTTGCATACGCTACGGTACACAGCCCGACGGCTATATCAACTACGTGAAAGGCGCAAACATCGCCGGATTCATGAAAGTTGCCAAGGCTATGATGGCACAAGGAATCGTTTAATATCCATTCTTCCATAGAGCCAGAAACGGGTTGCGGGCAAAAGTCCGTAACCCGTTCTGTTTTTCCGTAGCAGTTAAGGCTTGTTTTCACACTGAATTAAAGTGTACGAAAAAAACTGTCGTTTTTGTCTGCCTTGCTGTCACCCGTATTTGAAAAGGCAAAAAATAGGTCTGAGATATTTTAAAATACAAGGCACATATTTTGAAATATGTGCCTTGTATTTTTTCTTTTCTCCTACCTGCTTGTAACCGCCTGATAATTAGTACCCGTTTTATACCGTTCCGGAGAGCCGTTTCCTTGCACTTTTTTTGCGTCTCCAGATGTCTGTATTGAGGTTTAACCGTTAATGCCGCAATATTGATAATGCTATTCGGATTTCTTGCCAAACGATTTATGAAGCTTTAGCCGAAAGAAAAAGAAACGGCCGTGCTGGATTGCGCGGCCGTTTGCATGATTAATGGGTGGCTTATTCGAACATGGGCACTTCGTGGAAGAGCATGTCGGGAGTTACGTCCTTGAAGTTTTCGTTCTTCGAAGTGTTGCAAATCCGCACCCGTGTATTGTTATGGTAGGTGGGCCATCCGTCTCCGTTATAACCAATGAACACGACTTTGATTTTGTGGAGTCCTTTCTTGAGGGCTACCGTTCCGCCGCCGGATTCGGAACGTTTAACAACATCATTGTCTTTGTCTACTATTACTTTGCCGTCGATTATTACTTGGTTGTTCTCGGACAGGAAGCCGTAAACTCCGTCTTCGGGAATCATGATGTAGCCTTCGGCCACGGTGGAGTAATCGTTCTTGGGGTTCTTTATGCGCAGGCCGCCAAAGTCTTTCGTTATGCTGTTATCCCATTCGTAGTAATCAGCCAGGTCGGCAGTTTTCTTGAACAGGCCGTAAGCTACGTGCAGGTTCAGTCCCGGTTCGACGTTCTTGCTTTCTATGGCCGGCGAGTAAGGTTCTTTTACCATTTTAATGCTGTTGTGGCCGCCTATTATTCCGTTGGGGAATACCGAGGCCAGGCGCAGCGTGCAGCTTTCCTTTATCCTGATTGGGGACGTATAGACTGTTGAATTGGCGTTAGGCTCGCTGCCGTCGGTGGTGTAGACCACTTTTACGGGGCGCACCGTGGTGATAGGCATTACTATTTCGTCAACGAATGCTTGGCGTTTGTATGCCATGCCTTCCTGTACGGGTATCGGCATGTGGAAGTTCACGTCGTGCAGCGACATGCGCACGGAGGCGTCATTGTCCAGCGTTTCAAAGAAATTGAGGGAATCCTTGTTGGACATTTCAGTCCAGCCAATCTCTGCAATTGCCACGGCGCGCGGGAACATGCGGTAGAGCAGCTTGTCGCCGTCGGCAGTATACTCGCCCCACGTGTTTCCTTGCGGGCCGAGCACGTATTTGGCGTTGCCTTGCTCTTCAACCTGCTTGGGCACCGGGTTGTAGCTGTACACTTTTTGAAGCGGAACGTATCCTCCTATGCCGAAAGGCGAGGCTTCGGGACGATCTTGGAAGTAATCGAGGTATGCGTAGTTGTTGGGAACCATAATGACGTGGTGTCCGGCATTTGCAGCGGTTATTCCGCCCTGTTCTCCGCGCCATGACATCACGACGGCCGACTTATTGAGGTTTCCTCCTTCGAGAATTTCATCCCAGCCGATGATTGTCTTTCCATGCTTGTTGAGGAACTTTTCGGCACGCTCAACAACGTAGCTCTGAAGCTGCGCCTCAATGCTGCGTCCCTTTTCCTCCTTAAGTCCGAGCTCCTTGGCGCGGCGTTGGCACAGAGGGCATTTTTCCCATTCGCTGCGCGGGCTTTCGTCTCCGCCGATGTGGAAGTATTTTCCCGGGAAGAGTTCAACCATTTCAGCCAGGACGTTTTCGATGAATTCGAACGTGGTGTCTTTTCCGGGGCACATAACTATCGGTGATATGCCCCAGATGTTCCACGGACGGCGCGGCTCTTCACGGCAAGCCAGCCACGGGAACGCAGAAATGGCTGCTACCTCGTGTCCGGGAAGTTCGAATTCGGGAATTACGTTTATAAAGCGTTCCTTTGCGTAAGCCACTACTTCGCGCACCTGCTCCTGGGTGTAGAAACCGCCGTAAAGGCTGTCGACGGTAGGTTTGTAAAATCCGTTTATCAGGTTCTCATCTCCGCGGTCGCGGAATGCGGCATATTTGGTAAGCTCGGGGTAACGTTTTATCTCAATTCTCCAGCCCTGGTCCTCGGTCAGGTGCCAATGGAACTGGTTCAACTTGAACATCGCCATCATGTCGAGCTGTTTCTTTATCGTCTCGATTGTTTGGAAGTGGCGGCACACGTCGGTTAGCAGGCCGCGGTATTTGAAGCGCGGCTTATCTTCGATTGTAACTGCCGGAGCCGTCCATTCTACGTTGCTTACAACTTTCGGGCTTTCTATCTGCGGGGGAAGCAGCTGCAGGAAAGTTTGCATTGCATAGAACAAGCCTTGCGCCGTGGGAGCTACGGCCTCGACGCCCTCGGATGTAACTTTGAGCGTGTAGCTTTCGCTGTCGCGCCTCTTGTTGCCTATTTTAAGTCTTATTGCTCCTGCTTCAGGTTTTGACGTTACTTTTATTTCATAGCCTGTTGCGTCCTTCATTTTCGACGCAAAGAATGCTGCTACGGCTTTAACATCTTTCTTGTCAGCGCAGATTGTTGTACTAGGGGAGATTTTGAATGTTCCCTGTCCGGGTGTCACCTTTTGCGGTTGCGGGATAATGTGCAAACCGTCTGTGCCGGCTGAGTGTATTTCCCCGGGAGCGATTGCAAAGACTGCTGCCAGGAAAAACGCATTTAAAACTTTTTTTATTTTCGTGTTCATGTTTTGTTACATTAATCTCAAATTAACACAAAGATATGTTTTTTTGCCAATAAAAGCGGTATTGTAATGACAATTATTACTTGAACCAAAGAAAATGTCCCAGAAAACCTGCTTCTTCATATTGAAATGCACACGGCAGATTGTTTTTGAAATTAGATAAAGCGGCTTTTCTAATAGCTTTTCTTGAGTCGGAAACGGTGAGTTGGATGTGTTTTTGCGGGGAAGGGTATTGCAATTTTGCGTTTGTGCATTGCGGCAAGCGCGTTTTGCCAACAGGTGGCCGGTAAAGTTCAAAAAAGTTAGGCTATGGTTTTGCCGTTTCAAATAAAACCTGTAATTTTGCAATGCTTTTGACAAAAAATTGTTTTGGCACGACTAAATGGAAGTTTGGGTGAGTGGCTGAAACCAGCAGTTTGCTAAACTGCCGTGCGAGTAATCGTACCAGGAGTTCGAATCTCCTAGCTTCCGCTAAAAAAGAAAAAAACGAAACAAGCTATTGCAAAGTTTCGTGCATTATTTAAAGTATTTTGCGGCGCTTTCGTCTAGCGGCTAGGACACATGCCTCTCACGCATGGAACACGGGTTCGATTCCCGTAGGCGCTACAAAATGGTGGGGCAGGGTTGCTTCGGAATTATCCGGAGCAACCCTTTTTTCTTTTGCAGCCGGGTTGAACCGGCGTTCCAGGCATTGAATGGTTCCGTGCCCTGCCAGAACGGTTATCATATATATAAATATGCGTGTAATAGAAGTGTCAGATTTGTCGCAACCGGGGGTAGACGTATTCGGAAAGCTCACCGAGGCACAGTTGCGTAGCAGGTTAGAGCCTGACAAAGGCCTGTTCATAGCTGAAAGTCCGAAAGTGATAAACGTTGCTTTGAGTGCGGGTTACCGGCCTGTGTCAATCCTTTGTGAAAGGCGGCACATAAGCGGCGACGCTGCAGATATAATCGCGCGTTGCGGGGACATACCCGTATATACCGGCGAACGTGAACTGCTTTCGCGGCTTACGGGATACACGTTGACGCGCGGTGTGCTGTGCGCCATGCGACGTCCCGGGCTTCTCAGCGTCGAAAGCATTTGCCGCGAGGCCAGAAGAGTTGTGGTGATTGACGGTGTGGTCGATTCTACAAATGTAGGTGCCATTTTCCGCTCTGCTGCGGCTTTGGGGATTGACGGCGTGCTGCTTACGCTTTCGTCGTGCGACCCGTTGAACCGACGTTCAGTAAGGGTGTCAATGGGGTCTGTGTTTCTCGTGCCGTGGACAGTGCTGAACGAACCTGTTGAGTCGCTTGCCCGGTACGGATTCCGCACGGCGGCAATGGCTCTGACTGATAAATCGATTTCTATCGACGCTCCTGAACTGAAGACCGTCCCCAAGCTCGCCATAATAATGGGCACGGAGGGTGACGGACTTGCGCCCGACACGATAGCTGCCGCCGATTACGTGGTGCGCATTCCCATGTCGCACAATGTGGATTCGTTGAACGTCGCAGCCGCAGCTGCCGTGGCTTTCTGGGAACTCAGGGCTAAGTAAAGCCTGTGGCAGTGTCAGAGTTTTTGCACGGCCTTGTATGTGGCGCGGGCTATGTAAGCAGTGGGGATTCGTGTTTGCCGTGCAATTGTATAAAAGTGCCTTTTGCGGTGAAAGCCGTGCCTCGGGAAATAATGAAGGAGGGCAGGCCGGCGGATAATTCAGGATGTAAACATGCATGTCCTTAGAGTGTGGAATAAAGCTGTCCGAATTTGTCCACGTATTTCGGGCAGTTTTCAAACGGGTTTTCAGAGGCGGAAAAATATGTCTGAGATATTTTAAAATAGGTCAGACATATTTTGAAATATGTGCCTTGTATTTTTTATTTGCTCCTATGTGGGTTAAATGTGCTGAAAATCAGTTTTCACTTTTCGGTGTCTGAAATGCCCGTTTTTTGCGTGTGGTTTTCCGTAGTTTTATGTACTTAATCGTTCAACGCATACGGTCGTTTTATGCCTTGTTGCATAAGGCGCAAACTTATGAAGCATTCATAAGTTTGGCTATTGTGTAATCGGCAAATCCGTCTTTCCGTACAATGTAGGTTGGGCTTTAAAAAACAAATCCCTGCAAGCATGTGCTTGCAGGGATTTGCCATATCTGTTTCCGCTTGATCTGTTTAGAAGTACATGTATCTGCGGTCTTTTACGTTTGCTTTGCGGTAGAGGTCGGTGGTGTATTGACCTACATAGCGCAGGTAGCTTTCGGCTACGCTTTCCTCATACTGGTTTTGGTTGTATTTGTCGTTTGTCTTTGTGCGTCCCGTTACCTGGTAAACGTACACTCCGTTGTTACCTTTCACTGGACCATAGTTTTTGTTCAGCTTGCCGAAGCTTATACCGCCGGCCAGTACCGGTTCACTTGCTCCTGTAGAAGCTACCGAGGCATACGAGTTGATGTTTATGTCGTTGAGCGTGTCTTTTGTGGCAGCGGGATTTGCAAGTGCCTGTTCCACCGATTTGCCTTTCAGCGAGGCGATAATCTTTTCTGCCTTCTTTTCACGTATTACCATGTTGCGTACAGCTTCTTTTACGCTCGGGTCTTCGGTCGAGCGGTAGCCCTCGGGATGAATATCGGTAACGCATACAATGAGCAGGTGGTCGTTGTTGCCGCACTCATACAGCTGCGAAATGTCGCCTTTCTTGGCGTCGAATACCCAGCGCAGTGCTTCTTTCGTGCTTGGTATGCCTGCCACATAATGCTCGTAGCTGAACATGTCTTTGCGTTCCTGTACGTTGTAGCCGCTCTTGGCAGCGTTTTTCTCCATTTCCTCGAGTGTGTTGTTCGAAGCGATAAAGTGGCTGAACGCGTTGTATGCTTTTGAGTAGGTTTCTTTGCTGAAGTCGATTGTGCGTTTGATTACGGCTGCGTCGTATTTTGTTGCCATTGCACGGCGAGCCAATACTTCAATTACAACTACGTTCTGGGCAAGGTCTACTTTCTGCACGGCGTTGGGCGTTCCGTTCAATATTGCCTTGATGAATTTTGTGTTGTCGGCGTCGAGGTTCTGTCCTTCGTACTGTGCTGCTGTGAGCCACTGGCTTTCAGCCGGCTGGTTGTATTTCTTTGCAATGTCTTCGAATTTTGCTCCTGCGGCAACTGCCTTGATTATGCTGTCGGCCGTGTTCTTTGCTGCGTCGAGCGATACGTTGGCGCAGTTTATTGCACGGTATTGCACTGAGTCGGGAGCTTGCGTGGTGGCAATGAGTTTTATTACGTTGTAGGTGTTGTCAGACGCGTTGAGGTACGGACCTTTAACACTTCCTACGCTTACGGAGTCGAGTGCGTTCTGTATGTCGCGCGGGAATACGGTCTTCGAAACCGGCAGGGTTGTGTAAGGAATCAACGAACTGCTGGTGTTTACTATTCCTGCTACGCTTTCACTCTTTTCGAGCTCTGCTGCATACCCTTTCATTTCCTTTTCGAGGGCAGCCTTGTCTTCAGGGCTGGCTGTTACTTGTATTCCTATGTATTTGATGTCGCGCGATTCGCTGTATTGCTTGAACAGTTCTTTCTTCTGCTCGTACATTTTCTTTATGTCTTCGTCGGTTACGTTTACTTCTTTGTCGGGAATTGAAGTGAACGGAATTGAGGCTACTACAGCGTTGCTCTTGGACGAAACGCCGTCGAATGCGAGTTTTGCCGATAAGGGGTTCGATACGATTGCGCGGCCTACGAGAGACTGGTATTTGTCGTTGAGCAGGCCGGAGCGGAGGTTTTTCTCAACAAAGCCCCAGTATTTATACAGGTTCTGGTAGTATTCGGCGTATTCTTGTGGAACCTGGTCGGGGTTAGCCTGCATTTGTTCGTACTGGTCGAGGAATTGCTTGAGTACTGCAATGTCGAAACGCCCTGTCTGTTTGTTTACGAACGGTGTTTGCAGGAGCATGGGGTTGGTTCCTGTCCTGATTACGTTGTTAAGCTCGTCGTCGGTTACCGTAAGGCCGAGCTTTTCAGCCTCGTGTTCTATGAGTTTGGTGGTCACGTAAGTTTGCCACACCTGGTCTTTGATTTGGTTTTGTTCTGCGTCGCTCAGTGCCGACTGACCCCGCGTGAACTTTATCGCTTCGGTGTACTCTTCGATCATCGACTGGTATTCGTTGATACCTAACTTGTTACTGTAAACTTGACCTACGTGGCGTTTGTCGCTGCCGAAAAGGACGTCGAATACACGAAAAAAGTCTTCCGCAATGAAAGCAAAAAGACCCAAGCCTATTACGACTAACAGAGCAACGCCCCATTTTCTAATAGTTTGTATAGCTGCCATTCTTTAATTTATTTTTTTATTTTTATTTTTCTCTTGTTTGGAAAATTATTCGTGCAAAGATATGAAAATCGTGTTTAAAAGGAAGTTTTTTGTTTGGAAATTTGACTTTTTTGTGCAACGCATTTAATATTATAATGCGTAAAAATCATGCTGTTAATCGATAATGTCTTAAAATTCAGCAATTTATTAATAAATCAAGCCGGAGTGCACAGTATAGGCCTGTTTAACATGCAGTTCGAGCCTTTGGCGGTAAATGTCAGCCGTATGCTTTGGTATAACGGATTAACATTTCGAGGCGCGCATAAAACGGTGCAAAACCGGGGTAAAAAAACGGACGTTTCGGGGCAGGAAAAATGAAAACTGATTTTCAGTGCGTAAACCCTACTTGGGAGCAAACAAAAAATACAAGGCACATATTTCAAAATATGTCAGACCTATTTTAAAATATCTCAGACATATTTTTCCGCCTCTGAAAACCCGTTTGAAAAACGGGGCAAAAATGCGGACAAATGCGGATACTCGAATTTCGTGCCGCCGGGTGCGTCGGTATTTTGTATTGAATAACCCGGCGATACGGATTCTATCAGGCAGGGGAAATTGGCCCGGGCAAACGGGCGGAAATAATATGAAAGCAATATGAGAATAGTCAGGCCGGTTTCTGCGTGGTAGTGGTAGGCGGAACGTCGGGGGCGCGCAGCGTGGAGTCTTCGCTCTCTTTTTCTTCAGGAACGGGGAACGAGCCTGCAGAGTTGAAGAACTCATAGTCGGTAAGTTCTTCGTCGGAGCGGAATCCAATACCTTGCAGTTCTTCTTTGGGCGTTTGTATGTGCATGTATTTGTGCGAATATACAATGTGTTTGCCCATGTCCCAAAAGAGTTCTTCGGTATTGAATATCGTGCCGTTTTTCTTGCGTATCTCCACACGCCCACGCAGCTCCCACAGGTTCTGGTCGTACCAGTAAGCCGTGTCGGCGGTAAGGTACATCTCGACGTGGAACGTAGGGTCGTATTTTTGCATGAAGATACCGCTCATGAATGTTTGTTTCGACGGCTTTGTGCGGTCGTACACGCTCCACTGTTCGGCAACGAGCTTGTACTTTATTATTCCGGAGTCGGAAATTAGTTTCGACACGCCGTAAGTGGTCATTACCGGCAATGAATCGCGTTGCCTTACGGCTGGAGCCATAGGCGTTTCGTTGTGCCCGCAACCTGAAATGGCGGCAACTATTAAGGAAACAGGGATAATAAGCCGCTTTATTCTACCTTCCACTTCTGGAACCACCTTTCATTGAAAGTTAATCCTATGCAAATGCGCAGATAGTTTTCGGTGAGCAAATGGCTCTTGTTGGGGCGTATATGCTCCCATTGCGCCGAGATGTTGAGTATGGAGCGGTTGTTTATTATGTTGGCTATGGGAAGTCCTACACCTGCGCTTACTATTATGTCTTTGGCGCCGCTGTTCTCGTTGACGCGCGTATAAGATGTTCCGTAGGAAACACCCAGGCGGTAGCGTATGTGGTCGGAGTAGCGTATACCGAGGTTGTTGGGCAGGAACTCTGCGCCAAGCGAAAAACGTTGCCTGTTGTCGAACGCGCCGGTGGTGGATTTATACACGTCTGTGCCGTTTTCGCTGACCAGCATTGGGAATTTCACGTTTTTCCATAGCTCGTAAGAGTAGTCGAAGCCTACTTTCCAACGGTCCTTATGGTTCCAGGCCAAGCCTATGCCGAATGTGTGCGGCAACTCGAACGCATTGCTTAACTTTACCGTGTCGCCTCCTGTAACTGCGCCCGAGGAGTTCAGCATTTCGTTTATGAACTGGGCGCTGGAGTTTACATTGTGCCCCAAGGAATATGTTGCACCTATTGTAAGCAAGTCGTATTTTGACAGTAGTTGGTCGAATTGTGCACCGAAGTCGATTTTGTACGTACTTATGTCGGCCGAATAAACACGCGCGTACTGCCTGATATTAGTATCGCTGAAAGAAGCTTTAACACTGTGGTTGTAGTCTCCCCACAGATAGCCGGCGTTTGCTCCGATTGAGAAATTCTTTGCGAATTTCCAGCCAAGACCTACGTAGACTTCATGCAGACCTCCGTCGCCGTTGTAGGTAGTTGCTGATATTTTCTCGCCGGAGCCGTCGATGTCAGGCATTGTTTGCTGGTTGGTGAAGCTGTATCCTACGGAACTGTAAGGTACGAGGCCTATCGACATTCCTAAGTTGCGGCATGCGCGGAATGCCATGTTTATATAGTCGACGGTTGTGTTGTGCGCGTTTTTTTTCAGGTCGCCTTGCTTGAAGTTCGCATTTTGGAATGTCACGCCTATGTCGAAAATCATTGCAAGCGAATCGATAGCGGAGTACGACGCCGGGTTCTGAAAATTTATTTCAGCTGGGTCGTGGAATCCAAGCGCTGTTCCGGCCATGGCTTTGTTGAAACCTTGAGCGCGGTCGTTGAGGGTTCCGAATCCGTAGCGGGAGTATGGCGAATTGCTACCGTTTTGCGCCATAGCGTGCGTGGTTGCAAGCGCTATTGCTATTGCAACCGTACTGGCAAGTTTTATAAAGTGTTGGTTCATTGTTGATGTTTTGCAGTTATTGCGCCGTTCTGGCTGCCTGTTTCCAGCAGAATGCGGCGTAGTCCTTTCATTACGAGGTCGCGGTCGAAAACCAGTTCCGCTCCTCCTGAATCTATTTTTGTGTCAGCTCCTCCTGAAATTATTGTAACAAGGTCCGGGTGTTGTGCGTGCAGATGGCGTATGTATCCTTCTATTTCATAATTAACGCCGTGCACGCTGCCGGCGCGCATGGCAGTGTCTGTATCGTAGCCTATTTGCGGAGTGTCCCCTTCGAGGCTTACTTGCGGCAGCAGGGCAGTTCCTATGTGCATTGCGTGAAGCCTCATGTAAACTCCGGGTGATATGTTACCGCCGAGGTATGTTCCGTCGGGTGATATGAATTCGTATGTTATGCACGACCCGCTGTCGATTACCAGTATGTTACGCCCGGGGTACAATGCGCGCGCTTCTACTATTGCGGCAAGGCGGTCGCTTCCCATTGTGGGCGGCAGGCCGTAGCGTCTGTTCAATTCCATCACTGTTACTTCGTTGAGCAACACAGTGGGAAGCCCTGCGGAGCGTAGCTGCGGGCCTACTTTCCCTTTTATTCCCGCAACGGTCGATACTATGCTTTGCCTAATGTCGTAAAGGCCGAGCAATTTATTGAGTGATGAAAGGTTGTCGTTGGGCGAAACTTCGCGGCATATTATTTCGTCGCCATTGAATACTGCCGATTTTGCCGCCGAGTTGCCTATGTCGATTACCAGCTCCATCTATCGTTTCGCGTAAGTTTTTTAGGCCAATGCCTTGAAATCAGTTTTTCATAAGTTTCTCGAAGAAGTCGTCGAGGTCTTTGTCGAGGTCTTTCATTATTTCGTCGCCTATGAGGAAAGTGTCGTCATCCACTATATACAACTCCGAAAATGTTTCGCTGTCTTCGTCAGATAGGGTAAAAGTGAAAGGCTTCATTATTCCCATGCCGAGCAGAGTGGGGCGCATTTCCTCGAGACACCGGCGCAGCACCGGCTGTATGTCAGCAAAGAACGTCTCGCTGTTGTTGCCAATCCAGTCTTCCACAACGCAACGGTCGAGTTCCCTGTCGTTGTCGTCGTAAGCAAGCATGTCGCCCGTGTCCTGGTTTACCTTAAGTATGATGTCGGTCATGGGCAGTGCTTCGCTTGCTGGAGGAAATTTGCCGGCTATTTTGTTTATGGCACGTTTGATTTGCTGTATGGTTTTTTCGCTTGCTTTCATAGCTTTAACGACGCATAGGTGCTTTATCCGCCAAAAGTACAACTTTTTTCGCTTACGTTCGGGAACGTATTGGTGAAAAAGAGTATAATGTGTGTATTTCGTGGCAAAAACGCACTCTGCTGTTACGTTTTTTGCGGTGCGATTTCGCTCCGGTTTTCACACAGTCTGAATTATGTGCCTTGTATTTTGAAATATGTCTGACATAATTTAAAATATGTCAGACATATTTTTTATTTGCTCATAAGGGGGGTAACACGTTGGAAAAGAGTTTCTGGATTCGACTCTGAAAAAAGCACTTTTTCAGTGGAAATTTTACATGCTTTTCATGTCTGCTTAGTTGCCCGCCACGGAAATAGGAATATTTTCTTGGAGTGGTGTACTTATGCCTTGCGGCTACAGCCCCACGGATTTTTCAAGCCGCCCGTTCCTTACCGACAGCGCCCACAGTCCGGCAAATGTAAGCACGCCGTTGAGCAACAGCAGTTCGTAACCGAAATGATAACCGAAACTCCGCACCAGCACCACGTTCAATACGTAACATATCATGGGTGCAGCTATCGCCACGTAGGGAACGTATTTGTCGTTCGGCACGCGGCGCGTGAACATGCCGAACACGAACAGTCCGAGCAGTGGGCCGTAGGTGTACGACGCCATGGTGTATATCGCGTCGATGACGCTCGTGGAGTTTATGGCCTTGAAGGCTACTATGAACAGTATGAAAGCAAGCGTAACTCCGATGTGCACGTACCGGCGCGTGCGCACGGCGCGTTCGGGTGAATATCCCTTGCGCTCCACACCGAGGATGTCAATGCAGAAACTCGTTGTAAGAGCCGTAAGCGCCGAATCGGCGCTGGAAAATGCTGCCGCCACTATGCCAATCATGAACAGCACCGGCACGAGCATGCCCAGATAGCCGCCTGCTGCAAGCATGGGCAGAAGGTCGTCGCTGTGTTCGGGTACGGTTATGCCGCTCTGCGCGCAATATCCGTAGAGCAGCACTCCCAGTGCGAGGAACAGTATGTTCATCGGCAGGAAGGCAATGCCGTAGCAAGTCATGTCCTTTTGTGCGTCGCGCAGGTTCTTGCACGACAGGTTTTTCTGCATCATGTCCTGGTCAAGCCCGGTCATGACAACAACTATGAACATTCCGGCCAGGAATTCTTTCCAGAAAAATTGTCCGCTCTTCCAGTCGTCAAATACGAATACCCTTCCGTGCGGGCTGTTGCTCACGTAATTTACCACGCCCTGCGCGTCGAGACCCATCTTTCCGGCCACAATCACCAGTATGGCGAACAGGGCCACTACCAGTGCCAGTGTTTGCAGCGCGTCGGTCCATACAAGAGTGCGTACCCCGCTTTTGCGGGTGTACAGCCAGGTGAAGAACAGCGTAACAACTACTGTAACCTCATACGGTATGCCTAACGAGTCGAACACGAAGCGTTGCAACACAAGGCATACTATGTATAGCCTCGCCGCCGCGCCCGTTAGCTTGCTTATTATGAAAAATGACGCGCCCGTCTTGTGGCTCGACAGGCCGAAACGCTTGTTCAGGTAATCGTAAATGCTTGTAAGCCGCAGCCTGTAATAAATAGGCAGCAGCACATAGGCCACAAGCAGGTAGCCTGGTACGAAGCCGAGGCACATCTGAAGGTACGACATGTTTGCGTCCCGCACCATGCCGGGCACACTTACAAACGAGGCGCCCGAAATCGACGTCCCTATCATGCCGAAAGCCACAAGCCACCATGGCGACTGCCGGTTGCCGCGGAAGAAAGCGTTGTTGTCACCGCTTTTGGATGTGAAATGCGAAATAAGAATCAGTACGCCAAAATATGCCAGCACTACGATAACGGCCGTGTATGCACTCATAATTATATATGTTTAATTGTTGTATGAAAAAGACGACATATATAATAATGTATGCTGCTCGCGTTCCGGCAAAGCCGCACTAAATGCCGTTCGTCCGCAAAATTAAGTTTTTTTTCGTTTCCGGGCACGTTTTGCCGCATGTTTGCCGCAGCTTCGCACATTATATTATATGTAAATGCCGGCAAGGAAGGGCAGGCGGGCAGACAATCTTACCTTGCCGCAGCACATGACAAATCGACAGGCCGTCGGCCGGCCTTTTCGTTCACCCGCGGCAAGGGATTCGGAGCAAAGAAAAAATTAGTGGCTCGGATTTTAAAATCCGAGCCACTAATTTTAAAATCCAAGGCACATATTTTTTGCCGCATGAAATCGGGACTTGCGCGTGTCTGTTTTCACACCACCGGAAACGTCCACGAAAGCCTGCCAAAATGACACCCGCATAAAATTCCGCCACGTGCCGGGCAGTTTGGCACGGTTTTGGCATTGTAATAAGCAGACGCGCAAAACGCAGAATAAAATAGCAGGAAATTCTATAAAACAATAAATCTAAAAAATAAGAATCATGAACATCAAACCATTGGCAGACAGAGTATTAATTGCTCCTGCAAAGGCAGAAGAGAAAACAGTAGGCGGAATCATCATTCCCGATACGGCAAAGGAAAAACCGCTGCAGGGTGAAGTATTGGCAGTAGGTAACGGTACAAAAGACGAAGAAATGGTGCTCAAGAAAGGCGACACCGTTCTTTATGGCAAGTACTCCGGCACCGAAATCGAACTTGACAACGAGAAATACCTCATCATGCGCCAGAGCGACGTGCTCGCCGTTCTCGGTTAATAAAACAACACAAACAATAAACAATTTAAAACACTGAAACATCATGGCTAAAGAATTAAAATATAATGTAGAAGCCCGCGAAGCCCTCAAAATGGGTGCTGACGCATTGGCTAACGCAGTAAAGGTAACCCTCGGCCCGAAAGGCCGCAACGTCGTTATCGACAAGAAATTCGGCGCACCGCGCATTACCAAGGACGGTGTAACCGTTGCCAAGGAAATTGAACTCGACAACGCATTCCAGAATGCAGGCGCACAGCTCGTAAAGAGCGTTGCAAGCAAGACCGGCGACGACGCAGGCGACGGAACTACAACAGCAACCGTTCTCACCCAGGCAATCCTGCACGAAGGAATGAAGAACGTTGCAGCAGGTGCAAACCCCCTCGATATCAAACGCGGTATCGACAAGGCTGTTGCTGCCGTTGTTGAGGACATCAAGGCACAGGCCGAGAAAGTAGACCAGAGCTATGAGAAAATAGAGCAGGTTGCTACCATTTCGGCTAACAACGACCCCGAAATAGGTAAGCTCATCGCCGACGGTATGCGCGCTGTATCGGTTAACGGCGTTATCACCATCGAGGACGCCAAAGGACGCGACACTGTACTCAAGACCGTTGAAGGTATGCAGTTCGACCGCGGCTACCTCTCGCCTTACTTCGTAACCGACGCCGAGAAAATGCAGTGCATAATGGAGAAGCCCTACATCCTTATCTACGACAAGAAGATTTCGAGCCTTAAGGACTTCCTCCCCATCCTCGAACCGGCTGTACAGAGCGGACGCCCGCTGCTCGTAATAGCAGAAGACGTAGACTCTGAAGCACTCACCACGCTCGTTGTAAACCGTCTGCGCTCGCAGCTCAAGATATGCGCAGTCAAGGCTCCGGGCTTCGGCGATCGCCGCAAGGCCATGCTCGAAGACATCGCTATCCTCACCGGCGGCGTTGTAATCAGCGAGGACAAAGGTCTGAAACTCGAACAGGCTACAATCGAAATGCTCGGAAGCGCTGAGAAGGTAACAGTAAGCAAAGACGTTACAACCATCGTAAACGGCGCAGGCAGCAAAGACAACATAGCAGAGCGCATAGCTCAAATCAAGAACGAGCTGGCTAACACCACTTCTACCTACGACAAGGAGAAACTCCAGGAACGCCTTGCCAAACTGTCGGGCGGTGTATGCGTGCTCGAGGTAGGTGCTGCTTCGGAAACCGAACAGAAAGAGAAGAAAGACCGTTGCGATGACGCACTCTGCGCTACACGTGCTGCTATCGAAGAAGGTATCGTAACCGGCGGCGGCGTGGCTTACATTCGCGCACAGAAAGCACTCGAAGGCCTTAAAGGCGACAACGCTGACGAGAACACCGGTATAGCAATTGTTCGCCGCGCAATCGAAGAACCGCTCCGCCAGATATGCTCAAACGCAGGCCTTGAAGGCGCAGTTATCGTAAACAAGGTTCGTGAGGGCGAAGGTAACTACGGTTACAATGCTAAGACAGAAGAGTTCGGCGACCTCCGCAAACAAGGTGTCGTTGACCCTGCCAAGGTTACGCGCGTAGCACTCGAGAACGCTGCTTCGGTAGCAGGTATGTTCCTCACTACCGAATGCGTAATCTGCGACAAGAAAGAAGAAAAACCCGAAATGCCGATGGCTAACCCCGGTATGGGCGGCATGATGTAATAAGATACATCTACTGACATATATTTAGCGGAGCGACATTTTTATGTCGCTCCGCTTTTTTGTACTCTTTGGCATGGAGGCTTGTATTATCGGTATTCCAAGAAGAACAAGCGTCCTTATTATGTGTTGCGAAATCGAAAGGCTGTTTGGCTCCCGTTGATGGGGTGTATATTCCCGAACTAAATAAAACAACCCGGAGCGGATTTTATTTTCCGCTTCGGGTTTGTTGTTTTTGTCTGCATTGTTTTACCCCGGTTTTCGGAGGGCAAAAAATATGTCTGAGATAATTTAAAATATGTCAGACATATTTTGAATTATGTGCCTTGTATTTTTTATTTGCTCCTAAGGGGGTGTAAATCTTTGAAAATGAGTTTTCATTTCAAGGCACAAAAAATCGCTGTTTCTCTACATTGATTTCCGTGCGTCTTTTGTCCGTTTCCGTATTACGGTGGCGTAAAATGCGTGTGCCTATGCGTTGTGTTCTTGTTGCTTTGCCTCGTTCCACAGCGCGTCCATGTCCTGCAATGTCAAATCGCTGAGTTGACGTCCGCTGTCTTTGGTTTTCTGTTCTATATAGTTGAATCGCCTTATGAACTTGCGGTTAGTCTGTTCAAGAGCATTATCGGGATTTATGCCGTACAGCCTTGCGGCGTTGACGAGCGAAAAGAGCAGGTCGCCGAACTCGCCTTCCTTGTCGGAGTTGGTGCCATGTTGCATGGTCTCTTCGAATTCCGAAAGTTCTTCGCGTACCTTGTTCCACACCTCTTCCTTGTGCTCCCAGTCGAAGCCTACGTGTGAGGTTTTCTCCTGTATCCTCAACGCTTTGATTAGCGAGGGGAGTGCACGTGGCACGCCGGACAGTACGGTTGCGTTGCCGTCCTTTTCTTTTTGCTTTATCTTTTCCCAGTTGTTTTCTACCTCGCCCGCCGTACCGGCTTTTACGTCACCGTAAATGTGCGGGTGGCGGAAAATCAGTTTGTCAACGAGTTTTGTGCATACGTCGGCAATGTCGAATTGTTCCTTCTCCGACGCTATCTTGGCGTAGAAGCACACGTGCAGCAGAACATCGCCCAGTTCCTTGCATGTGTCTTTTATGTCCTCCTGCTCGAGGGCGTCGCTCAGTTCGTAAACTTCTTCTATGGTGTTGGGGCGCAGGCTTTCGTTTGTTTGTTTCCTGTCCCATGGGCATTTTTCGCGCAGTTCGTCGAGCACATCCAGCAGCCGCCCGAAAGCCCGGAGTTTTTCTTCCTTTGTATGTAAATCCATTTCTAACGTATTGGGTGTTGTGGCAAAAGTACAAAAAATCACATCAACACATGTTTGCAAGATTCGCAAACCGGGGCATTGTGCGGCATAAAAAAGAATCAGCATTGCCTTTCAAGCAATGCTGATTCTTCTGTATGATACTGTACTGTATGGCCTTTTTATTGCAGGAAGTGCATTTTTTCTCCTAAAAACAAGACGGCGTATCCTGCAACTAAAGATATAAGGCCTACTGTAATGCCTATCTTTAGCATTTCCTTTTGCTTGACCAGTCTCGTAGAATGGGCAATGGCGTTGGGCGGGGTACTGATGGGCAGGCACATAGCGCACGAGGCTGCTATGGCGATACCGATTAGGATTGCAGAAGTGCCGCCTATGATATTCAAGGAATCACCCATGCCGTGGCAAACAACGGCGAGGATAGGCATTAACAGAGCTGCAGTGGCAGTGTTTGAAATAAAATTAGAAAGCAAATAACATATAAGTCCCGATACCGCAAGTATGACTATGGGCGACCAACTGCCAAAAGGTATAGAGGCTATTGCCGCGTCGGCCAGGCCGGAATCGTTAAGCCCGAGGCCGAGGGCGAAACCTCCGGCCACCATCCAGATAACGCTCCAGTTGATTGATTGCAGGTCTTTTGCTGTAATTACTCCCGTGAGCGCGAATACTCCCAATGGAATCATGGCCACCGTGCTGGAATCTATGCCCGTTACTTTGTCGAGCACCCAGAATAAAACTGTCACTATAAACGTAACGGCAACGACTACGGTGCGCCAGTTGTGCTTAACGTCGCCTTCGATGTGAAGTTCGATAGTCTTTTTCGTAAACGGGAAAAACTTCTTAAGCAGTAACCACGAGATGAACAGCATTATAAGGACGTAAGGAAGCATGAAAGCGGTCCATTGTCCGAAACCTATTCCCAGGTTAAGCCCATGTGGGTCGTTAAGAAACTTAAGTGCTATGGCGTTGGGAGGTGTGCCTATCGGCGTTGCCATACCTCCGAGGTTGGCTGCAACGGGAATGGATAACGTAAGAGCCACCCGGCCTTTGCCGTTTGCCGGAAGTGCCTTGAATACGGGCGTGAGGAACGTGAGCATCATGGCAGCGGTTGCCGTATTGCTTACAAACATCGAGAATACACCGGTTATTAGTATGAATCCAAGGAGCACGTTTTCCGATTTATTCCCAAAAGGCTTGATTAAATTGCGGGCAAGGAGCACGTCGAGGCCGGATTTGGTAGCTGCAATGGCGAGAACAAAACCTCCTAAGAAAAGTATTATTATGGGGTCGGCAAAAGTTGCCATTATTTCGGTAGAGCTTAATAATTTGCCGAACTCCCCGTTTTCTCCCTTGAAGAAAGGCAGGCTGTTGTCCGACACGGTAAAAAGCATTACAGTTATAATGCACAGCGAAGTGGCCCATGGCGGTATTGCCTCGGTAAGCCACATCAAAGTAGCGAACACGAAAATAGCTATAATGCGTTGCTGAACTACGGTAAGGCCGTCTATCCCGAATACGTCCGACGGCAAGTTCCAGATAATTGCGGTAATTACCAGAATCACCAGGAACTCCACGAATTTTCTGACGCAGAAACTTCCGGTCAGAACATTGTTTTCATTTTCCATTGATACATTTGTTTTAAGGTTGTGAATGTTTTCAATCTTTTACTCCAAGGTTAGTTGTGCCGCCGTTCCTTTGCTGGCGGTCAAAAGAGCCGGACTAATTTACGCTTTTGTGCAATATGCGCCAAATAGTAAATGAACAAAAAGTCCTGCAATCAAAGAATAAACAATTTTTAATACAAACAAGCCTAACGGCCTGCTGCCGTTTATTGTTTAAATTGATACATTTGCAGCTCACCAATTTAAAAACTACAACCATGACAAAACTCAAATTTTTGCTTTGTGCTGCATTGGCACTGCTGTTTTCGATTACACAAAAGGCAAAGGCCCAACTGCCGATAGCCGACCCGTACATCTTTGTAGAAGGCGATACATATTATGCCTATGGCACAGGGTCGGACTACGGTATTCCCGTATACACTTCCAAGGACCTAAAGACCTGGAAGGCAGCCGGGCTTGCGCTTCACAAGAAAGATACAAACATTCCAAAGTGGTTTTGGGCTCCTGAAGTATATAAAATAGACGGTAAGTATTATATGCACTTTTCGGGCAACGAACATTTGTATGCTGCCGTAGCCGATTCGCCTCTCGGCCCGTTCAAGCAATGCGGTAACGGGAAGCCGATGATTGAAGAGCGCGCAATCGATTCATCTCTCTTTTTTGACAAGGACGGAAAGAAATGGATTTATTTCGTGCGTATGAACGACGGAAACAATGTATGGGTTGCGCCGCTGAATGACGACTATATTTCGTTCGACCTTGCAAAAGCAAAGCATGTGTTCAGTGTGTCGCAAGAGTGGGAGCGTGCCCAGGCGCGTGTTAACGAAGGCCCGTGCGTTTTCCGCAAAGGAAAGAAATACTACATGATTTATTCGGCCAACGACTACCAGAGTCCCAAGTACGGTTTGGGGCTTGCTATTGCCAAAGACCCCGAAGGCCCATGGGTTAAACGTGACGACAATCCTTTCATGCAGTGTGTTGACACGCTTGTGGGAGTAGGGCACAATTCTTTCTTTACCGATATGGACGGCAAGTTCCGCATTGTGTTCCATGCCCACAAGGACAAGAAACACGTGCACCCGCGCATGAGCTATATAGGTACTTTGGAGTTCGCCGACCCGAAGGACAAGGACCATCTTACTTTGGGAAAGGACATTATCGTTCCTAAAGTAACAGAATAACCGTTTAACCGGCGGTAACGTGCCTGGAATTTGTCTGTCCGCCGCATGTCAGGAAGCAGTAACCGCCTGTCTCGCAAAGAGGCAGGCGGTTACTGTTTTACTTGTTTGTTCCGGCTGCGGGCAGTTCTTGTGTTTTTCCCCGCAACCATGAGCTTTTATCAATATGCCTTTTTGTAAAGCTCGAGAACCACTTCTTCGGTCACCTCGCGCGGGTTGCCGGGCGTGCACACATCGGCCATTGCAGCCTTAGCAAGGCGAGGCAGGTCGGCTTCGGTGATACCTTTGCCCAGGTCGCGCAAATGCTGCGGTATGCCTACGCGTATAGACAGTTCCTTTACGGCCTTTACGGCAGCGTCGGCGGCTTCTTCGCGCGTCATGCCGTCCTTGTAAACGTCCATTGCCTTTGCTATGGTAACGAACTTGTCGAGCGCAGCGGGAGCGTTGTATTCCATTACTATAGGCAGCAGCAGCGCGTTAGCCACACCGTGCGCTACGTCGAATATTGCTCCGAGCGGGTGAGCCATTCCGTGAACTACGCCGAGGCCAACGTTCGAGAACGCCATGCCGGCTATGTATTGCGCCACCGCCATGCCGTTGCGTGCGTCGGCATTGGTCGGTTCGTTTACGGCTGTTTCGAGGTAGCGGTTTATCATTTCGATAGCCTTTATCTCGAACATGTCGCTCATTTCCCAAGCGCCTTTGGTGGTAAGGCCTTCTATTGCGTGGGTTAGTGCGTCGAGTCCCGTAGCAGCGGTAAGTCCTTTTGGCAGGGTGTACATGAGTTCCGCGTCAACTATTGCTATTGCCGGAATGTCGTTCGGGTCGACGCATACCATTTTCTTTTCGTTCTTTTCGTCGGTGATGACATAGTTTATCGTCACTTCGGCTGCTGTGCCGGCCGTTGTGGGCAGCGCTATGATGGGCACAGATTTGTGTTTAGTGGGCGCCGTACCTTCGAGCGATACCACGTCGCTGAACTCAGGGTTGTTGGTTATTATGCCGATAGCCTTCGACGTGTCCATTGACGAGCCGCCGCCTATGGCGAGTATGAAGTCCGCTCCGCTCTTGCGGAAGGCTTCCACGCCGTTCTTTACGTTTGTAACCGTAGGATTGGGCTTTATGTCGCTGAACACCTCGTAGGGTATTCCGGCTTCGTCCAGAACTTCAAGCACCTTGCCTGTTACGCCGAACTTCACCAAATCCTTGTCGGAAGCTACGAAAGCCTTGTGCAGCCCGAGACGGGCAATTTCGCCGGGCAACTCTTTGCGTGCTCCCGGGCCGAAGTATGAAACTTCGTTCAATATAAACCTGTTTACCATAAGATTAAGTTTTGTATGTAGTTAAGTCGTTTTCATTTTTGTCTCCTCGGCCGCTTTGCCCGGCTTTTTACGTCTTTGCCGGAGGGCAAGGGGAATCTGCCTGCAAAAAGGTTAGTGCGTGCTAAGGCACAAATGTAAAAATTATCTCTCAAAATACCTAATTTGCGGCCTAAATTAATTGCCGCTTTCCAAGCAAAGCAAAATAACCGGTATCTATGCCCGCCGGCCCGGTACACGTCCCGCAGTCCATGCAGCAGTGAATATTCATTCACGCCTGTTTTTCCTGCTCTGAAACCCGCATTACGACGGCAAAAAAATATGTGCCTTGTATTTTGAAATATGTCGGACATATTTTAAAATTCCTCGGACATATTTTTTCTTTGCTCCGGGAGGCGTCCCGGCAAGCCTTTTCCGGATGAATTTTTATGCGACAAAGAAGCCTGATATTCGCGTTTTATTCAATTTTCGGGAAGCCGGTTTTATCCCTCCGGCGATTTTTTTCATTTCTCTCTTCTTATAATATGTGTAGGAGTGCAGAATTTAGTACTTTTGCACGAATTTAGCGTAATATGTTCCTGCGTAGGAGCATATTTTCACAATGCAAAACAACAAAAACATCACGATGGAACTCGCAAGCAAATACAGCCCCTCGGAAGTAGAGGGCAAATGGTATGAATACTGGCTGAAGCACAAACTTTTCAGCTCTAAACCCGATAACCGCGAACCCTACACCATAGTAATACCGCCCCCCAATGTTACAGGCGTTCTGCACATGGGGCATATGCTCAACGAAACTATACAGGACATCCTCGTGCGCCGCGCGCGCATGGAGGGCAAGAACGCATGTTGGGTGCCCGGCACCGACCACGCTTCTATTGCCACCGAAGCCAAGGTCGTAGCACGCCTGGCCGAAAGAGGTATAAAGAAAACCGACCTCACACGCGAGGAATTCCTCAAGCACGCATGGGAATGGACCGACGAGCACGGCGGCATAATATTGAAACAGCTGCGCCGCCTCGGAGCTTCGTGCGATTGGGACAGGACGGCATTCACCATGGACGAGACACGCTCGAAAAGCGTGATAAAAGTGTTCTGCGACTTATACCGTAAAGGACTCATATACCGTGGTGTGCGTATGGTTAACTGGGACCCTAAGGCACAAACCGCACTGTCGGACGAAGAAGTGATATACAAGGAAGAGCACAGCAAGCTCTATTACCTAAGATACTTCGTAGAGAACCCACAACCTGGAGAGAAGCAGTACGCCGTGGTAGCCACCACACGTCCTGAAACAATAATGGGCGACACTGCCATGTGTATCAATCCCACCGACGAGAAAAATACGTGGCTGAAAGGCAAGCGCGTCATCGTTCCGCTCGTTAACCGCGTCATACCCGTTATTGAGGATGATTATGTGGACAAGGAATTCGGAACAGGCTGCCTGAAGGTAACGCCTGCCCACGACATTAACGACTATATGCTCGGACAGAAGCACAACCTCGAAAGCATAGACATCTTTAACGACGACGGCACAATATCCGAGGCAGGCGGACTGTACGTTGGCATGGACCGCTTCGAGGTGCGCAAACAGATAGAAAAGGATTTGGAGAGCGCCGGACTGCTCGAGCGCGTGGAAGACTACGACAACAAGGTGGGATTCTCCGAACGCACGCATGTGCCCATCGAACCGAAACTCTCAATGCAGTGGTTCCTTAAGATGAAGCATTTTGCCGACCTGGCGCTGCCGCCTGTGATGAACGACGAAATAAAGTTTTATCCTGCAAAATACAAGAACACATACCGCCACTGGCTCGAGAACATCAAAGACTGGTGCATAAGCCGCCAGTTGTGGTGGGGGCACAGGATACCCGCATATTACCTGCCGGGCGGCGGCTTTGTAGTAGCCGAAACTCCCGAAGAAGCATTACAGCTCGCCCGCAAGCAGAGCGGCAATCCCGAACTCACGGCTGCCGACCTGCATCAGGACGAGGAAGCCTTGGATACGTGGTTCTCGTCGTGGCTGTGGCCAATATCGCTGTTCAACGGCATAAACCAGCCCGAGAATAACAAGGAATTCGAATATTATTATCCAACGAATGACCTCGTTACCGGCCCCGACATTATATTCTTCTGGGTGGCGCGAATGATTATGGCAGGCTACGAATTTGCCGGCAAAATGCCGTTCCGCAACGTTTACTTCACAGGTATCGTGCGCGACAAGTTGGGCCGCAAGATGTCCAAATCGCTCGGAAACTCTCCCGACCCGCTCGCGCTGATAGACCAGTACGGAGCCGACGGAGTGAGGATGGGAATGATGTTGTCTGCTCCGGCCGGCAACGATATCCTCTTCGACGAAAGCCTTTGCGAGCAGGGACGCAACTTCTGCAACAAGATATGGAATTCGTTCCGCCTGATAAAAGGATGGAACGTAGACAGCAGCATGCCTCAGCCCGAGACATCGAAAACGGCCGTTGAATGGTTTAACGCACTGCTGCGCCAGAGCGAGGAAAACATATCCGACCTGTTCTCGAAGTACCGCCTGAGCGAAGCGCTCATGGAAGTGTACAACCTGCTCCGTGACGAGTTCTCCAGTTGGTATCTTGAAATGATTAAGCCTGCCTATGGCACCCCAATGGACAAAGCTACGTATGAAGCAACGCTTTCAATTTTCGAAAAGCTCTTACAACTGCTTCATCCGTTCATGCCTTTCATTACCGAAGAGCTTTGGCAGCACCTGCGCGAAAGAAAAGAAGGCGAAAGCATCATGTACAGTATCATGGAGAAAGAAGTTTTTGCCGAAGGTGACAAAGATATAATATGCGGAATCAACACCGTGAAGGATATTGTTACCAACGTGCGTGCCATAAGGGCTGCAAAAAACATCTCGCCGCGCGAAGAGCTCCCGCTTAACATTATAGGAGACCATAGCGTGGAATATGGCAACGTAATAATGAAGATGGGCAATATAAGCAAGATAGAACCCGTTGCGGCAAAAGACGATGTGTCTTCGTCGTTCATGGTAGGGACTACGGAGTACGCTGTTCCCCTCGGCTCGTTGATAGATGTAGAGGCCGAGAAGGAGAAAGCGCAGGCCGAGCTTGAGCACCTGGAAAAATTCCTTGCCTCAATCGAGAAGAAATTGTCTAACGAGAATTTCGTTGCCCACGCTCCGCAAAAGGTAGTAGACCTTGAGCGTAAAAAACAAAGCGACACAATAAGCAAAATAAACACCTTGCGCGAAACTCTGAAGAATCTTCAATAATGGAGCATTGCTCTCTTGCAGCATAAAGGAGCAGTAAATCTTGATGGGCAGATTTTCGTTCACAGCATTGATAATTACAGCCGCGGCATTGTTATGTAATCTTGCGGCCGGTGAAATGTATGCCCAAACCGAAGTATTGAGACCAAAAGTTTCTGCAACCGCAGGCGCGCCGGGAGATTCGTTGGCCGTAAGCCTTATTACATGCGAGCCCGGGCCGCAGATTTACGAACTGTACGGCCACACGGCAATACGCATAAGGCACATGCGCACAGGTGACGACGTTGCATTCAACTACGGGATGTTCAACTTCGATGCGCCAAACTTCGTAATGCGCTTTGTGTTGGGCGAAACAGACTATATGCTGGGAGTCTATCCCTACGAGGATTTTCTGGAGGAATACCGTTTGCGCGGTTCAAAGGTTATAGAGCAGACGCTCAACCTTACGGCACAGGAAAAGGAGCGCCTTCTACGGGCTTTGGCCGAAAATGCCCGGCCGGAAAACTGCACGTATCGTTATAATTTCCTTTATAACAACTGTACATCGCAGGCGCGCGATATAATAGAACGTTGCATAGACGGGGCTATCGTATATCCTGTTGACAATAAAGAAGAATCCTACCGTCAGATTATACATTATTATACTGCCGGCAGCCCGTGGTCGGAGTTCGGGCAGGACATTCTTTTGGGAGCCGCGGCCGACAGGCCTATAAGCCAAAGGGAAAAAATGTTCGCACCGTTGTTTCTTGAAAAATATGCCGGCGAGGCAGTGATACAATCGCCCGACGGGACAAACCGCCCGCTTGTTAGCGATACGAGAACAATCATGCCCTACAACGCAATGGAGGAAAGCGCCGGGTTTCCCGTGCCGCCGACAGGCGTATTCGGCGTAATGCTGGTAATAACGGTATTGCTGTGCATAATAGGAATCCGGCGGCGTAAAATATTTTGGGGATGGGAGCTGTTGCTTATGGTAATACAGGGAGCGGCAGGCTGCCTGGTTGCGTTTATGTTCCTGTTCTCCGAACATCCTACGGTAAGTACGAACTGGCTGATTGTAATTCTGAACCCTATACCTATTATATATGCAGCATTCCGAGTGAGGAACATCATGAGGCGCAAATACGACGTTTATGCACCTGCGGCGTTTGCAGTGCAAACCTTGTTTTTGGCAGCCATGCCTTTCATTCCTCAAAGTTTCAGTGCTTCAATTTATTGTTTTACACTATCTTTGTGCCTGCATTCCGCAACCGGTGCATATTTGCAGCACAAATCACATGCTAATACATAAGCAAGAGCAGCCCTATGCACAGCAGGAATAACGACGTAAACATATACGTATATATCATGCGGCATATCTTTTGCTGCATTGGGGTTAGGAACTTTCTCAAGTTCTCCGGGAGCAAGAAAAAAATATGTCAGACATATTTCGAAATAGGTCAGACATATTTTAAAATATCTCAGACATATTTTTCCCGAGGTCTAATCCCGGGAAAGCGGAATGCAGACAAACAAGATTGTACACGGTATGTTCTTCATGCCGAAACATATTAAAACAACAATGGAAAAAAGCCGAATATTAACAACATTGTTTGCCGGTTTGGCGCTTACTAACATAAATGCACAAACCGTGCCTGCCGTGCCGCGTTTAGTAGTAAACATTACCATCGACCAGCTGCGCACGGACTATATGGAAGCTTTCGCTCCATTGTTCGGCGAAGGAGGCTTTAAGAAACTGCTTAACGAAAGCCGCATTTATAACCAGGTGGAATACTCTTCGTCACGTTTGGACCGCGCTTCGGCGATAGCATCCATTGCAACGGGAGCAACACCATACGATAACGGGATTGTGGGTACACGGTGGCTCGATCGTGAAACGCTTCTGCCGGTAGAGTGCGTAGACGACAAATCCTTTGAAGGAATTGGCACCGACGAGAAATCTTCGGCAAACCGTCTGATAGTATCTACGATAAGCGATGAACTTAAAGTGGCTACCGCGGGAAAATCGATAGTATATGCCATAGCTCCTTTCAAGGACGCTGCCATAATAAGCGCAGGGCATGCCGCCGACGGCGCCGTATGGATGAACGACAGGACAGGAGAGTGGTGCACTTCGAAATATTACGGCACACTGCCGGGTTGGGCTCGCACGTACAACGAATACAAACCGCTCGGCAAACGTATAAAGGACTATGCATGGGAACCTTCGTCGGATTTGGTGGGAAACTTCAACTATTTCCTTTCGGGCGGCATGTCGGAACCGTTCAAACATAAGTTCGAAGGCGACGGGGCTATAATGCATTTCAAAGAAAGCGGCCCGATAAACGACGAGGTGGCAGACCTGGCCGTAACCTGCATACAAGGCACGCAACTCGGAGCCGACGCGGTGACAGACTATCTGGCAATTACCTTCTATGCCGGCAACTATAAGCACCTTGCCGCAGCCGACAGCCCCATGGAGTTGCAAGACACTTATGTAAGGATAGACAATGCCTTAAGCAGGATATTAAAAGAAGTAGACAAGAAAATAGGCTTCGCAAACGCCCTTTTCGTAATAACGTCAACGGGATACGTTGACAATAAAATCGAAGACCTTTCAAAATACAACATACCTTCGGGTACATTCTACATAAACCGGACAGCCGCATTGCTGAACATGTATCTCATAGCCGTTTACGGCCAGGGGCAATACGTGGAAGCGTGCCACGGTTCGGAAATGTATTTGAACCATAAACTTATAGAAGACAAGCAACTGAATTTTTCCGAAATACTGGAACGGTGCGAAAGTTTCCTGATAGATATTTCGGGCATAAAAGACGTTTACACTTCTACGCGCCTGCAATTGGGAGCATGGACTCCCGGAATAAGCAAATTCCGCAACGGATACAATCCTAAATGCTCCGGCGACATACTCATAGAAGTATCACCCGGCTGGACACTCCTGAACGAGAACACAAACGAGACGCACTACTCGAGCGAGGCTTATGTGCCTTTCCCTCTGTTCCTTTTCGGAAGTGACATAAAGCCGGAAAAAATAGAAACGCCGATAACCGTAGAACGTATCGCCCCGACATTGGCTACATGCCTGAGAATACGAGCGCCAAACGCCTGCTCGGCAACTCCGTTGGAAAGAATAAGATAATTAAAGAAAATAACTAAACAGCCGTACAGAAGGTGCCACATAAAACAGAAAAACAAACATTATGAACATAAATAATTTTTTAAGCAAACTGCTGGGAAACAAATCAACCCGCGACATGAGGGAAATACAGCCTTGGGTTGAAAAAATCAAAAGAGAAGAACCTGCCATACAGGCCCTTGACAATGACGCACTGCGCGCTAAGACACAAGAACTTCGCGCACAGGTGCAGAACTCGGCCAATGACCTGAAAGAAAAAATCGAAGAACTGAAGAAAAAGATAGAAGACACACCCATTGAAAACAGGGAGGTAATCTTCAATCAAATCGACAAGCTGGAGAAAGAAGTACTGGAACGCTACGACACGGAGCTGGAAAAAATCCTGCCGCAGGCATTCGCGATAGTAAGAGAGACCGCGCGTCGTTTTGCCGAAAACGAAGAAATTGCTGTTACGGCAACTGATTTCGACCGGGAGCTTGCAGCTACACACGACTTTGTAAGGATAGAAGACGATAAAGCTATCTACCAGAACCATTGGGTTGCCGGCGGAAATGACACCAAGTGGAATATGATACACTACGACGTGCAGCTTTTCGGCGGGGTTGTGTTACATCAAGGTAAGATTGCCGAGATGGCGACAGGTGAGGGTAAAACCCTCGTGGCTACTTTGCCGGTATTCCTGAACGCTTTGACTGGCAATGGAGTTCATGTCGTAACTGTTAACGACTATCTGGCAAAGCGTGACTCTGAGTGGATGGGCCCGTTGTACATGTTCCACGGCCTCAGCGTCGATTGTATCGACAAGCACCAGCCTAACAGCGAGGCACGCCGCAAGGCATATCAGGCCGACATAACTTTCGGAACGAACAACGAGTTCGGTTTCGACTATCTTCGCGACAACATGGCTGTAAGTCCTGAGGATCTTGTTCAGAGGTCGCACAATTACGCTATTGTCGACGAGGTCGACTCCGTGCTTATAGACGACGCCCGCACGCCGTTGATTATTTCCGGTCCTGTTCCAAAAGGCGACGACCAGATGTACGAGCAATACCAGCCCCTTGTAGAGAAGCTCGTTAATGTTCAGCGCCAGCTCGCAACGAAGTACCTGGCCGAGGCTAAGCAGTTGATTTCAGAGGGAAGCAACAAAGACGACGTAACTAAAGGATTCCTGCAACTTTTCCGTAGCCACAAGGCCCTGCCCAAGAACAAGCCTTTGATAAAATACCTTTCCGAAACAGGAATCAAAGCCGGCATGCTGAAAACAGAGGCTTACTACATGGAAAACAACAACAAGCTAATGCCCGAAGCTACCGACCCGTTGTATTTTGTAGTAGACGAAAAACAAAAAAGCGTAGACCTTACCGACAAAGGTAACGACTGGATTGCCGAACAGGTGCATGACCCTTCGCTGTTCGTGCTCCCCGATATTACGTCGCAACTATCAGCTCTCGAGGCCGACAATAGTCTGAGCGAGGAAGACAAGCTCAACAAGAAAGACGAACTCCTCACTGATTACGCCATAAAGAGTGAGCGTGTGCATACGATACAGCAGCTTTTGAAAGCGTATACCATGTTCAATCGCGATGACGAGTATGTGGTAATCGACGGTGAAGTAAAAATAGTTGACGAGCAGACAGGACGTATCATGGAAGGTCGCCGTTGGAGCGACGGTCTGCACCAGGCGGTGGAAGCTAAGGAACATGTAAAGGTTGAGGCTGCAACGCAAACATTCGCTACAATTACTCTGCAAAACTACTTCCGCATGTATCACAAGCTGGCCGGTATGACCGGTACGGCAAGCACGGAAGCGGGCGAGTTTTGGGACATATACAAGCTTGATGTAGTGGAAATACCTACGAATCGCCCGGTTATCCGAAACGATATGAACGACCGCGTTTACAAAACCAAACGCGAAAAGTACAAGGCCGTAATCGAGGAAATCGAAACAATGATAAAAGCCGGCAGGCCTGTTCTTGTTGGTACAACGAGCGTGGAAATCTCGGAAATGTTGAGCAAAATGCTCGACATGCGCAAGATAAAGCACAACGTGCTCAACGCAAAACTGCACCAGAAGGAAGCCGACATCGTAGCCCACGCCGGCGAAAGCAGCATTGTCACCATTGCCACCAACATGGCCGGCCGTGGTACCGACATCAAGCTGTCTCCCGAGGTGCGTGAGGCCGGAGGTCTTGCCATCATTGGTACTGAGCGCCACGAAAGCCGTCGTGTCGACCGCCAGCTGCGCGGACGTGCCGGACGTCAGGGCGACCCGGGTTCTTCGGTGTTCTTTGTTTCGCTCGAAGATAACCTCATGCGTCTCTTTGCTTCAGAACGTATAGCCAAGGTTATGGACAAACTCGGCTTCAAGGAAGGCGAGGTAATCGAATCGCCCATGGTTAACCACAGCATAGAACGTGCGCAGAAAAAGGTTGAGGAAAACAACTTCGGTATCCGTAAACATTTGCTCGAATACGATGATGTAATGAACAAGCAGCGTACCGTGATATACGAGAAACGTCGCCACGCACTCATGGGCGAGCGTATAGGCATGGACATATCAAACATGATTTGGGACCGCTGCATTACGATAATAGACCGCAACGACTACGAAGGCTGCAAGGAAGAGTTCTTCAAGATATTCGCCATGGAAGTGCCGTTTACAGCCGAGGAGTTTGCCGAGGCAAAGCGCGACGTCCTCTACGAGCGCGCTTTCGGCCAGGCTATGGCCAACCTCAACCGCCGCACCGAACGCATGTCGCAAGTGGCGCTGCCGGTAATAAAAAAGGTTTACGAGGAGCAAGGCGACATATACAAGAGAATAATCATTCCCGTAACCGACGGCAAACGCACGTACAACATAACCAGCGACTTGAAGGAAGCATACGACAGTGAGTGCAAGAGCGTGGTTAAGGATTTCGAAAAATCCATACTCCTTCACGACATCGACGAGGCATGGAAGGAAAACCTGCGTGCCCTCGACGATTTGAAGCAGTCGGTGCAGAACGCAAGCTACGAGCAGAAAGACCCGCTCGTAATCTTCAAGCTCGAGAGCGTCAAACTGTTCGACGAAATGGTGAACCAGATAAACAACTCCACTGTTTCAATACTCATGCGCGGACAGATTCCTCTCCAAACACCCGAAGAAGTGCAGCAGGCGCGTGAGGACGAACGTCCGCGTATGCCCAAATACACCGAGAGCCGCACCGACCTCATAGACCAGAACCAGCAGAAGGCGGCGCAGCAGGACACGCGCGAACCGCAGAAGCCGCAACCCGTGCACGTTGACAAAATGCCGGGACGCAACGACCCCTGCCCCTGCGGCAGCGGCAAGAAGTTCAAGAACTGCCACGGCAAAGGGCTGTTCTGACAACGTTCACGACATTGCCATTTTGTTCTTTTATACAGTGCGGCACAAACCGTAAAAACCGAGTGGGGTGCACCAAAACTTACGTTTGGTTGCACCCCACTTCTCTTTTTCATTCCAATGGAGTCTCACATGCCGGTGCGGAGGGTAAATTCCACAGGCACGTTACTTATGAATGGCCTGTTATTTATCTTGTATAGTCTGGTACGGAGTCGGTTCGGTATGCTGGTAAAGTTTCTTGATTTTTGCACCATATCCTGTCATGGTAACATCATACCTTTTTACAAGTCCGAAAAACCATTTGTGTACTTTATTCTTATACTGAGGATTCACTATCATGTCATAACCACCTTTTTCTATGGCGTCATACATGGCACACGACTGTGCTTTGTTGGCGCGTTTTCCAAACATTGAACGCTTTTCTGACTTATCCTCAAAATAACCTCTTCCGCCGGAAACACGTATTCCGGCTACATACCATTGCTTGGCATTTCCCTCTATCTTGTTTTTCTCACTAATGTCAAGCTCGGCTCTTATCTCGTTAGGTTTCACCTCCGTGTACGCGAAGGGAGCAATCACGCCAGTCCTGCTCGTTGACGCGCAGCCCGACAACATTAAAATCAGTGTCATGGCCGTCGTACCGAAAAATAATTTACTTTTCATTTTTGTTTCTTTTGATTGATTGTGAATGTTGAAGTCCAAACCTTTAAATACGGACAATAAAAAAGCGTGGACTAATAGCTTCGTCTACGCTTTCAGAGGTATCGCCAAACACCGTTACAACCATACACGAGTAAAAGCCCACGCCACTTGGCGTGAGCATCAACTTTAACTCTTGGTTGTTTCATAAATTTTGGCGATTTTCTGAAAGCAAGAATATAAAGCTAACGCTTATTTATCTTATGTGTCCCTGTTTCTAATGTGTTACATAGGCATTCTTTTTTGAGGTGTTCGTAGGGCAAAGATAACATTAAATACAACAATAAATTCTTTTTTGCATAAGATAATTTTGCGTAACATACATTGCCAAATCTATCGCATACATAATACCTACGAATAACTAAGGCATACGCAAATATCAGGCGGGGGCATAAAACAAATAATCGCAAACATGCTTTTCGTAGTTTCAAACGTAAGTGTGGCACAACATATTATAATATATGCATATGCTAATGCAAAATCATTATCTTTGCCGTAATTCCGAAAAATTCCCATAACCATGCGTAGCATATTATTCGCCGCAACAATGCTCCTTGCCTTGGCCGCAGGGGGGCAGGCCGTCCCGCCGGGCAAGCCGTGCGGCCGCTGCGTTGTGCGCGACGGCGGAATCGTGCGGGGCGACACCGCGCGCAAGCGCATTGCCCTCGTGTTCACCGCCGCAGCGTGGGCCGACGGGGCCGATACCATAATAAACACAATGAAGAGCCGTGGTGTGAAGGGCAGTTTCTTCTTCACTGGCGGGTTTTACGAAAAGTTTCCCGGTATAATAGCCAGGTTGGTGAAAGACGGGCACTATGTGGGCAGCCACGGTTATGCTCACCTGCTCTACGCGCCTTGGGGCAGCAAGCGGGACTCCACTATAGTCAGCAAGGAAGAGTTTGACAACGACATACTCAAGGGGTACGCACTCATGGCCGAAGCCGGAATTAAAAAGGAGGACGCGCGCTATTTCATCCCGCCCTATGAGCACTACAACAGCACCATATCCGAGTGGGCAAGGCAGCTCGGCCTGCAGATAATAAACTACACGCCCGGCACGCGGAGCAACGCCGACTACACCACGCCCGACATGAAGTCATACGCCTCGAGTGAGGAACTCTTTGCAACGCTCGACAAGTTCGAGAAAGAACATACGCTCAACGGCCACTTCCTGATGTTGCACTTCGGCACACATCCCGCGCGTACCGACAAGTTTTACAACCTGCTTCCCCGGATAATAGATACCATGCAGGGACGAGGCTACAGTTTTGTCACCGTCGACGAGATGATAGAGCAATGAATTGTTGCCGCCTTAAACCCAAATCGGTCGTCAGGCTTCGTTAAATTGCGTGCTTATGCCAGGCAGATAGCTTTACGCCCGGCTGAAGGCGTAGCGGGCTACGGCGAAGCCGGACGGGAATACTGATGACGGCAGAAGTGCGTAATTTGGCAAAGAGACCGCACCTGACGTTACTACTTAATTACCTGATGACCGTTTGGGGTTAAAACGTAGTGTAAAACAGCGTCGCCGTTTGTCTGCGTTTTCAAGGCGTTTTTTGAGCGGGTTTTCAGGGGGCAAAAAATAGGTCTGAGATATTTTAAAATACAAGGCACATATTTTAAAATATGTGCCTTGTATTTTTTCTTTTCTCCTATGTGGGTATAAAACGGTGAAAATCAGTTTTCACTTTTTCCTGCCCGGAAAAGCCTTTTTCGCGCCCCGGTTTTCCTTTCTGCTTTTGTCTGTGTTCGTATGCGCTCGTGCGGATTGTGTTTTGCCGGTTGCGCGTTTTTGCATGGGGCAGGGCATTACGGCCGGCGCATGATATATATAATGTGTGCCACTAATGTTCCGCCCAATAAACTCCCGCAATTATAAGTACAGCCCCTGCAACGACAGCGCCAGTTATTGGCTCGCCCAACACGAACGAGGCCGTTATGGCAGCAAACAGCGGCTGGAGGTAGATGTATGCCGAAGTGGCAACCGCGCCGAGGTGGTCGATAACGATGTTCCAGACCCAGAAACAAAGCCCCGAGGCGATAATCCCGAGGAACAGCAGGTTGCCGGCAACAACAGGGTGCAGCATGCTGTCGAGCGGAAACGACGGGTGGTCGAAAACAAAGAACACGGCAATGGTGAGCAGTCCGTATGCAAACACCTTGCGGGTTATGAAAACCGTGCTGTACTTTCCGCACATGCGCTTTATTATAAGTTGGTAAACCGCCCACGACAAAGCCCCGCACAAGGCCAGCATGTCGCCCAGCAGTTTGAGCTGCATGTGCTTCCAGTCCTCAACAATCACCAATGCCGCACCGGCAAATGCTATAAACGAGCCGGTTATGAGGCGCGACGACATTTTTTCGCTTTTTCCGAACCACCGGGCAAGCAATGCCGTGAACAATGGCGCGGAGCATACCAGCAGACATACGTTGCTCACGCCGGTGTATTTCAATGCCGTGTTTTCGGCAAGAAAATAGAGAGCTCCTCCCGTAGCACCGAGCACGAGCATGAGCAGCTCGTCCTTGAGGTTGTCGCACCATAGCTTGCTGTGAGTAAACGGTATTATGGCCACGTAGGCAAGCGCGAACCTTATTGCGAATATCTCGGCCGGAGAAAGGCCGTTGTGAAGAAGTATTTTCGACGAAACGAATGTGTTGCTCCAAATGATAATTGTGAGAAGGGCAATCAGATGGTAAAAAATCTTCGATTTAAACATTTTGTCGTTTGATTTCTCGGCGCAAAGGTAGCATAAAAACAGTTATCCATGAACGGCAGACGAAAATCTGAAAAAAAACTTTACTTTTTACACAATAAATCTTGTATATTTCAGATGGAACATTTATCTTTGCTGAAAATAAGGACTTAAGAAGTATGAAGCTGAATCGGATGATATTGGGTTTGTGCCTCGCAGCGTCTCTTGGCGTTGCGCCGGTGTTTGCGCATGCACAGCAGACCGCCGCGGGTATCGAAGAAAGCGTACAGCCCGTGAGGATAACAGTTTCTGATAATACTAACCAGGAAGTACGTGTCCAAAATGCCGAGGGGCAACAGCTCGAAGTTTACAACCTTATAGGCGTGCGAGTATCGACATTCCGTATCGACAGCGCCGACAAGACCGTTACTTTGGGAGTTCAGCGCGGTTGCTACATTCTTAAGATAGGCAAGGTTGTACGGAAAGTATTCCTGCGCTAATACCGTCTTGACGATGAGATGGTGCAAGGGGCTGCTATCCGTGTTCCTTTTTTTGTTTATGTACGGTTGCAATGAACCTGCCACCGTTTATCCCTATAGCGACATAACCCTGAACAGTTTGGACTCGTTGCGTAACAAGCAATACGCGATAAGCCCGAAAGCCGTGAAGTGGTATATAGATTCCCTCAGGCTGGCTTCGAAAGATACGACGTTCGTTGATTTGTATGTCAACCGGTATTATGCAAACGGAAATCCTTATATCTGGATAGACATGCGTGGCGCAAGCGAGCGGGTGGACTCGCTTGTGGACGTATTGTCGGGCATAGAAAACGAGGCAATAAGCAAGAAAACGGTTTTCTTTTCACAGATAACCGAAGCTCTCGGCAGTATCCGCCGCCTCGACTTTAAACCGCACCGCAATATAAACTATACGCTCGCTTCGCTTGAGTATTTCTCGACTAAGGCTTTTCTAAGATATGTTGCGGGAATGCATTTCGGCTTTATAAACCCCGGAAAGTTTATGAACCGGCTTGAAATGGAGGAACCTGAAGACTCGCTGTGCGAGAAATACCGCACGCTTTACGATATACCTACGCAAAAATGCGACCGGAAGTATCTCGACAGCATGCTGGCTTGTGCAGCAAGCAGTATCCTTGCCCGCGAAATGAGGAACACTGCGTGCCGTAACAGAAATTATACTTTTTTGCGGGAACAATATGCACGAAAAGACTTAACTTTGGCACAACGCCGGGCGCTGGCCGTAAACATGGAACGTTTCCGCTGGCAAGTGCCGAGCGGTGAAGGGAAATATGTATGGATAAATGTACCCGACTTCATACTGCGCGCCATGGATGAGGGGCATGAGGCTTTGCAGATGAAAGTGTGCGTGGGAAGCCGTAAACACAAGACCCCGCTCCTTACAAGCCGTATAAAACGTTTGGAACTAAATCCCGTATGGACCGTACCGCAGAGTATAATACGCCGCGAGATAGCCGTGCGTCACGCTGAGGATGAGGAATACTTCGAACGCAACAACATGCGTATAATCGACAAGACTACCGAAGAGGAAGTCATGCCCGGAGATGTCAGCGCGGAAATGCTTAAAAGCGGGAATTACAGAGTAGTTCAGGATAAAGGCGAGGCAAACTCTTTAGGTCGCATGATATTCCGCTTTGACAATGATTTCGCAATCTATCTGCACGACACGCCCAACCGTAGAGCTTTCAATTACAAGCAGCGCACGGTGAGCCATGGCTGCATAAGGCTGGAGAAACCGTTGGAACTGGCAGTTTTCCTGCTCGACGAGAAAGACCCGCTGGTAATAGACAAAATAAAAATAGCGATTGACATGCCTCCTGATACGGAAAAAGGTAAGGAACTCGCAAACGATGAAGATTACAAGAGGATAGGACTTAAAACATTCAAACCTGAGGTGCCGTTGTACATTACTTATTATACCGCTTACCCGGATAATGATGGAAACGTCGTTTATACGTCCGACCCATACGGATATGATGAAAGAATGTCGAGACTTCTCGGCTCGTATTGAGCAGTGACACCGTATGGAGTGGAACAAATGGTTTGCGGCAGTTGTAATATAAATAAGGTGTAAAGGCAAATAGCTGAATAATACAGAAGCGGATAAAACATGAAACGAGAGCTTTACGACGAACAGGCTTTGCAAAGTCAGCTTTCCGACCCTACTCAAAGACGAAAGGCTTTTGAGATTGTGGTGCGGAAGTTCTCTTCGCAAATTTACTGGCAAATACGTCGTTTGGTCTTTTCGCATGATGACGCCGACGATATTCTTCAGAATACTTTCATGAAAGCCTGGAGCAGCCTTGAAACATTTCGTGGCGATTCGAAAATATCCACATGGCTTTTCAGAATTGCGACGAATGAGAGCCTGAGTTTCCTGCAGCGCAAGCGTGAACAACTTTCTTTGGACGACCCCGAGGCCTCGGTAGTGAACAGCCTGAGCAGCGAAGAGTATTTTGACGGCGACGAAGCACAACGCAGCTTCATGCAGGCGATAGCTTCTCTTCCCGACAAGCAACGTCTCGTTTTCAATATGAGATACTTTGACGAAATGAAGTATGATGAAATAAGCGAGGTATTAGGCACGTCGGTTGGAGCACTGAAAGCGTCCTACCATATTGCGGTAGAAAAAATAACTACACTCCTGAAAAAAAATGACTAAACCTTTTGGCATTTACTGTGTCTAACTATTAAAAACAATAATAGCCATCATGAAACAGGATGATATTCTTCGGGAAAAGTTCGGGCGCGAGAATCATTTCCGTGTCCCCGAAGGTTATTTCGATGACTTTGCCGATCGCATGATGGAGATGATTCCGGAAGCGGCGGAAGCACCTGCTGTTAAAAGCAGGCGTGAGATTTTCATTGCCAAGGCAAAGCCGTATTTATATCTGGCAGCAATGTTCTGCGGTCTCTTTTTCGGTATCAAGGTAATACAATATAATGCCAGCCGTGTAGAGAAACCTGTAGAGGTTTCTACCGCACAGGTAACGCAGGAAGATTATGTTGACCAATACATAGATGATGTTTGCGATTTTGCCGGAATCGGTAGCGAACAGATATATGCTTGCGTCACGGATGCCGATACAAATTATTAAACATAAGGAATCATGAAGTTATTACATATTTCTTTTGCCTTACTTTTGATTTTCTCTTTACCCGCCCGGGCGCAAGACGATAAGGGCAAGCCGCGTCGTTTCTCGCCTCAGGAATTCATACAGAGGCAGGAGGCTTTTATAGTAAAGGAAGCCGGACTGTCAACGTACGAAGCCGCCAACTTTTTCCCCCTGTATCACAATATGGGAAAGGAGAAGTTCGAGTTGAACCGCAAGATACGGATACAGATGAGGAAGGCGAGGACACCCGGACTTACAGAAAAGGAATATGCAGGTATTCTTGAGGAAATGGATAAGCTGCAAGTCGAGAAAGTGAAGCTAGAGGCTGATTACCACCAAAAATTCCGCAAGGTTTTACCGACCGATAAGGTGTTGCGGGTAATTGATGCCGATATTAAATTCGACCGTATGATTTTAAAAGAGATGGTTCGCCATCGTCCCAACCCAATGAACATGCGCAACGGTCCTGAAAGGAATTTAAAGGGATGGTGTCCCGCCAAGTAGCAATCGTTTTAGTGTAACCAGATATTCATTAGTAAAGTGCGAGGCTCCGGTCTGCTATTGCAGGCCGGAGCCTCGTCTGTTCTTATTGTATTCTTGTGTTTGCGGGATAGATGTGCTTGGCGTAACGGGTGGGGCGGCATGTGTGTCAGTCGGCTGTTTGCCTGTTTATATAAGTGTGTGCCAATATAAACAGCCCAAGTGCCACGGACGACATTATGACCGACATGATTCCGCTCAACACGTTTGAAAACACAACGCACAGAATTGCGTATGCGGCGGCAACGCATATTATTCCGCGCTTTTCACTGCCCGAAAGGCTGCTGCCGGATTTATGCGAGTACAGCTTGTGGTCTACTGAATACTTTCCTGCTCCCCACATAAGTATCACTATATACATGGCCAGGAACAGCATGGGCAGCGATTTTGTCACGAACGGGTCGAAAAAGTGGTATTTCGTGGCTACGAGCATGTTGAAAGCCAGTATTGCGGCCGATATTCTGGTTTGGAACCCAATGGCCAGCGTTACAGGGCAAACTAATTGCGCAAACATCGTGAGCCACAAGGACGGGACGTTGCCCAGTCCTATCGGGTCGCCGAAAAAGTCGTTTACGTATTTGTCATAGTCTTCGATTTTTGTTATCCCGTAGGGAATCATCATCAGTGCGCCAAAACAGCGGAACAGCAGGTTTATGAACGAAGGGAATTTGTCGTATTCCCTTTCACGGCTCAGGCAAAGGTCGAGAATCCTTTTATATGTAATCATAATTTCAGTGAATAAAAATCCTTTCTGTTGAATGCGCATTCATTTGCTGACATTCGCGTAAAATTACTGATTTGTTGCGGACGGGGTGGCTTTTTTCAAAAAAATATTACGTTTTTTGCAACCCTTGTGCCGACGGGGATTCGGGACGTGTAGGAACAAGAAAAAAATATGTCTGACATATTTTGAAATAGGTCAGACATATTTTAAAATGCAAGGCACATATTTTTTCGCAATCCCAAACCGCACTTAGAATATTCTGCTGCAAGGCGGCGTTTGTGCCCGGCGGCATGGTTTTTGCCTGTGCAGCATTTCCGGCTTCTCCATGCCGGCAAAACAAAATGCAGAATCGGATATTTATCCGATTCTGCATTTTAGGTATTGTCCAATCGGGCTTACGCCTTTTCGAGGTATGCGTTTACGTTTGCCTCTATGCGCTTTTCGATATCGTCGTGTTGTTCCTTGTTGAACTTGTCGCCGGTGATATGCTCATAAAGTTCGATGTAACGGTTGGATATGTTTTCTACTATTTCCGGTGTCATTTCGGGAACTTTCTGCCCTTCTTTTCCCTGGAAGCCGTTGTCCATCAGCCATTCGCGGACGAATTCCTTCGACAGCTGGCGTTGCGGCTCGCCTGCCTCGAACTTCTCTTCATATCCTTCGGAGTAGAAGTATCTTGAGGAGTCGGGTGTGTGTATTTCGTCCATCAGAGTGATTACTCCGTCGTGCATTCCGAATTCATACTTGGTGTCGACGAGTATGAGGCCGCGTTTTGCCGCGATTTCCGTGCCGCGTTCGAAAAGAGCGAGCGTGTACTTCTCTAATGTCTTGTATTCTTCTTCGGTTGCCAGACCGCGGGCTATGATTTCTTCAGGCGAGATGTCTGCGTCGTGCTCTCCTATTTCGGCCTTTGTGGTCGGAGTTACTATGGGATGGGGGAATTTCTGGTTCTCGCGCATTCCTTCGGGCAGTTTTACGCCGCAAATCTCTCGCACTCCGCTTTTGTATGCCCTCCATGCGCTGCCGCACAGGTACCCGCGCACAATCATCTCGACGGGGAAGCCTTTGCACATCACACCTACCGTAACCATGGGGTCGGGTGTGGCAAGTTTCCAGTTCGGGCATATATCGGTTGTTGCGTCAAGGAATTTGGCAGCTATTTGGTTGAGAACTTGTCCTTTGTAGGGAATTCCCTCGGGCAGTATAACGTCGAAAGCCGAAATACGGTCGGTGGCAACCATTACGAGTTTCTTGTCGTCGATGTTGTAAACGTCGCGTACTTTGCCGTGGTAAACGCCTTTCTGGCCGCGAAAGGCATAATCCGTTTTTGTTAATGCTTTGTTCATCGCTGTGTTATTGTTTGGTTTGGTTTTCCTGTTGTGTGCCGGCGGTTCCGGCGTTGTTGTCCTTGCTTTCCTCCTCTGCGGCATGGCGTTTCTCCTCGTCGTGTTCGTATGCTTCCACAATGCGGGTAACCAAAGGGTTTCGCACTATGTCTTTCTTTGTCATTTCGATGAATGCAATACCTTTTACGCCGCGCAGTATTCGCAGCGATTCCACAAGTCCGGAGTTTTGCGACGACGGCAGGTCGATTTGCGTGCAGTCGCCGGTGATTATCATTTTTGTGTTGTAACCCATGCGGGTGAGGAACATCTTTATTTGTGCAGAAGTGGTGTTCTGTGCTTCGTCGAGTATGACAACGGCGTCGCTAAGCGTCCGCCCGCGCATGAAAGCCAGCGGTGCTATCTGTATTGTGCCGTCGCTGAGCATTTCGCGTAGTTTCAGCGGCTGTATCATCTCTTCAAGGGCGTCGTAAAGGGGGCGCAGGTAAGGGTCTATCTTGTCTTTCATATCGCCCGGCAGGAATCCCAGCTTTTCTCCTGCCTCAACGGCCGGGCGGCTCAGTATGAGGCGGCGCACTTCCTTGTTCTTGAGCGCGCGCACGGCCAGCGCTATGCTTGTGTAAGTCTTTCCGGTGCCGGCCGGCCCTATGTCGAAAATCATGTCGTATTCCGAATATGCCTTTACCAGCTTTCGCTGGTTTTCGCTCTTGGCGCGTATAGGTTTGCCGTTGATGTTGTAGACTATTACGTTTTCGTCCTCCTCGTCGTAAGGCTTGCGTCCTTTGGCTATGTCGATTATGTCGGTTTCGCGCAGCATGTTGTACTTTGCGCAGCGGCTTATGAGCGTCTGTATCGTGTTTTCAAACTCTGCAATGTTTGCCTCGTCGCCCATAACCTTGATTACGTTGTCGCGGGCCACTATGCGCAGCTTCGGATACAACGCCTTAATCATCCGCAGGTACGTGTTGTTCGCCCCGTATAATATCAGCGGGTCGATTTCGTCTATTACGATATGTTTTTCTAACACTATGTAGTTTTATTTTCAGCGAAAGTACTGCAATCCTGCCTAATTTCAAAATATTGCAGTTGATTATTTGAGGTAAAGGCTGCGGGAAGCGTCAAATTGAAAAAGGTGTATGATTTTTCTCCAATGCCGGCGTTGTTGTGTGCCGAGTGTTACGGGTTTTGTCTGTGTTTTCTATAATGTCCCGGCAACCCCGGAAAAATACGTCTGACATATTTTGAATTATGTCAGACATATTTTAAAATAGGTCAGACATAATTTGTTTTTGCTCCTTTGGGTGTATAAACAGTTTCGGGGTCTTAAAGCTATAGCTTGGTGTAAATGTTGCTGCGTCGGAACTGCGTGTATGTTTTCTTAGGTAAAATATTTTTTTCTCCGTCGGCCTTTTGCTATTTTTGCACTTGTTTGCAACTTAAATAAACCGAACCTACAGAATGAACCTGCGATTCCGCTTTACAAAGAAACATTTTCTTTATGTGTTTTATGGCGCAATAGCCGTGTTGTTCATTATCAAGCTGATATTTCCGGAAATAACGAAAAATACGCGCGAAGGCGGCACTTCCGCGGATACGCCGGCTGCAAAGTTGGACAGTATCGACATTTACAGGATGTGGGCCGATTCTATATTGTCGCAGCCTCGGGCGCGGGTGCAGTTTGAGTTCAACAAGGACGGAAGCCTGAAGAAACATAAGATATACAGTGTGTCGGATTTCTCCGAAGTATTTCCCGATTCTAACCACGTGCAGCTGGCTACGGCCGAAAGGCTCGGCGTGAAGCCGGTAAAGGACCGTGCGCAGGCAGAAAAACGCAAGGACGAGCTTGTTTACGTTGGTTCGAATCCATATTATTATGTACAGAAGCTGTATAATTCTATTCCTTACCTTATCCCGCCCGCAGCCGTGTTGCTCGAGCACATAGGGCGCACTTTCCAGGATTCGCTTGCGATAAAAGGCATACCTTTGAATACGATAATGGTGACTTCCTTGCTGCGCACGGAAGACGATGTGGTGCGCCTGCAGAGGCATAACGGAAATGCAACGACGCAAAGCTGTCACCGTTACGGAACGACCTTTGACATATCGTACAACAAATACCTTATGGTTCAGGACCCGGATTCTGCACCGGTGCGTCCGGTGCGCAACGACACGCTGAAGTGGGTGCTGTCGGAAGTTCTCAACGACGCGCGCAAGCAAGGCCTTTGCTATGTGAAGTATGAACGGAAGCAGGGCTGTTATCACATAACCGTAAGGTAACATGCTGCTTAGGCACGCGGTTTTCTTGTTCCCGGCCGCGTTGGCAAGGCATTGGCTTGTTAGGCTTTCCTAATCATTTTATGAAATGAACCGCTATTTTATTTACTTGTCCTACGACGGAGCGAGATACCACGGGTGGCAACGGCAGCCCAACGGCAGCAGTGTTGAGGAAACCGTGGAACGTTCACTCTCATTGCTTTTAAGGCGTGATGTAAATATAGTAGGGGCAGGCAGGACGGATACGGGGGTAAATGCTTCCTCTATGCCTGCGCATTTTGATGTTGAAAGCGATGACGAAACGCTTTTTACTAACAATAGCGGCGAAACTTTTGTGCATAAGTTGCAGTATAAACTGAACAGGATTCTTCCTGCCGACATAGCAGTGCAGAAAATAGTACGCGTCCGCCCGGACGCACATGCAAGGTTTGACGCCGTGGAACGTACATACTATTATTATATTACTACAGAAAAGAATCCTTTCCGCGTTGAGCATTACTACAGGATACCTTTCGACGTGGACTTCGGCAGGATGAACGAGGCTGCGGACTTACTTGTGCGGAAAGGGGATTTTGCCAGTTTTGCAAAAACCAACTCAGATGTAAAGACAACGATTTGCGATGTACGCCGCGCCGTGTGGGTTGATTTGGGCGACAATGCCTGGCGCTTTGAAATTACAGCCGACCGCTTCCTGCGCAACATGGTTCGTGCCGTTGTTGGTACTCTTCTCGATGTAGGGCGCGGGCGTATGCAACCGTCAGATATGGAAAACGTGCTTCGCAACCGAAACCGTTGCGCCGCAGGTGAAAGTGTTTTTGGCGGCGCATTGTTCTTGCATGAGGTGAAATACCCCGCAAACGTATTTGACTATGAGTTGCCGTAAAGCAAAAGCCATGAAACTTATATTTTCCTTTTATTTCTTGCTCTTATGCACGCCTTGTGCAATGTCGCAGGAATTACCGGGCAGGTATAGTGTGTCGTGGTTGGGAAATACTTACGGAAAAGGGCACAAGGACCCGAACTCAACCGAAGGGCAATGGATACAGAATTATATAGATTCTATGTTCGTCGATAAGGACGGCACATGCTATACCGCAAGCATTTGGGACGAAGGCGGCCGCACGCACGGAGTTTACAAAGAAGGAGTGTGTGTAGGCAACAGAAAGGACTACGTTTTTACAAGTAGCTTTGCCGGAGGTTTCCACATAGAGCGCGTGCAGAAAACAAACCCTAAAAACGGGCAGAAAGAATGGGTGCCCGTAAAAGTGGTCGGAAAAGGAAGAAAGTTGAAAGGTTGCGGAACACCCGTTGCCTTGGCCATGGGTACAGGTATCTATGAAGGAAACCTTCTCGCGGCTGACAACGACAGCAAGCAAATACTTATATACGACATAAAGCGCGAAGAACCGCGCATTGTTCATCGTTTTGGCGTTGAAGGCGGAGTAGGGGGTGCTTACAAGGCACGTTATAGCATTCCTGAATCGAAAAACGCTCCGTCTTATCCGGCCCGCAGGTATCTTCCCGGTGAATATCATCCGTTTAAGTTTTGGACTATTACCGGTGTCGGAATGGACGAAAAAGGACGCCTGTTTGTCTCTACTTCCGAGTTAGGCTCGAGCATACGTTGCTTTAAACTTGACAGCAAGAAGCGTTGGATTTTGGACTGGACGGTTCAGAATTTTATCTTTGTTGATAACGCTTCGCCCGATTATTCATCTGACGCTACTGATGTTTATACAGTGCAGGAACGTTACTCGATGAATTATGACAACATCCGTCCCGGCTCGGAATGGCGCATAAAAAGCATTACAGTCGACGAAAAGAAATATCCCAACGACCCGCGTGCTTTGTTGTGGGTGAAAGCCGGGCATGAGCATGGGTGTACTTCGGCTGCCGTGCGCCGTGTGTTTGGCAAACGTTTCCTTTTTGTTAATGGAATGACCTGCCAGTGGCCGTTTATTTTCAGATTCGAGGACCATTCGGACATAGCTGCGCCGTCGGGTTGCATTATGAAGCCTCATCGTATATACGACCTAAAGCCTGATGTATTCTGGTTGCCGGGCTGTCCAAGGGACGGAAGGCAATATATCTGGCGTGATTTGAACGGCGACGGAGATTTTCAGGCGAATGAGTATACAGCCACGTCTTTCGGCTATCCCGACGGTTCGGCATATTGGGTTGACAGTAAAGGCGGGATATGGGTTTCAAGCCGTAACGTGATACAAAGATACGTCCCCGCAGGATTGGACAAGCATGGCAATCTTATCTACGACGACGCGCACACCGAGCGACATGAGTTGAGTGGAATTGACAACGTAGGGCGCATAGTGTGGCAGGAGAACGAAGACCGCTTGGTTTTGGTAGATAAATGTTGTCGCGATTTGAAAGGTGGAAGCATATACCTGGTTGATAATTGGTCGCGAGGCAATTTGTCGGCGCGCAATATCGGCAAGTTGGAAGGCCCGAACCCTTCATCTGTTACCGCGGCAGGCGATTATCTGTTTGAAGTGGGTTGGGAAAGCCGTGCAGAAGTGTTCGTTACCGACTTGCGTACCGGCAAATATCTGGGCAGTATGGTTCCAAGCAAAGACATGGGCGGCGTGGAATGCACAGGCTGGGTAGACATAGCTTATGGTATAGACGCAATGCGCCGAAGCAACGGAGAGTATGTAGTGTTTGTAGAGGACGATTATATGGGAAAGGTTATAATGTACCGGTGGCGTCCCGAAGCTAATTGACGTGCAAGCAAAATAATACGAGAATGCGTTGTTTATAAACGGAAAATAAAGAATTATGTGGATAGTATTGGCCTTTTGTTCGGCAGCTCTGCTTGGCTTTTATGATGTGTTCAAGAAAAAAGCGCTCACAGGCAATGCCGTTATTCCGGTGCTGGCTTTGAACACTCTTTTTTGCAGTGCCATATTCTTGCCTCTTATAATATGCTCTGCTTCGGGCATTATAGGTACGGCGTCTCAGTTTTATGTCCCCACGGGTGGCATGACAATGCATTTGTTCATACTGATAAAGGCCGTAATAGTGTTGTCCTCGTGGATATGCGGCTATGTGGGGATGAAAAACCTGCCAATAACGATAGTAGGGCCTATAAATGCCACGCGCCCTGTCATGACGCTACTGGGAGCGTTGTTTGTTTTTGGCGAGACACTGAATGCCTGGCAGTGGGCGGGCGTGGCTTTCGCCGTTATTTCGTTTTATATGCTCTCGCGCAGCGGTAAACACGAAGGAGTAGAGTTCTCGCATAACAAATGGATTGCTTGTGTTGTTGCGGCTGCTTTTCTTGGGGCGGTAAGTGCCTTGTACGACAAATTCCTTATGGCTCCGGTAGGGCAAGGAGGGCTCGGAATGAACAAACTTGCAGTCCAGGGATGGTACAACTTCTACCAAATGCTTATGATGGCCGTTGTGCTTATGGTTGTATGGTATCCGCGCCGCAACGAGGGCGACAGGTTCCGTTTCAACTGGGCTATAGTAGGTATCTCGGTATTTCTTACGGCAGCCGATTTCCTTTATTTCTATGCCTTGTCGTGCCCCGGAGCTATGATTTCCATTGTGTCGATGGTAAGGCGCGGCAGTGTGATAGTTTCGTTCCTTTTTGGGGCGTGGATGTTCCACGAGCACAACCTGCGCTCAAAGGCCGTGGATTTGATATTGGTGCTGCTGGGAATGGCGTGCCTGTGGATAGGTGCAGAGTAAAGTTTGCATGCAGTAGTCAGCCGGATAGCGGTAAACTCATCCGTTTTACGAAGAATCAGCGGCGGGATTATTTCATGTATGTCTGTTTTCGGTAAGCCATCCCGGAACGTGCGGAAAAATATCTCAGAGATAATTTAAAATATGTCTGACATATTTTGAAATAGGTCAGACATATTTTTTTTCTTTCTCCCGCAGGGGTGTAAATGCGGCGCGGGAAATATTGCGGCTTATTTTGTTGTCATACGTAAAACTTGTGCGGCTCGCTGTTTTCCCACAATCCGTGGGTGAAGTCGGGAATGTCTACCGGTTTTCCTCCGGCGCGTGCTGAAATTTCGCTCAGTTCTGTTATTGCAGACCATTCCGCAGCGTCGTAAACGTTCATGTCCAACGGCAATCCTTTGTTAAGGCAGTAGATAAGCCGGTAATCCATTACAAAGTTCATCTCGTTGTCTACCGTTTGTTTGCGGGCTTCGTGTCCCCACCGCCGTGTTATGTCGTGTTCGAACAGTTCTTCGCGTTGTGCGGTCTTTGCATAGGCTTCGGCTTCGGTGTCGCCGGCAAACATAATGCACTTGCAAGGGTATTTCTGCGTGTATCCCTTTGTTCCGCACGTTACCATGCCTCGGCTGTAAGGGCGCGGTGTCTCCACATCGATAACGAGCTCTATGGTGCAGCCGCGGTGGGTTTTTATTATGGATGTGTTTATTTTGGCTTTCCCGGCTTTGGCTGCGTCGGACGAGATTGATACTATCGACTTCAGACGGTCTCCGCGGTTAATGCCTATTGCAAGGCATATAGGTCCTAATCCGTGGGTGGGATAGGTGTTGCCTGCATGGTGGGAGAACTCGTCAACGTTCCATTGTGCGAGGTTGTAGGTTAGTATCTTGTTTACATCGGTGTCGTACATTACATCGTGTATGTATGCTCCTTCGGCGTGTGTGATAGTGCCTAACGTGCCTTCTGTTGCAAGTTTCATTGTAGTGAGGGCGAATGCGTCGTAGCAGCAGTTCTCGAGCATGAAGCAATGCAGGCGCGTCCGTTCGGCCGTTTCTACAAGTTTGTGGCAGTCTTCTACGGTCATGGCGGCCGGCACTTCCACGGCAACGTGTTTTCCGCACATCATGGCGTGGCAAGCCATTTCGGCGTGTGTGCTCCATGGGGTACAGATATAAACAAGGTCTATTTCGCTGCAGGCGCACATTTCTTTCCAGCCGTCTTCGCCATGAAATTTTTTTATGGCAGGGCGGTTTGTTTTTGCTATCTCTTCTTCGGCGGCGTTTACGTTGTCTTCGTACAGGTCGGCCACGGCCGTTATTTGTGCTCCTTGTATGAAGGCGTATCGCCTTATGGCGCGCAATCCGCGGTTGCCTATTCCTATTATGCCTATACGCACGTTTTGTATAGGCTCGCACGCAAGTTTGAATACGTTGTTGTTTGGAGTCATTGTCTGTTGAACGTTTTTAGGTATTGATTATTGGTAGTTATGGTTTGCAGTTGCAATTTACTTATTTATGCGGTATGCAGGGGGATTTAATATGTGAAAAAAAAGTAAAGCCGCAATCGATTGTCGATTGCGGCTTTACTTTATGTAAAGGTATTGTTTACTTTTTGCGTGTGTGGCCGTAACGGCTCATGAATTTGTCTACGCGGCCGGCGGTGTCAACGAGTTTCGATTTGCCGGTATAGAACGGGTGTGAACTGCTTGAGATTTCAAGCTTAATCAAAGGATATGTCTCGCCCTCATATTCGATTGTGTCGTTTGTCTTGCAGGTGGAGCGTGACAAGAACATGTCGCCGTTGCTCATGTCTTTGAAAACAACGGGGCGGTATGTCTCCGGATGAATGCCTTTTTTCATTTTGTATATCGTTTTTATGTTTTACGTTGTCTGAAAAGCGGTGCAAAGTTACTGCTTTTATTTTGTTGGGCAAAGTTTTATTCATTGTTTTTAACGCATATATGAAATATTACTCTCCCGAAAGGGCCTGTTTAGGTATGCGTGGCATGAAGGCAGCGTCATTCGGCGGCACAGGCGGTGTGCGTGCCGTGCATAAAAATGTATGTAAAACATGCCGGGACATGGTTTTTTAACATGCTTTTAAGAGGCGGAAAACCGGCGTTTCGGGTAGTAAAAAGTGAAAACTAATTTTCAGCGCGTTATACCCACATGGGAGCAAATAAAAATTATGTCCGACATAATTCAAAATATGTCGGACATATTTTAAAATATCTCAGACCTATTTTTTGCCCTCTGAAAACCCGTTCGTAAAATGCCCGAAAAATGCAGACGTTTGCGGACGTTGCTTTTAACACTGTTTATTGCGTATGATGAACCGGGCTATGTTTGCATGTAAAATAGCCCGGATTGCAGTGCATGCCGCAGGTACGTGTTACTCGTCTTTTATATAAGGCAGCGCCTTGAAGTCGGCGGCGGCCCAGTCAAGGCGGCTTAGTTCATCGGCTTTGAGCCACACGTGGTTTACGTGTTCCTTGAAGTTGAATTCTCCCTCCGGGGCATGGCATAGGAACACGTCCATGGTTATTTCGAAGTCCGGGTATGCGTGGTTTACCGTTACAAGCAACCTTTCTGTCTTTACCCTGCAATCAAGTTCTTCCATGAGTTCCCGTTCGAGCGCCTGCTGCGGCGTTTCTCCCGGCTCTACCTTTCCGCCGGGGAATTCGTATCGGAAACTTGTGTATTCGTATTTTGTTTTTCCTTTCTGTACGCACAGGTAACGGTCGCCCATGCGTATTGCTGCCGCAACGACATGTATCTGTTTCATTTCAATGGCTTTTCGGTATTACAGGCTTTCGAGGCATTTGTCGTAGATTTGCGCGTCGCGGGAACTGAAACAGCAGATAACTACGCGGCCGTTGTATTTGCCGCTTTCTATGTGTTTTAGAATCACCGACAAGGCAATCCGCGCAGCTTCCTCTTTGGGATACCGGTAAACTCCGGTGCTTATGCACGGAAAGGCTATGCTTTTTATGCCGCGGCTTTCTGCAAGGTTTAAAGCCGTTTCGTAGCATGAGGCCAGAAGTTCCGGTTCGTGGTTGCCGCCTCCATGCCATACCGGGCCTACGGTGTGTATCACGTAGCTGCATGGCAGGTTGTATGCTTTTGTTATTTTACTTTCGCCCGTAGGGCAGCCGCCGAGAGTCCTGCATTCCTCGAGCAGCTCCGGGCCGGCGGCTCTGTGGATTGCGCCGTCCACGCCTCCGCCGCCGAGCAGCGAGTTGTTGGCGGCATTTACTATGGCTTCGGTGTTGAGGGTAGTTATGTCGGCCACCATTATTTCAATTTCTTCTTTGCGATTGCTCATGGTTTATTGGAAATATATTATTTATTGGAAATATATTATTTATTGGAAATATATTATAGGTTGGTTATGGCTACCTTTATAACTCTGTCGGCCTTGCTTTCGAACAGTTTGTAGGCCTCGTCGATACGGCTGAGCGGGTAACGGTGGGTTATCAGTGGGGTTGTGTCTATTTTACCCTCGTCAATAAGGCGTAATATTTCGGCGCAGTCGCAACCGTCCACGCCGCCGGTTTTGAACGTGAGGTTCTTTCCGTACATGTCGGGCAGTGGAAGCATTTGCGGCTTTTCGTAAAGAGCCACGATTGTAACAATGGCGTTCGGGCGGGCACATTTCCAAGCCATCTGGAATGTGTCCTCGCCTCCGGCCGCTTCGATTACAACGTCGGCCCCGCCGTGTGCGCTGTGCGCGTCTACGAAAGCCTTGCATTCCTCGGGTGTGGTGACCATTACGCCGTAATGCTCACGCACGAAGCTGCGTCTCTCTTCCGATTGTTCGCATACTATGATGTAGCGCGGTTTTTTCAGCATTGCACAAAGCAGTGTGCACAGCCCTGTGGGGCCGGCGCCTATTATCAGCACTGTGTCTTCGGGTTTAATCTCTGAAATGCGTGCCGCCCAATAACCGGTGGCAAGAATGTCGCCCACGAACAGCGCCTGCTCGTCGGTTACCGTGTCGGGAATGACGTCGAGGCCTTGGTCGGCAAACGGAACGCGCACATATTCTGCCTGTCCTCCGTCAATGCGGCAACCGAGTGCCCAGCCGCCGTTGGCGTCGGTGCAGTTGTTTACAAATCCGTGCTTGCAGAAGAAGCACTCGCCGCAGAACGTTTCGACGTTTACGGTTACACGGTCGCCGGGTTTTACTTTTGTTATCGCCGTGCCGGTTTCCTCTACAACGCCAACCATTTCGTGGCCTACGGTTATGCCGGGCACTGCGCGCGGCACGCTTCCGTGTTTTATATGCAGGTCGCTCGTGCAGATACTTCCGAGCGTGACGCGCACAATGGCGTCGCGGCTGTCTTGTATCGCCGGCCTGGGTTTTTCTTCAAGCGCGAAGACTCCTTTTTTAACGTATGTATATGCAAGCATGTGGTATGTTTTTGTGTTTACGCAAAATTAATACCTTTTTTATGACTGCACCACAAGGACGATACCGTATTTTCGGAAACGGACAGGGCAAATGCTGTTGGTTTTTAGGCCGGAATGTCAGGATTTTTGTAATTTTGTGGTCTGTATGAAGCATTTTTTTCTGATAGTAACGGCGACATTGTGTGTCTGGACAGCCAAAGCCCAGGACATGGAACGTATATTTGCCGAAATGCCCGACAGCATTGTTCCGGTAATGACAAAAAACAACCGTCTCGACTGCATAGATTTTTATAAAAGCAAAATGAAGTCGAACGTTGAGAACATTTACGGGGGCAAAAGCGAATTGCTCGCGTTGGGAAACGATTACTTGTTCATCATGCCTACCCAAAAAAGCGCGGTGGCCATGAAAAGGCTTGCCACGTCTTCCGGAGATACGATAATAGTTGTGGTATCTACATATTTATCGCCGGCCAAAGAGAGCGATGTGGTTTTCTACAACGGGAAGTGGGAGAGACTTTCCGCACAAAAGCTAATATCGCCGCCGGAAAAAGGCGACTTTTATTCTAAGTCTGACACATGCGACGCCGCGCGCCTTTCGTATGCCCGTGCGGCAGGTGAAGATGCTTTTGTGTACGCCGAATTGTCGGAAAACGAACCGGTGATAAGCTACGGGCTTTCATTGGAATCACTCATGCCTGAGGACGAAGCGAAGGTAACCCCTTACTTGAGCGGTAAAATCGTTTATAAATGGAACGGAAAGGCATTCGAGCGATGAGTTAAGGGCATAGGCGGTGCGAGTTGCCTTGTGCGGTGTACAAAATGTATTAAAAAAGTTTTATGCCGGCGCAAAAAAACATCACTGCCTTAATAGTGTGGAAAAGAATCCGTATTTTTGTGGAATAAAAGACATTCCAACATATTAAATTTCAAAATTATGGTAAACTACAAAGATTTAGGTTTGGTTAACACCCGCGAGATGTTCAAAAGAGCAATCAAAGGCGGTTGGGCTGTTCCTGCATTCAATTTCAACAACATGGAGCAGCTGCAAGCTATTATAAAGGCTTCGTCTGAGCTCCGCTCTCCGGTAATCCTCCAGGTATCAAAAGGCGCACGCAACTATGCTAACCCTACGCTTCTCCGTTATATGGCTCAGGGTGCTGTTGAGTACGCAAAAGAGCTTGGTTGCCAACATCCCGAAATAGTTCTTCACCTCGACCACGGAGACAGCTTCGAACTGTGCAAGAGTTGCGTAGACCTCGGCTTCTCGTCGGTTATGATAGACGGCTCGTCGCTCCCCTACGAGGAGAACGTTGCGCTCACTAAGAAGGTAGTAGACTACGCACACCAGTATGATGTAACCGTTGAAGGCGAACTTGGTGTGCTTGCAGGCGTAGAGGATGAGGTAGCTTCTGAAGTAAGCCACTATACACGTCCCGAAGAAGTAATCGACTTTACCACACGCACGGGCTGCGACTCGCTCGCAATCTCCATAGGTACGTCGCACGGAGCTTACAAGTTCAAACCCGAACAGTGCACACGCGACCCGAAGACCGGCCGCCTCGTTCCTCCTCCATTGGCATTCGACGTGCTCGACGCCATTATGGTGAAACTTCCCGGCTTCCCCATCGTTCTCCACGGATCGTCTTCTGTTCCCCAGGAGTATGTTGACATCATCAACAAATACGGCGGCAAACTGCCCGACGCTGTGGGTATTCCCGAAGAGCAGCTCCGCAAGGCTTCTAAGAGCGCCGTTTGCAAAATCAATATCGACTCTGACTCGCGTCTGGCATTCACCGCTGCAGTGCGCAAGGTATTTGCCGAGAAACCCGCAGAGTTCGACCCGCGTAAATACTGCGGCCCCGCACGCGACCTCATGGAGGAAATGTACAAGCACAAGATTACCGACGTGCTCGGCTCTGACAATAAACTCGCAAACTGCGACTAATTGTTTGCAAGTAATTCGAACAACGTTGAGGCCACACCTTGGGTGTGGCTTCTTTTTTGTCTTTTTTTGCCGCTTGTTAAGATGTTTTAATCGGAGTTAATTTGTATTGAAATATTAAGCCTCGATTTCGGCCTGTGCTATGGCCTTGATTTTCTTGAATTCGGGCCTGCAAAAAATACAAGGCACGTATTTTAAAATATGTGCCTTGTATTTTAAAATTTCTCGGACCTAATTTTTCTTTGCTCCAAACAGGGTATAAAAACAACCTTCAGGCAGCAGGTTTACAGTCATAAAAATTTAACATGAATTTACATTTGCAGTGCGGTTGAAGTCTGCCATACCATATCTTTACCGTGCCGGTTTGGGTTTAAAAAAAAGGACGCAGAAACCCGTTTGCGGCTTCTGCGTCCTTTTGTAAAGGTTGGTTTATGTTGCCGGTGTTATTCTACAAGCACCTTTGCAGTCTGTTTGCCGGCTTTTACGATGTAGATACCTTGCGGGAGGTTATGAGCCTCGGCTTTACCTTGTATGGGTTTCAGCGTCTGAATACATATTCCTTCGGGGGTGTAAATGCTTATGCTTGCGGTTTGCACGGGGCATTCTATCGTGACAGTGCCGTCGTAGGCCGTTACACGCAACTTGACAGTTCCACCGTCGACGGTTTCAATGCCTACCGGGTCGATTATCGTTATTTCATCGTTGGAGCGGGTTGTTACAACAGGGTTGCCGTCGGGCAGTACCATTGCAAAGTTACCGTTGCGTGCGCTGACGAACAGGTTGTCTGCATGGTCGAATGCCATTTGTGAAACAGCGCCGTTGCCGTTCAATATTGTACGGACGTATGTGAACGAAGGTGTTCCGGCCGGACTCCAGAGCAGTTTGTAGATTTCGATGTTCGTGTCGCCGTTGGCTATGGCAAGCAGCGTGTTGTCCTTGTTTAAGGCAAGGCTGCCGTTGCAGCCGTTGAGCGACGGCAGGTCCGTGGCGGAGTTGATGGCAATGCTTCCGTTGTTGTTCATAACGACGAACGAGGGTGCTCCCGTCGTGTTGTTGCCGCTATATCTAATCTGCGAGAGCCATACGCCGTAATCGTTTGCCGTGAGGCTTACGTTGTAGTTTGGCATCAGTCCCGAAGCCGTTGTGTACGAGGTAGACGGTGATGTGTCCCATGACTTGGAGGTGCCTACATCGTAACGGCACAGCCTGTTCGCGTTGGCGCTCGGGTAATCCTCTACAAAGGCATATAGTTTTGTGTCGTCGCCTTCTCCCTGGAAGCATATTCCCGACACGCTTCCGCCCACGGTACGCGAATTATTGGTTATTCGGCCGTCGCTGTCGCGCGTTCCGGTAAAGAACGAGTTGAGGCGTGTCTTCATGGCCGGCGAGAAGTAGAATATGCCGCTGTGTGCGTCGCTCCAGTCGGCTATGTACACGTTATTGTTGTTCGGGTTGATAGCCAGTCGTCCGGGAGAATAATAGTTTCCGCCGGTAAAATAGCTGGTGAACAATGCCGAAGTGCTTGCGCTCGAAAGGTCGGCGTTAAGCATGTGTATGCCTTTTGTTGCATACGAGTCGGCAAAGTACACTTGGCCGAAATATGTGCTGCCAACGTTGGTGTTGACTGCAACGCCGCTGCCGGAGTTGGTGGTTTTCAGTCTGAAGAACGTGGCGGGCTTGCTGGGTAGTTCGTTCTCTATTTCAACGGCCCAGTTGAATGTACCGTAGCCGATTTGCGACTCCGGTATGTTGAGCGTGTTCAAGCCTTTTATTACTTCGCCGGCAGGGAAGCGCTTTTCTTTCTTGGTTTCGGTGTCGGTTATTACGATTGTGGCATTTTTAGCGCTGGCCGTAGTCCTGAACGAGAACGAATGCTCGTCTCCCGATACGTAATGCCTTATATAATATGCGTATGACTTTTGCGCTTTTTCCTCAGGCGTTTCGGTGGATATGGTCGGAACGTATCCGGATTCAGGCTCGAGGAAGATTTTGGGATACGTAGTCTCGTTGGCATATACAGTGACGTTTTTGTATGTGTCGGCCAGTTCTCCGTAATGTTCGGCTGTGCATTCCAAGGTGTAGTCTCCCGGTTCAAGGTCTGAGAAAACGAACACGCCGTTGTAATTGTTGTCTACCGTATATTCGGCAACTTCCTGGCCGTCTTTCAAGAGTTTTACGACAGCTCCGTTAATTGGGAACCATTGGTCGTTGCTGCCGCTGGCGTAATTGAAAAGCGAGTGGCTTATTCTGTTTTTCGAGTCTTTTACCGTTCCCATTATGTAGCCCACCTTCTCGTCGGGCAGGCCGAAGTAGTCGAGAATGCCACGGAAATACCTCACGCCCTCCTGAGCACAGTAGTCCTTGTTCAGGGCACGGTGACGCGCAGGCTGGTAGGTGTGGAAATATCCTTCGGCAAGGAAGCCCGGCACGCTGTGTTTGAGCACACCAAGGTAACCTACGTAGGTCTTGCCGTTTGAAAGGGTGGTGGAATACTCCGCGTGGTAGAAATCTATGTCGCCGCGTATGTTCGTATTTGTAGGACTGTAGGCCGTGTAATAGTCAATGCCGTTCGACATGAGATAAGGCCAAAGGGTTTCGCTCATTTCCCTGCTTCCCGGTGCCGACATCGAGCCGTCGTCGTGCCCGCGGTAAAGGAACAGCGGATAGTTGGCTATGGCACCCTCGGCGGCGGCGTTGGAGTGGACGGAAAGGAACATGTCGAAATTTCCGGCCTCGACTTCTTCGCATATTTCCGTGAGGTTGCGGTTGTATTTCTCCGCGTCGGCCGCTCCGGCCACGTATGGGTAAGGCCCGTTCTGCGTGCGGGAGTGTACAACGTTTTCCTTTTTGAATCCGTTAGCGATGAGCCGTTCGCCAATGGCAAGCGTTTTCCACAGGTTTGTGTTCGATTCGTAGAATCCGCAAGTGTCGGGGCGTCCGGTTTCGAGCGTAGCAGGATAGGGTATGGTAGCCATCGGACGGTCGTCCGGTCCCCAGCTTCCGTGCCCGGGATTTAGGTATATTCTTAGCTGGCTGGCGTCTTGCGCGTATACGTTAATGGCCAAGAGGCCGGCAAATAATAGAATGATTCTTTTCATATCCGTGCCTCCTTACTGTTTAACGTTTACGTGTATTATGTATGCCTTCCCCTCGGGAGTGGAAAAAAGTATTTTGTCGCCTTTCTTCGATACGGACGGATACATGGCTATCATGTCGTCTTTTGTTAGAACTTGCTCCTTGCCTGTGCTGATGTTTTTGGCTATTATGCTTGAGGATGTCGTTACGTAGCCGTTGTCGCGGTCTCTTTGCCCGATTATTATGTCGTTGCCGTACCATTTGGGAGCGCGTAGAATTCCCATGGGTTTGGCATTTTTTCCGTCTATGTCGCTTACATATGCGCAGTCAGCCGACACAAAGAATAAGAGTTTCTTTCCGTCGGGAGAAATAGACGGCCACAGGTATCTCTTGTCGCTTCCCAACGGGGAGAGTATGCGTTTCTCTCCGTTTATTGTAAGGTGTAATTGAAAGTCCGTGCCTGTTGTCACGTTGTTTGCTTCAATTGTGCTTTCCGGCTGTACGCTGTTCCGCGTAGAGCGTACTATAGTTTCGGTGTTTCCTGTGGAGGAGAAATAGCGTTTTATTGCGGTTTTCTTCAGTGGTGCCTGTGTTACTTCGCGGTAAACGATGTCGCCGTTGTCGAGCACTTTTGCATTGTATCCGGCTCCGGCTGCACGCGTAACGATTTTTTCTTTTTTCGATTGCAGGTCCACTTTTGTAAGGCCTGAGTAGTTGTAGTCACTTAATAGCAGGTATTCTCCCGACGGGGCTATCACTGCTCGTTCCACAGGTCTTTGCAGTTTCAATTCCTGTACGGAATCGACGTTCAATACCTGCGCATAAGCGCCGGCCGCGCATAAGATAAGCGGTATGGTACAGAAGAGTCTCATATTAATAATGTATTTTTAGTTTGCTTGTTATAAGTGAACCGGAATCAGACTTGGCCTTTACAATGTAAATGCCGTCGGGAAGGTCGAGTTCTACCTCGTCAACATTACGGTACTGGGCTACACAAATACCGGTCATGTCGTATACCTGTACGTTTGCGGCATTGTGTGTAAAGCGCAGTATGCGGCCAGACATTTTCAAGGCAAATCCGTCGTTGCTTACAGGATTGATTCCTAATACGTCGAATGTTTGCGGTGCATATTCCTTTCCATATTTGTCGAGTATGCATACGGCAAAACCGTAGTCAGACATTTTTTCCTCGGGAATGGTATAACTGTTCTCATAGCTTACGCCGAGCAGGTATTCGGTGCTTATTCCGTCGCCGTCGCTGCGCAGTGCGTCCTCATAGTCCATGTCGCTCGGGATTGCATATACGGAATATTTCACTGGCTCGTCGTCCAGCCCTGTCCAGGAAAGCGTATTGTCTTCGATGTTTATGTCGCTTACCGTGCCGTATGTATCGTGGTCTTTCCATGTTATTTCGGGAACAAGTGATTCGCTTTGGAATTTGTTGTTCTCAAGGTAATGGCCCAAGCCTTTTGCATTTGGGCCAGATATGAAGCCGGAACGGAAGAACACACATCCCGGTGCGTTGTCCTGCGTGTAGTCGCGCGACAGCTGTACCTGTGTGGCGTATTCCAGCCAGTCGGCGGTGGTGCTGTTGTTTGTAAGCGACGACACGGAGTGGCTTGCATAATGGTGTCTGTTAAAGTGTTTTGCCGTATTGCTCCACCACCGTGTGAGCGGGCCGAACGGGTTTGTGGCGTGGTTGGTGCGCCAATAAAGCTGCGGTGATATGTAATCCACGCTTCCCTGGTCGAGCCACGCGAGCGGGTCGCTGTAAATGCCGGCATACTGCCAGTCGCTCGCCCCGCGGTACGGTTCTATTCCCACGTCGGCAGCGCCGCCAGAGGCAACGCCAGCCGGGCTTACCCCGAAGCGCACGTATGGTTTGGTTTCCTGTACCATGTCGTACACGGCCTTTATCATGCGGTTCACGTTATCACGCCGCCAGTCGGCTATGCTCATGTTTGTGCCGCTGCTGCGGTAAGTCTGCCAGTCGCCCGCGGTGGAGTTCTCCGGCGTTCCGCTGTTGTAGAAGTAGTCGTCGAACACAAGCCCGTCCACATCATAGTTTGTTATTATTTCCTCGCATACGTCGACTATGTGCTGCTCTACTTCGGGAATGCCGGGGTTCAGGATTTTGCCGCTCGAAGTTGAGAGTATCCAGCCTTTTTCCTTTACTTCCTGGTCCCACGGCGTGTTCCAGTCTACCGTAGCCGAGCCCGCCCAGCGGTACGGGTTCACCCAGGCGTGCAGCTCCAGCCCGCGCTTGTGGGCTTCCTCGACGGCAAATTCGAGCGGGTCCCAGCTTGCCCTTACGCCCCGCGAGCCTGTAAGGTATGACGACGTGGGCTCGACGGACGACCTGTAGAGGGCGTCGCTCATGGGGCGTACCTGGAAAAATATCACATTGAAACGGTGTTGTTTCATAGAGTCGAGTATCTGGCGCAGGCGCAGTTTCTGCGTGTTCACAATAAGTGTCGACGTGCCTTGCAGGGCCTCGCCCGTGGATTTCGTGGGCCAGTCAAGGCAATATACCGTTGACACCCATACGGCGCGGAACTCGCGCTTTATGGGCGTGGCCGCAAACAGCCCGGCCTCGCCGCAAAGCAATGCGGCAACGGTCAAGAACATTATTAATCGCGGGGTAAAATGTTTCATAAGCAAAAGAATTTGATTTTATACATGGTATTATTATTTCTCAAAGTTAAAAAATATGGTGCATATCCGTTTTCTCACGAGACAAAAAAATAATAAATGCAACACTCATTAACATACGGGCTTTTTTGGTAATGAAAATTTGTGGCGATTGTAAAGATTCCTTAATAAGAAAACGCAAAGGTGTGTCTGAATACAGACAATTATGGCGGGAGATTTTGAAAACTTGTTTACAGGGATTTACACCCCGTTGGGAGCAAATAAAAAATTAGTGGCTCGGATTTCAAAATCCGAGCCACTAATTTTAAAATCCAAGGCACATATTTTATGCTCCATGAAAACGGTGCTTTAACGCGGTGTGGAAAAAGACCGTAAATTGAAGGTGCGTTTTACTCTTATTTACCTTGTTAAAAAAAATCCTGCGCGGTAGTGGTCGTGTTTCAGAAGCGCGCGGTGAGCTGTAAGTCGAACGTGTTGTAGTGCGAGTCGGTTGGATTTGTGGCGTTGCGTGCCGCGCGGTCGTCGGTGAATGTATAGTTAAGCTGGAATATAAGGTTTTTTCCGAGGTAGTAATTGCCCGAAATCCCGTAGTCGGTGCGGAGCGAGTTCCAGGTCTTTGCGTGGCGGTAGCAGTCGTAGCGTGTGTATATTTTGAGGTTTTTCATAACGGGTATGCCTAGAGTAGCATACCATGCGTCGGCGCGGTCGGGGGCTGTGGCGTCGTTGGCCACACCGCCCACGGAGCTCATGTATTCGCCGCGCACGGTCCAGCGGCTTTCGTATTTCAGCCCGGCTCCCCAGCGCACGCGCTTCACGCTTTTCAGGCTTTTGGGGTCGGAGCTGTCGTATTTCTCGTTTGTGTATTTGCCGTTCCAGCCGAAACCTCCGATGGCCAGGTCCTTTACAGGCGAGAACCACAGGCCGCCAATCAGGTCCTTATGATTGTCCTTGTCTGTGTGGTTTATGCCCTGCCCGTTGAATAGCCCCACCTGGTAGTGTATCCATTTGTGGCCGTCGGGAGCGGTGAGAAAATCGCCCTGCACCTGTGCGCCGAGGTCGCGCCCGGAACTCTTGTGCTCACCGTTGCGGTCGCCTATCGAGGCGATTTTCATTGTGGCCTGCGAGTAGGAGCCTAACCCTACGTCGATGGGGCTGTATGGGTTTTCGAAACCGAACGAGCGCTTGAACTGGCCGAACTTGACGCGGAAGAAGTCGAATTTTTGCCATTCCACGAATGCGTCGACAATGCGCGGCCCTTTGTCTTCGCCCGGGGCACCGTTAACTTCGAGCTGGAACTTGTAGTAGAAGTCCTTGTAAACATTTCCGTCTACATACAGGCGCAGGAAACGCATGTCGAAGCCGCCGTTCGATTCTTGTTTGCTGCGGTCGCTTATCGAGTGCTTTCCCATTATGTAGCCGCCGAACCTTACGGTGGGCTTCATATCCTTGATAAGTTTGGAACCGGCATTTTCGGTGTTTATGCTTAGGGTGTATCCTTCAGTCTCCGAGGGCTGTGATACGGTAGCCGTCCGGCCGTCTCCGGCCGTGGCGGTATTTGCGGCAAAGGCTATGGCCAATGCCGCCGTCAGTCTGTTTATGCTGTTCATTTTTTGCGGTTTTATCTGCCGGCGAAGTTACGCATTTATATCCGTATGGGCAACAAGTTTTAACATGCGTTGGAAACGGCGTTTTTTAACATAGGTAAAAGAATATGGAAACGCCGGTGGGAAGCGGCCTGAAATATGTGCCTTGTATTTTGAAATATGTCAGACATATTTTGAATTATGTCGGACATATTTTTCAGCATGTCCCCGAAGGGTAAAAATCCCCCTGTAGCAGGGGAGGGAAAAGGCTGCATTTTTAACATTTTGGGAGCCTCCGATACAGACACCCGTGCGGCGGTGTGTATTATGGAATAAAAACTACCCCGGCACACGTAATGTGTACCGGGGTGGTGCGTCTTGCCGTTACAAGTGTCCGGCTTTGCCCTTACGGTTCTTTTTTGCCGGTTGTTTTGTGTTAATCTTCCGGCTCGGGCATTTCGAGTTTTGATATTCCTCCGGTTATTTCGTCAAACAGCACGTGCGTTCCCATTTTCTTGTTGAACAGGTCTTCGCCCAGGTGCTCTATGTTACCGAACTGTCCCATAGGACAAGTGGCTTTCAGGTATGTGCCGTTATCGCCGAATACGTTTATTTCTACGTCCGAGGGAACGTTGTAGCGTATGTCGTTAGGTATTTTTTTCTTTTTCTTGGTGTCTTCGGCAACCGGTACAGGTGCGGTTTGTTTGTTCTTTATGCTAATGTAAACCGGTGCTCCGGCAAGGTTGTCGTGCGCTACAGGGCCGAGCTTGGTGGAAAAGCGGAAAAGTATGTCCTTGTCCACATCGCCAGATGGGTCGTAGACGAACTCGAACGAGCGCGTTTCGACGGTTTCCGTGCCTTTGAACAGTTGCAGCAACGCACGTTCTTGCGTGTCAAGGCGTTCGTTCATTAGTTTCAACTGCTCCCCGTCTTTGGGCATGTAGTCGGCTTCTCCCTTTGCGAGCAATGTGCGCGACTCTCTTATGTCGTATATCTCGTTAGCCGTGAGTTCTGCCATTTTTGCCACGCTTCCTGCTGCAAGTATTTCCTGCCCCATGTAGTCGCGCGCGTTCAGTTTCGAAGATTTTACAACCGGCCCTGGCAGTGCAGGGCGTTTTTCGGGCGCAGGAGCGTCGGCGTTGATTGAAAGCAGTATGCCGCTGCTTGTAAGCCCTACCAGCGGGGCCGATGTTTTGGGATTAAGTTTTACGGTAAAGATTTTACTTGTGTCGGGCACTCCTACGGCATACATTTTTATATCGTCTATTTTCCATGTTACCGACGGCTCGCGCGGTACGTCGTTCAGGCGCAGATAACGTGCCGCATATTGGCGGAAATCTCCTGGCTGATAAGTTGTGCTTGTAGCCGTTACGATAAAGTGCAGTTCCGTGCGCGGCAGGTAATAGGTAATGCCTTCGGGCGTTACTCCCGGTGCATACGGTGCTACCTCGGTTTGGGCGTGCATGTTCAGCGCAGCCGACGCAATTACCAGGGATATTAGAAAGGATTTATTCATGGTGTACTTTTTTATTGTTTCGTTGCTTTGTTGTTCTATTATATTACTCGTGTTGTGTGTGGGTTATTCCTGTCCTGCTGCTATTCTGCGCCGTATGCTGTACATCTCGCGGAAAGCAAACGGGAGGTTTTCTGTTATGTCGGACGCAGTAAGGCTTTCTTCGCAAAGTTTACCGGCCGCAATGTCGCCAGCCAGGCCGTGAAGGTATACTCCGAAACGGCAAGCCTGCTCCTGTTCGTATCCTTGTGCCAGAAGGGCAAGCAATATGCCTGTGAGCACGTCGCCGCTCCCGGGTGTGGCCATCCCGGAGTTCCCTGTTGTGTTTATAAAGGTGTGCCCTTCGGGCGTGCAAATAAAAGTATAATGTCCTTTCAGCACTATGTATAACTGGTAGTGCATGGCCATTTGCCTTGCATTGTTAAGAGCTGAGTATGAATCGGTTTTAGAGTCGGTGAGCCTTGAGAATTCTCCTGGGTGCGGGGTGAGAATCGATTTTGCCGGTATTTGTGCAACCCATCCTTTGTGGCGTGCGAGTATGTTTATTCCGTCGGCGTCAATTACCAAGGGAGAGGGCACGTGGCGTATTTGTTCGATAAAGGCTATGTCGGTGTCGCGGAAACTTCCCAACCCCGGTCCTATGGCTACTGCCTGGTAAGGTTCGGAGCGTTCGGGTTGTGTGAAATAGCTGTCGTTGCTGTCGGGCGAGAGCACGGCTTCAGGAACGGCCTGCTGGAGGATGTTGTTGTTGCAGCGCGGGCAGTGGACTGTTAGCTTGCCTATTCCGCTTTTAAGGCAGGCACGTGCGGCGAGCACCGAAGCTCCTGCCATGCCGTAACATCCGGCTACCAGAAGCGCGTGACCGAAAGTTCCCTTGTGGCCGAATTTGTTGCGCGGCTTTAATATTTTTGCGATGTCTGCCTCTTCGCTTGTTGAATATGCCGACGGCGTGTTGGCAATGTATTCTTTGCTGAGTTTTATGTCAATTTCCTGGATTTCTCCTGCGTAGGGAGCCATGTCGGCAAGGAAAAAGGCAAGTTTGTGAAAGCCTATTGTAAGTGTTAGCTGTGCTTTTACTATGTTGCTTTGGATGTTGAACGAGTTGTCCTCGCACATCAGGCCCGAAGGTACGTCTATCGAAACGACGTATGCTGGGCTTGCGTTGATGTATTTTACGAGCGAGGCGAATCCTCCGTTCAGCGGTTTGTTCAGCCCTGTCCCGAACAGGCCGTCTATTATTATGTCGTCGGACGTTAGTTTGGGCGGGTCGAACTGTTGGGTTATTTCGGTAAACCTCGAAGGCTTGATTTTCGTGAGCCGCGTTTTGTTTGTTTCGCAGTCGGGGCTTATTTTGCTTCCTATATTGAAAAGGAATGTCTCTACATTCCTGCCGCGTTGTGTGAGCAGCCTGGCTACGGCAAGCGCGTCGCCCCCGTTGTTTCCCGGTCCGGCGAATACTATTATCCGTCGTTTTTTGTCGAAGCGTTGTCTTATGACATCGCATATGCCTACAGCCGCACGTTCCATAAGGTTTATGGATTCTATAGGCTCGTTGGCTATCGTGTACTTGTCGAGCTCTTTAAGCTGGCTGCCAGTGAATATCTTCATTGCTGCAAATATAGTGAAAGGCGAGCGCAGGGACAAATGAAAATGCAAGTTTTATGGGTTGTTGCATGTTTGTTGGCGCTTGCGCCCATTGCGGTTCGGCCGCAGCCGACCGAGCCGCAACCTGTATTCTTGAAATATAGTGAAAGTCTATGCGTGGCCGCAGTTTGTAATGTTCATATATGTTGTAAGGCGGGTATGTGGGTGTGTAAAAAGCGGTTTGGCCGACTCTGTTTTTGTTGTGTCGTTGCAGACATAAAATGACAGGAAAACAGCGGCTTTTTAGTCTGTTTTGCTAATCATTGATAACCAGCTTTTTATAAACAGGTCGGAGAAAATAAAAAATATGTCTGACATATTTCGAAATATGTCGGACATATTTTAAAATTCAAGGCACATATTTTTGCGGTGGTATTCCGGATATTCAAAAAAAGACGGATTTCGGGTTTAAAAAACGTGACGCGTTTTTCAGTTAAATCATTTTGCTTTCGACACCGAGATACGGCCTGATTTGTTTACCACCAGTTTTACTTTCTTGAGCGCACGTTCGGGGTGGTCGAAAATAAGTGCGGGATTGTATGCACGGCCGTTTGCGCGTATTTCGAAGTGCAGGTGTTCCGTTGTGGCGCGCCCGGTGCGGCCGGTGAGTGCGATTACTTGTCCTGCTTTTACCCAGTCGCCAACTTTTACAAGGTTCTTGCTGTTATGCGAATAAAGCGTCTCGAGACCTGAGGCATGGCGTACAACAACAACGTTGCCGTACCCGCTGTAACGCTTTGAGAAGCGCACACGTCCGGCAAATGCCGCGCAAATGCTGTCGTTAGGCTTTGTCTTGAGGTCTACTCCGCTGTGGCGGCGCTTGCCACCGTAATTGCTTATAACTTTCGAGCCTGGAAGCGGATAGCACCAGTCATTTTCGCCGTATTTTGCAAAGTTTATGGTTATGGTATTGCTCTTTTCGAAAAGTTCAGGCGTTTTTGCGCTTACAATGCTTTGCTCCTTGTCGGTAAACTCGCGTTCCATGTCGACCGGAGAGTTTTCGTCGATTTCGTTGTAGGCTTCCTCGTCTTCAATGTCGATGTCTACCAGCTTGCCGCGTTTGGTGAATTTGTACACATGTTTGTAAAGTTCGCGGCTGTTTGTTTTTATCAGCGTCTTGGGATTGATGTTGCAGCCGTTTACCATTATTTCGAACAGCAGTAACCCTTCGTTCCCGTTTTCGCCGATAACGGCTATTTCTTGCCCGGCGTTTACGTGTTCGCCAACTTTTACAAGGTTCTTTGAGTTTCCTCCGTAAACGGTTTCAAGTCCGTTGTTATGGCGTATTACGATAACATTGCCGTGTGACGGCAGTGTGCGTGCAAGGCGCACTGTTCCTCCGAACATGGCCTTGACCTTGTCGCCTTTTGCGGCCGATATTTTAAGGCCGCGCGTAGAGGCGGACGCTTTTCCGCCTGCGAGCGGGAAGGAGTATTCCGATTCCTTGAGTGTAGTGAAATCAACGCTGAAGGACTTGGACTTTTCAAAAAGCCCGGGTGTATCTACGTTGATTTCTCTTTTTTCGGCAGGAGTGAAGCTGTCGGCCAGCAGCACTGCCGGAATTCCTGCGGTTACAATCAGCAACAGGGCTATTGCGTGTTTGGTTTTTATGAAAGTTTTCATGGTTGTCGTAAAATTATTCCTGAAACGATTCTTCCTGAGTTTATTCCTAACCTGCGGGCGGAAAAGTAGTCGCAACAGTTTGAGAATGTGCATATATTTGCCTTGTGGATATTTTCGTGCCTTATTCCCGGCGCTTCGAGTTGCATGGCGTTGGCCTTCCAAAGGTCTATGTGCCATTTCCCGTTTATGTGCGTTGCTATTTCGTGCATGTCGAACGCTTTGTTCTCGAATTGTTCGTACACTTCGGCGCCTACCTCAAATGCTTCCTGCGATATGGAAGGGCCTATTATTGCTGAAATCTTGTTCGGGTCGGCTCCTAACTTGCCAGTCATGGTGGCAACGGTCTTTCCGGCTATGTTGTTAAGCGTTCCACGCCATCCGGCATGCACTGCAGCTGCTATCCTGTATTCGGAAGAGTAAAGCAGTATGGGCACACAGTCGGCAGTTGATACCGCAATGCAGATGTCTTGTTCTTTGGTGATGAGCGCGTCAATGCCTTCAAGCCGCTTTTTTCGTTGCCAGCAATCAAGCTGCATGAAGTCCTTGTCTATTATTAAGATTTCGGTTTTGTGAACCTGATGTGGCAGCACAAAACAATTTTCATTGATGGAAAGTTCCCTGCAAAGCGCCGTGAAATTGTTTTTTATAGCGTCTTGCTCGTCGCCGCAATAGGGATTTATGTTGAATTCCCCGTAATTTCCTTTGCTGTACCCGCCGTGGCGCGTGGAGCTGAAAGCTGTAACGCCAAGAGCAGTGTCGTAGTAAAGAAGTTTCGGCATTATCATTTATTCCGCGCTTTCTTCGTTTTCTGTAGGTTCGAATTCTTCGTCATCAAGTTCGTCGTATCGCGAAACTTCACGCTCGCGGTGCACGAGTTGTTCTGTTTGTATTGCTTCCAGCTTGTTGCTTTCGTTGTTCAACTCTTCCCAAAGCGTATCCTTGAGCTTGTCGAGCCCGTATTGCGCAACGGCGGAAATAAATACGGTAGGAATGTTGATTTTAATCTGGCTGGCAATGTCCATTACCATTTCCTCGTCTATTATGTCGCACTTTGTTATTGCGAGTACGCGGTGTTTGTCGAGCATTTGCGGGTTAAATTGTTCAAGCTCGTGAAGTAGAATTTCGTATTCCTTGTTAATGTCTTCGCTGTCGACGGGAATCATGAATAGCAGCAGCGAGTTGCGTTCGATGTGCCGGAGAAACCTGAGACCGAGGCCTTTTCCCTGATTCGCACCTTCTATAATTCCCGGTATGTCGGCCATGACGAACGATTGGCTGTCGCGGTAATTTACTATTCCAAGGTTTGGAACGAGTGTGGTGAACGGATAGTTTGCGATTTTGGGCTTTGCCGACGAGAGCGCGGACAACAGCGTGGATTTTCCCGCGTTGGGGAATCCTACAAGTCCTACATCGGCAAGCAGTTTCAGTTCCAGTATTATGTTTTGCTCTGTTGCCGGTTCGCCGGGCTGCGCATAGCGTGGTGTCTGGTTGGTGGCTGTACGGAATTGCCAGTTTCCCAAACCTCCGCGGCCGCCTTTCAACAGCAGGACTTCCTGTCCGTCGTATGTTACGTCGGTAAGAAATTTCCCGGTGTCGGCGTCGTATGCCACGGTGCCGCAAGGAACTTCAATGTACTTGTCTTCGCCGTCTTTTCCGTGCGAGCAGTCTTTCGAGCCGTTGCCTCCGTTGCCGGCAAATACGTGTCGTTGGTAGCGCAGGTGGAGCAGAGTCCACAAGTTTCGGTTGCCGCGCAGGTAAATGTTGCCTCCGCGCCCTCCGTCTCCTCCGTCGGGGCCGCCTTTGGGCAGGTATTTGGCCCGGTGAAGGTGCATTGCTCCTCGTCCGCCTTTGCCTGAGCGGCAGAATATTTTTACGTAGTCGATAAAGTTGCTCTCCGGCATGGTTGTGTGTATATTAAGTGGAAGCAGCCCGCGTTGTTTTAAGCGGGCTGTTCCTTGTGTGTTCTGTTGTTTTAAAGGCTGTCTATTATTTTACAGATGTCGGCAAAGATTGTTTCGAGTTCTCCAACACCTTTTACGTGGTGGTGTTTGCCGCGTGCCTCATACCATTCTATTAATGGTGCCGTTTGGTTTTTGTATACGTCAAGGCGTTTTTTTATGGTTTCTTCGTTGTCGTCGGCGCGTCCTGAAGTCTTTCCACGCAGCAGCATACGGCTTATCAGCACGTCGTCGGGTACATCGAGCTCTATCATAGCCTTTACTTCCGAGCCGCGTTTGCTTAGCATTTCTTCAAGTGATTCGGCTTGTGCCACAGTGCGGGGGAATCCGTCGAATATAACTCCTTCGCAGGGGCACATGCTGTCGTATACCGAAGCCAGTATGTCGGTCATCAGGGCGTCGGGAAGTAGCTGCCCTTCGTCGATATAGCGTTTGGCGGTTTTTCCGAGTTCTGTTCCGTTCTTTATTTCACTACGCAGTACGTCGCCGGTTGATATGTGGCGAAAACTGTAGTGTTCAACGAGCTTGTCGCTTTGTGTGCCTTTGCCCGAGCCCGGCGCACCGAAAATTACGATATTTTTCATTTCTATATTAGTTTGTGTAGTTTGTTTTCTTGGTTATTCATGCTAATCTGCGGCTATGTATATGTCCGGAAGGTTGCGTCCCAGCCCGTTGTAATCCAGCCCGTAGCCGACAATGAAATCGGTGGCTTTCATTTTGAACCCGCAGTACCTTATGTTTATGTCGGTTTCCAGCTTGGCCGGTTTTGATACGAGCGTTGCAATGTTTACCGATTTGGCTTCGTGGCCGGCAAGTATCTTTTTCATGGCTTGCATGGTGCGTCCTGTTTCGATGATGTCTTCTATTATTATGACATCGCGGCCTTTCACGTCCATGTTCAGCCCCATGATGTTTTTCACGGTTCCGGTGGAGGACGTTCCTTCGTAGGAGGCCAGGCGCACAAAGCAAACCTCGCAGTCTTTTGGTATGCAGCGCAGCAGGTCGGCCGCAAATACGAACGCACCGTTCAGCACGCACAAAAACACAGGCGTGCACCCCTCGGTGTCGCGTTCTATTTCGGCTGCCAGGCGCTTTACCTCGTGCCTTATCTCGTTGCGGCTTGTCATTAGAGTGAATACCTTGCCGCCCAACGTTATTTTGTCCTGCGCAATGTCTGCATTTTGCATGATGAATGCAAAGATAGCGAATAATTGCGGTAATTGTAAATATATTCAGCGTTTCTTGTGCAAAAGGTTGTTCATGCTCGGAGAGAGGGAGTCTGATTTTGTCGTCTTTCAAGGCATGCAGAATCGTCTTTTCGGAAAGGCGCAAAAAATATGTCTGAGATATTTTAAAATAGGTCAGACATATTTCGAAATATGTGCCTTGTATTTTTTCTTTGCTCCCAATGGGGGTGAAAAGCCCGTCACACCGATGTTTCCGAAACTGTTCCGAATTGTGCGGTATAAAGCACTCGTTTTGTTTAGGGAAAGGTTTGATGTTTATGCAAAAAAGCCGGCCGGTTTTGAATAAACATGCGCTGCCTTGCCTGGAGCTTCGATCTCCGGTTTCAGCAACCGCTCCCGTCCAGGTTGCACGAGGCTCCGGTATTTTCCTTGGGACGCGGGCGCAGCCCGGCTTTTTCGGGCCTTAGGGTCACTGTGCCGTCGTCGAGTACGAAGCAGGGTATGCCTACGGCACCTACGCGTTTCATTACGTCGAATGCCGGATTGCTGTCGCGCAACTTTAGGAATTCTTTCAGGTTCCTGACGTGCTCGCCTATGTTGATTATCTCGTAGTTGCTGTTTCCTTCAACTTGCTTTTCTACATAGGTGCAGTCGGGGCAGGTGCTCATTCCATAAATCTTAATCATAGCTTTGCGGTTTTTACGTTTTGCTTAGTGCAAAGCTATGTAAAAGAACTGATATTTCATAGTTGCAAATTGTTTTTGCGTCAAGGTTTCCGTTGTCTCAAAAACGGGGAACTGCTATCGCGGCGGCCGGATGTGCTTACGCGTCGTTATATTACAAATGCGGCAGCGGGTAATTTCCGCTGCCGCATTTGCGTTGTTGTACAAACAGGTTTGCGTGTCTTTTGTGCCTGCTCACCGGCTGCGTTTGGATTTCTCTGCCCGGTGTTTGCGTATGTTGGCCTTTTTTAAACCTATCTTATCCCGAACTCGCGTAGATACTGCATCCGGGGTAAGATGTCAAACCAACTCATCACCGCGTTACTTGACGGAAAGTCAATGTCATTCAAAACAGGCTTACGCTCTATTTACTCCAATAAGAAGAAATATGTGGATGTCGAAGTGCAAATTTTGCGAGACCCGACCGACGGCAACAACTACCGCTTTCATCTCTAAGGTAAGAGAGTGTTTCTATGGTTCAAGTAAAAGTGGCAATCGCTTAAACAGACAATCAAGAAAGGTTTCGGAATAAGCTGATACTAAGGAAGCCCCAGGCTAATCACTTGTGACTCCCTACTTAAGATCATTTATTATTTCATTATTTACCAATCTTCTTCCGCCTTGGACAATCTATTTTTCAAAGTATTGATGACTGGTGTGAATACCTCTCGCGCTTTCTTCATTTCGCCATCGTTGTTGCCATCTAATGGTTTTTTTATAAATTCTCCTATATCAGAAAGGTCGAAGTTATATACAATATCTGATATTTCATATTTATACCTACCATCTTTAGCTTGAATTGACAGATTGATGTTATACCATTGACTCGGTTTGCCATCATAATCATTGGATATGATCACTATCGTTTTAAGGGTAATAAGGCCTAAATCAACCTCCTTCGTTTGAACGACTGTTTTAGGATTATTGAATACTTCGTTAACCCATATAAGCGCGTCCTTATAGATTGCGTTTTGTGATTTCCCCTCAACTTTGACTACTTCTGTTATAATAACATTCCCATCCTTAATGATGAAATTGTCAACTGATTCTGCAAAGGATACTAATGAGAAAAACAGACAGAATAACGATACCAGAATTTTTTTCATATATATATTACGTTATTGGTTAGCAATATCAATACACCACAAAAAGATATAAATTCATTTATCAATCAGAAATATATTCACAATCTTCCCAATAATCAGGAAGATTCAGTCGTAAAAGTTCACTTATTTTGAAATATCGTTCCTCTGCAATGTCTTCAAGCATTGTGAAAATAGCATTACGAATTAATGGATTTAATTCGCGCATTTGTTCATCGGACAAATGCTTGCTATGAAAATCTTCAAGATTATAACGCACATAAGCAGCTAAAGCTTTAGCAAGGTAGTTATTGTTGGTTGCTAAAACTTTTTTGAGCGTTAATATATTATCTGTTACCATTTTGCTTACCTCTGGACTTGTCTTCAAAGCATCGGAATACATCTTGTATGCAGAAAGATCCGTACTATATGATCTTTCTAAGTCTGCTAATATATCATATTTTTTGGCCACGTTTATACGCATTCATTTAAGTTATCGACACACACCGAGGGCACGCCCTAAAGATAGACACCTCAGTTTTTATTGCATAACATTTTCTATTTTTCAAAATACCGCAGACAGACTACGCCTGTCCAATTGCAAAGCTAATGATTTTTCCTCAATATCGAACTATTCAGAGCCCCTAATCTTTAGATACTCACCAAGAAAAAGAATCGCCAAAAGAATCGCATTAAATATAACTAACACCCCTTAAAAATCTCAATATCGAGCTTGCCATTTTTGATTTATCCAACTAATTATTACACCATCAATACATCACAAATTTTATAATTTACTGAAATACCGCAAGATTATAATGATAGCACGAAGCAAGGTATGCCCACGATGCCTAAGCGTTTGGCAGCGGCAAATGCCGGATGACTGTCGCGCAGTTTGAGAAATTCCTTCAGATTCCTAACGTGCCTGCCTATGTCGATTATCTCGTAGTTGCTGTTTCCTTCAACCTGCTTTTCTACATAGGTGCAGTCGGGGCAGGTGCTCATTCCATAAATCTTAATCATAGCTTTGCGGTTTTTACGTTTTGCTTAGTGCAAAGCTATGTAAAAGAACTGATATTTCATAGTTGCAAATTGTTTTTGCGTCAAGGTTTCCGTTGTCTCAAAAACGGGGAACTGCTATCGCGGCGGCCGGATGTGCTTACGCGTCGTTATATTACAAATGCGGCAGCGGGTAATTTCCGCTGCCGCATTTGCGTTGTTGTACAAACAGGTTTGCGTGTCTTTTGTGCCTGCTCACCGGCTGCGTTTGGATTTCTCTGCCCGGTGTTTGCGTATGTTGGCTTTTTTTATGGCCGAGGCTGAGCCGTGCGCTCCCGTGCGGTAGGCTTTCTTTTTGGCCTTGGTGCGCACTTTCCCGTCGTTGTCATCTTCCTGGCGGGCTTTGTGGAATACAAGTCCTTTGTGTATTACTTCTTCTATCTCTTTTTTGCTGGCCTTGCGCATTTGTCCTGTTTTTGCAAGTGTATTTTTTAATGATGGAAAAGCCTTACGCCTGTAAAGGCCATGGCAATACCGTATTTGTCGCAGGTTTCTATTACATGGTCGTCGCGGACGCTGCCTCCGGCCTGTGCAACATATTTCACTCCGCTTTTGCGGGCGCGTTCTATGTTGTCGCCAAACGGGAAGAATGCGTCACTGCCCAGGCACACGTCGGTGTTTTTTGCAATCCACTCGGCGCATTCCTCGCGTGTAAGCGGTTCGGGGCGTTGGGTGAAGAACATTTGCCATGCTCCGTCGCGCAGAACGTCGTCTGCCTCATCTCCGGTGTATAGGTCGATTGTGTTGTCGCGGTCTGCGCGGCGTATTCCTTCGACGAAAGGCAGGTTCATTACTTTTGGGCACTGGCGCAGCCACCACTTGTCGGCTTTGCTGCCGGCCAGACGCGTGCAGTGTATACGGCTCTGCTGCCCGGCTCCTATGCCTATGGCCTGGCCGTCTTTTACGTAGCAAACCGAATTGCTCTGCGTGTATTTAAGCGTGATAAGCGATATAATCAGGTCGCGCTTTGCTTCGGGGGTAAAGATTTTGTTCTTTGTGGGTATGTTTTCGAACAGGCTGTCGTCGGCAAGGTCGATTTCGTTGCGTCCTTGTTCGAAGGTAACGCCGAACACCTGCTTGTGTTCTATTGGCTCGGGGCGGTATTCGGGGTCTATCTTGATGACATTGTATGTGCCGCGCCGTTTCTCGCGCAGTATTTCCAATGCTTCGGGTGTGTATCCCGGTGCGATTACGCCGTCGCTTACTTCGCGCTTTATAAGAGTGGCGGTAGCCTCGTCGCAAACGTCACTCAGGGCTATGAAATCGCCGTATGACGACATGCGGTCGGCACCGCGTGCCCGGGCGTAGGCACATGCCAGCGGGGTGAGAGGTATTTTTATGTCGTCAACGAAATAAACTTTGCTCAGCGTGCTGCTTAGCGGAAGGCCTATGGCTGCTCCGGCCGGGGAAACGTGTTTGAACGATGTTGCTGCGGGAAGCCCGGTGGCGGCTTTGAGTTCTTTTACGAGTTGCCAGCCGTTGAGCGCGTCGAGAAAGTTGATGTATCCCGGGCGGCCGTTAAGCACTTCTACCGGGAGCTCGCCGTTTTCCATGTATATGCGCGAAGGCTTTTGGTTTGGGTTGCAACCGTACTTTAACTGGAGTTCTTTCATAGTGGAATTGATTTATAATACGCTTTGAAGTGTTGCCGCGCGTGCAAGTGCGCATGACAGGCAGGCTGTGCGGCGGTTGCTTGCGGCGGCATTGTATGTGTGGACCAGGAGAGAATCGAACTCTCGTCCAAACGGGGAAAACCTATGCTTTCTACATGCTTAGCTTCGCTGGAGGTTTTCGTGCAACGGCCACGCAGGAAGCTGTCGTATACGGTCGTTGCCTTATTCCCGGCTAAAGTTTCGCCGACGCCGCGGGACTGTCGCCGGCTATTCCCGATTTACGTGCACCGCTTAACCCATGAGCCTCGGAACAACGGCTTCGGAGCGATGTCTCGTCCGGACACCTTGTGCCCGGATAAAGCTCGATTTACTATGCTTCGATCAAGCAGCGAGAGCGTATTTGTTTTCGCCAATTAAATTTTTGAAAGCTCAGATTATAGTGAGCGCTCACGACGCACTGCATGCTTACATACGCCTTCTGCCCGCTGTCAAATCCAGTCTGGCCCGGCTTGTTTTGTAATGCTTTGCAAAATTGCGATTTTTTTTTCATTCAAAAAAGAGGGCGTATTATAAATATGACTGTATTGCATTCGGTTGGGCATAAGTTTGTCTCGGATGTGGGTTCTTTGCGGCAAGAGGTGCTTTGCCGGATAATGTAGGCTGGGGATAATAGCGTGTCGTCCCAGCAAAAGCCGTGCCAGGCATGCAGAGCGGATAGCAGGGTAAAGGGGCTCGAAAAAATAGGTCAGACATATTTTGAAATATGTCTGACCTATTTTAAAATATCTCTGAGATAATTTTTTTTAGGTGCCGGGGAATTTGGTGCGTTTTTTTTATTCCTCGATATATTCCATTATGCTTCCGCTGAGCTGGCGCAGCGAAATCTCGCATATCTTGGTGTCGTATTCGGCCACGAGTATTCGTTCTTCGGCGTCAAGCAGGCTGTTTTGCGCTTCTCTTATTTCAATTCCGGCCAAGTCGCCAAGCATGAAACGCTCGTTGGCAATGTAGTAGTTCTCTTTTGCGGTTACGAGGTTCTGCTTTTCGAGGGCGAGCAGTTTCAGGTTGTTCTCGTAAGCCTGCCACAGGTCGGCCAGGTCGGCTTTTAATGCGAGTTCCAGTTCCTGTTGTGCCAGTTCGGCATTGTCGATGTTTATTTGTGCGTTGGCCATTTCGCGTCGCCTGTTTCCGTCGAAGAGTTTCATTCCTATGGTTACACCAATGTTCCCGCCCCAGTTGTGCCTGCTGCGTGTGGTGCCGGAATTGTAGCGGTCGTATGTGTAGCCGTACTGGCCGTTGAGCCTTATGTATGGGAAGTCGCGGCTCTTAACGTTTCGCAGGTCTATTTCGGAGAGCTTCTTGTTGTGTGCGGCGTTGATGAGCGACGCGTTTGTGCGCAGCGTGGCCGCCCACAGGCTGTCGAACGAAAGCGACGATTCTACGTTAATCATTGTGTCGCGCACGCGGATTCGCATGTTCATCTCTTTTTCGGCCATAAGTTCGTTGAGGCGTATTTGCGAGGAAGCCAGGCTTTCGAGTTGCTTGAGGCTTTGCGCGCTGTCCGCATTGAAGTCCACTTGTGCCTGTTGGAGGTCGAGGCGTGACTTGTCGCCGGTAATCCACCGTTCTTGTGCTATCCTGAGCCTTTCCTTGGATAGCGAAACGGCATATTGCAGGTTGCGGAGGCGTATACGTTGCTGGACGTAGTTGTAATACTCTGAAACGAGTTCCGCTATATAGTCTTCGATGGCCATACGTGTTTGTGTGGCGCTCTGGAGCTTAAGTTCCTGCAGCCTTTGGTAGTTGGTTTGGATTTTATATCCGTCAAAGATTGTCCATTCGGCGTTGATTCCTGCGTTGACATTGTGTCCCACGATGTTGCGTTCGCGTGTTACGTCGCTTGTGCCGCGTGTTCTTGTGTCGCGGCTGTCGAGCGTAGCGTCATAGCCTGCAACGGCTTCGACCGTGGGCAGGTATCCTGCGTTTGCCCGCGTGGCGTTGTTGACAGCTATTTGCTCGTCGTTTTTTACAATGCGTAACGAGTAATTGTTTTTCAGCCCTTTTTCAATGCAGGTTTTGAGTGAAAGTACTTGTACTTGGGCGTATGCAGGCAAGCTTACCGCTATGTAGCATAATAAAGTGATAATACCGCGCTTCATCATTCTTTTTTGTTTTTGTGCGTCATGTCGGTTGAAACGTATGTGTAAATAGCTGGTACGATAAACATAGTGAGGAACGTAGAGATAATCATTCCTCCAACAACGGCCGTACCCATCGCAATTCGCCCGTTGGCACCTTCGCCGCTTGCGAATACCAGCGGCAGAAGGCCGAGGATTGTGGCTGCACTCGTCATGAGGATAGGACGAAGGCGTTGGGCTGCCGCATGGCGTATGGCTGTCATCTTGTCTTCGCCTTGCGTCTGGCGGTGGTTCGCGAATTCAACGATAAGAATACCGTTCTTTGCTACAAGTCCGATGAGCATTATTATTCCGATTTGGCTGAAAATGTTCATGGTTTGCCCGCTGGCGAGCATGAATATCAGTGCACCGCAAATAGCCAGCGGTACAGTGAGCATTATGACAAACGGGTCTTTGAAACTTTCGAACTGTGCCGCAAGTATGAGGTAAATTAGCAACAATGCCAATGAGAATGCGAATATCAAGCTCGAGGAACTTTCCCTGAATTCTTTGGAGTCTCCGGCAAGCGCCGTGCGGAAAGTTTCGTCGAGTGTGCTTTCGGCAATCCTGTCCATTTCGTCGAGTCCGTCGCCTATGGTCTTACCTTCTGCCAGTCCGGCCGAAATAGTTGCCGAAACGAAGCGGTTGTATCTGTAAAGTTTGGGTGGTGCAATGCTTTCTACTAGGTCGACAAGGTTTTCCATTTGCACCATGTCGCCGTTGCCGTTGCGCACGTAAATCGCTTTTAGGTTGTTCGGGTCGTTACGTTGCTGCCGGTTAATCTCCCCGACAATCTCGTACTGCTTGCCGTTAAGATAAAGGTATCCCATACGTTGTCCGCTCAATCCGTATTGTAATGTCTGGGCTATAGACTGGGTGCTTACGCCCATTAAGTTTGCCTTTTGCCGGTTGACGCTCAAACGTACTTCAGGCTTCGAGAATTTCAAATCCACGTCGGCCATGCGGAATATCGGGCTGTCATACACTTTTGTCATAAACTTGGGTAACACTTCCTGCAACTTTTCGATACTTGTCGCCTGGAGCACGTATTGCACAGGCATAGATCCGCGGCGACCGCCGAACGTGGACTGTTGCCTTACAAACGCGCGGGCGTCGGTCTTGTATTGCACGGCGCGTGTCAGTTTTTCGGCTACATCCATTTGGGTGTAATCGCGCTCGGCCAGGTCCTTGAGCGTGATTTGGATTTCTCCTGATGATTCTGACACGCGGGCCGTGATGAATTCCGCGTCAGGAACTATGGAGTCGGCCATTCTGTTTATATCTTCGGTGTAGTCGCGCAAATATTCATAAGTTACACCTTCCGGACCGGTGGTGCGGATAGTAATCATGGAGCGGTCTTCCAAGGGAGCCATTTCGGACGATATGTTTGTCCACATATATACGCTGGCACAAATTGCCACGGCCATTATTATAAACGCATACCATCTGTGACGCAGGAATGCGGCAAGGGACTTTGCGTATAAATTGTTCATGCCAACGAAGAAAGGCTCGGTTTTGCGATAGAACCAATTTTGTTTTTCGCGCTTTATAAGAAGCTTTGTTGCAAGCATTGGCGTGAACGTAAGCGCGGAGAATGCTGATATTATAACCGAACCGGCAATCACGAAACTGAACTCCCGGAACAGACGTCCGGTTGTTCCTTCCATAAAAACGATGGGGAAGAAAACGGCAACGAGGGTAATGGTTGTTGAAACGACGGCGAAGAAAATTTCCTTGGCACCTTCTATTCCCGCGTCGATAGGCTTCATTCCTTGCTCTATGCGTATGTATATGTTCTCGGTCATTACTATTGCGTCGTCGACGACAAGTCCTACTGCCAATACGATAGCCAGCATGGACAGCACGTTTATGGAGAAGCCGCAAACATACATTATAAAGAATGCACCGATTAGCGATACTGGTATAACAATACACGGCACTAAGGTCACACGCCAGTCACGCAAGAAAAGGAATATGATGATTATTACGAGCACGAAGGCTTCGTATACCGTAGATTTCACTTCGTTGATAGAAGCTCGTATAAAGCGCGTGTTATCGAATCCGTAATCGTACTTGACATCGTCGGGGAGGTCCTTTTCCATTTGCTTCATTCGCTCGTGAACGGCGTCGGCAATGTTTATATGGTTAGCACCGGGTTGCGGTACGACTACTACGCCCACCATCGGCACGCCGTTCATCTTCATGTAGCTTTTCAAGTCGCGGGGACTGAGTTCTGCGCGTCCTATGTCGCTCAATTTTATTGTGCGCCCGTTTTCTGCCTTCACTATTAGCTCGTTGAATTCTTCGGTAGTGTGCATTTGGCCCATAGTCCGGATACTGAGCTCGACGGTGTTGCCCTCAATGCTTCCCGAAGGCAGTTCCACGTTTTCGCGGTCAAGAGCGTCTTTTACATCCATTGGAGTTATGCTGTAGCCAGCCATTTTTATAGGGTCGAGCCAAAGACGCATGCAATAGCGTTTCTCACCCCAAATGGACACACTGCTCACCTCGGGTATGGTTTGGAGCTGCTCCTTTACCGTAAGGTCCGCAATTTCGCTAAGTTCGAGCAAAGTGCGCTTGTCGCTTTGTATCGCCACCATAAGTATTGGGCTGGCGTCTGCGTCGGCTTTTGAAACGGTAGGCGGGTCGCAGTCGCGCGGCAGGTTTCTTTGTGCGCGTGATACTTTGTCGCGAACGTCGTTGGCGGCAGTCTCAAGGTCAACCGACAATTCGAATTCCACAGTTATACGGCTCTGTCCCTGCTGGCTCGTACTGGTTAGCGAGCGTATGCCCGGTATACCGTTTATGTTTTGTTCGAGCACTTCGGTTATCTGGTTTTCTATTACATCGGCGTTTGCGCCCGGATAAGAGCAGGTAACCGAGATAATAGGATTATCCACCGACGGGTATTCGCGCACACCCAAATACAGGTAGCCTATGCAGCCGAACAACAGGATTATCAGTGTAAATACTGTTGCCAATACAGGGCGGCGTATGCTTAGTTCTGATATGTTCATGAATTTAGATGTTGTGGTTTGGCGTGTAGCATGGCAGGAGGATTGTTACTGAAAGATGTGCCATAGCTTTTTTGCTGTTATATTATATATGTGTGCTTTTAGCAGTCGTTCGTGTTTTGTTTGTTTCCTGCTATTTGGTTATTGTTACCTTCTGCCCTGTGCGCAGCTGCATTGTTCCGCTGGTTATAACAGTGTCACCCTCGCTTATGCCCTTGATTACCTGCACTTCGGCATCGGTTCGCAGTCCTTTGGTTATCTCCACGGGTTGTGCCGTGCCGCTTTTGTACAGGAATACTTTGTCTATACCCATCTCTGATATTATGGCTGTACTTGGAACGGCAAGCGCGTTGGGATATTCGCGTGCCGTGAGGTTTACGCTTACGTACCGCCCGGGCACAAGCTCGTTCGATTTGTTCGGATATGTTGCACGTATTGTGTAAGTTCGGGTATCTATATCTACCTGCGAGTTCGTGGCATATACTTTTGCCTTGCGAGGAGTAAGGTCTCCCTCGACTGTGAACGAAAGTTCTGCTCCGGGTTTAAGGATTCCCGCATAGCGCTCCGGTACGTTGAACTCCAGTTTAAGTGGCGTTGTCTTGGTAAGCGTGGCGATTGGGGTCGACGTGGTGGCGTATGCGCCGAGACTGACTTCGCGCAGGCCTATCACTCCGTCGAATGGTGCCCTCAGTTCCGTGCGGGCTATTTCGGCTTTTTCCATGTCTATTTCGGCATACAGGGTGGAAAGGTTTGCTTCTGCTTCCTGGAATGCCTCTTTACTTACCGCCTCTTTGGCAAACAGTGCACGCTGCCTGTACAGGCGGTCTTGCATAAGTTTCAGCTGTGCTTCCAGCTTGCGCAGCTCGGCCTGCAGTGGCGCGTCGTTGATTTTTGCGAGCAACTGGCCTTCCTTGACGTGCGCGCCTTCCTCGAAATAAATGGCGGTTATTTTACCTGCTGTTTCAAACGACAACTTTGTTTCTTCGTCGGGCAGGAGGCTGCCGCTGACGTCGATGGCGTCGCGTAGCAATTTTGATTTAATGACGGCTATCTTTACGGGCAGTGTCTTGTCTTTTTCACTGCCGCCTTTGCTTTTTAAACTTTCGTCGAGTTCTTTGTTTTCGTGTGGCACGAATGTACGAACGCCAAGGAATGCAAGTCCTGCAACTATGATTCCTATAATGCCCCATTTAGTATATTTATTCATTTATACTTGAATTATAAGGAGGTTAAATTTGTAATAACATTTTATGGCAAATTTAACGCAACGAAAGATAAAATGGTTGGTTTAAACGATTAATAAAGCTAAATTAATGATATTATTTGAAAAAAGAGAGCAAAAAGAAAAACGCTTCCGATTGTGCGAAAAGTACGACATTCTTTTTTGCTGAAACAGTAGCAAGTACAGTCTCAAAAAATATGTCTGACATATTTTAAAATAGGTCCGACATATTTTGAAATAGGTCCGACCTATTTTTTATTTGCTTCCAATGGGGTTAAAAAAGTCTGCGGCGGCAGTTGAATAAATGAATGCTATAAAATGAATAAGCATTCTTGATTTCCGCCGCGCGGGCAAAAGAAGCGCGATAGCATGGCGCCGATATTTGATGTTTCTTCTTACAACGGGCTGCACATATTATATATAGGCTGATTATATATAGGCTGAGTAGTGTGAATAGCCACGAAAAGACGAAACGTGTGTTACGTGTTAGGTTACATCGAGTTAGGTAATTGCGGCTGTAAGCGGGACAATGCGGTTGCAATGGCTTTAAACGACCAAGTTTTATAAAAGAGAACGTTTTTATTTTCAATTTGCTACGAAAAAAAGATTTTATTTGTAAATTCGCCGCTAAATGGGATATAATACCGCACAACATAGTCGGACTTGTTCCGGCTGCAGGGTAAAGTCCCGTTATTGATATTTGAGAGAATACATGGAATAAAAAAATAAATTATGAAAAAGTACAATTTCAATGCTGGACCGTCTATATTGCCCAGCGAAGTGATTAAGGCAACGGCTGAGGCGTGCCTTGAATTTAACAACAGCGGTCTTTCCTTGATGGAGATAAGCCATCGCAGTAAGGATTTCCAACCGGTGATGGATGAGGCCGAAGCATTGATGAAAGAACTGCTCGATATTCCCGAAGGATACAAGGTTCTGTTCCTCGGCGGTGGCGCAAGTTTGGAATTCTGCATGGTTCCCTACAACCTTTTGGAGAAAAAAGCCGCTTACCTGAACACAGGAACATGGGCAAAGAAAGCCATGAAGGAAGCCAAACTCTTTGGCGAGGTAGTAGAAGTGGCTTCGTCGGCTGCCGACAACTATACATATATCCCTAAGAATTTTACGGTTCCTGCCGACGCTGACTATTTCCATATAACTACGAACAATACGATTTACGGAACCGAAATACGCAAGGAACTCGACAGCCCCGTGCAGATGGTTGCCGACATGTCGAGCGACATACTTTCGCGCCCGGTAGACGTTTCCAAGTATGCCATTATTTACGGCGGTGCACAGAAGAACCTCTCAATGGCCGGCGTTACTTTCGTTATCGTAAAAGAAGACGCTCTGGGCAAGGTTAGCCGCCAGATACCTACAATGCTCGACTACCGCACACATGTAGAAAAAGGTTCTATGTTTAATACTCCTCCGGTTGTTCCTGTATTCACGGCTCTCCAGACTATGAAATGGATTAAGGCACAGGGCGGCGTGAAAGTAATGGACGCCCGCGCAAAAGAACGCGCCGAGATTCTTTACAGCGAGATAGACCGTAACAAACTCTTCCGCGGGACAGTTGCCGAGGAAGACCGCTCGCTCATGAACATCTGCTTCGTTATGAATGACGAATACAAAGAACTGGAAGCTGACTTCATGAAGTTTGCAACCGACAAAGGCATGGTGGGAATAAAAGGACACCGCTCGGTCGGAGGATTCCGTGCTTCGTGCTACAACGCTATGAGCGTTGAGGGCGTAAAAGCCTTGGTTGAAGCAATGAAAGAATTCGAGGCAGCTCACTGATAACAACCGGCACCGGTTTTATTGCGGTGCCGGATATTAAAGTTTTCCCTCAAACGTTTAAAATCGAATAATGATGAAAGTATTAATAGCAACCGAAAAACCTTTTGCGTCTGCCGCCGTTGAAGGTATACGCAAAGAAATAGAAGGTGCGGGCTACGAACTCGCATTGCTCGAAAAATATACCGACAAGCAGCAACTCCTCGACGCAGTGGCCGATGTGGACGCTTTGATTATACGTAGCGACAAGGTTGACAACGCCGTTCTTGATGCTGCAAAAAATCTTAAGATAGTAGTACGCGCAGGAGCAGGCTACGACAATGTAGACCTTGCCGCTGCAACCGCCCACGGTGTGGTAGTGATGAATACCCCCGGGCAGAACTCCAACGCAGTTGCCGAATTGGTATTCGGTCTGCTTGTATATGCTGTACGTAATTTCTATAACGGCAAGACCGGCACCGAACTTAAAGGAAAGAAACTTGGTATCCTGGCCTTCGGCAATGTTGGCCGTAACGTGGCACGCATAGCAAAAGGGTTCGATATGGATGTTTACGCCTACGACGCTTATTGCCCGGCCGACGTAATAGAAAGTGCAGGAGTTAAGGCCGTAGCCTCAACAGAAGAACTCTTTGAAAAGTGTGACATAGTCAGCCTTCATATTCCCGCAACGCCGGAAACTAAGAAAAGTATCAATTACGCTTTGGCCGGAAAGCTTCCCAAAGGCGGCATAATCATAAATACGGCGCGCAAGGAAGTTGTCGACGAAGACGGGCTCATCAAACTGCTTTCGGAGCGCGAGGATTTGCGTTACATATCGGATATAGCTCCCGACAAGGCTTCGGAATTTGCAGAGAAGTTCCCCGGACGCTATTTTGCAACACCCAAGAAGATGGGAGCGCAGACCGCAGAAGCAAACATAAACGCCGGAATAGCAGCTGCGTGTCAGATAGTAGGCTTCCTGCGTGACGGAATAACAAAATTCCAGGTTAATAAATAATACGTTTTACAGAAAAAAGACATAAGTAAAAACAGTATAGACTGATGGCTATTGTAAAACCATTCCGTGGCGTCCGTCCTCCGCAGGAACTTGCAGAGAAGGTGGAATGCCGCCCGTATGATGTGCTCGATTCAGAAGAAGCGAGGGCAGAAGCCGGCGACAACGAGATGTCGTTATATCATATAATAAAACCGGAGATAAACTTTCCCGTAGGCACAAGCGAGTACGATCCGCGGGTGTACGAAAGCGCAAAAGAACAATTTGCAAAGTTCCAGGAAAAAGGCTGGCTCGTTCAGGATGAAAAGGAGAACTATTACCTTTATTCGCAGACAATGAACGGCAAGACGCAATACGGAATCGTTCTGTGCGCTTCGGTGGACGATTACATGAACGGAGTAATAAAAAAGCATGAGCTTACCCGCCGCGACAAGGAAGAAGACCGGATGAAGCACGTTCGCGCAACAAACGCAAATATGGAGCCGGTGTTCCTTGCTTATCCCGACGATGACGTACTCGACGGAATTATTTCGAAGTATTCGTCACAAAGCCCGGTGTACGACTTTGTAGCCCCGATAGACGGCTTTGTACATAAATTCTGGGTTATTTCGGATGATAAGGACAAGGAAACAATAACAGAGCGCTTTGCTGCCATACCCGCGCTTTACATAGCTGACGGACATCACCGCAGCGCGGCAGCTGCATTGGTGGGGGCGGAAAAGGCTAAACAGGATCCCAATCGCACAGGTAAGGAAGAATACAATTTTTTTATGGCTGTTTGTTTCCCTGCAAGCCAGCTCACAATCCTCGACTATAACCGCGTGGTGCGCGATTTGAACGGATTAACAGCACGCCAGTTCCTGGACGCATTGACCGACGATTTTGTGATACTCGAAAAGGGCACAGAGCCGTTCCGCCCGACGCGCCTGCATGAATTCTCCTTATATATAGGCGGGCAGTGGTATGCTTTGGAAGCCAAGGACGGTATCTACGACGAGGAAGATCCTATCGGAGTGCTTGATGTCGATATATCATCGCGCCTTATTCTCGATAAAATATTGGGCATAAAAGACCTGCGCTCGTCCGACCGTATAGACTTCGTGGGAGGTTTGCGTGGATTGGGCGAACTGAAACGCCGTGTCGATTCGGGTGAAATGAAAATGGCGCTGGCTTTGTATCCGGTTACAATGGACCAGATAATGAACATTGCCGACCAGGGAAAAATCATGCCGCCAAAGGCCACATGGTTCGAGCCCAAGTTGCGCAGCGGTCTTGTGGTGCATAAATTGAGTTGATTTCCCGAAACCCAATTATGGGTTGGGAGGAAAGAAAACTTATCTCTGAGATAATTTGAAATATGTCTGACATAATTTAAAATATGTCAGACATATTTTTTGTACCTCGTTTTACGTGGGCTGCATAATGGCTACACAAAAAGCAAACCGCACAACTGCGGATGTTCTGCTCAGGTTGTACGGTTGGGTTCAGTGTTTTTGGTGAAAGATCTACTTGCTGTATTCTTCTTTCCTTATTGTTACGCTTAAAAGTTGCTTACGTGTAGACTTTGACGTGTAGATGTACCGGAAACTTATTCCTTCGCTTTTCGGGCGTTTCAGTTCCACGGAGTTCGTTATCGAACTAAGTAATTGTTCGCGGAACAAACTCTCGTTGTTCTTAATCAACTTGGCGTCGTCAATTTTGCCGCTGAGTGTGTAATAATAGTTCAGGCAGCGTAATGAAGGCGTATAAGTCATGCTGTCGAGCACAATGCCTTCGGCTATGCGCTGGGGGCATTGTTTTTCGGTAAATTCCTGCGCCTGTTGTGCGCATTGCTCGTCGAACGAGGCTTGTTTGCACGAAGTTGTTCCTAATGTTATTGCAAGTGCAAACGCCATTAATATTCGGTTGTGGTGGCGTAAAATATTCATCTGCGTATCCTGAGCCCCCTTATCTTTCTTATTATTTTAGTGCCGAGCATAACTCCGTCGTATATTGCTATGATACGGTCGATGTTGCCGGCAAAAAGTTCCAGTTTGCTGTTTGCTTTCGGCGGTTCGAACAGCAGCCGCATTTTGCGTTTTATATTCTCACCGCTTTTGCGTACATCTTCAAGGGCCTTGTTGCGTTGCTCGATGACATCTTCGAGTGTGTATTTTTGAATTTCCCTGTTGTTCATGTCATTCTTTTTTAAGGAAAAGTTCGCAAAGGAAATTCGTAACTGGCCGCGTTATCCACCGTTTGCGGTTTATGTAAATAATAATTGCAACCAGCATGAAGAACAGCGATACCGACGCAAAGCCCACGGTAAGGCTGCCTGTCTGGTCGCCTATGAAAGTAGCGGCGCATAACGCAAGCATAATCACCACGACCGCTCCTATCAGGAACAGTACAACACCTAATATCAGCGCGGCGAGCAATATTATTAGCTTGGATACGAATTCGAGTGATACAAACCTTTTTTGGAGCTCAAAATACCTTTTTATTTCGGTAATGAGCTCCTCAAAGGTCCGTATGTTTTTGTTCGAAGAGAACATTGCTTGACTGCAGGTCTGTTTAGTCGTTTGAGTCAGATTTGAGCTCGTCGGCAATGTCGTCAACAAGTTCTTCCATCTCTTTCCTGTCAAGCTTTATTCCGCGTTTGCGGAGAGCGTCGATAATGCGTTCGCGGGTGTCCGACCCTTTTTCGGGTGCGAATAATATACCACATGCTGCCCCTACGGCTGCTCCGCCTAAAAATGCTGCTAAAATGCTAAGTCCTTTCATTGTTTTATGGTTTTAATGGTTGTATCTATCGCCAAATATAGGCAAAATCCCGGTATTATATGCTGTTTTGTGCGGCTTACTTAGATTTTTTTGTGAGGAAAACCATTTTTTTAATATTCTTTATGGGCAAATTCCTTTTAACTGTTTCAAAAGTCGTAACTTTGTTGCTGTAACAACAAACGAGTTAATAAATCAAGTAACTATCACCCGACATTATGAAAAAAATTGTAACCTTAGGTTTAGGTTTATGTGTAGCGGTAGCTTTCACATCTTGCAAATCACAGGAATCGGCTTACAAGAAAGCTTATGAAAAGGCAAAACAGCAGCAGGCGGCAGAACAGCAGCAGCCTACCACGACAACGCAGGTAGCGGTTGCTCCGGTTCAGACCACCACCACGACTCCCGTTCAGACTACTACAACGCCAACCACGGTGACGGATGCCAATGTGCGCACCGAAAGCGTGCAGCTTGTTGACGGCGTAGGCTTGAAAGCGTACAGTGTGGTTTGCGGCAGCTTCTCGCTCAAATCGAACGCACAAGGCCTGCAGCAACGTTTGAAGAACCAGGGATATGCTGCACAGATTGCTTACAACGGCAAGTTGTACCGTGTTGTGGCTTCCACGTTCGACGACCGTGCTTCGGCTGCTACTTCGCGCAACAAACTCCGCGAAACGTATCCCGACGCTTGGCTGCTTTACAACAAGTAATACCTGAGCCGGATTTAAATAATAAGGAAGCGGTTGCTTGTCCTGTGGATAACGGGATTAGCAGCCGCTTTCACCTTTAAGCGTGCGGAACGTTCCTGCGCCTGTTGCGGCGTGCTAATACGGCCGTCCGTATTTGTCGGCCTTTTTAGGGGCAAAACCGGCGGGGTTTTCATGCGGCTGAAAATATGTCTGAGATATTTCAAAATACAAGGCACATATTTCAAAATATGTCAGACGTATTTTTTCTTTGCTCCGAGAGGGGTATAATTTACTGAAAATGAGTTTTCACTTTTTTGTATCCCGAAAGCGTGTTTTCGTTACACTTTTTTTCTTGCTCCAAATGTCCGTTTTGCGGTTGGGAATCCTTTTTGCAAGTCCCGTTATCGGGTCCGCCATTCCGGCGGGGCAGGGTGGCGGTATGTCCGCCCGGTAAAAAATGAGGCTGCTTGCTTTGCTTTGCAGCGGGCTTTTGTTATCTTTGCACAACCCTTTCATGATGGGAAGAATAATGTCCATAGACTACGGGCTTCGCCGTTCCGGCGTGGCAGTGAGCGACCCCCTGCAGATAGTGGCAGGAGGGCTGGATACTGTGGAAACACGTTTGCTTATCGACTTTATAGTGAAATATACTGCGGCGGAGGACGTGGAACGTATAGTCGTGGGCCTGCCTGTGCAGAACGACGGCACACCGTCGGAAAATGCAGCGCGTGTGCGCTCGTTTGTGGGCGCTTTGAAGAAAAAAGTAACTATACCCGTAGAGTTCTATGACGAGCGCTTTACTTCGGTGCTGGCCCATAAGGCAATGCTTGCCAGCGGCTTGCACAAGATGGCGCGGCGCGACAAGGCCTTGGTAGACAAGATAAGCGCTACCATAATCCTGCAATCATACATGGAATCGCGCAGGTGATATTCCGACGAAAAAACAATAGACAAAGATAATGAAATTACCTATTTGCATTTATGGCGACCCGGTGCTACGCAAAACCGCGGTTGATATAACGCCCGATTATCCAGAACTGCCTAAGCTGATAGCCGACATGTTCGAAACTTTAACTTATGCCGACGGTGTGGGGCTGGCTGCCCCGCAGATAGGGCTCTCGATACGGGTGGTTGTCATCGACCTTACGGAACTGGCCGACGATTACCCTGAGTACAAGGACTTTAAGAAAACCTATATCAACGCGCACATCCTTGAAACGAGCGAAGACAAGGTTTCTATGGAAGAGGGCTGCCTGAGCATTCCCGGTATCCACGAGAAGGTCTCGCGCCCAAAACGTGTGAAAGTGCGTTATATGGATGAAAATTTCACCGAGCACGAAGAATGGGCCGACGGTTTCCTGGCCAGGGTAATGCAGCATGAGTTCTCCCACCTCGAGGGAATGATGTTCGTTGATTCGGTGTCGCCTTTGAGGAAACAGATGATTTCGAGGAAGCTCGCGGCCATTGCGCGTGGAAAGTTCAGCTGCCAGTACAAGACCAAGCAGCGCACCGGCGGACATAAGGCATAGGTGCCGTTCCTGCCGCTGCGGCTTTACGAACCCAGAATGTTTTGCAAGAACCAAATGTAACCATAGTTCTTTTTTGAGAAGACTCCTTCTTTTGATATGTATAATTCCCGCGTTCGTAGCAGCACAAATAAACACCGACCGGGTAATGCTCATAGGGCGCAATGCGCTTTATTATGATGACTATGTGCTTTCCATTCAATATTTCAACGAGGTAATCAACGCCAAACCCTACCTTTACGAACCTTATTATTTCCGCGCCGTAGCCAAACTTTATCTTGAAGACTACAGCGGTGCCGAAAGCGACTGCAGCGAGGCAATAAAACTTAATCCTTTTATTGAAGACGCTTACCAGTTGAGGGGATTGTGCCGTATAAAGGGAGGAAAGTTCGAGGAAGCCATAGAAGATTATACGCAGGTAATAGAATACAAACCGCTCGACCAGGTGTCCTGGTACAACCGTGCGCTATGCCGCATACAGCTTAAGGATTACGATAACGCCCTTGTTGAACTCGGCAAGATGAACGAGTACTGGCCGTCTTACGTAAAGGCGTACAGCATAGAGGCGCAGGTGCTGCTACAGAAAAAAGACACTTTGCGCGCCGACAGCATGTTCCAGGTGGTGCTTGACAAAAATCCGAAGGACGGCGATGCATGGGCGGCACGCGGCATGATTTATTATAATAAAGGTGTCTATTCGGAGGCCGATACTTTCCTTACAAAGGCTATTGCATATTCAGACGACATTCCCGACTATTATATCAACCGCGCACTTGTGCGCTATCAGCAAAGAGACTTGCGCGGGGCGATGAATGACTATGACAGCGCGCTTGAGATAGATACGGCCAATTTCCTTGGGCATTACAACCGCGGACTTTTGCGTGCGCGCGTAGGTGAGGACAATAAGGCTATAGAAGATTTCAACTTCGTGCTGCGTCTTGAACCCGACAATCTGCTCGCGCTTTTTAACCGCGCGGTGCTGTTGGAGAATACAGGCGATTATCGAGCCGCAATAGAAGACGTGTCGAAGGTAATAGCCGATTATCCGCATTTTTGGACGGGATATGAACTCCGGGCACGTTGCTTGCGAAAGATAGGCAAGAACCGTGAGGCTTTGCGCGACGAACGCAAGGTGTTTGCAGCGCAATTAGACAGGACATTCAACAAAAAGACTTATTCAAACAAGAGTACACGCAAACGCCGCGAACTCAACATAGACGACTATCAGAAAATAGTAGTGGAGGAGGACAAGGACGTGGGTGAAAAATATGCCAACGACTATCGCGGCAAAGTACAGAACCGTAAGGTGGAAGCCACGGCTCAGCCGATGTTCGCGTTCTCTACCGTGCATTCCTCTTCGGGCCGTTTGCAACGCTCCGCTTTCTGGCCGGAACTCGACAGGTGGAACAGCAAGAAACTCACATCAAGGAGCGTTGTCTTGACTGACCGTATTTCTGCGGCGGCGCAAAGCGATATAGATATTCTTTTTTCCGACATAAACAGGCTTTCGGCCGGAATGGACAGCAGCAAGTCTTTCGTGGACGAACGGCTTGCCCGGGCAATACTCTTGTGCGATTCGCGCGACTACGACGCCGCCCTTCTTGACTTGAACGAATGTATTTCGGCCGATTCTTCGTCGGCAATGGCTTATATGCAGCGTGCCGTGGTAAGGCAACGTCTTGCGGAGACGGAACGTGCCGGCGGGGAAATAGGAAAACCTTCTGAAGCCGGTTTGGTTGAATGGAAGCTCGTGCTTGCCGATATTGAAAGTGCCGTGAAGTTAGAGCCGGAAAATGCGGCCATATATTATAATCGCGGGTGTGTTAATTTCGAGATGAAAGAATACGGCAAAGCCATAGAGGATTTCACTAAGGCTATTGCGCTCGATTCACACATGGCTGAGGCTTACTACAACCGCGCGCTCGTTTATCTTTCAATGGAACAGAAGGAAAAGGCGCTTCCAGATTTGAGTAAAGCCGGCGAACTCGGTATTTACGACGCATACAGCATTATAAAACAAAACTCCAAGTAAAGCTCGGAAAGTATGTTTGGGACGTATCTGTTTTTTCGTATATGCGGCAACGGTATAGACCTCGGGCGTTTTTCGTGCCTTTGGCAGTAAATAATAAGTGGCAAAAGCAATGATTTCGATACTTATTCCTGTTATGAATTACGACTGTTCCGCTTTGGTGGACGATTTATATGTGCAGGCCGAACGCTTGCGCATAGGGGCAGGCGTGGATTACGAAATCATTGTTGGCGACGACGCTTCAACGGATGTCGTAACAGTTAATTCCAACAAAGAAGCATGCAGCAGGCCGCGCTGCCGGTTTGTCTCTAATGCGGTAAACTACGGCCGCGCAAAGAACCGAAATGCTATGGCCGAGCTTTCAAAAGGCGATTTGCTACTGATAATCGACTGCGACGCCAAAGTGTGCCGACAGAACTTCCTTGCCAGTTATATTGAAGCCGCAAAAGGCAACGACGTAGTATGCGGCGGCATAGCCGCGCCGAACAGTCTGCCTTCGCCGGACGTTGCATTGCGGTATAAATACGAACGCAACGCCCGCAAGGTGAGGAGTCTTGAATACAGGGTGGCGAATCCTTACAGGCATTTCTCGACGTTCAACGTTTTAATTCGCCGCGATGTGTTCATGGAGATAATGTTTGACGAGAAATGCGTTGAATACGGTTACGAAGACGCATTGTTCGGATTGCGGCTTAAACAGCGGGGGATACACGTCGAACATATTGACAACCCGCTTGTGCACGTCGGTATGGATACTAACGAAAGTTTTGTGAACAAGTGCGAACAGGCCATGCGCACGCTCAAACGCCTTGACGCGGATATGAAAGAGTATTCCCATGTGGGAAGCATGGCGATGAAACTGAAACGTTTCCGTTTGATTTGGGCAGTTAAGGCATGGCACTTTCTGTTCCGCAAACTCGAGCTTGCTAACCTGCTTGGCAAAAGGCCTTCATTGTTTGTCTTGAAAGCTTACAAACTGGGATATTTCTGTTATATAGGCGGCGCGGAATAACAAACGCCTTTACTGCAAAGCCACGCGCTCACGGCTTTACCCATGCGGCATATACCATTCCTATGTTTTAGGTGTATGCTGCGATGGCGGATTACGTATAAGCTGTAAAGAAAGGTTTTGGCTTTTAAAGTACACCTGTAGGGAATCGAACCCTAATCTGAAGAACCGGAATCTTCCATTCTATCCATTGAACTACAGGTGCTTCGTAGACAGTGACGGCTTTGTAACGGATGTACAAAACCATGTACCGCGAAATTGCAATATAAAAGCCGCTTGGCGGCTTGTTTGCGTGCCTGCAAAGTTAGCAAAAACAAAGTAATCCGTGGCAGGGGGATATGAAAAAAGCTTATACTTTTTACTGTGCGCCGAGATTCTTTGAAAAAACGGGAAATGTTGAAAAATGACGGCTTTTGAAGCAAGTTATTGTCATTTGTGAAATATTTATTCGGGAACTTCAGTCAAATGTTTATTAAATTTACTACTTTTGCTGACAAAATAACAGACAAACGAAATGAGCAAACTGATAAAACCGAAAAATTATACCCCACTCATAGGTTTGTTGCAGACCGAGCGGGGAATAAAGATGATAAAGGAATTTTTCCAGCAAAACCTTTCTACCGGGCTGTCCCTACACCGCGTTACAGGACCTTTGTTCGTGCTTGGGGGAATGGGTATAAACGACGACTTGAACGGAGTGGAACGCCCCGTGTCGTTCCCCATAAAGGATTTGGGCGACCGTAGGGCAGAAGTAGTGCATTCGCTGGCTAAGTGGAAGCGTCTAACGCTTGCACAGTACGGTTTCGAACCCGGCTACGGCATTTATACCGACATGAACGCCATTCGTGCCGACGAGGAGTTGGACAATCTTCATTCCTTATATGTGGACCAGTGGGACTGGGAGCGCGTAATAACTCCCGAGGACCGCAATATCGATTTCCTGAAATGTATCGTAAAACGCATATATGCGGCGCTGAAACGCACGGAGTTCATGGTTTATGAGGCATATCCGCAGTTGAAGCCCATATTGCCGGATGAGATTTATTTTATTCATTCCGAAGAATTGCGCCGCTTGTATCCCGACAAGACACCAAAGGAGCGCGAACACATCATCACGCGCGAGAAAGGTGCGGTGTTTATAATAGGAATAGGCTGCCCGCTTGGCGACGGCAAGCCCCACGATATGCGCGCCCCCGATTACGATGATTATACAACCGAGGGCGAGAACGGGCTTCCCGGCCTTAACGGCGACTTGCTCGTGTGGGATGATGTCCTCGAAGTGGCGCTTGAACTCTCGTCCATGGGAATAAGGGTTAACAAGGAGACGCTCCTTTACCAGCTCAAGCAGTCGGGAAAGGAAGACAGGTTGAACCTGTATTTCCACCGTCGTCTTATGAACGGCACTTTGCCTTTAAGCATAGGCGGCGGAATAGGACAGTCGCGCCTTTGCATGTATTATTTGCGCAAAGCCCATATAGGGGAGATTCAGGCAAGTATCTGGCCCGAAGGAATGCGTGAGGAATGCGAAAAGTTGAATATAACGCTTATTTAAGATAAGGGACATAGCATTTACGTTTGCTATAGCCATGGCAAAAGCTTTTGCGGCGGGGTTGCAAGGTTGGAAAATACCGGGCGGCTCCGTCGCTTTTATCATGATAGCTGCGCGTAAGCATGGAGCGCAATGTAAACTCAGGGCTATTGTTTCGGGAGTGTTGAACGGTGCTGTAAATGTCTGTTTTCATAGCTCGAAAATGTATGCTCATTTTCAATGTGTTATATACCCTCTCGGAGAAAACGAAAAATATGTCTGACATAATTCAAAATATGTGCCTTGTATTTTAAAATATGTCCGACCTTTTTTGAGGGTGTTTTCAGACTTTTCTACGGGAGCGTCACAAAAGTTCGCCGTATGCAGGAATGTCCTTTAGGAATTCATAAGTGTTCGCCTCTTTGTCTATGCGGCAGCAATAGCTCTGCAACCCGTTGCTTACGGTGAGATACGGGGCGTGCAGCGCAATGTTGTAGGAACAAATCTGTTCGAATACCTTCTGCGTTATTTTTACCGTGGGCGCCTTGTACTCTATTATCATCACCGGCTCGGCGCTTTTGTTGAACACAACGCTGTCGCAACGGCGGGAGAGCCTGCCTACGGAGAGAGTTATCTCGTTGCCGATGAACATGGCGGGGTAGCCTTTGTGTTCTACCAGAAAATGAGTGAACTGTTGGCGCACCCACTCCTCGGGAGTGAGCGCTACGAAACGCTTGCGCAGGAAGTCGAAAACCATTTGTTTTTCGTTGCGCACGACGATTTTTGTATTTGCGTAGGGCAGGTTTAATGCAAACATTTATTACTTTTGCAAATAATGTACGGCTTTATAGCCGGTAAGCAAAAATACGTAAAAAATGAAGACGAGGCAAGACATCGTGGGAAATTGGCTGGTGCGGTACACACACCGTTCTTTGGATAGCTTTACTCCCTACGTCCTGCTTACGAATTTCAATAATTACGTAGACCTCTTTTGCGAGCAATGCGGCGTAGAACAGGTGGATTATGGCGCGAATATGCGCATGGCTGTTGCCGACGACATAACGATGATTAATTTCGGGATAGGCAGCCCCAACGCAGCATTGATAATGGATCTGCTTAGCGCTGTACAGCCCTCGGCCTGCCTGTTCTTGGGCAAATGCGGCGGAATATCCGACAAGACGCACGTGGGCGATTACATCCTTCCGCTTGCAGGAATACGGGGCGAAGGAACAAGCAACGACTATTTCCCGCCCGAAATTCCGGCACTGCCGGCATTCATGCTGCAAAGAGCTGTTTCTACCTCCTTGCGCGACGCACGCAACGACTATTGGACGGGTACGGTTTATACAACCAACCGCCGCGTGTGGGAACACGACGAAAAATTCAAGGATTACCTGCGCACAACCCGGGCTATGGCTGTGGACATGGAAACGGCCACGCTGTTTTCGTGCGGCTTTTATAATCATATACCCACTGGCGCATTGCTGCTTGTGTCGGACAATCCTATGATACCCGAAGGAGTGAAGACAATGGAGAGCGACGAAAAAGTGACGTTCAATTATGCGGCGCAGCATGTGGCTCTCGGCATTGCCTCGTTGAAACTTATAATCCATGACGGAAGGACGGTAAAACATCTAAAGTTCGACTGGTAATAATTAAAGAATAAGTGGCAGCACCAAAATCTTCAGGCCCTACATACGAGAGTATCATGCGCGATATTGCGGCGCATAAACTCGAGAAAGTGTATTTTCTCGAGGGAACGGAAGGATACTTTATCGACAAGATAGCAGAAGCCGTTACGTCGGCTGCTCTGACTAACGACCAAAAGGATTTCAACCAGATAGTTTATTATGGTGCTGATGTGTCCGTCGGACAAATAATAAATACGGCAAAGAGCTACCCTTTGGGCGCCGACCGTCTTGTGGTAGAGGTGCGCGAAGCACAGTTGGTCGACCGTCTGGACGACCTTATGTATTATCTGCAATATCCCCTCGACAGTACCATACTGATAATTTGTTATAAGAACGGCACGATAGACAGGCGGAAGCGCTTGGCCATGCTTGTTGAAAAACAAGGCGTGCTGTTCGAGGCAAAGAAAATGAGGGATTCCCAGCTTACGGGCTTCATAAGCGTTTATTTAAAGCAGAAAAACGTTGTCATCGACAATAAGGCTGCGGTAATGCTGGCCGACTATGTGGGAGCTGATTTGTCGCGCCTTTCGGGAGAACTCGACAAGCTGGTAATATCTTTGCCGCAAGGGCAGAAATCCATTACTCCCGCCATGATAGAGCAGAATATAGGCGTAAGCAAGGATTTCAATTATTTTGAGCTGCAGAACGCGCTTGTCGAGAAAAATGTGTATAAAGCCAATCAGATTGCCCAGTACTTTGCCGACAATCCCAAGGCAAATCCCTTGCAGGTTACTCTGATTATGCTGTTCCGCTTCTTTTCCAAACTTATGTTGTCGTATTATGCGCCCGACAAGAGCCTGCACGGGTTGGCCACGTGGCTCGGTATGTCGGAATGGCAGGCACGTGATAATATCCTGCCGGCAATGCGGCATTATTCCGGGCGGAAGGTGATGGAAATAATCGAAAAGATTCGCGAAACCGACGCACGCTCAAAGGGCATAGACAACGTATCGGTTGACGAGAGGGGACTTCTTACCGAACTGGTGTTTTTTATTCTCCATTAACAAGCGAAATAATTTTTTCCGGGAACTCTTGTGATTGCTTTTCGGGCACAAAGTGTTCCGCTCCTGCGGCATGACAAAATGTCAGTAGGAGTAATTGCGGCAAGTGTGTTCGGTAGACCGGTGCGCTTTTCAGTGTAGATAACTTTACGGGCTGCTGTTTCTTGTTGCATGCGCCTGCCCGACGACGCAATTCTTGTCTTGGTTTCCGACTTGCCGGCTGCCATGATTTATGTACGCGTTTTTGGAGAAAGGGTAGGTTGTGAAAAGAAATGTTCCCGGATTTCGGGGCGGGAAAAACGGTAAATAAGGCAAGTTGTTTTTTGTGTCCGTACTTTTGTTTGAAGTAGGATAATTTAATGGTAAATCTCCGCCAAAACGTTCCTCCTACAGCATGGCTATATGGGAACATTGTCCCGTAGTTTTAAGAAAAAACGGTTGCTTGTGCAGCAAAATTTCTAAATGGGGAAGAAAACCTGACACGAAATTTTACGTATTTCCCCATTGTTTATAGGACTTTACGACTGTTTTCAGGCTCTGAGATTTTATCGTATTTCTGTTTCCTGGCAGTTGCTCGCAAATAATGGGGAAATTTGGAAAAACGACTCACTTGCCACCCGTGAATTTACAATTAACCAATTTTAAGGAAGCTACAACGGATTTACAAAAGTAAAAATCAAAATTCCGCAGACAGAAGTATGCATGGATAAAACGAAACAAAAGAAAATTTAGTGTTGTGAATTTACGTGTAAGAATCATTTTGGTTTGTACTTTGTAAAGTATTTATTCGTAAACAAATTAATATTCAAAACCCGCTTATTAAAATAAAATACAAGAAAACCAGCGGGTTATTTTAAATAGTTGTATTCTTTAAACACTTGCCCATGTCTATAATCCTCTAATTTGCTCAAAACCTCCGAAAAACCGTTTCTGTTTTTATCGTATACACGTAATAGCCAGCAAATAATTCATTTTTGTAAAACTAAAAATACAAGTACTAAAATTATGAGAGTTGCTGTGGTTTCGTTATGTAAATCAAAAATCGTAGTATGTAATCGTTTACGTTTTTAAAACGGAAATTAAAATTTAAATTCGCATAGACTAAACGAAAAATTTACATTGCTTGTTTATAAATTTGTCTTTCTGTTTTGTAAATATTGCAGGAAAAAGGATTATCTTTGTCTTGAACATCCAAACACGTTGTGAAATGATGAAAGACCGCATTAAAATGATCATGGAATCGCAGCAAATGTCGCAGCAAGATTTCGCCAAAAAACTCGGAATATCTCCTGCGTCATTGTCGAGCATATTTACAGGACGTACAAACCCTACGAACAATCACGTTCGAGCTATACACAATGCGTTTCCGGCTATAAACATTGAATGGTTAATGTTCGGCGACGGTAGTATGCTCTCCCCCTCCGGAGGCAGTGTCCAAAACGAGGCGGAAGGTGAAGCAGATTTGCCTGCGGAGATAAAGGAAACCGCCGGTAGCGGTCCCGAAGAAAAACATGGCGGAGGTGCGGATTTCATAGACGGCGACCTGTTCTCACAAGTGACATCGAATACGCCGAAAAAGCCCGCGCCCGAGGTTATAAAAGAAACCAAAATAATACGTCGTGCGGTTAAGGAGATACGCATTTTTTATGACGACGGCACATACGAATCTTTCGTTCCGTCTAAGTAAAACGGCATTAAAGTAAGTATCGGGCATGACAAAATTGTCATTCCCGATACTTTTATATAACGTGGCGGTTTGCTATGCCTGTGCCCGTGAGTGTGGCTGTAGTTTCCCCGCTTTTCGGAACGGTTAACCTGCGTTCAAGGCAAGATATGCGTCATTAGGAGAAGTGACAGCCGTGACCTCCGGCGCGTATGTGTAAGCAGCAATATAGGGTGCGTGAAGTGTTAAAAAGCAGAACATGTATTTTACCCCCTCTCGGAGAAAAGAAAAAAATAGTGGCTTGCTTTTTAAAATTAATGGCTCGGATTTCGAAATCCGAGCCATTAATTTTTGATACCCTCCAAACCTGCATGAATACTAAGGTTCGCGCCGTGTGTTAAATGCGGACAAAAACGGCAGGCCGCAGGGGAGGCTTTCCGGAATCGTTTCGGAAATACGCAAAAAAAGCCGGAAGGCCTCGCGACCTCCCGACTGGGTAAAATTATGGATAAAGCAATGTCTTATTGCCGGAGTTGCCTGTCAGCTTATATCCGAACCCTGGTAGAATTTTATTATCTTCATTCGGAAGATGTACTCGTATTCGGCTTGCAGCCGGTTTATGGCGGCATTTGTGTGCTTGGTTTTGGCTTCGGCAAACTCGGTGGCGTTGGCTTTGGCGTTTTCGTATTTGCGCGTCACGAGCGTGAAGTTCTGTTCTGCCGTCTTTTCGGCCACGAGCGACGAGCGGTATTTTGCCTCGGCGTTTATGGCGTTGTAGTAAGCCTGCTGGATTTCCTTGTACAGGTTCTTTTTTGTCTCGTCGAGCACGAGACTCTGCGCTTCGTGTTGCAGGCGTGCTTTCCTTACGGCGTTGCGCGTGGCCAGGCGGTTGAATATGGGTATGCTGAGCGAAAGACCTATGTATTTGTTGAAGTTGTCGCTCAGCTGGTCGCCGAAAGAGCGTGCCTTGAAGCCGGATGTCTTGTAATATCCTGTACCGAGGCCTGCGCTGAATGAGAGCGTGGGATAATAGTCGGCTTTGGCTATGTTTATGTTCTTTTCGTATGCCTGCAGGCGCAGTTGCTCGGCCTTTACTTCGGGTTTCAGTCCCACGGCCTGCGCAAATATGGCGTCGGGCGCGGGAGGCAGTACCCCCGGCGTGCCGCCGTCGGGCGCTATTACTTCAAGCCCTTCGGGCGACGGCAGCTCGAGCAGTTGGCTAAGGTCGAGCAGAGCCAGACGGTAATCGGCCTGTGCCTGTGTTTGTGCCAGCTCGTCCTGCGCTACTTGCGAGCGGGCCTCGGCCACGTCGGTCTCCGAGGCTTTGCCTGCGAGCAGCATTTTCTCGAGTCGCTTTTCCTGTATTTTCGATAGCTCCACCTGGTTGGCATTTACGTTCATTACTTCGCGTGTGTAGACGGCTTGCAGGTAGGCCGACGTTACTTGCAGGCTTATGTTCTGGCGCGCGTGTTCGAGGTCGGCCATCGAGGCTTCGAGGTTGAGTTTGCCGGCAGCTATCTGGTTGGGAATGCGCATTCCCGTGAACAGCGGTACCGATGTGGCGAGGCTCAGGCTCGTGTTCTGCGTGTTGCGGTTCACGTAGGTGTTCTCCTCGTTTAGTCCGCGTCCGAAGTTGAACTGTTCCGACGCACCCGCGTTCAGGTCGGGCAGGCGGCTGTTGCGCGCCGTGGAGAGGTCCACGTCCTGCTGGCGGGCGGTATTTTCGCTTCTCTTAATTGTGATGTTGTGGCTCAGAGCATAGTCGATACATTGCTTTAGTGTCATCGGGCCTGACTGGGCGCAGGCCAATGACGAGCACACAAGGGCGGCGGTTAACAGTGCGGTTCTCATGCTTCTGCCTCCTTGTCGTCGTCTTCGGTTATGGCGTTGCCGCGAATCTGCTCCTTGGCTTTCAGCCCGCCCTTTACTTCAATGTTTATTCCGTCGCTCAGCCCGGTTTTTATGTACCGCCGCGTGAAAGCCTGCGGTTCTTTTTGCGTGAGCACGTACACAAAAGCCGAGTCGCCCGAAAATTCCACGCACGATTCGGGCACTGCCAGCGCGTGTTTGGCTTCCTGCAGGGTTATCTCGGCGTTGGCGCTGTAGCCGGCGCGTATTTTTACGTTTTCGGGAACCTTTACGGCCGCCTTAATTTCGAACTGGTTGGCGTTCTGCCCGTCGGTTGATGTTACAACCTGCGGCGAGATGTATTCGAGCGAGGCCGTGAATTTGTTGTCCTGCAACGCGCCCACTGTTATTCCCATGGGCATGCCTTCGTGAATTAGTCCCACTTCCGTTTCGTCCACCGTGCCTTTGAAGATGAGGTCGTTCATGTCGGCAACCGTGGCTATCGTGGTGCCGTCGTTCATGGTGTTGCTCATGATTACGGAGTTACCCACCTTGACCGGCACGTCGAGTATAAGGCCGTCGATGGTCGAGCGTATGAGCGTGGTGCTGTATGTTTTGTTTGACGACGACACTCCTTCGCGCACTATTTGCAACGCGTCGTTTGCCGTTTTCATCTCTTCCTGCGCCTTGTCCATGGCTAATTTCGCCTTTTCGTATTCTTCGGCGCTTACGAGCTTGTCGTCGTACAACTTTTTGGTGCGTTCGTAGTCGCGCACAGCCTGGTCGGCTTCGAATTTGGCGAGGCGCACGCGGTTCTCGGCCGCATTGAGCTGTTCCATTTCGGGAATTACTTTAACTTTTGCGATTATGTCGCCGTTCTTCACTTCGTCGCCGGCTTCCTTGATTATTTCGGATATGATACCGTTTATCTGTGGCTTGATTTCCACCTTGTCGCGCGGTTCAATCGAGCCGGTGAGCACAGTTGTACGCTTTATGTCGGCATACTTTGGCGTTTCCACTTCGTACACGGTGGGTTTGGTCTGGGATTTTTGGTAGAGGTACACGAATGTACCCACAAAGATTACGGCAACTATCACTACGGCCGCAATTTTCAGAAACTTTTTCATTGTTTTATGTGTGTTTTATTGTTATTGTCGTGTGTATGTCATTCTTCGCGCATGGCGTCTATGGGTTTTATGGCCAGGGCACGCATGGCCGGGGCTATGCCTGCCAGCAGGCCGAGCACGGTGAGCACCACGGCGGCCCCTACGGCTATGCCGAACGATACCTGGAAGGGTGCGTCGCTTAGGGTTGCCTCTTGTATGGCCGGTTCAACAGCGGCGAGCAGGAGCACTGCCAGCACTATGCCCGACAGCCCGGCCAGGAACGTTATTATGAAACTCTCCGAGAGTATCTGCGAGAGTATGTCGCGCGGCTTTGCGCCTATTGCGCGACGTATTCCTATCTCCGACGTTCGCTCGCGTATGGCCACGAGCATTATGTTGCTCACGCCTATCGCTCCGCTGAGCAGTGTGCCTACACCTATCATCCAAACGAGTATGTTTATGCCGCGAAAGAGGTTTTCGAACACGCGGAACAGTATCTCGAGGCTGAAGAATTCTACAGCCTCCTTGTCGTTGGGGTGTATGGAGTGGGCGCGCTTTACGATTGAGGTTATCTTTTTCTCTACCGATTCGACGGTAACGCCGTCTTTGGTGGTAAAGGTGATGGCGTCGGTCTTGTTGCCGAGGTTGTAGATTTCGCGCAGCAGCGAGTTGGGAATTTGCAGCGCGTAGGCCGGTGATACGCCCATGCCATTGTCGTTTTTCCAGTTGTCAACGCCTACAATCTGGTAATACACGCCGTCGCAGAGTACGTATTTGCCGCACGGGTTGCCGCCGTCGGGAAACAGCTCGGAGTATATCCTGCGGCCGATGACGCATACCTTGCGGCGCAGGCGCACGTCGTCCTCGTTGATGTAGCGCCCGTATTTAAGTTTGGGCACCTCTATTTTTTCATATCCTGCCACGACACCTTTGAGTCCGCAGCCCGTGTATGTGTGTTTGCCGTAAGTGGCGTTTACGCCCCAGCGCGTATCCAACTGGCAGATGTCCTTTATGCCAGGCACGGCGTTGCGTATGCGTTCCACGTCCTCGACGTTGAGGCTCCAGCTGCGCCCGTCCTGGTAGCCCTTGTAGGGCAGGGTGGTGGCATTGGCCGCTATAATGCCGCAGCTTTTGGTGAAGTTGCCGAAGTTCGACATCATAAGCAGTTCCAGCCCTTTTCCGCTGCCCAAAAGGAGCACGAGCATGAATATTCCCCAGAACACTCCGAAGGCGGTGAGCAGGCTGCGCGACTTGTTGTTGGTCAAGGTGCGCACCACCTCGTCGAGCCGGTCTATGTCGAATATTTCTTTCATTGTTGTATTTTCTTGTTATATGGTTTGTGTTTTTTTATTCATTTCCGTGCTTGGGTAAAATCTTGTTTTGGATAACCATGCAAAAACTTTATTTCCAGCCCGTAGCATCATCATTGGACGTAGTTGAAAATATGTCGGACATATTTTGAATTAGGTCGGACATATTTTAAAATATCTCAGACATATTTTTCGGGGCATGAAAACCGGATTGAAAACCGGCCGGAGTTTTTGAATTAATATCCGTTGCGGCGAATAAATATGCGCCGCCGTCATTCCGCCCTCAGTGCTTCTATGGGTTTTACCTTTACGGCCTTGCGCGCGGGTATAAGCCCGGCCACCACTCCGGCGGTTATCATCACCACGAGAGCCTCGACGCATGTTAGTATGTCGACCGTGGGGTTGGAGAACAGCGTCATGGTGATGTTGTCGACCGTTACGGTGTATTTCCCGCCCACGTAGTTGAGGTATTCGGTGGCGAGCACGCCGAGCACCATACCGGTGTAGCCGAAAAAGGTGGTTATCACCACGCTTTCCACTATCACGCCGCGCAGTATAGTCATGGGGCGCGCGCCGAGGGCCTTGCGTATGCCGAACTCGTGGGTGCGCTCGCGCACGGTGATGAGCATGATGTTGCTTATGCTCACCACGCCGCTCAGCAGCGTGAGTATGCCTATCACCCAGAGCGTAACGCGCAGTATATCGAAAGCCTTGTTCATTTCTTCTGCGCCCGCGCTTGTGTTGAACATCCACACGGCTTCCGCGTCATCGGGGGCGTACATGTGCACGCGGCTGGCTATGGCGCGGTAGCGTTCGTCGAAGCGGTCTACATCCTCGTGCGACTTTATCCCGCGCGTGCGCAGCATTATTTTGTCGAGGTTGTTGCCCTTGTTGTATATCGATTTCAGCGTGGTGTAGGGGACGTACATGTCGTTGTTGCCCCGGTGGTAGGAGCATACGCCCACCACGCGGAATACTCCCCCGCCAGCCGTGACGTATTTGCCCACGGCGTTTTCGCGCGTGCCGAACAGGTAGTCGGCGTCGTTTTCGGAGATTACGATTGCCTTGCGCCGCTGCCGCATGTCCACTTCGTTAACGAAGCGTCCGGCGAGCATGTTGTCGGTGGCCGTGTTCATTTCCTTGTACGCGGGTGACACGCCTATGAGCGTGCGTGTGAGGTGTTGTTTTCCATGATGCACGGTGATGTCGCTTTGTGTTACCTGTGCCGAGGTCTTGCGCACCGTTCCCTGGAAGTTGGTTGAGGCGATTTGCATGTCGCGCGTGTCTATCTGAACGCGGCGGCCTTCTTTCATGCCGTTGTAAGGCTTCGACGTTATTCCGCTGAAGATGTTCATCACATCCAATGCCAACGCGCCCCTCATGTCAAGGAAGGCGTTGATAATGCCGTTGCCTGCCCCGAGGAGCACGATGAGCAGGAAAATTCCCACAGATACCGATATTCCCGTCAGGGCCGTGCGCAGTTTGCTGCGGCGCAGTGTTGCGAATATTTCTTGAAAAGTGTCAAACATAGGGTTTCTTTTGTTCGGATTGCCGCCTGTTCCGGCTTTGGGTGCAGACGGGTTTCCTTTTTCCTTATTTTATTATGCTGTCAGCGCTGAAGGGCGAGGCGTCGTGGTGGAGGTTCTCCTCGATGTTCTCGATAATGCCGTCGCGCAGGTGTACTATCTTGTCGGTAACGTTGGCCACGCCGCTTTCGTGGGTCACTACGACAATTGTCATGCCGTCGTTGTTCAGTTGGCGCAGTAGCTGCATTACCTCCACGGACGTGCGGCTGTCTAATGCGCCTGTGGGCTCGTCGGCAAGTATTATCTGCGGGCGGGTGATGATTGCGCGGGCTATGGCAACGCGCTGTTTCTGTCCTCCGGAAAGCTCGTTTGGCATGTGGTGGGCGTGGTCCTTTAGTCCGAGGCGTTCAAGGTATTCCATGGCCAGCATATTGCGCCGCTTGCGGCTCACGCCCTGGTACATGAGCGGGAGTGCCACGTTTTCGAGCGCGTTCTTGAACGGGATGAGGTTGAACGACTGGAACACGAAGCCTATAAGGCGGTTGCGGTAGTCGGCCGCCTTGTTCTCGCCCAAGTTCTTAATGGGAGTTCCTGCCAGGGTGTATTCGCCGCTGTCGTAAGTGTCGAGTATGCCCATGATGTTGAGCAGTGTGGACTTTCCCGAGCCCGAAGAACCCATTATTGAAACGAACTCGCCCTTTGCGATGTCGAGCGAAACGCCTTTGAGCACGTGCAGCTTGGTTCCGTTGTCGTAAGTCTTGTTGATGTCTTTGAGGTGAATCATTGTTTTGCGTTTTTATCCGCTTTACGGTGTTCGTTGTATAGTTTTTCGATTTCTTCAATGCCTATGCCGAGCATGTCCATGCGGTTGAACATCTCCGGAAGGAAGGTCCCGAAGAAATCCTCTTTGTAATGCCTGACGATAAGTTGCCTGGCGTCGGGCGAGATAAAGTAACCCAAGCCGCGCCGTTGGTAAATAACGCCCGTCTGTTCGAGGTAGGCGTATGAACGCAGGGCGGTGTTGATGTTCACTTCCATGCGTGCGGCATATTCCCGCACCGAAGGAATGCGTTCATCCTCGTTGTAAACGCCAAGCATTATCTCGTCGGCAATGCGTTCGGCTATCTGTATGTAGATTGCTTTGTTTTCGTTGAATTGCATGTCGTTTGTGATAATGTTTCTGTTCATGTGCGGCGACGCCGGCCAAGGAAGTCGGACAACTTCTTGTGCGTGACTTGCATTCGCTTAAAAATCAAGTATGACAGGCAGATGTTTACCGCCGTGAGCAAGAGGAATACCCCTATGTTTATTACGAAGTCGCTTACAAGCGTTTTAGCGTTGAGAAAGAAAGTTACCGTGTGGTCGTCCTTGAGCATTCCGGCCGTAAAGAACGACAGCATAAGGAGCACGGCGCTCGTAATGAGCCAACTCCCTTTTTTCCATATCGTCCCGCCAAGGATGTAGCACGAGAACAGCCACAGCGCGATAAAAAACAGTGTCGTAATGCTCATTATTTCTTGCGGGTTTATGTTGTTCCCGTTGTAAGTTATCTGTCCGTGGAAGCCGAACGGGTTGAGGTACTGCCAGGGCTCCGACATGTTCGCGGGTAGTTCCACGTTGCTCTGGAAAGCGAAGTGCAGGCCAAGGAACAGGTAATACAGCACCACATGTATGAGTATTCCGAGGAGAATGCCGAGCAGGCACATTGTTATGCGCGAGAGGTATTTCTCGCTTTGGCGCGCGGGTAGCATTATCACGGCTATGCGCGTTTCCTTGCGGCGGCAGTCGTGCAGCATGAGTGCGCCCATCATTGTTATGAGCATAATGCCCGTGAGCGGGAAAACGTTCGACAGGGTGTAAGCCACGTCGTGGAACTTGAAACCGCTTTTAAAGTATTCGTCCAGTGAGAGGCCCTCGACCAGGAAAAACATGAAGAAGCCTATGCTTATGGCCGTTATTATCGTCTTGCGCAGCGTTATTATGTCGTTTGCCAGCACGGCCTTGAAGCGGGCGAACGAAAATCCGTCAGTTTGTGTTATGGTATTCATATTTTTGTGTTGTTAGGCGTTACCGGGCTGTTCCTGCCCGTTTATTATGTTGCTTATTGCTTCGGCCTTGCCGCTTACCACGGCAGTGAACAGCAGTTCGAGGTCGAACGGCGTGTCTTCCCCGCCGGTGTTGCGGCAAATCACCTTGTTTCCCTTTAGCGATGGCTGCGCGAAAATGGCGTCGTCCGCAGGTTCGTTCATGCCGCGTTCGTCGAAAGTCAGGCGTGAGGTAATATTATATGTGTCGCTGTTCAGGAGCACGCGCCCCGAGTCGATAATCGTCACATGGTCGAGCAGTGTGTCTACGTCCCTTACCTGGTGGGTGGAGATAAGCACGCTCTTGTCGTCGGTCATGGTGCGCGATATAGCGCGGCGGAACTGGCTTTTCGACGGAATGTCCAAACCGTTGGTGGGCTCGTCCATTAAAAGCAGGGGTACGTTCGTGGCGAGGGCGAAGCACACGTAGGCTTTCTTTTTGTTGCCCATCGAAAGCTCATTGAGCGGCATGTCTTCGGGCATGTCGAACGTGTCCAGGCTGGCACGCAGTGTTTCGTAGCTGAACTTGGGGTAAAACTTGGCATAGCGCCTTACGAACGTCATGAAGTTGCAGTCGGGAAGGTAGAATTCCTCGGGCAGGATGAATATCCTGCTCAATGTGGAAGGGCGGCGCTGCGAAGTTTCATCGCCCATGAAACTTATTTTGCCCCCTTGCGGGCGAAGCAGTCCCGAAATAAGGTAGAGCAGGGTTGATTTGCCGCTTCCGTTCTTGCCGAGAATCCCGTAGACATGTCCTTGGGGGAGGCAGAGGCTGAAGTCGCTGTACAAAGGATTGCGCTTGCCGTGATAACCGAAGCGGAGATGACTGATGTCTAACATAGTTTTGAACTGTTTTAGTGTTATAGTTAAATAGTACACTACAAAAGTGCAGAGTTTTTACTTACCTGCCAAATTTTCGGACAATTTTTTTTGAAATTCTTTTTGTTTCCGCATATAAAACGAGTTTCGTGAGCGATAGGTGACATGCCAGTGCACGGAAAAAGCATGCGCAGCCGTGTTTTTAATTGCCCAAGCGATTATAATCAGTGTAAACGTGTTTGCTTTTGGGCTGAGTGGTTGTAAATGGAACGGTTGTCCGCCTTCGTCCGATTATTCATTTTTGAAATTAAGGCGGCTTTTGGGAGCGCAAAAAATTAGTGGCTCGGATTTCAAAATCCGAGCCACTAATTTTAAAAAGCAAGCCACTAATTTTTACGCAGGTGCGGGACAGCCCGAAAACCACTGTTCATCGGCCTTGCGAGGTTGTATGTTTATTCATCCGCAAAAGCGGCAGGAGGCGTGGCGCGGGATATGAACAAATCATGCTGTAACGGAGGATAAACAAAGCCGCCTGCACATGGGGGCATGCAGGCGGCGGAAGTGTGTATATGCGTTGCCGGCGGTTTATTCCTTGAGCAGTTTTGCCCCAATTCCGGGGTATTGGCTCAATGTTATCTTCCCGTCCACTATTTTCATGCCTTCAAAGCGGTCGTTGGCTATGAGCAGGTTGCCGTCGAGGTCGGCCCAGTCTACGAGTGGCGCAATTTGTGCCGCGGCGCTTATGCCGCACGACGTTTCGGTCATACATCCCACCATTACTTTCATACCGAGCGAACGGGCTATTATGGCCATTTTGTAAGCCTCGTGCAGGCCGGTGCTTTTCATTAGCTTGATGTTTATGCCGTCGTAAGCCTGTTGCAGGCGCGGTATGTCGCCAATGCGCTGGAAGGCTTCATCTGCAATTATCGGCAGCGGGCTTCGGTCGCGCAGCCATGCGGTTTCCTCGAATTTTTCCTTGGGCAGGGGTTGCTCCACGAACAGGCAGTTGCGCTCGGCCAGCCAGTCAATCATCCGCAGGGCCTCTTCCTTGTCGTTCCACCCCTGGTTGGCATCGACGCAAATGGGTACGTCGGTCATGGAACGTATTATCTCTACGGTTTCCTTGTCGTTGTCGAGGCCCATTTTTACCTTTAGTATCTTGTATGGTGCGGCTTCCTGCACTTTCTGCCTTACCACGTCGGCCTTGTCAATGCCAATGGTAAAACTTGTGCATGGTGCTTTTTCGGGCGACAGTCCCCAAATCTTGTACCATGGCTGGTTCATGATTTTGCCGAGCAGGTCGTGCAGGGCAATGTCTACCGAGGCTTTGGCGGCGGGGTTCTTCGGGGCCACGTTGTCAACGTAATCGAGTATGTCGTCAATTCGGAACGGGTCGGTAAACTGTGCGAGGTCGAGGCTGCCGAGGAATTTGGTGACGCTTTCAACGCTTTCGCCGAGGTAGGGGGGCATGGAAGCCTCGCCGTAGCCTGTTATGCCGTCGTATTCTATTTGCACCTGCACGTCGGGCGTTACTGTTCGGCTCGACTTGGCGAGGTTGAAGGCGTGGCGCAGTTTGAGTTCGTAGGGAAAGAACGAGAGTTTCAGTCCTGCGGCTTTCTTTTTTCCTGGCTTTGCTGAAGATATAAGACTTTTGGCCGATGTTATTTGCGGGGCTGCGGCGAGAGCCAGGCCTGCGCCTGCCGCTTTTATGAAGTTTCTTCTGTCCATGGTGCTTGTGGTGTGTTACGGAGTATTGTTGTAGTTTTTATGTATAGCGTTGGATTATTTCAGGAAATACCAGGGATGTTCCCTTACTGTTGTAATGCCTTTTGTTCCGATTTGCCCGTCAATGCGGCTTATCGAAAGGAACGGAGTGGAGAGGTAGTCGTCGGCTTCGGGGTCAACGCTGTTTATCTTGACGCGGCCGGAACAGTGTATGTACTTGCCATTGTCGAGGTATATGGCCACGTGGGTGACGCGGCCGCTGCGTGTACCGAAGAACAGGAGGTCGCCCGTGCGCGCCTGCCGCCAGTCGGCCGCAGCGATTTTCTTGCCAGTGAGTGCCTGCTGCCATGCGTCGCGCATTAGTATTACGCCGTTGGAGAAATAGCTTATCTTTGAAAGTCCCGAGCAGTCGGTCATCTTTGTTGACGTTCCGCCCCAGAAATACGGCGAGCCCATCATGCGCCGCGCCGTGCTTTCCACTTTTTTCACGTCGAACGCCTGCGCTGCCCATGAGGAGAGCTCCTCAACGTCCGACTTGGGCACATAGCCCTCGCGGCCGTCGGGTGTTGCAAGCATTACGTATTTTGATTTCTCGCCTTTGTACTCAAGTATGTCGCCCATTACGAGGTCGCTGACTGTTGCGCCTTTTTTCGGCTCGCTCGTGAGTTGCGACTGGTAGGCAGTGACTATGTAACGTTTTGTTTCTTTCCATGCTGAGAGCTTTGTGCTGTCGAGCATGACCAATGAATAGCCGGGTATGTAGGACACGTATGTGTCGGGAGTCTCGACTTTGTACCAGTCGTCTGCCTTGGCTATGATTTTTACTGGAGTGCCCATCGTCGACTGCGTTGCCATGCCTGCGCTGTGGTAAGGGTCGGTGTACATGGAGGCTACCGATACGCGCACGAGCCCCCATTCTTTTTCGGGTTTGCTCTTGTCTATCCGTATGAAGGAGTCGATATGCAGTGACGAGCTGAAATCCTTGTATTCCAGGTTTCCGCCGCGCCATTCAACCTCGCCTGCCTGGTTGTCGACCGTTTCGCTGCGTATGAATTTCTTTTCCGGGTCGAACGGCTGGTTTGTGTTTTCGTTGGCAGCGAAGCGATATACATCTATTCCTGTTTTGTAGTAATCGCTAAGCGGTTCGCCCACCATTGTTCGCCCGAACGATACGTCGGTAGGCACCCAGCCAACGCCTTCGAAGTAAGTCTCGGCCCAGTCGTGGTAATTCAGCTCGTGGGGGTAAAGCATGTATCCGCTTTCCCAGCGTGCCGGTATTCCGATAGAACGCACCAAGGCGATGTAAAGCAGCGTTACCTGGCCGCAGTCGCCGTGCCCGTTATCGAGAACGTACTCGGGAATGTTCGGTATTGTACTGTATTCGCGCGCTCCTGCCCAGGGGAAATTCGATACTATCCAGTCGTAAATGATTGAAGCCTGGAAAACAGGATTCTTTTCGTTGCCTACAATCGAGCGGGCCAGCTTTTCCATACGGTCACTCTTTATAATGTGCGGGTATTCGTCGGAGGTGTATTTTTTATAGGTATCCGACGTCTTATCGTAGGGTTTAAGGCGCGAGAGTATTTCGGCGCGGTCGATATGCCGTTCGCCCACGATGTAACTATAGGTTATTTCGAAATGCGTGGGCTTGCCTTTTTGCGCTGTTCCTTCCATGTAGGCCGTATGTTGCAGGCTGTTCTTCGAGAGGGTCACGTCGTGCGAGGATTTTATCAACTGTATGTCCGATTGACGCATGTTCTCGAACGGGAAAGGCATCCACACGCGCAGGGTCTCTCCGTCGGGAACAGCGTCTGCCTTAACGTCAATGGAGAAAGTTATCTGGCACTTGTGGTGGTTGCGAACGCCATTCTCGTCGGCTTCTGTGGCCATTGCTTCGTTGTAATATTTTTCGAGGTATTTGTAAGTTTGTTTGCGCGACGCCTCATTCTGGCTGCTGAAGTCGTCATTGTTGAGCAGGAAGAAGTTGCCGATAGAGCGGCGGAACCACATTTCCTTGCCGTCCAAGGTATCGGCTTCGATGTATTTCTTCTTTTTCCACAAGTCTATCTTTTCGTCGGTTACGCCCTGCATACGTTCGCTTATCTGTCGTTTGCCTTCATCGGGGGAAATCGAAAAGTCCTTGCGGATACGGTAAATAGTACGTTGCAGCGAGTCGATTAGGATGTAATGTTCTTTCTTTTCGTTTTCGGAAAGGTTGTTGAGCAATGTCTCGGCTTTGTTTAAATCGCCGTCCAGGATATTTTTTATCGCTTTTTCCTTGAAACTTTGCGCGTATGCGTTACCGGCTGTCATGGCAAGGCAGCACAATAGCGCGGCTGTGAATTTAAGAACGGTATGTTTCATATATTATATGTGTTTTTTCAGTTTTTTAGTCCAAATGGCGTATCCCGCCTCATTTATATGCAGCCCGTCGGTGCTCAGTTCTTTTTTCATGGAGTTGCTATCGGGTTCTTTGAAAAGCGGAAAGAGGTCAATATATGTTATGTTTTCTTTTTCCGACAGTTCTCTAAGTTTTGCATTTATGGCGGGTACAGAATCCGTTTTTCCCGCGAGGCGTTTATATCTGTTGAAGCTTTCGTTTATTGGCAGAAGGCTTTGAAGGTAAAGTTTTGTTTGCGGTGATTCGGTGCGTATCTTTTTAACGATACGTTCCACCGACGCTGCAATCTCGTTTACCGACAGGTCGTGCGAAAGGTCGTTTATTCCGGCCATAAGGAACAACTTGGCGGGGTGTCCGGGCAGAATCTGGTAAAGGCGGTCGTACATGCCGGGTATGTCGTCGCCGATAATGCCGCGGTTGCGTATGTTCCCGTTGTCGAGCCGTGCGCTCCAGTTGCCTCCGTTCTCGGTAAGGCTGTTGCCCAGCATGATAATGTCGCTTGAGGTAACGGGTTTTTCTTCGTCGAACTGGCTGCGGCGTTCGTAGTAATGTTCGGTGTAAGCGTTTCCGCCTTTGACGAGTGCTCCGGCCACGGCATTTGCCACCAATGAACGGATACGCACAACGCTTGTTTCGTCAACGGGGTGCACGCTATGGGCGAGCAGGATGATGGAAAGGTGGTTTTCCGGGTCGATTACGATAGATGTGCCGGTATAGCCCGTGTGGCCGTAGGCCTTGTCGCTAAGCAGGTCGCCTACGTTTGAGGAATAGGGTGAGTAGCAGTCCCAGCCGGGCGTGCGTCCGAACTGTTTCAGGTCGGAAGGCACCGAAGTCATTGTCTTTACCGTGGCAGGACTGAGTATTTGCCTGCCGTTTAACGAGCCGCCGTTGTCCAAGGCAGCACAGAGGAGCGCAACGTCGTCGGCAGTGGAAAATACACCGGCGTTCCCGCTTATGCCGCCGTTCATTACGCGCGCCAGGGGGTCGTGTACCTGTCCACGCAGCACCTTGCCGTTTGGTTGCTTGGTGGTGGGGGCGATAATTTCTTTCCAATCGTCGGATTTTCTGTCGGCCCAGCACGGGACATCTGTGCTTTCGCAACCGTCTTTGCCTTCAGCGCAGGGAATGTAGTCGGTGTGGTTCATTCCGAGTACGTCGAATATGTTGCGGCGGGCAAACTCGCGCAACGACATGCCGCTTATTCGTTGTATTATGTTTTGCAGCGTTATGTAGTTGAGGCAGCTGTATTGGAAATCCTTGCCCGGCTCGAAGTCGCGCCGCCACGAGGCTATGTAGCTCATCAGGCTGTCGGGCTGCGGCGCGCCGTAGCGCTTTTGCAGCTCGGCCACGGGGGCGTAGGCCGGCAGGCCTGAAGTGTGGGTCATGAGGTGGCTTATGCGTATGGTGCGTTTTGTCTTACCGTCCTTGCTTTCCCAGTTTTTGAATCCCGGAATGTAGTTTTCCACCGGGTCGGTCAGGCGCAGCTTGCCGCGTTCCACAAGTATCATGGCGCATATCGCAGTTGACATTGATTTGCTGCACGAGGCCATGTCGAACACCGTGTTCGCAGTCATGGGCTCGCGTTCGGGATACACGCTCTTGTTGCCGTAAGCCTTTAGGTAGGCCATTTTGCCGTCCTTTACCACTGCGAGCACTGCTCCCGGCATGTTGCCGTTTTCTATGCCTTGCAGTATTATGCTGTCGGCGTAGGTAAGTCGTTCGGAACTCAGACCTACCGTTTCGGGGACGGCACGTTCGAGTTTCTGCGCAATGCTCGTTTGTGTGCACAGCAGTGAGGCGCACGCGAGCAGTGATATTCTAATTACTGTTAATTTCATGATATGTAGTCGCTTTGTTTTGTCTGTAAGGCGATGTTGTTTTTGTCTGCATTGGGCTGCCCTTTGCGAGGCCTTTGTTTACGGCAGTTTTCAGAGGGGTCGGAGCAAATAAAAAATATGTCTGACATATTTTGAAATATGTGCCTTGTATTTTGAAAAAGGTCTGACATATTTTTTACGCCCTCGGGAAAGCGTTTTTATTTTCCGCTTCCGGTTTCCTTATTTTGGGTGTGCGATGAAACATATTTTAACGCTTTGCTTACCGACCCGTGCATGAGCAGCAGGGCGTGCGCCTTGTCGTGCCCGAGTCCCAGTTCGGACATGAGCATGCGTGTGCCGCGCTCCACGAGTTTTTTGTTGGTGAGCTGCATGTTTATCATGCGGTTTCCTTTCACTCGCCCGAGTTTTATCATGACAGAGGTTGAAATCATGTTTAGTATCAACTTTTGCCCCGTGCCCGACTTCATTCGCGAACTGCCCGTTACGTATTCCGGCCCAACAATCATTTCAATTGGAATATCGGCCTCGGCGGCAAGCGGGCTGCCCGGGTTGCTCGTTATGCAGGCAGTGAGTATTTTGTGCTCGCGTGCGTGGTGGAGCGCGCCTATTACGTATGGCGTCGTGCCAGAGGCTGCAATGCCTATGAGAGTGTCGTTTTCCGAAATATCGTGCTCCTGCAGCTCTTCCCAGCCTTTGTCGTAGTCGTCTTCGGCATTTTCGACCGCATTGCGCAGGGCGAAGTCGCCGCCGGCTATAAGACCGATTATGAATGAGGGAGGCATACCGTATGTGGGAGGAATTTCGGACGCGTCAAGCACTCCGAGGCGTCCGCTCGTGCCCGCACCGATGTAGAAAATACGTCCGCCGCGTTTCATTTTCGGCACAATCGATTCGACGAGCTTTTCTATTTGCGGTATGGTTTTGCGCACGGCGGGAACAATCTTACTGTCTTCGTCGTTTATCTCTTCGAGTATTTCCCTTACGGGTTTTTCCTCCAAATTATCGTACAATGACGGTTCTTCTGTTATTTTTTCAAATGCCATTTTCTTTGTTGTGTTCGTGTTTGCGGAACAGCGTTTTGCATGTTCCGTATATTAATATGTGTGTTGCTTATAGTTTGATATATATTTTGCGCTTGTATAGCGGATAGCCTATGCACCAGTTCAGGCATACGAAAAGCAGGGCATAAATGCAGGAAGCCCCGTTTTCGCCGAACAAGGGTATGAGGTTGATGTACGTGTAGCGTATTATGTTTATGTCGTTGCCGTCGGAGTAGAACAAGACGCTGCCGAATAGAATGGCAACGATGTCGGACATTACATACATGAACAGCGGGTTTACGCCGAATACCTCAAAAAAACGTCCACAGGATTTTTTCCCCTTTATGTCTATCAGCCATATCAGCACGGCCAGCAGGAGCGAGCCAAAACCGCATGTTACCATTGCGAACGACGGCGACCAGATTTTCTTATTTATGGGGCAGGCGTAGCTGAACAGGAATCCTATCATGAGTATGCACGCGCCGAAAAGCAGCAGGCGTGTTATCTTGGAATATAATATTTGAGTGTTGCTCCGAGGTTCGTTGGAACTGTCCTTACGGAACATCATGCGTCCCACGCAAAAGCCTGTCATAACGTGCCCTATGCTCGGAATGGTGCTCAGTATGCCCTCGGGGTCGATACTGTTGTCGTTGTACATGTGTGCCGGGGTTAGGATTGCGCGGTCTACTATTGATAGTATGTTTGTTTCGTCGTATGCATAGCCGTTTCCGGCTTCCAGTATGACGAAGTATGTCGCGAAGAGCGCGAGGATAATCCAAGGAAAACGTTTGTGGTTAACGAGTGTTGCCGTTATGGCTACGATACCGTAGCATACGGCCAGCCTGTGGAGCACGCCCGAATACCGCAGGGTGGGGAACACGTTGGATGCTTCGAGCAACTGTCGGCCAAAGCCTAAACTGTCGTCTGCATTGTTCCAGTAATAGCAGAAATGCGCGAACCAACTTATGAATATGCCGACAAGGATGATTCCCAACGTGCGTGTTATAATTTTTTTCAGCACTGTTGCCGTTGGCTTGAAGTCGTACCGTTGCAGTGAAAGGAATGTGGTTATTCCCATTATGAACATGAAGAACGGAAACACAAGGTCGGTTGGCGTCAGGCCGCACCATGAAGCGTGCCTGAGCGGCGCGTAGATGGTGCTCCAGCTACCGGGGTTGTTTACCATAATCATTCCTGCTATTGTAATGCCCCGCATTATGTCGAGTGCCTGAATCCTGTTTTTCTCTGCCATTTGAATCGTGTGTGTCGGTAAGCTGTTATGTTTTCTTTAAGGAATGTTCCCGCGTTTGTGCCGCATTTAGCGGTAGAGGTAGTATTTTTTCGACAGTTTCCGGAACGTTTCGGCGTCCTTGTACCAGTATGCCCTTACGTCTTCCCATTTGTTGCGTTTGCTGAAGAGCGTTCTTATTTTTGATGTGCCGGAAACTTTGTCGAACATGTCGAACCGCTTCCTGTCGGCGTTGTCGAAAACCGCGTGATCGGGATAAAGCGAGGTCATTTCCTGCATGACAAGGAATTGCAAGTCGGTGAGCGGCGCTTTGTCGTAGTCGGTTATGTGTACTTGCACGCCTTCGATTTTTTCGCCTTTGTAAGCCGAGTAAAACGGACTTGCGTAAATTGGGCGGAAGATTATTCCTGGTATTTCAAGGGAATTGAGTCGTGCAGAAAGTTCATCGGCCTTTATCCACGGCGCGGCAAACATTTCAAAAGGAATAGTGTAGCCTACGCCTATAGACATGTAGCCCAGCTCGCCCAATATCCCGCTGGCGGGATAGTAATACGATGTCTCGGCATGGGGAATGTGGGGCGACGAGGGAATCCATTGCAGCCCTGTGTCGGAGTAGTTCATTTTTCTTTTCCAGCCGCGCATTTTTATTACCTTGAGCTTGCACTGCACGCCGCCTGTGAGCATTCGTTCGCCGTTTAGCATTTGCGCCAGTTCGCCGCATGTCATTCCGTAGATATACGGTATTTTGTATTGGCTCACGAACGAAATGAATCCGTCTTCAACGTTGCAGCCTTCAATGCGTTTACCGCCCAGGGGGTTGGGACGGTCGAGCACGATGAACTCCTTTCCGTTCTCGGCGGCTGCTTCCATGGCAAGCCCCATGGTACTTATGTATGTGAACGAGCGGCAGCCGATGTCCTGTATGTCGTAAACAAGCACATCTATGTCTTTAAGCATGTCGGGTGTTGCCTTGCGTGTCTTTCCGTAGAGCGAATAAACGGGCAGACCCGTGGCTGCGTCTTTCACGTCGGTAACGCTCTGTCCCGCATGTGCGTCGCCGCGCACGCCGTGTTCCGGACCGTAAAGAGCAACAAGCTTCACGTTCTTTGCCTTGTGGAGTATGTCGATTGTGCTTACCAGATTGTTGTCCACACCGGTGGGATTGGTAATCAGTCCTACGCGCTTGCCTTCAAGACATTTGAAATCTTGGTCTTTCAGTACTTCTATGCCTGTTTTAATCTTTACCTTTTGTGCCGAAACTGTTTGGTTCCCGATTGCAAGTAAGAGAGCGGAAACGATAGTTGCGTAGATGTGTGTCTTTATTCTCATGTGCTGTTATTTTGTTTTCAGAAGAACTATCCTGCCGTCGCTCGAAGTTGCTATTACCTGCTTCTTGTCGATTGGATGTACGGTATTGACGAGCGAGTTGCCTATCTTGTGTTTCCAAATTACCTTTCCCGTCTTGCCTTCGAGGGCATAGATAAGGCCGTCTTTTGTTCCGCCGAACACAATGCCCTCTTTCTCTAAAGGCATTGACGGGGCGTGCTCATAACCGAAGGCTACGTTCGAGGCCCATACCTGTTCAGGGGTTGCAGACGCGGTGGAGTAGCACACAACACTGTCGTTCATGGTCTTTGCATACACACGTTCGCCGTCTTCCGAAAGGCCTATGCTCTCGCGTACCTTCGAAGCGTATGTGCGCCAAACGGTTTTGCCTGTGTTTATGTCGATTGCGGTAAGTGCCCTTTCGGGATCGGCTATGAATACTTTGCCGTGCGCCGCCACGGGCCACACCGAAGCCGGGGAATAGTGCATTCCGCCCTTAGGGCTTTTCCACAGCCACATTTCCTTGCCGTCTTTCAGGCTTAGCGCGTAAAGAGTGTTGTCCCAAGCTCCGAAGATGACTTTGTCACTGGTTACCAACGGACGGGCTACGATATATCCTTTGACGTTGTTGTATGTCCAGATTACTTTCCCCGTCTTTATATCAATTGCCCTGAAGCAGTTGTCGCTTGCTCCGATGTATGCCACACCGTTGCTTATTGTAACAGCTCCGAGCACCGCCTTTTCGGCTTTTACGCGCCATAGCTCTTTGCCCGTCTTTGCGTCGAGTCCGTAAATGTTCCCGTCCGCGCTGCCGAACACCACTATGTCGTCGGCCGCTGCCGGGTCTCCGATGATTCGTTTGCCGCTGGCAAAGCTCCAAAGGTGCTTTCCGTTTTTAATGTTGTATGCCGTTAGTTTTCCGAGGTCGTCGCCCACGAACACCATGTTGCCGTATGTGGCGGCTGAGCAGTATATGCCGGCTTCTCCTTGTATGTTCCATTTCTCCTTAACGTTGGAATATTGGTTGTTGACAGAGAAATCGGGATATTTGCCGGCCTTTCCGTCATGGTCGAAGTATTGTTTCGTCAGCGAGAACGCGGCCCATTGTCTTTTGTCTTCGCCAATGCGTTGTGTGAATACTTTTATAGAATCTTGGGTTACTTCGTATATGCCGTATCCCGGCTTGCCGTCCTTGTCGCGCAGGTTGGAGCGCATGAGTATTCCGGGAATGCCGTCGTAGCTCAGGTTTTTCTCGGCATGGTAGTGCCCGCCTATGAACAGGCGAATGTTATAAGGCCGCACGGCGTCGGTAACGTCGTACCAGTTGTCGATGTCGCCTTCGGTGATAGGGTAGTGGGTTACGAGTATTACAGGTTGTTGCTTACCGTATTTGTCCATTTCGCTTTCCAGCCAGTTTATGTCCTGCGGCACCACATGCCCGTAAGCCATACGCATGAGCGGGCCGGTGTTGAAGCCGAGGAACAGAATCCCGTTGTGCTCGAACTTGAAGCGTTCGCTGCCGAAAATGTCGCCGAAAGCCGTGCAGCCGCTGTCGCTCCAGGTAGTTTCGTGGTTACCTAATATAATATAGTATTTGTATCTCAAAAGGTCGAGGTTCCTTTTTACTTCCAAAAGGGTCTCCCGGTCGCCTTCGTCGGCTATGTCGCCCGTAACGAGTACGAAGTCCAGCCCGTCGGTAGCGTTTATTTGCGCTATGGTCTCAAGCAGGTCGATGGTAGGTTTCGGGTCGTTCGCCTTCAGGTGTATGTCGGTAATTTGCGCAAATTTGAACGGACGTATTTGTGCGCTCGCAAGCAGGAAAGTAAACAGAAATAGTAAAGTTAGTTTGCTTCTTTTTGTAGCCATACAAATAAAATTAGTTACCCGGTTCTTGCCGGTAAGTTAAAATGCGTGTAAAAGTACGCATTTTTATGTGATTCGTTTATTGCAATCGCAAAAATCTTTAAAACGACACCGGTTTGTAACAAAATATAAACTTTTCAATCCTCTGAACCTGCAAAACTGTCCATTGTAGAGGGCAATAGTAAAGCGGTCGCGGTTGTTTGGGGCTGCCGGATGTGACACCGCATCATGCTTGATAAATATTCATTTCTGAAAGTGCCGGAAACATCCCTTTGGAACCCGCATGGGACGGGGGCAAAAATATGTGCCTTGTATTTTAAAATATGTCAGACATATTTCGAAATAGGTCGGACATAATTTTTCTTTGCCCGGATTGCGTTTGCTGAAACTCTCTAAAACGTGCCTGTAAGTAGCGGATATTTATTCATTGCCGGCAGTGGGAGATATAAAAAACTCACCGGCGGCTTTTCATTACAAAGCCGCCGGTGAATCCGGGATATGTTTATACGGTAACAGGTGTGCCCGTATTCAGTTTGCTTTATTTCCCGCCTTTTTGTTCACGCAGCAGGTCGCGAATTTCGGTAAGGAGAACTTCCTCTTTCGACGGTGCGGGTGCAGCCTTAGGCTTTTCCTCCTCTTTGTTAGAGCGCGAGAGCGCCGCCATGCCCTTAACGAGCAAGAACACGCAGAAAGCTACTATGATGAACACGATTGTAGCCTGTATGAAGTTGCCGTAGTTGATAGTAACCTGCACGTCAGGATTCAGCGGGTTCTGGGGCAGCTTGATTTTCAGGTCGGTAAAGTCTACGCCGCCTATTAGCCAACCGAGTGGGGGCATGATTATGTCGTCTACTATCGACGATACGATTTTGCCGAACGCGCTGCCTATAATCACGCCGACGGCAAGCTGCACGGCGTTGCCCTTGATGGCGAACTCTTTAAAATCCTTAATAAATTTACTTTTTGCCATTTTTATTGTATTGTCATTTGTGCAAAACTAAAAACAATTTCGTAATTTTGCGCCGGAAAAAGAACTTAAACTTAATAATCAACCTAATAAAACAGTAAAACAAATGATTAAAGTAGGTATTAATGGTTTCGGCCGTATCGGCCGTTTCGTATTTCGCGCAATCCAGGAGCGCGATGACGTGCAGGTTGTAGGTATCAACGACCTCCTCGATGTAGATTACATGGCTTACATGCTGAAGTATGACACAATGCACGGACGCTTCAACGGTACCGTTGAGATAGAGGACGGCCAGCTCGTGGTAAACGGTAAAAAGATCCGTATCACCGCTGAAATGGATCCCGCAAACCTGAAATGGGACGAAATCGGTGCAGAATACGTAGTTGAGTCAACCGGTTTGTTCCTCGCTATGGACAAGGCTGAGAAACACCTCCAGGCAGGCGCTAAATATGTAGTTCTTTCCGCACCTTCCAAGAAAGGCGAAGACGGCCGCCAGGCTCCTATGTTCGTATGCGGCGTAAATACCGATACATACGCAGGCCAGACAATCGTTTCGAACGCTTCTTGCACAACCAACTGCTTGGCTCCTATCGCTAAGGTTCTTAACGACAAGTTCGGTATCGAAACAGGTCTTATGACAACCGTTCACTCTACAACCGCAACCCAGAAGACCGTTGACGGTCCTTCGCGCAAAGACTGGCGCGGCGGCCGTGCAGCTGCAGGCAACATCATTCCTTCTTCTACTGGTGCTGCTAAGGCTGTAGGCAAGGTTATCCCCGAACTCGATGGCAAACTCACCGGTATCTCAATGCGTGTTCCGACCCTCGACGTATCGGTTGTTGACCTCACCGTTAACCTCAAGAAGCCGGCTACCAAAGAAGCTATCTGCGCTGCAATGAAAGAGGCTTCCGAGGGCGAACTGAAAGGTATCCTCGGCTACACCGAAGACGCAGTTGTTTCAAGCGACTTCCTCGGCTGCAAGCTCACCTCTATCTTCGACGCTAATGCAGGTGTTTACCTCACCGACAACTTCGTTAAGGTTGTTTCTTGGTATGACAACGAAATAGGTTACTCCAACAAACTCGTTGACCTTATCGAGCACATGGCAAAATATAACAACAAGTAATCAATCTTATAGTTGTTAAAACCCAAATGCCCGCTGCGATTTCGCAGCGGGCATTTTATTTTTGCCTTAAAAGCTACCGGCAGATTTGAATCTGCATATAAACTATAGCGAGCGGCTGGTTTTTCAAGGCCAAGCAGATATGATATATAGGTTGTTTCTGTTATGTATTTGTCAATTTTGAATATCTGTTGGTGTATTTTAGGTTTTGTTTGTTTTTACCCTTGATAAGAGTTCGGGCAATTTGTCGTCGGTTAGTTACGTAAAACAGACATCCGCAGCAGCGGAAACCGGGCGCGGGAAACAGACAAAAAGAGCAGTACGGAATCACA
>ENA-UOOA01000231-UOOA01000231.1-human-gut-metagenome-genome-assembly--contig:-P61old-NODE-231-length-126333-cov-12.904718_pt1 | contig 126333 bp, 89 predicted proteins | sample MGYA00242467_ERZ724014 | MGnify/ENA metagenome assembly ERZ724014 | reverse complement strand
GGACATATTTCGAAATATGTGCCTTGAATTTTAAAATATGTCCCACCTATTTTTTATTTTCTCCAACCCCCGGTAAAAAGCCTCCCATTCCACCCCCGTTTTTCCGTTCACAATAGTTAAAACCTCCATGCGCAGAACATTTCGAAATAATATTATTCCATTAAACAAAAGTGTCCGGGACATTCACACGCCCCGGACATTTTTATTATTGCCTTATATAAGGCAAAAACAAACGTATGCTTTTTAACCCAATATCTGCTCTTTTATTTGTTCGACGATATAACGGATGTCATCATCCGTTACATACGGCCCGCTGGGCAGGCACAGACCACATTTGAACAGTTTTTCGCTCACCCCATTCACGTAACACGGATTATCCTTGTAAACAGGCTGCTTGTGCATGGGCTTCCACAGGGGGCGGCTCTCTATGCCCGCCGCATCCAACGCCATGCGCATGGCCTCGACGTTGCGGTTGGGTTCACAATCGGTGTGAAGCGTTGCCGCCGCGTGTGTCACTCCCGCAGCACCGCCCACAGCTCCCTGCACGGCTGTGGCGTATGCCTTGTCCTCGCCCTTCACCTTAAGATTCGGGTCAAGAATTATGGTGCTGAGCCAATAGTTGCTGTCGTAGCGGGGCGAAGGGTTCTCGTGGAACGTTATCCCTTCAATACCGGCAAGCAATTCCTTGTACATGTGCGCCACATGCTTGTGGTGCTCGATGTGCTCGTCTAAAACAGTCATCTGCCCGCGGCCTATGCCGGCGCATATATTGCTCATGCGGTAATTATAACCTATCTCCTCGTGCTGGTAATACGGGTACGACTCACGCGCTTGCGTGGCGTAGAACATTATCTTTTTCTTGGCCTCGTCGTCTGAGCAAATCAAAGCGCCGCCGCCCGAGGTGGTAATCATCTTGTTGCCGTTGAACGACAACACGCCATAGCGGCCAAACGTACCGCACACTTGCCCGTCGTAGCGGCTGCCTAAGCCCTCAGCCGCGTCCTCTATTACGGGAATATCGTAACGGTCGGCCACGGCCATAATCTCGTCTATCTTGGCCGGCATACCGTAAAGGTAGACAGGAACAATGGCTTTGGGCTTCTTGCCGGTCTTTGCCATGCGGTCTTTTATTGCTTCCTCAAGCAGCTGCGGATCCATGTTCCACGTGTCCTCCTCGGAATCGACAAACACGGGCGTGGCACCAAGATACGTAACGGGGTGCGACGACGCGCAGAACGTGAAACTCTGAACCAGCACTTCATCGCCCGGACCCACACCGCACGCCAGCAGAGCCAAGTGCACGGCTGCCGTACCGGCAGAAAGAGCGACTACTTTCTTGTCCAAGGCCTTTTTGTAAGTCTGCATTTTACGGTTATCCACAGAAACCTCCAGCGACAGATTAACGGCGGCATTGCCAACGGAAAAGTCTACTATCTTCTTTTCCCCGGCCGCGCCATTTACCTTAAGGCCGTTGACGAACTCCTCCAAATCGGCTTCGAAACCGTTGACGTTAGGCCCGAGAGGTACGACCCAATTCGTGTCGAACGCCTCTTGTATATAATCCATTTCGTTCCCGCTCATGTGAGCCAGGCACAGGTAAATCCTCTTGTTCATTGCTTTATTATTAATTTTAGTAACGGAGTCTGAATTTGTTTTGAAACGGCACGCAATGCGCTGGCCACCAAAATTGTCACTATGAAAGAGAGCAACAATCGTCCTGGCAAATCTGATCTATCGAGCAAGCCAATTACCGCAAATTGCACCACATAGGTTTCCAGTGTCAAATTTGAAATATACATTACTACGTTCCTGACAACGCGGCTGCTTACTTTTATTTGCTTCGCGCAAGCCGCAAACAGGTAAACAATCGGGAACAGGAGAAACGGTATGAACGTCTGGAACAATCCGCTTAATGCCGGAATATTGCCGTACTTAACCGAAAGCACCCTGAGCCAATAATAAATTTACTACGCAACAATTATATGTTTAAATATAGACTTATGATAACGAGAAATATATGTCTTCCATATAGGGGCTATCATGCAACATGACAGTATTCCATTTCAGTTTTGTAAAGACTAAAACTTCAGTAAGCATCCGCCCCAAGAATAACCTACGCCAAAGCCTGCTATTAGCACTTTCATGCCACATTTGAGTGCGGCATCTTCCCGAGCTTTGCTTAAAGCAATAGGAATAGTGCTTGAAACGGTGTTACCGAATTCCGACAAACAATAGTAAAAACGCGAAGGATCAATTTTTATCTTTTTTCGCAGGAAATTAAGCATATATTTATTTGCTTGGTGAAATACGAACAAATCCACGTCTTCCTTTTCCAAACCATTTCGCAAGAGCGTATCTTCCACTAAAGGAGGGACATTATCCAATGTAAACGTGAAAATTTCACTTCCATTCATATACAGATAATCAGACGAAATAGGGTTGTTGTTTTCATCAAAACGGAGATCGCCTTGTTTTTCGGGGCAACGCATACCGCCAGACTTTACAATAAGGTTTTCTGCTCCACTGCCGTCAGTTCCAAGGCTAAAGTTGCATATCTCGGCCATGCCTTCCGTACTTATCATTGTTGCTGTAGCTGCATCGCCAAAAATAGTGCGATTACCCTTATCGCGCGGGTGAAGGTGCTTGTTGTAAGTCTCACCTGTCAGCAGCAACACATTCTTTGCTATACCTGCCACAATTAGTCCCTTAGACAATGAAAGTCCATAGACATAGCCTGAACATCCTAAATTAAAATCTAATGCACCTATATTATTCCTTAACCCAAGCCTTTTTTGTATTATACAAGCAGAGGTGGGAAGAAAATAATCGGGACTTTGCGTACAAAACAGCAAGTAGTCCACATCGGCAGGATTGCATTTTCCTTGAACGAACAATTTATGTGCTGCTTCCACCGCCATATCTGCTGCTGTTTCGTTTTCTGCAGCTACATGCCTTTTATTCACACCGACTTTAGAAGCTATTTTTTCTACGCTCCATTCAGGAAAGTCACGCACAATATCCTCATTAGTAACAACTGTTTCTGGAAGATAATAGGATATGTCCTTAATATATGCTTTCATTTACAATAACTCATTAAAAATTTATTTATAATAGAGTATAACCACCATCGATTAACAGATTACTGCCTGTTACCCATTTGCTTGCATCCGACAACAAATATACAATGGCATGTGCTATCTCCTCAGGATTTCCATATCGGCCTAATGGGTATCGTTTGGCATCTTCTTTCAGCTGTTCTTCGGTTATCGTATCGGAATCAAAAATATTTGTTTTCACCATCCCAGGATTTACAGTATTTACGCGTATAGATTTAGAAGCCAACTCAATTGCCATGCATTTAACCAATCCATTAATCGCACCTTTTGAACTTGCATAAAAACTGGCTCCGACAGAAGAAACCTTACATCCATTTATTGACGAAATGAAAACTATAGAACAACCTTTATTAAGCTTTTTCTTCTTTAAAAGGCGTTGGGTAAGCATCGCTGGAGCTTTAAAATTCACGGTCATAATACTGTCAATATCCCTTTCTGAAAAGAATTGGAATGGTTTGACTATCGTGAACCCCGCACATTGCACTACTCCATCCAAGGGTGTTGTTATGTTTTCTATTATCTGTTGTAAATCATCCTTATGTGCCAAATCACCTTGTATAATTTTATGGAAACTCGGGGTTTCCATTTGTTCAAGTGTTTCTTGCAATCGCTCTTTATTACGCGCTGTCAAAATGACTTTAGCGCCCATTTTTGAGCATTCGATGGCCGTAGCCCTTCCTATTCCTGATGAAGCGCCTGTTATTAGAACCGATTTTCCACTTAAGGAAAAAGGGTCATAGTTATTACCGATATCATTAATCATATTTCTACTAATTCAGGTACTTTTATTTTATCTGTCTCGAAGCAAACGCTGCCCCACGAAAGGCCTACGCCAAAACCACAAGCCACGTGTTTCATTTTACCGGTTTTCAACGCTTCAGCGCGCTGCGTTACAAGTGTCAAAGGTATAGAAGCACACGATGTATTTGCAAAATCCCGCAAACTGTAGGGCACTTTCTCAGCTGGCAACTTAAGTTTTTTCCTTATCTTCTCATTCATGAACAAATTTGCCTGATGGAATGTAAAGCAATCCACAGCTTCCTTGTCTATACCGTAGTGCTGCAACAAGCCATTCACACTTGACGGAGCTTTTGATATGCCGAACGAAAACACATCCATTCCATTTAGTTCAATTTGCAGATTATTGCTTACAATACTCTCACCACGCCCTTTCATCTCAAAACTATCTATTGAAACAGGATTACGATACCCGCCATCACGGATTATAATCGCGTCGTAACCATTACCATCGGTATTAAATATAAACTTCATTGCCGATGCCTCCTCAGCATATTCCAATGCCGTTGCTGTGCCTGCATCACCGAACAAGGGATATGTACTTTTGTCATCGGGAGATGCCACTTTAAGTATCGTGTCACCGCACAATAATAGACCTTTCCTAATCGTACCGCCTTGCATTAGTGAGGCAAGCACGCTCATACCATACACCCAGCCGGAGCAGCCCAGTGATATATCCAACGTATAACAATTTTCACTGCACCCCAACTTTTGCTGCAAAATGCATGATGTGGCGGGGAGAATATAGTCGGGCGTTTGTGAAACAAACACCAAAGCATCGATATCTCCTGCTTCCCAGCCAAGCTCATTTAGTAAAGCACGTGCAGCACCAATACATAAATCGGAAGAACAGACAGAGCCTACCGATTTGCGGCGGCGTTCTATACCCGTTGTAGAAAGGAAAGATTCATACCCCCCATTTTTATAATTTTTATAAACGTCAACATTTTCTTCTATCAACGAGGGAACGCACGCCGCAAGCCCTGCCACCCTTACATTTGGAGTTTCCAAAAAAGCCATTACTTCTTGCTCTTTACCAAATTGAACAAGTCTTCAATTGTCGAGGCCGAACGTATGTCATCACCTTTAATTCGTACATCGTATTCCTCATCTACCATAGCGATTATCGATAAGGCCGTAAGCGATGACCATTCATCCAAATCCTTAAATACTGTATTCGCCTTAAATTCACAAGCGTCTGTTTCGTCGAACTGAGCGGCGAAATTCTCAATAAAATCTTTTAATTCCATAATCTTTTGTGATTAATATTTAACAATTTGTGCTGGATTACCCATGTAGGTATTTCTGTTCTTTGTCTTTCTTATTACCGTACTGTTTGCGCCAATCACCGTATCAAAGCCTATGTGAACTTTTTGCAAAATTACTGATGACACACCAAAGAAATTGCAGTTTCCTATATTCACTTCGCCCGACACCCTGACCGACGGCATGAACGAATTAAAATTACCAATTATAACGTCATGCCCCACGGTTACAAGACCATTAAATACATTAAAATCACCTATTGATACATTACACGAGAATGAACACCGCAAACACACTATATTGCCGTGCCCAAAACTTATATTTTCCTTATCAAAAAACTCTGTGTCTGGTGAAAATATATTTGGAAACTCAACCAAAGGATTGCTTATGCGGCCGACTACTTTTTCCACAACCTTAGGCGAACCGATCGCTACAGCCACGCACAATGGCTCAGAAACGGCATTTAAGGCATCCATGCCACCCAAGACTGTTCCATATTCTGTTTCATAACCCACAGGTTTGCCGTCGTCGAAAAAGCCGACCATATTCCATATAGGAGAATTCGGCGCTTGTGCATTTATACGCCGCAACATACAAGCGACTTCACGCCCGAAACCTCCTGCACCATATATCGCAATATTCTTCATTTTTCTTACCTTGTCTATTTTAGTTTTTTCCGTTGAACATCTCCATTGTTGCCCGCCCTTCTTGCGAAATATCTTCGCGCGCGAGTACTTTCTTTATAGTTAAAAGAACGATCTCCAAATCTATCAAAAACGAGCAGTGATCTACATACCACACATCCAGTTCGAACTTCTTTGTCCAACTAATTGCGTTTCGCCCGTGGCACTGTGCCCAGCCCGTAATGCCCGGCCTCACCTCATGCCTGCGCGCTTGCTCTTTGCTGTACAACGGCAAGTATTGCGGCAACAACGGTCTCGGGCCAATCAGCGACATGTCACCTTTGAACACATTAACCAACTGTGGCAGCTCGTCTATCGACGTAGAACGTACAAATTTACCAACTTTTGTCAGGCGAGCCTCATCGGGCAACAGATTTCCATTGGTGTCGCGCTCGTCGGTCATGGTCTTGAACTTGATTACCTGGAATAACCGTCCGTCCTTTCCCGGCCGTTCCTGTAGGAAAAACGCCCCCGCACCCTTGTTAGCAAAGTGCAGCCAGACCGTAATAACCAAAAGTATAGGCCAAATCACCAGCAACGCGCACAACGCGAAGGTGAAATCAATCACACGCTTAAAGAAATGCTTATACATTGCAAAACTATTTTAGTATATGTTATACTTGATAAAAGCCGCCTCTTTTGTGCATAAAAATATTTTAAGGCTTCACAGGCGTATCAACAATGACGCTTTACCTCAGCCGGCACACCAACAGCAAAGCCGCCCGACGGTATATCGTGTGTAACGACTGCCCCCCCCCCGACTACCACGTTGTCTCCTATTGACACACCTGAAGCAATTGTCACATTTCCGGCAATCCATGTTCCGCTTCCTATACTTATTGGTTCGCTTCTTCCACGATTTGTCACTTTTCCTTCGTTAATTATATGTTTAGAAGAAGCTATTATGCACATAGGCCCAATTGTTGAATAGTCGCCTATGACAACCTTGCCGTTAGCCTGGACATAACAATTATGAGAAATATAACAACCATCACCAACGTAAAGCTTTTCGGGATGATTTAATATTACGCCACGGCCTAACTGAAACTTCTTACCGCACTTTCCCAAAAAAGGCGATACAAGAAAGCCGCGAATATGATTGCTTATAATATCCGTAGGAAACCAGAACATTACCAGATTTATTATATGTATAGGCAATGCACGGGTAACAAAATAAAAAGCGAACACAAATACTTTCTTTATCATTTTGACAATTGATTATATAAATCCAACAATCCATTCCAAATGGCAGATTGGTCAAAATTCTTTACCCATTCCAAGCCATTAGTCCCATACTTTTTTCTCAGACTCTTGTCTTCATACAAAATGCCCATTGCATTTTCCAACTCTTCCACATTTTTTGGAGCGACGAGTATCCCGTTATATCCATCGTTTACAGCATCAATAACACCTGTAACTTTCGTTGAAATCACGGGAATCCCCAAAGCCGCCGCTTCTATCAAGACATTTCCAAAACCTTCCCTGTAAGTAGGGAGAACAAACACGTTGAACAATGAATAGTACAACGGCAAGTCTGTCTTGTTTACACTTCCCGCATACACAACGCCCTTATGCCCCATGATTTTTTCGGCAAAATCCGTTTCCATTTCCAACCTGCCTACGAGGAAAAGCCGCAAATTTTTATTTTCTTCATATAACGCACTAAAAGCCTCAAAGAGTTCCCTAACTCCCTTGTCTATAGATACGCGTCCGACAAATCCAAAAACAAAATTCCTATCCAAAGCATATTTTGCACGCATATCCTTCTGTAAGCCGGGATTAATTTTGCTTCTTGAAAAAACGGACAAGTCTATTCCGTTGCTACTTCCTCTGTTCACCAGTACGCATTTCTGCCCGGCAAAAACACCTTCGCTTATGGCCTTTCGGCGAAGCGACGGACTTATACATATTATTTTATGCGCACACGCCCCGGAGACCTTTTCCATAAATACAAGTATATTTTTTATTAAGCCTGTTGATGTAGCGAAACGGAAGCCCCTGCATGTATATATCCTGACTGGCACACGCAGGACGAAAGCCGCAATCATGCCTAATAACCCCATTTTGGGAGTTCCAACGTTCACAATGTCAGGTTTTATTCTACGCATTGCAACTATTATTTGGAATAAAGCCCGCAAGTCGCAAAACAAGGAGATTTCTCTTTTTATATTTACTGGCACGTAAGTGCACTTCTCTTTCCTGCAAAAATCTTCTGCTTGTTTTGCCGCATTAACAAGCAAATATACGTCAAATCCATTTTCCACAAAAAAGCGAACTTGGCCTTCTATCAAGCCACAACTGACCTCACTCGTTATGCCAATTATTAATTTCTTCATAATCTAAGCAACACCTCTTTGAAGAGGCCGCAAAAGGAGTTATTTGTTGTTACACTTCTTTCTCTCGGCAATTTGTTTTACATGTTCTAGAAAGTCAGAACGTCGTTTGTCTAAAATAGTTTTCTGAAAATCTTTCGCCCGATTAAAATTACGAACTGCGCTCTGCCGCATTCTTTCCTTTGTAAAACTTGATATTAAATACGCAAGTTCCTTTATATTGCCGGGAGAATACAGACAATCCGTCGTCAACAATTCCGGGATTCCTCCCACTTTTGTCCCAAATGCCGGAAGAGCACGGCTCATGGCTTCAACTAACGCACGAGGCAAACCCTCCAACTTGCTTGGCTGAATATACAAATCTGCACCATCGAGAATAGCAAAGACATCCTCGTGTGATTTACTTCCTAAGAAATGAACATTATTCTCCAACCCGCATTGCTGCGCAACCGAAGCAAGACGTGTTTTATCACCCGGTCCTATCAAATAATAATGTATGTCCGTATTCATCCCATGCTTTTTCAATACGGCCATAGCCTTGATAACATCCTGTTGATTCTTATAAGGAACATCTATTGTCCCAGTAGTCACTATTTTAACAGCAGATTTTTGCGTAGTCGTATCTATCTTTTCCAATCTGCGATCAAGTACAGAATCGTCGGAAAACAATAATTCAGCATTAGAACAAGCCAATGTTTCTCCCCTACAAGGGTATCTGTGTTGAAGGAACTTTTCGGTTACATACATCGCAAAAGGGACGTTCCACAAAGTTCTTCGCATAATATAAAAACTTATTGGTGCCATACACTTACCCTTCCAGCCATAATTCCACAATGCGTCCCATGTACACCCGACAACCACCGCTATACAAGGTTTCCCTAATTTACATGCCTGTAACAATGCCATTGAAGCCACTGAATCGGGAACGTGGCCAATTATAAGATCGGCTTTCTTTACAAGCTCATCTACTTTTTCCCTGTTTGTAGAACGTTCTATAAACCGTTTTACGACCGTATTTTCTTTTTCCACAAACGTTATAGTTACTCCATCAGGACGAACAAACAACTCAGGGCCTTCCCAATCCGATGTATGCGACACGCAAGCCGTCAATGAACCTAATGTTTTATATCGCTCAATAAATGTATCTATTACACTTCTATAAGCACCATCATAGGCTGTGGCAGATTTAATATAAAGTACGTTCAACATGACTCTATTTTTAATTAATTTGAAATTTACACTTACAATTCTTCGAGCATCTGTTTGAATCGCTCGTTTTCACTGTACATATTCCGAGCCCAATCATTCAAAATATATTCTTTCAACCGGTCACGATTGAGATACAACTGTTCTATTCGCTGCGAAGCGGCAGCCACGTCGGTAGGATTCAACAACTTTTGCACAAACTCAGGAGGAACGCATTCCTTGATAGGTGCGATGTCGGACGCAAGTACTGGCACGCCACGTGCCATGGCCTCCTGTAAGGCGTTAGGCTGTCCTTCGGTTATCGAGGGGAAATAATAGAGGTCGAACAAATCCAACAAATCTTTTATATCCCTGCGATAACCAAGAAGTTTTACCTTTTCCGCAAGGTCGGCAGCTTCCACGCTGCTTTTAAGAAACTCATCCGTACCTTTGCCGGCCAATACAAAATATATGTCATTGTATTTATGGCACAACTCCTCGGCAACTTTGATTATTGTCTCGTGGTTCTTGGCAACATTGTACCTGCCCGTATGTCCCACTACAAATGCACTATCTGGAATGCCTAATTCTTCCCTTATACGTTTGCGTGCGCTTGAATCTGTTTTGAAAAAAACATCGGGAATACCGTTTGGAATTACCTTGAAATATTTCTTTGAACTGCTGTGGTTCGGAAAAAAGAAATCAAACGCAGCCCTTGAATTCGACAATATTTTTGTTGCAAAAAGGTAAACCAACTTGTTTACAACGGCATTATACAACAACCGTCCCCTTGTTTCCCTGAAATGATTCGTCGAACCACGATATTGTGCTATACGATTCTTCACTCCCGCAAGATATGCCACAAGCATTACCATGCCAGCAAAATTGCCTGTAAAGTCGCATACCGTATCTACCTTATTCTTCTTAAGCCAGCGATACAAATATATATAATCCCCTATCGTGAAAAAGCGCAGCGGTTTTTGGATTATTTCATCAGTGCACTGCTTATAAGCCTCAAACAAATCACCACCATTGCCCGACTTACACCACACGACATTGCGGTTCTCGCCATTGCTGAACTGCAAGAAACGTAGCAAATACGTTTCCATACCACCCTGACTCATACTTGTTACAAAATACAACCTATGCCTTTTCATTTAAAACTGCACCTTTTTTATTATATCTACTTTTATTGTAAGACGATATTACTTTTGGCTATTTGCCAAGATATGTTACTTAACAACATCTGCTAATAATATTATAACTACAATAAACCATGTTATAATCATAAATCGTTGCTATAAAAAATCATATTACTCCAGCATTACTTTGTATCAAATAGAACGGCATTGGTAAAAACAAACTCGAACTTGTAACTCGTCTACCTAGAAGAATTGCATTTGCTATGGAAAAAGCCAACAATGGTAGTAAGAATATTACGACAAGTCGTTTTCTTTCATTTCGCATGGTACTCAACGCTGAATATATAAAAAAAACGGCAACACTCTCAAACAATATCATGAAACGACTTATTTGAAAAACATTAGCACCCATATTAAAAAACGAAAAGGCAGCCATTGCAAAATAATACATGTTTTTCATCATAACATTACTTTCGAGTTTTATACTTTTCCTCACATACATAAGTAAGATCAAAACAGCAGGTACAAAAAACATATTATATATACCATATAAAAATGACGCATTTTGTCTGCTACTTTCCATAATCTCATTAGCTTCTGAAGAAGTATATGACATAATCTTATATTCATAGAAGCCACTTAAAATCTGAAAATTCAACAGCACACCGACTAATAACGGTCTAACCGCAAAGGAGACGATTAACAGTACATATAGGAAAACCTCCTTTTTTGTATTTACGATTTTGTAAAAGATAAAAAATAAAAAAGCAAAAAGAAAAGACCAATGCACAAATATCGTAAATATTAACAATAAATAACTACATGACTTACTAATCAAACCATTCCAATAAGCCAATAATGAATAGCAAAATACCCACATAGCTACCCACATACGAGCGCCATTTATATTAAAGATAAAATTCAAAGATAAAAGAAATATAATCAATAAAAGTTTAAGTAAGACTGAATTGTTCTTGTTGCAGTCATATAAAATTCCGACGCTTTTTATCATGAAATAAGAAAAAATGAATCCAAGTACAGCAAAAAGCACATGATAATCATTTGTAAACAATGAGACAGCACTATAGATCAAGGGTATGAAGAATTGTGTACCTTTTTTTAAAACAGTTATTTCTAGCCAAGTCTCCCAATCATTTACTTCATAACAATAATTATAAAATTCTGAAATATATCTATTAGCATCGAGGCTTTCATCAGCAACAACAAAAGTATAACCAAACAACGCACCAAACAAAACACATATAAAACGAGTTTTCTTATATTGAAATTGTCCGCACGCAGCCAACAAGCCTAAAAGCGGCCAAATTATAAACAGTATTAGGATTTCAAATCGGTTTAGAAATCGTTTCCCCATACTATAATATAACATTTTAAATCACAACCATCTTATTGTTTTTATAAAATCGCTTGAATATCAAATCTAAATATTCAACGCCTTATACATTTTCCAAGTAAAGGCACACCCTCAAGAGCAACAACATAATCAATTCCAACAAACTTGCCCGTCAGTAACAACAATACATAAAACAGCAAAGCAAATACAAAAATAGATACAAACACATTCATATTAGCAAATATTGTATGCCTAACTGTTAATAATAAAAATAATATGACAAAACTTTGGGCCAGGATTATCGCCACACTAAGCAATGCTTTCTTCGGCACTAAACTGATATTTTTCTTTCTACGAATGTACATTTGTCCTACTACAATTGACGAAATCCAAAATATCGTGCTTATGCACGTTATAAGCACGGGGGGAACTGAAATGCTTACTAACATGTAATCTGCAAACCATATAAAAACTGCTCCTGCTACAAAAATTTTCATATACATTTTCTGAAATCCGAATGCCGTAAGAATTATGAAAACAGGAAAAACTTTCACAAAATCACGCAATATATATATTCTAAAATATGAAGCCGACACTTCGTATTGCCTACCGAATAAGGCGACCATTAAATCATCTGCAAAAAACAAACAGAACATTAGCAATGGCATTACTATTATAGCCGTTTTCTTTACGGCATTTATGTAAGACTGCAATGCCGACGGCATTTTATTATTGGCTTCTGCATTAGAAAGCAACGGCAACAATACACTGTTTAAACTACTCACTAAAATCGTTACTATTGGAATGCTAAAATATCCATTTGACAGTTCAGCAAATGTTTGTGTACCAAAATAACGGCTTACGTAAAATGAATCAGCTGCCTGCACAAAAAAAATTGCTATAGAAGCACCCATAAGAGGCATAATAAGGTTTAAAATCTCATGGAACATATTTGGAATGCGTTCTGCTTTAACCTTTTTATAAGGTTTGCCTTTCATGAACATTGCTACAAGAAATGTAAGAAATGAAGCAACTCCCCACCCTATAATAGCTTCACGATAACCAGTATGCCATATTGTTACAGGTAAAACTATGCAAAGGAACATGAACGACCTCGACAATACCTGATAAGCAGCCACTTCTTTTGTTTTCCTTATTGATGTATATATAGCTTCTACGCCCGTTGAAGACATCGTAAATATAGGAAAAACTGAGAATAATCGTAAACCCACAGCCAGTTCAGGATTATTCAACATGTCAGCAATAAGATCAGCCGTTGAGTAAAGTATCACAAAAAAAACAATACCTAAAAAAATAAAAAACATAGTAATATGCTGAACCAGCATTTTTTGCTGCCCTATTTCCAAACGTGGCATATAATACAAAAATACGTTTGGCAAACCCATTACTAACAATGTGTGCAAAACCGTGTAAACGTACAATATCTGACGATACGTACCATACTCTGTTTTGTCCAAATATCGAGAAAGTACGGGAGCAGTAAAAAGGGCAAATAAGAACGTAAAAGACTGGCCTATTACCAACCACAATGCTTGGCGGGTATTGCTATTTTTATAATCTACCATTTAGTACATTCTAATCAAAACATTGTCTTTTCGGGGACTTATCTTAATTAACAAAATTCACCAAAAGACCTCTGCATAGCTCAAAAACACTCTTTGCATAAGATATAATGTTTATTGATAACTGAACTTTTGCAGAGGTCTCTTGATCACATCTTCTCTTTACAGCCTTCCGTCCACGATATTCCTATCAAGAAATGCTTTGACATCAAAGATGACGTGCTTTTCGGCGAGCAAGGTGGGAACGTCCAAGTCCTCAAATTTCTTATGTGCCACAGCGAGTATGGCCGCGTCGAATTTTTCAGCGGGCAATTGGTTTGTCACCTCTATGCCGTACTCATGCCTGACGATGTCGGGATTAGCCCACGGGTCGTAGACGGTTACGTTCACGTTGTATTCCTGCAACGCCTTGTATATGTCTATCACCTTTGTGTTGCGCACGTCGGGGCAGTTTTCCTTGAAAGTGAAGCCTAATATTATTATATTTGAATCGAGTACTTGTATGCCTTTTTTCAACATAAGTTTCACTGTCTCGCCGGCAACATACTCACCCATCCCGTCGTTCATGCGGCGGCCGGCAAGTATTATCTCGGGGTTGTAGCCGTGGCGCTGCGCGCATTGTGCCAGATAATACGGGTCAACGCCTATGCAATGGCCGCCTACGAGCCCCGGCTTGAACGGCAGAAAGTTCCACTTTGTAGAAGCAGCCTCGAGCACGTCTTGCGTGTCGATTCCCATTTTATTGAATATCTTGGAAAGTTCGTTGACAAAAGCTATGTTGATGTCGCGCTGCGAATTTTCAATTACCTTTGCGGCTTCAGCCACTTTAATGCTCGGTGCGAGGTGTGTTCCGGCCACAATCACGGAAGAATACACCTCGTTTACTTTCTTGCCTATTTCTGGGGTTGAGCCGGAAGTCACTTTCTTTATCTTTTCTACGGTATGCAGTTTGTCGCCCGGGTTGATACGTTCGGGACTGTAACCGGCGTAGAAATCGACATTCATTTTCAACCCCGAAACTTTCTCTACTACAGGAATGCACTCGTCTTCGGTAACACCGGGATAAACAGTAGATTCGTAAACCACAATATCACCTTTCGAAATAACCTTACCTACCGTAGTACTTGCCCCGTAAAGCGGTGTCAGGTCGGGATTATTGTTCTCATCTACAGGTGTAGGAACAGCAACAATATAGAAATTACAATCGCGAATCTTTTCAATATCCGTGGTGCAGGTAAAACCATTCTTTATCGCACCTTGCAGTAATTCGTCGCTGACTTCGAGCGTTGCATCATGACCAGACATGAGAGCGTCTACACGCGCCTGGTTCATGTCAAAACCTACGGTCTTGTATTTAGTCGAGAACAGCCTCGCCAAGGGCAGACCAACATAGCCCAATCCTATTACACAAATTTTCGTTTCCATTTTTTATATTACTTTATCTACAAACTTCATTTCAAATTTTTCCAATACCATTTAACGGCCTCTTTGAGGCCGGCGCGCATGTCGAAGTGCGGGTCGTAACCGAGCAGCCTTTTTGCCTTGTCGATACAAGCCAGAGAATGGGGTATGTCTCCGGCGCGGTTGGGGCCGTGCGTCGGTTCTATTTTTGCTATTTCGGGGTCGAAGCCCGAGAGGTATTCTTTCAGATATGCCACAAGCTGGTTTAGCGTGGTACGCTCCCCGTAGGCCGTGTTGTAAATCTGGTTCACTGCTTCGGGATTGTCGGTCGTGAGCGCAAGCATGTTCATCTGCACCACGTTGTCGATGTATGTAAAGTCGCGGCTGTACTCTCCGTCGCCGTTAATATTCGGGGCTTCGTGCGCCATGAATTTCATAACGAAAAGAGGTATTACAGCGGCATATGCACCATACGGATCCTGACGGCGGCCAAACACGTTGAAGTAGCGCAAGCCGATGTACTCAAAGCCGTAAGTACGGGCAAATACATCGGCATACAGTTCGTCAACATATTTCGTTATTGCATACGGTGAAAGCGGTTTACCTATCACGTCCTCCACTTTTGGCAGTGACTTGCTGTCGCCGTAGGTTGAAGAACTTGCAGCAAATACAAAACGCTTGATACCGCCGTCGCGCGAGGCAACAATCATGTTCATGAACCCGCCAATATTAACGTCGTTTGTTGTTATTGGATCTTTAATGCTACGCGGCACTGAGCCGAGGGCTGCTTCGTGCAGTACGTATTCCATACCATCGACCGCCTTGCGACAATCATCGAGTTTTCGTATGTCGCCTACATGCAATTCAAACGTTTCGGGATATTTCTCAAGCAGCGGAAAAATATTCTTAGGTTTGCCTGTTGCAAAGTTGTCGAGGCAACGTACCGTGTGCCCTTCGTTCAAAAGATGTTCACATAAATTGGAGCCTATGAACCCGGCCCCACCGGTTACTAATACTTTCATATGTTCGTTATTTTGTATTCCTTTTTAGCGTATATCTATCGCAAGGCCACTTATCCTATCTTGTAATAAACGAAACCGTTCTCGGCGGCTTCGGCTTTGTCATAGATGTTGCGGCCGTCGATGATGACATTGCCTTTCATCGTCTTGCGCAGAACTTTCCACGAGGGCATACGGAACTCCTTCCATTCCGTTACGAGCAACAATGCGTCGGCATCGACAACGGCCTCATACATATCCTTGCAATACGTCACCTTGTCGCCAACGCGGCGACGGCATTCATCCATAGCTATCGGGTCGTAAACTCTTACCGTAGCACCGGCTTTAGTAATCTTATCTATCAGTACAAGGGCCGGCGCTTCTCGCATGTCGTCAGTTTCCGGCTTGAACGACAGTCCCCACATGGCTACCGTCTTACCTGCCAAGTCGTCTCCGAAGTGTTTTTGCAACTTTTTAAACAGAATAGATTTCTGTGCCTCGTTCACTTCTTCCACGGCTTTGAGCACGCGCATGTCGTATCCGTTCTGTTCAGCCGTTTTTATAAGTGCCTTTACATCTTTTGGAAAACAGCTGCCGCCGTAGCCACAACCGGGATAGAGAAACTTCTTGCCTATACGCGTATCGGAACCTATGCCCTTGCGCACCATATTAACGTCAGCGCCCACAATCTCACACAGGTTGGCAATGTCGTTCATGAATGAAATGCGCGTTGCCAGCATGGAGTTGGCGGCATACTTTATCATCTCGGCACTCGGTATATCGGTAAAAATTATCCGGTCGCTGCTGAGCATGAACGGCTTGTAAAGCCGCGCCATTATCTCGCGCGAGCGGTTGCTCTCCACGCCCACAACCACACGGTCGGGCGACATGAAGTCTTTTATGGCCGCACCTTCTTTAAGGAACTCGGGATTAGAAGCAACGTCGAAATCAATATTCACGCCGCGCTTGTCAAGTTCTGCGCGTATAGTCGTCTTTACTTTTTGGGCAGTACCTACGGGAACGGTACTTTTGGTAACTACAACAAGGTACTTGTTCATGTTCCGGCCTATGGTTCTTGCAACTTCAAGCACGTACTTCAGGTCGGCACTGCCGTCCTCGTCGGGCGGAGTCCCAACGGCGGAAAACACTACGTCCACCTCATCGAGCACCGAAGCAAGGTCTGTTACGAAATGCAGGCGGCCGGCTTCGACGTTCTTGTGCACCATGTCCTCCAGTCCCGGCTCGTAAATCGGTATTATTCCCTGTTTTAGTTTTTCTATCTTGGAAGTGTCTACATCCACGCACGTCACGTTCACGCCCATTTCGGCAAAGCACGTGCCTGACACCAATCCCACGTATCCTGTTCCTACTATAGCTATATCCATAAAAAGAATAGTCTACAATTTATAAAACTTACGAAACCAGTCTATAGTTTCTTTCACGCCGTCGCGCACGGATTTATCCGGTTTGAAGCCGAAATCCGCCTGCAAGTCGGTCGTATCGGCGTATGTTTGGTACACATCGCCCGGTTGCATGGGCAGGAAATTTTTCTTTGCCTTGCGGCCGATGGCTTCCTCTATTGCCTCAATAAAGTCCATGAGCCTTACGGGATGTGAATTGCCTATGTTATACAATCTATAAGGCGCGCACGACGTTGCAGGGTCGGGACTGTCGGCTTTCCAGCATTCATCGGCAACCGGAGCGCGGTCTATCACGCGCAACACCCCTTCTGCAATATCGTCGATATACGTAAAGTCACGCAGCATGTCACCATTGTTGAAAACATCTATTGGCCGGTTGTGCAGAATGGCGTCGGCAAACAGGAAAGGCGACATGTCCGGCCGGCCCCACGGACCATAAACCGTAAAAAAGCGCAGCCCCGTAGTCGGCAAGCCATACAGGTGGCTGTACGTGTGAGCCATAAGCTCGTCCATTTTCTTTGTAGCGGCATACATGCTCACGGGATGGGCTATGCCGTCGTGCTCTGAAAAAGGAACCTTGCCGTTCAGGCCGTACACGCTGCTTGAACTGGCATAAACCAGATGTTTCACTCCGCCGGTGCGACAACCTTCAAGCACGTTCAGGAAACCATAAACGTTGCTTTCCACATAAGCATACGGATTCTTAAGTGAATAACGCACTCCGGCCTGCGCCGCCAAATTAACCACCGCGTCGAACCTTTCGCCTGCGAACAGTTCGTGCATGGCCTTGCGGTCCTCAAGGTTCATGCGCACAAAGCGGAATTTGTCATACTTACCGCTGCGCACCCGTTCGTTCCAACGTATATCGCCTTCGACCCCGAGAAATCCCAGGCGGCCATATTTAAGCGCCGTGTCGTAATAGTCGTTTATATTGTCGAGCCCTACGACCTCATCGCCGCGCTCCAGCAAACGCCTGCTTACGAACGAACCTATGAACCCGGCCGCGCCGGTTACCAAAACCTTCAACATTTATAGCTTAAAACTGACCGGCAGCCTAATCTTCTATGAATTGTATGTACTCGGGCTTAACCTCCACCGCCACAGACAGCAAGTTCAAAAGACTTACCATTATGCGTCGCCTTTTTGACCCGCGCACCGTAACGAGCTTACCTTCGCAGCCGTCCAGCGGGCCACCGATTATACGTATCCTGCGGCCACACATATTGGGAGTTATGTCGCAGGGAGTATAATACTCCGGCGAATCGGTAGAATCCGTAACCCTTATGAAACGGTTCATGTCGGCTTCCGGCACAACCATTGGGCAGCAATACGCCCCCCTTACATAACGGAACTGTATGGCTGAATACTTCCGTATGAATGCCTCTATGCGGCTCCTTACGTCATGCACGAAAAGCAAATCGCGGATCACCGGCACCTGCACCCTGCTGCGCTTGCCGTTCTTTACAACAAGCTGCCACTTCAGCGGTGTGTACGCTTCAAAGCCGTTATCTTTGAACAGCTTGTAATAAGACTTGTCCAAACTCGTGCGCCCCAAGTCGCGCATAACGAACCAGCATGTCTTTTCGCCGCTTGTTACATCACTCATTTTTCACACAGGGACAAATCTTCTAATCCTGCAATCTTGCTTATAGTACAGCAAAACAGACAGTTATCAAAATATTCAACGAAAGTTCCGGGAGTACGAGTCCCTTCATTTACAAAATTTTTGGCTGTTCCAGCCATTTTTCACTATTTGCGAGAGCGAAAATTCAAACATCGCAAAAATACGAAAAAATATCTAAACATATAACAACACATCGCTTTTTATTGATTTTTAGTTCCCGTTACCTATAAAACATTAAATGCAGTGAGCAAAAACGCTGTTAGCCACATAATTTGCCTCTCCACAACCGCACCGTAACACCTCTTCGGGAAGATACAACAACTGCAAATGGAAGAAGCTGCAGGGAAATACTCAAAACAGACAAGAAAAGATGAAAACCGGAATGTTGCTTTTAAACCCCCTCTCAGAGCAAATAAAAAATACAAGGCACATATTTTAAAATAGGTCAGACATATTTTGAATTTTCTCAGACATATTTTCAGCGATGTCTAACATCCTGGAAAACTGCATACTTACGCAACAGACAAAAGCAGACACGAAAACGGTGTTGTACATGTTGCTCCAGAAAGCCGGAACGCAAATTTGAAAATTTGCTTTTTAATCGTAAATTTGCAATTATAAGGCCATTGCCGCAAAGCCGACATTATGCCAAATTCCTTAACAAACTGACAAATACCCGGTTATTGCATTGTCTTACCTTTGCATGCGCCCCGCGATATGATAAAAAGAAATAAAATGAAGGACTGTTTTATGAAAATATACTTGGCACTTGCCTGCGCTGTTTGCAGCTTAACGGCCACCGCGCAAACGCAGTTCGGCGGTAACTACCCTAACAACCGGCTACCGCTGGCACAGAAAGAGTACATCGCCTTACCCCTCGGAAACATACGCGCCGAGGGATGGCTCAAAGAACAGCTAATCCGAATGAAAGACGGACTTACCGGCCACCTCGACCAAGTGTACGAGCCTGTCATGGGGAAACGCAACGGCTGGCTCGGCGGCGACGGCGACGTGTGGGAACGCGGACCCTACTGGATAGACGGCCTGCTGCCGCTGGCTTATATATTGGACGACAAGGAACTCATAGCCAAAGTGCAGCCATGGATAGAATGGACTCTCAAATCGCAAAAGGAGAACGGCTTCTTCGGCCCCGACACCGACCGTCCAAACGAACCCGGACTCCAACGCGACAATGCAAAAGACTGGTGGCCGCGCATGGTAGTGCTTAAAGTAATGCAACAATATTACATGGCTACGCGCGATGAACGGGTAATCACATTCTTAACAAAATATTTCCGTTACCAGCTTGACGAACTGCCAAAAACACCGCTGGGCAAATGGACATACTGGGGCGAACAGCGCGGAGGCGACAACCTGATGGTTGTCTACTGGCTCTACAACCATACCGGCGACAAGTTCCTGCTCGACTTGGCGGAACTGATACACCGCCAGACTTTCAACTGGACAGGCGTATTTACGGAAATCGGATGGCTCAACCGCCCTCTCAGCCTCCACTGCGTAAACCTCGGACAAGGCTTCAAGGAACCGGCCATATATTACCAGCAAAGCAAAAACCCCGAACACCTCAAAGCTCTCGACAAGGGCGTGGAACAAATGCGACACACCATAGGACTACCCACCGGGCTTTGGGGCGGCGACGAACTGCTGCGCTTCGGTTCGCCCGTAGCAGGCTCGGAACTGTGCACTGCCGTGGAAATGATGTTCTCGCTCGAAAGCATACTCGAAATAACAGGCAACGCAAAATGGGGAGACTACCTGGAACGCGTGGCATACAACGCTCTACCCACGCAGATAACCGACGATTTCTCGGCGCGGCAGTATTACCAGCAATTCAACCAGGTAAACATCACCCGCGAGTGGCGTGAGTTTTCCACTCCACACGACGACACCGACATACTGTTCGGCACGCTCACAGGCTATCCCTGCTGCACATCCAACCTGCACCAAGGCTGGCCCAAGTTGGTGCAAAACCTGTGGTACGCCACGGCCGGACAAGGCCTTGCGGCACTAATATACGCGCCGTCTACAGTGAGCGCACTCGTGGCCGACAGCGTACCCGTAAGCATCACTGAGAAAACAGGCTATCCGTTCAGAGAGAACATAGAATTCACCTTTAAATTCGACGACAAGAAGCAGAAAAAAGCCTTTTTCCCATTCCATTTCCGCATACCAGGCTGGTGCAAGTCACCAATTATAAAACTCAACGGAAAAGACATCGTATCCGACGCTGCAGGCGGGGAAATAACACGTATCATAAGAACATGGAAAGACGGAGACATCTTGTCCGTAACATTCCCTATGGAAGTAACAGCAAGCCAGTGGTACGACGGCGGGGCGTGCGTGGAGCGCGGGCCTTTACTCTATGCCCTGAAAATGGAAGAGAACTGGGACAAGAAAGAAATAAAGCCCGAACAACATGCAACATACGGCACATGGTATTACGAAGTGACATCCGCCACGCCGTGGAACTACGCCATGCCCGGGAACATCCTCAACGCCGCATGGGCAAAAGAGCACATAACAGTAACGACCAAAGACTGGGACAACAGCAAATACCCCTGGAACACAGAGCAGGCCCCGGTAAGCCTCACACTTAAAGCCCGCCGCCTGAACAACTGGACTCTGGTTCGCGGCTCAGCCGGCCCGATTGCGTACTTCACCCAACAGGGCAACGACCTCGGAGCGGAAGAAAGCATAGAACTCATCCCCTACGGCTGCACAACCCTCCGCGTAGCCCTCTTCCCCGTAAGGCCGTATTGAAGGACGTGCGTGTATTAAAAAGCAAAATATCGTGTTACATTACTTTTTATCCAAAACAGTAACATTATAAATTAGCGTGCCGTCGGAAAGTACTGCGTCGGGAGAATCGAGGGACAAAGCACGAGTAGGAAGGGCGGCACGGGTTGTCTCGCCATCAAAAATTATAGGGGGCGTATCATAGCTGTCCAGTTTAGAAGAATCGTTTGTCAGGGTCAAGTTCAGACGAATGCGATAAATGGTATTCGCGTCGAGCTGATAGGGGTTTGAAATACCCGGTGTATTCAAACGGTTTGCCGTCAAAAAGACACGAGCGTTAGGAATGACATATTGGTCGCGCGGAACGGGCTGTATTGGCGGATCGGCAAGAGGATTGCCGAAACGTTGTTCACAAGCCTTGCCATAGAATATATCAGCAAAAACAGCGGTCTTCCAATCTGTAGCCGCCGTAGCAGGTATATAAAGATAACGTTGCACCGATTCCCCTACTTTATAACTTTCGCGAGGCCCCCAATATGCGCCTTGCGGACGGGGCAGAATATCAACAATCTGGAAACGTGGTGTCCAGTTAGGGTCCACTTCCACCCGTTCACCTGGGAAAAGATGAGTTTGTGTCGCAACATTGTTATGGCTCCGAAAGGTTTATCGATTTCAGACTTGAAATACAAGGTAAAGTGCAACATCGTAAGCAAACGCCCCATATAGAAAGTAATGCCTTTATTCTGAAAATCCATCGGATTACCCTCAAACACAGCAGACATCGGCATGGAAACAGGAAGTCCTTCGTAGACGCTGGAAAAGAAGGCTTTCTCGTTCGGATTTTCGGCGTCATATTGCTGATACTCCACATCTATCATCCATTTTTTGAAGTCATCGAGAGCGATATGCCCCTCTTCCTTGTCTGTACCAGTACCGGAATAGGTATTATATAAATCCTCCACGTTACGCGGCGTAATGTTTGCCACACAAACGATAGTGCGTGAAAGTTCATGAAACTTAATGTCGTGAATAGAAATATTAGGATAAGAAGTGTGCCCCTGGCTGAACAGTATTTCGTGATAGTCTTCGTTGCGATTGTGAAACCCTTCTTGATCGAACTCGAAAAAACGCAGCGAATTCATATAATTTTCCGTAGCCGGGTCAAGTGGATTTTCAGCACGAGTAGTGATTGCGTTCACCATAGGACGCAATCCTATATAAACGGGTATTTCAACCAACCTGCCGCCTTTCTTTTTTTGCAACCAGGTATCGTCTCGGTCGGAATCGTCACAAGTTGTGAACGTAAGTAATGCAAGCAACAGAATAAACAAGTTTTTCATAACACTAATCATTATAACTTTTATCAAATTATCGATTGCCTGTTGTTTTGTATTGGCTTTCATTATAATTCAAGTCAACATCCGCTTCCCAGTTATTGGACCCCCAGTCTAAGACTACTACACCTTCCTTGATATCAATTTTGCCCAGGTAATGGTAGTAATAACCTGGTCTAAAAACTTTCTCATTTAAGTTATAGGAGAAATTAGCGGGAACTCCGTTAACAACGCCACTAAATAATATATTAAGCGGTTGCGAAGTAGCTTCGGTTGGCAGAATATCCGCCATGACATTGAAGGCTCGATAAGTAACTATACTATCGCTCCCGTCCTGAGCTTTGTAACGCACCTTGACCGGAGCGATATACTTATTAAGAAGAACAAGTTTCTCGTTTTTCTTGCCCCAAAGCGTTTTCAACGTATCAGCATAGTTCATACTATATTGGGCACCGTTTGCCGCAATATAATAAACCGGACGTTGAAGTCCGTTGACATGAATACCGGCATTGAGCAAATCGACCGAACTTATAAACTCGTTCTCAGAATAGAGAGAAAGTATGAGGCGTGCATTCTGATGTATTATAGGGTTTAGTGTCATCTGGATAACATCGTCATCTGTTGGCTCCAAATGGAAATACGTAGGATAAGTCTCCGTGTAGCGCCAGTCGCTACTCATGTATTCCTGTCCGTTATCGAGCTTTAGCCCGGCGTTGTCGTCCAACGGGAGGGCAGGCGATGACGCATAGATAATCCAATCACCGTTCTCAAGAATAAGAGGTGAACCTCCATAGCTCTTAAAACTGCCGTCGGAATTAACCAGGCAAGGACGTAAATAGTATAAATGTGTGTCAACATCACCGCTCACCACAAATGTACGATTAAGAGGTAAGACTCCTTCTTTGCGTTGCCATTTGTTGTCATTTGAATTCTTTACCGCAGGCCATACAAGCAGGCGAACGGTACTGCCTATAACCATATTATCGAGATAAGGGTTAAGAATGTCTGCTACACTACGCGGATTAGATAGTTCCGGATGCACCAATGCCGGATTTCCGGAAACAAGAGTGCGTGTGTTTCTACTGGAAACACGTGCTGTAGTTGAATTGCCCGAAAGAACAATTTCTATACGGTGCCGTTCACTGCCAAGTTGCGACACTACATTGTCGGAAGTACAAGCTCCTGATAATACGAGTACCAGGCTTCCGAGGCAGGTTGTCAATATATTGTTCATTTTAGTTCTCAAGTTTTTATGTTATACTAAAACATGCAAAATGATATGATTCATTTATTGTCAATAGTAAATCACCGCTTTATGAGACGGAGTTGACCGGTAAAATTATTTATAGAATTAACATCACCTGCTTTAAATGGTCGAAGAGGAGAAAGTCCAATACGAACATTGTTTAACGGAGCATTTGCCCAAGGTCCTTTCAACCACACGCAATAATAACCTGCATCACTCATTGTAGATGTCAAATACATTGATTCAATTCCATAATAATACAAGCCGGCTCCATTACCACTACTCTTCAAGTTTGCCATTCCTGTATTTGGCAGAAACATCGTTGCCGAAGGATTGTCCCAATTCACAAGATTTTCGTAATTCATGGCATCTAATTCTGCATTCACAGGGTCCTCAAGTTTATAGCGGTCGATACGTAAATAAAAAACAGGTGCCAACTTTCCATTAAGCAATGTTTGTACATTCGGGCTCACTTCTATTCGCCATCGCATTGCATAAGCCTCCGGGGTATGCAAAGCCTTTATAGCATATACCGTACCCCATGACGACCTTCTATACAAATCCAAGTTTTTAGCAGCATTAGTTCCTATCTTCCGCCTCACTTCTTCTGCCTCTATACAGGACCCTATAGCGTCATGTTTTCGCACTATCAAATACACTGAAACTTGCCCCGGCAACGGGTCATAAGCAGGACATATGCCATTGTTATAATCCGTTCGCGGTGAACTCCATGTAAGGTCTGACGGAAAGTTTCCACTTTCCTCATAGTCTCTGTGAAACTGTTCCCAGACTTCATAACCAGGCCTATAACTCATACCTTGAGTATCCTTTTTAGTATCTGCCGGAGCCGGCATACCTGGTCTGTAATAGGGAACACAAACACGCAGGATTGAGTCTGGCATATTTCCTCTATCATCCCATTGTAAGCTAACCGTATTTGTAGGTCCGGTAATAAAAGCATAATTACCAGCAGCAGAACACGAAGGATAAATTTGTAGAAATTCATCCATCGTAGGAATACGCCAACCTGGTGGCACCGGCTGTTCCGAAGCTCCATTTTCCCATTTTTTACGAGGATACATGGCTGCACGCATATAAGTTTTGCTATCGGCTCCGCCCTTAGTCCATCGTTCATACTCTTCTTTTTCCACAATATCGTTGGCTGCGTGTACATAGTCCGACGCCAGCATAGAATTCTCAGCCCATTGCCAATAACCTTTCCTTTCTTCATATAATTTATACCACTTGGTACGAGCCGTTCGAACCATGTAATCAGGTAATATGGGAAACAACGGCATTTGACTATCCATAAAACCGGTACCTTCACTATTCACCAATGGTACATTCCATCGTTCATGCCATGTTGGTAATGGCTTTGTTGAATTATAATAAGGTCTATAGAACGGCCAATAAGGGATATTCCGTCCCGGCTGGTAGTAATAACCCTGCAAACGATCAGGATCAGTATCGGGGTCAGAAGCATTCCATTCTTCCGCCCCCAAATTGCGGTCCATCCATACAGAACCGCCAAAATATACAGGATTGCCTGTAGCCAGCAACTGATAATCGAATACACCGTCGGACCCATCACCTATGCCGTTTTCATCTCCTTCGCCATGAATCCAACGTACTTTCTGCGGAATCTGCGTTACAATGAACACACCGTCCTCCAAGAAAGATATACGTACTGTATAACTGTAACCTGCCTTTAAATAAAGCTTATCTTCATTTAGTCCTTCTCTACTCTGTACGGTACGCGGTAATTCAAATGATGGTAATACGAGAGTAGAAACTCCATCTTCACCGTCAACAGGTTCTACTTTGTCAATAGCGCCATACGCCTTATTGGCAAAACGATTTAGCACATACGAGTCACCTTTCAGCGTTACTTGAGCTTGAAGAGCATAAGTTTTATTACCACCAGGAGCACTAATGCCATCCGATAAATCGTAAGAATCACCATGTGTAGGAAATACCAGCAACGTTGAGAAACGCGACGAATTCACTGGTATTCTTTCTGACAAAAGTTGTGGTGAACTGGGATTTATTCTAATACTACACGGATCGCCAGTAACGGTAAGTTTACCTGTATTAAGATTAACACGTCCTTGACGATAGACATTAATCAGGCTAATATCGGCAATACTGATGTCATAACGTCCTATACCTGTCTCGTTGCCTTCCTGTTGCATTACTTCAAATGTCAGCTGTGAAAAACAGTGGCTAAAAGGAATGTGACTATGAGGTAAAGCCGTCAGAACATTCTGATTGAGCAGACGTCCCCACATAAGGTCGCTCAAGCTGTCTTTTGGAAAACCGTTATTATTTTTCACACTCAAGTCTGGTGTTTCGTAATAATAGCTTCCTGGATCGTCTCCATCATAAGAGGCACCGTTTTCGCGTTTCAAAGGCACAAAATTCTCTTTCGCGTCCTTTGCGGGATAATAATTTTCACCGTCGTAGGTAAAGCCATAAAAATCTATAGTACGTTTGGCAAAAGGATCTTCCGCTTTCTCTCTATCCGTAGAAGGTTTGAAACTAAGATCGTCGTTGGCATTTGCTATCTTGATATATTTGTGTCCGTCCTCTCCCGTCTCCTGTTCCGAAACAAGCTGGTCAAAACGTAGAGTTGTAGCAGGAATATATGGATTCGGCGTCGCATTATCATATTTCTGTGTGAATGCAAATAAACGATATAGTGAACCTGTGGGAAAATCGGATGAACCTGCATTTTCTCCGGCACGCATAGCGATTAATTCACCCACACGATAATCATAGCGTACATCATCTATTCCATCATCATGAGATAGATCAGAACACCCGAAAGTCAACATCATTCCTAATATAAAAAGTTTTATGTTGATTAAATGTTTCATACATTAAAGATTTTCCTAACATTCCTCAAATAATCCCACCTTCTAAAGGCAACAAGGAATAATATTCATAAATTAAAAGTCTAAAAAAGATTTTAGGTATTTCTCTCATTATCATGCGCAGGGCGAAAAACGTAATCATGTAAGCCACCGTCTTTCCAGTCCATAAGAACAGCGTCAAGATAAAGATTGTGACGTCCGAAAACAACTGTAATCTTGTAACGCTTGCCAGTTTCGATTGACTTAACTAGAATCGTCGTCCCGGCCACATATACTGGAATAATAACATTCTTCCACGTCATTGTGTGAGTAAGTCCATTTTCCTGGTCAGCTCGACTCGGATCCATAGGAAAAGTATCGAGATGTGAAAGTTGGGCGCTCACATCCATCTTCAGAAAAACGCCCTTTGTGGCTGGTACATTTTCAATCATTTCCGGAGTATCTCGCCTAGTACGTACGTTTACAAATATGGAATCCACCGCCACGTCGCGCCCTACCGTGAGCTGAGTATGTCCTATCGTACGGATAGAGAAAGTATCCGGAAGATCTTCCATAGCAGTCACCTTATAACCGTATATAGAGGAAGTTCCATTCTGTGCAATTGCTTGGCCGGGTCTCCAACTTAGTTTCTGAGGTATGCTGAAAGGAAGCCAACCTACATCGTCGGCTGTCGGAAAGTCTGCATTACCTCCGTAGTAGCACACCCGTATATTACTCAGCACAACATCACGCACATACTGCATATCTACCATAGATTTGTCTCTCTGCGCCACGAAGAGTATCTGTGCAGTTAGATGACGAAAATATAGCCGATTCTTCTCTTGGCCAAACTTATCATCCATACGTCCTTGATAAGCAGGATCCGCGTCAAGGGAAAGAAAGTCCATTCTTCCCAAAGGTAGAATACCTTGTATAGCTTCATCGCTTAGTGTCAGTTCACGATAATCGAAAGCACCATAAACTGTTTCCGTAGGAGCTAGTACAACTGCAGGTGCATAACCTCGTGCAAAATACGTATCACCGTTAGAAGCATATTCCACACCAGTGTTATAAGTCATCTTATTATAGTCATTGATTTTACCCAATATTTCTACAAGGTGAGTATAAGCGTTATACGCACTTAAATAGTCATTAGGTGGTTCATTGAACGCAACAGCCTGCTGTTGTGTCATAAGTAATATGTTCGGAGTCATGCGCACACCGTCAATCTGTTGTAAACCGGCACGACTCACTACAAAATTCATACGAATTTCATTATTAATATCATCTGGTCGCACATTAGGGTCATCTTCCGTGACAGTACACGAGGAGAGTAAACATGTCCCCCCCGTAACTATCGATAGCAATAAACAAAAACGCCTATATGCCAAATATAAGTTTATTTTCATTTCTTGTCAATCTAAAAAAGTTTTACCTTCACCGCCATTACCCCAGCCTATGCTTACGGTATTGACTTCGATATATGTGCCGCCATCATCACCGTTTCCTGGAACAGTGATTCGACGCAATTGTGGCAGATAATATGTGTTGCGCAATAACTGAGCATTAACATAGCTTTGGCTAGGGCTCACGTAAACGATGTCTTCTTTCTTCTTAACGTTATAATCTTCTATATAGGAAAAAAAATAACACCACCCGCCTACGTGAGTTACAATTCGGTTACGCACTCCGGCAAGTGAACCTGGACGACGTGCCAAACGTTCTGTAATAAAATAATACTTTGTTTCCTGCTTACCTGTCTCGTTTGTATATGGTAGAGGCACTGTCCAATAAGAACCAGGTGTAAAACTATTTGCTTGCCAGGCTGTACCGGTATCACGGTATTCGTTCTGTACCTTGAGACAGAGCGAGAGGAATCGCTCTATCTTATTGTATAAGCCAAGCTCGTTATCAGTCTTGTTCTCCTCCATTGTAGTTTCTCCTGCTACCTTGAAACGACGGCCGAAATCTATGTGCACGCAGTCGAGTTCAAAATTTGCTTTGGAACTACCTTCTGCTAAACGCACCCCGCGATCGGACATAAAAACATCTTCATGGAAATAGCTGCCGTCGCCAGTCGTAGACTGATGGAAAAGTGATTCCATAAAGCCACGTTCTTCGTCTGTAAGATAGGTATTTTGAGGATCCTTCACATAATTCCAAGTTTCACGATCCACATAGAGTTCGCGCGGCATGAGACGGCATGCCACCTGCAAGTGCGTAATGGAACGTACAGGACTGACAAGATTGTTAGCCAGCAAGTTGTTTGCGTCGGTCTGGTCAACCGTTGGTTTGCCGTAAACATTAGGAAGAGTGTAAACCCCCTTCACATAACCACCACCTTGACGATGGTTTGTGCGGTAAAGTTTGGCATTATCCAATTTCTCAGCCCTTTCGAAGTGGCTATAAAACTGCGCGTCGGTAAGTTTTCCATAATCCTGCGGCGGTATATAAACAAAGTGTTCATCAAGTTTGCTTTGGTCGTAGCGATAAGTTTTAGAATCTATCTTTTGCATCACTTCCGCAAGATCCATATTAGGGTCTTCATACCACAATTTTGGATACTTGTCTTGATCTGCCTCCTTGGATATTAGATATATTTCACGATTCATACTATTTACCGTATAAAATATGGAATCAGCGCGAATAAATCCAATACCGCCATTTATGTTAGTAACGTTAGTCTCGTCAGCTTTTTGGTAAGTTTTTATAAAATCTACTCCTCCGCTCGTCTCAGTATCCGTATAAAGCAGGTGAACTTTCGCTACACTACGGGTTAACTCGAAATTAACATCGAGAGGATTGTCTTTTGAATAAACAACGCTAAGGTCAAACGACGAAGAATTACTATCGCTCGTACCTACAGCCTGCATTTGTATACATCCGTCGGAATCAGACTCAAGTTTCTGTTGACGTCCATCAGAATTGCGAGCAAAATAATTAATTACATCATTAAAACGTGACATACCTATCATGGAAGGACCAGAGCCTATAGTCATTCTCATATACTTATAATAATTCTTTTCCTCGGCAGGAAGACTGTCAAAGTTCTCCACCATCGCTTTTAACTTGTCATATTGCTCCGGAGTGAGATTAGCCAAAGCCACCATATACTGTGAACCTGACTTCAACACCAAGTTGTCGGAAGAATAAAGATACTCTGTATTATTCTCTACTTTACCTGTAAGGTCGATATCTGCTATGTATTTAAAGTTCTGATCAAAGATAAACACATAGAACGAACGTATCGTGTTCTCGTTATCCGACCCAATGGACTCTCCTATTTCTTCCGCACGAGTAAACAAAGCATTAGGTTTCGCCAGAGAAATGCGAAAGCGAATATATGTACGCCCTATTGGCACCGGCTGTGGCTCTGACTTCGGCTCTAATTCGTTTTTAATGTCGGAACAGGCTACCTGAAAAACAACTATGAGCAAAAAAAGCACAGGCCGTATCCTTCGGCTGAAAGCCTCTACACAGCAGTCTATTTGTGTCGTATTTACATTCATTATTATTGGCAATTTAGTTAGCATTTATCTGTGTAAAATCTATAACCTGATTACTCTTTACACGCCAAGGCAGAATTTCAATGTAGAAACGCAGGTAACTCAACATAGAATCATTCTCTCTGTCGGAATCAAAAGGCAACGGTTCCGTAGCACCGGGCTTATCAATACCTGTAATATTCAACTCATACCAATTATTACGCACTAATCCGTAGCGTCCAAGGTAGTTCTGCCCCTGTGTAACAACAGTTGCACCTTGAGCGTCGGCATTAGTCTTAGGATAAACCACAATAGAAGGCTTTGGTGTCTCGTTCTCATGCCACGGTGTCTCGCTATCATCGAAATGACGTATAGGCACAACATAGTACATCTTTCCTCCACGATAAAAACCGAAGCGCGAAGTATAATTGTCCGCTAACCAAGCAAGCGCAGAAACAAGAAAATCGTGCAATACACATGCTACTTCATTATGCGTTAAACCAGTTCCGTTAGTATTATTAACCCATGACACTGGTAAATCTTCTTTAACACGAATGAGTCCTTCTAACCCAGTAACAGAGTTAAGATCTGCATCACTCTTGAAATGAGATGCCGACGCGACGAAAGCAGTGCCAAAATCGCCAACGGCTGTTCCTGCGGGATTCTCTTTCGGTGTTAGCAATGGAGTGTCACCATTCATATCGTAAAGATCAGAAAAATACACAGTCTTATCATCTGCTGTAAACGAGGCGTTGAACATGTCGCCACCGGCAGCATAAAATTGCTGTGCAGTCGGCTGATTAAGCAGTTTTCGAAACAAGATTAACCAATTAATACGCCATGCTGTCAGCTGTGCTTCTGTGACAGAAGAACCTTTTGGATACTGGTAAATGGAATCTATGGCAAACAAATCAGCGAGCAGTTTAAGATTCTGGTCTGCTATTAGTTTGTGCGTTACAAGATTATTCAAGCCTTGCACGGTAAAAACCTCATCTGGCAATTCACTGGAAGTAATTACGCCATAGTTCGTAATTTCTTGTCCATTCTTCGTCGAACCAATAGTCACTTCCAGTTCGACTGCAGTAGTACTCTGTTGACGCATATGGTCCACATCTGTGGTGTTCTCCATGGGATAGTCAACATCATTAAGTGAATTGTGCCACATAGCACGACCGGGGACGGTTGCATTAAGATAATTGTTAGAGTTATATACGACGTTATAATAAGGAGACACGGCCCAATTGATTAGATAAAATGGAGTCTCAGCTGCAGTAGTTGACAACGAGACTGTACCAAGGAAACGATAGTTATTTGATGAACCGGAAGATTTATAACCGGCATAGTTGGCAAACAGTCCCTGTTGAGAACCTACAAGGTTTATATTCTTTGTAATATATGAACTACTTGCAACATTAAGTAAGGTCCATCCTGTTATATCGTAGGTAAATAATTCACCATTATCATCCTTGCCAATGGCAGCACTGCCCGTCTTAACTACATTTACCTTCGCTACAGCACGTTCTACATAGATAGTTGCAGCAGGCTCATGATTTATTGCGTCTTTCGCAGAACCATAAAGGCGGTCTATAGCGACAGGAGCAAGAATCTGAGTCGAAACATTTGGTGCAGATAACAATGTTCCACCTTTTGCGGTAGAAAGAACTGCATTTGTCATAAGCAGGTAATTCACTCCGTTAAAATCGGCAAAAGGATGCGTGGACTTATCGTTGCTCCCGGGAATAAGCCGTGGCAACATCCTTACTCCGGAGTTAAAACCCGCCTTTAACGCAAGAAAGTCAGAAAACCGGATATTATCGTTTCTCCCTATATCGGTTTTTCCAACAATAATCACTGAATCACAACGCAACATATTATCAGCAGCATTCGCCCCGGCTGTAAAATTAAAAAGGGACTCTGAGGCGTTTAATATAACGAAGGCATAAAGTTTATCGTTGTCACCGATGTTGTTACGCACGATTTGAGTCACGAACGAAGAACTTGCAGTAACGTTTTGACCATCTTCTTTAATAAACGAACTGTCGAGCTTGTAAACAGAACGTGCAACGGCATTGTTCTCATCAACACCTGAAAACAATATCAAATAGGAATGTGAAAGATCTACTGCATACTCTGCCGAAGTTCCATTCTGCGGAGAAACACTACGGGTAAAATTCCCCATAGGTACTTGCAGACGGAATTGCATATAAGCCTCTCCTGCGGCATTAAAAACATGTTCTATCCCCGTGTGACGCGGCTCTTTACGCAACGTCTCGTCAGAACAAGCCGTCTGCATTCCTAGGCAAAGGAGTGCAATCTCTATAGTATGTATTATTTTAAGTTTCATCTGCGTTAGACAGGGGTTTTAGTTAACAAGAAGACGAGCAACAAGAGAAAATTAATTCACGCGCCAACTCATACACTTACTAACTCATCAATTCACAAACTAAAAAATAAAATTCGTACACTACGTTGAGCACTATCTTATTTTGGTCAAGTAGTACTTTGTATTGTCTTCATAATTTCGATTGACCAACGTTTTACATATTCCTAAAATTTGTACGTACTTTGGCTCGCGCATATTGCGGATTTAATTAATAGGGAATTGAACTATTGAAAAAGTACGTTACCCGACCGTAATCAAATCAAGAATCTTTATCTGTTTCTCTATATATCTTCAATCTGAATACGTTTCTGCCATCTCAATATCCCAATTCGTATGGTTATGGCACGAAGACGGTTTCCGGCAATAAGAAGGTCTATGTCATACTGGTTCTCCCGGTCTAAGTATTCCTGCGACGAGTAACGACGCGCATAAGCTTCGCGTCCGTAACTAAGGAATTCCGGCAAGTTGAGTACAGCAACTAATCTTTTGTTGTCCTTTTTGTTAACTATATAAAGTTTTGCCGCATGCTTGGATTCCTCCTTTGGATAAACCACCAGACGAGAAACCGAAAAATCATAGTGCAACGAATTTGCATGGACTATTTCTCCTTCATCGGGAGTCGTAACGGCACTTGAGGCTTCGTCTATGGTCCACTGTGCAAACGGAGTATAAAGCAACGGCTCCTCAGGAACAACATCGTTCTTTTCATTCAAATGTCCGTTATCTGCCGTGATAAAAACATCATAGTCCGTGTCTTTTAAATCCGTAGCATCTTCAGTCTGTCGAATGGTAAGATTAATGAGCTTTGTATCGCGTATCAAAGGTACCATCGCATAGGTGGGCTTCATAAAGTGAACCTCACAATCCTGAACCTCCAGCGTATGCCACAGCGTATCAAGTGCCACTCCTCCATTGTCTATAGTATGTACCAACAAGTCTTTTTCATCGTACCCACCTAAGGACAAACTGCGAGGATCTTTGCTATGCTCCAATTCTATCTGCAACTTGTCGAGCGAATCTCCGATCTGAAGATGAGGAATGATAAACTTCGCGCCTTGCCGTTCCCGGCGTTTGGCCTCACCTGCTTGCATAGCCAAAGCAACCAAGCGATATTTACCTGGAGAAAGCCCTTCTATGTGCATCCTGTAACCGGGCACAGCCAACGGGGCATTGCTTACATCGTTTTCCGCCGTCTCAACACGCACAACTTTGTTATTGGTATCGAGTACATATAGCGTGATTGCCCCTACCTGGTCATTAAACAGGTCGCCATGCATGTTATAATCGTAACGGAAACTCACATTGAGGCCTTCTTCACAGTCGCTGCGGTCTTCATCCATCATTGTACACGAAGAGAACAAAAGAGAAGTCAGCAGGCATACCAGCAGACCGGTAGACGGATAGTTAATCATTCGTTTCATAAGCAGCTTTCAGGTAAAGGGTTTAGTCTACATGAAAAGGAGCGGAACACAGAGTCACAGGGACACAAAGGTGGCTGCGTCGCCAACGTCCTTTGTTATTTTGTGTCTCTGCGTTCCATGACATCCTTTCATAGCCCTTTCGCAAGGGGTATTTTTTTAACCTTACAGATCAACATTCTGCAAACGTTTCTGCCACTTTACGGTATGAATTTTAACGCTAAGGTAACGCTCTACGGAGTCATCCCAATTGCCGTCGCCACCATTAGGTATTTCAGGAATACCGGCAGAACCAATCTTGCTGATGCTGTTCACGTTGATTTCGTACCACGTATTACGAACCACGCCATAACGGCCAAGATAGTCTTTTGCAGCATTATGGTTCTCCTGCACCTCATAAGCTTTTCCATTAAGAGGTGCCCACTCACTCTTCCAAGGCGTCTCATTATCATTGAAGTGACGAATCATTACAGGATAATAAGACACGCCGCCGGTGTACTTGCTGACAGTTATCTTAGCAAGACGGGCATTGATTTCATTCTCCAAATCTTCAAGACCTTCCGCATTGGCTGTTCCTTTAGGAGCTTCCCAGCCGGATTTAGCCAACGTCAATTCGGGAACAACCTTGCCGTTCGTGTAGACAAAGTCTTTTATCGTTGCAAAATTCGCTGCTGTCAACGGAGTTTCGGCCTGGTTGTGATTTTTTATCCAAACTTTTACGAAGTCCCACCCGGCTACTTCTGCCAACAGGTCTGTCTTAACAGTAGCTTCATCGGCATAGATGTTACTTCCCTTATCATTACGCATGTAAAAATCGGCAGCTGCATAGTTTCCGTTATTTTCTTTCTGCAGTTCTACCTTAACGATAACGCGTGTTGTCTGATAGTCTTTCATATGAGCCACATCAAAAGTATTCTCAAAGCAGTAAGCAACATCGTTACCTGCCGTATTCCATTTTGCAATTGCTTCCGGAGCTGCTGCACGGTTGAAATAGTTGTTAGCTGCATTAACGGGAATGCTATAACTATAGGTAGGAGCTTCTGCAAAGTTGATACGATAAAAATCTGCAGCGCCATCCATTTTGCGGCTCTCGATGAAACGGGATGTTTCAGGAATATTGTAGCCGGCTTCGCCTTTACGGGTAGATACGTAATCACGATATGTGGCAAAACCACTTACATTGCGAGTGATGTACTCATTCTTGGCTGTATTGTCAAGTGCCCAGCCTTTTATTACATACCTGAATTTCGTACTGCCTACTCTAAAGGTATCTTCTGCCTGAGTCAAATCTTTCAATTCTACCTTAGCTACGGCACGCTCTACATATACTTCAGTACTTACCGTACCCTGCTCGGCTGCCTGGCGAGAAGGATAAATGCTATTGGCTGCAATCTTGACCAAAGTAGTGGCTTTGGCCGACGCAGCATTTGTTAGAGCATCGTCTTTATCACTAAGTGGTGAGTTGCCCATGAAAAAGCCGTTGGAAGTAAAGATTTTCTCATTTGTTTGTGCTGCTGCAACCAACTTTGTAAAATCTGCATAAGTCATAGCCGTGTTAGAAGCAGCGTCGGCAGACGAACCACTGGCTTTATCGTATGTCTTTACAGCCGTTGTCAACTTTATCGTATTATTCTCAAATGTGATAGCCTCCGGCTTGTTCAGCATAACATAAGCCATCAGTTCCATGGAACCGTCGGTAGCTCCTTCTATGCCTGCCCCGTTTATTTCCTGAATAATCTGGGCTGTAGAAGTAATTTCGTCGCGACTCACCAGCGCAAAGTTGGAAGTCATGTCGTAAACGGCACTGAACTTAGCGTTTTCTTCCGAATTACCTGTAAAGAGCAACAGGTAAGCATTGTTTACTTTATATTCGTTCAGATTGCCGTCATTATTGTCGGTCGTTGCACGAGTTGCACCAGTTACCGGTACATCCAACGACAGACGGATATACCCTTTGCCTTCTTTATTGAAAAAGGAATTTCCTCCGGGATTGGGATCGAGGACATCATTGTCACTACATGCTGTAAACGCAGCCAAGCAAAGAGCTGCGGCAGCAACAAAAAATTTAGTTCTCATACACATAATTGGTTTTACTGTTAATACTCGTTTTCTGTTTATTATTTCAGCAAATTCAAATTGTAGTCTGCTTGTTGCAATCCTTCATGTGCAGCGCGGGCAAAGCTGGCTGCCGCCGCTTCTGTCTCGCCGCGCAACAAATGCAGGATACCGCGGGCATTCTCGGCTTCAGCCGTATCTCCTGCGTGCGTAAGGAAACGCTCGGCCGCCTTGTCATCACGGCTCCGCAGTGCCACGTTAGCCGCATTGATGTTGGCAACCTCGTCGTTTGGATACATATAGGCAGCCGTCATGAACACCTTATTATATTCCTCGCTACCCGCAGGATATGTTTGAGCCAGCAGGTAGAGTTCTTCCAGGGACAGCTGACTGGGCTTGGTGCGGAATATTTCCGCAGCTTCTTCGGATGTGAACGGACGAACCACGTACTGCACCGTGTAGTCGGCATGGCGCAAAAGCGGATATACCGAAGCCAGCATAATGCGGTAATCGTCGGGATAAGCAGCACGGATACCGTGTTCTTTCCTGTCGGGATCTTCGTTGCTGTCGATAAGTTTCAAAATCTCATCGCGGTGTGTGAGCGACGATTCCGACACCATGCGGCGGAGGCCTTCCCAATCTTCAGGCGTGGAAGCAACGTCGAAGCGAACACCGTCAAAGCGATGTAATCCTTTCACATATCCCAACAGCGACTGCATACGTTCACGCGCCAGCCTCTCATTATTCTCATAAGACCCTTCAGGCGAAGCGTAGCCGTGAATGGAAACAGCCGTAATGTTCACGTTGGGGTCTTCCTTAACCTTATTGATAGTACTTCGTATTTTGTCCAATTCAGCCGTATTCTCCATATAGCTTGCGTCAATCTCGGTGGCATTGACGCGATAGTTGAGCAAAGCGCTTCCGCTTACCTCGCGTAATTTGCGCGTTTCTGCAGGCGGTGTAACAAACGCATACTGCACTTCGTCGAAAGGTTCATAGTCTACGCGAATTGTTTGGGCGGTTGCCTGTTCCAGCTTGTCGCCACAGGCACAGAGGTCTTGCATTACGGCAAGCGTTGCACCTTTCATCCACGGTTGGTAAGCAATAACATCCGTATAGGCATACGTCTGTTCGGTGCCGTTCATGCGGCGCAGCTCTATGGCGTCGGGATAATTGTCATTTCCGGCACGTTCGTGGTAAATGTGTGCCCGGCGACCTGTAAGCAGCAGCGGGGTCAACGGAACGTTATGTTGACCGTCGGCAGAAGTAATGACAGGCTGGAATGCCATAAGCTGGTCGGCCTTCAGTTTCAATTCATCGAGCACAAACTCCATCGACACCACCAGCTTTCCGGAGTTGGAGCGCGCGGTAAGCTTACGTATATCCACGCGAGATGTGTCTGCCACCAATGGCAGGCATGTCATCGTAAGGATGAGGATGAGAATAATATTCTTGGTTTTCATAACGGTTAATGGCATGGAGTTAAAAAACATACACCAGGTTTACGGCAGCCTTTGTCGGACCAATGTAATTCTTGTGCCATCTATCGAGCAGCGCGCCGCAACGTTCACACTCATATTTCCTGTAGCGCGTATAAACATACCCCACTCCGACTGCAGCTTCCACATTCCAATGCTTGCTCAAGGGGAAGGCATACCCGTAAGCAATGCCGCCACCGGCATACCAGCCCACATAACGATTGCGTTTCAAAGAAGGGAACAGGCCGAAAGGCAAGTGGATTCCTTGCAAACGATATTCCCCGCCCAATGCGTCAACTCCTACAAAATGCCCCATCATCGGGCGGCAGAACCAGTAGCGGAACTCGGGATTGACCACCCAGTGGCGCAAAATCCGGTCGTTTCCTACCGACTTCCAGGGATTGAGACCGTACACCACCTGCAACGAAGTGTGCCTCCCCGTCTGCAACTCGGCTCCTATGTTTGGAGTAGTCGTTGCGTCATAAAGCAGGTTCGTCTTTACCGCCAGCTTCTGCGCACGGACTGCAGGCAAGCATACACAACATAATATCACGGGCGCGAGTACACGATATATGAAAAGCATTGAAATTCTATTTATCATACGGTGCTTGTATTTAATAAATATTGCCTTGCGTATCACTTCAACCGCCGCCTGCGCCATTCGCCAGGAAAGAGCAACAGGCCGGCTTTAGTTTTGTGCAAAATTAGACAGAACATATCACGCCGGCAGCAAAAACAAATGTACACTTATATTCGCTACCTTACTGTATGCGAATAAATTACATAAAACATAAATGTACAAATAAGCAAGGCAGCCCCTTACTGGCGCAAAAAAAGTGAAATTATAATACTTTTATTCGTCCAATATCAAACGACCAAAATAAAGTCACATGTCTCCTTCTTTATTGTATAAAAATTCGGCTTCGTTTTTGAGTTTGTCGGGGTATGAACGAAAGGCCTTAATCAAGGAGCAAAAAATAGGTCAGACATATTTCGAATTATGTCAGACATATTTTAAAATATCTCAGACATATTTTTTTCTTCTCCCACCAACGTAAATCCGGCATAAGAAAAACACTAAAACAAAGACAGCCGTATATGCATAATCGGTGCATACATACTGTATATCCAACAAAGCGCACGTACTCGGAAGCAAACAGGAAAATCTTTTCCTCTTACCTTATTAATATTGTAAACGTGGCAGACAAAATACGAATCACACATAAAACACATTAAATACTTCCGCCTTTACGGCACAAATACACCCGTGTACATCATTAAAAATACTTAAACAGCAATAAAACAGCATTATAAACATTATTAATGTACATACGAAAAATTGCTTTTCTGCTCAAATACCACTTAATTTGCATCATCAAACAACAACACGGATACGTAACGATTAATCTTGCCGAAACAGATTATTTCCTACACGATGTGTATTGTATCACAACGTATTACCAAGCACTGTTTTTAAATAACTTTTGCCTGTAGCTTTTTCTTATTGCAAAGCCGGATATTCTGCAAGGCACAATGCTCCGAAACTTTTCCGGGAATTCTGCGGCAAATACAAAAGCAGTATAACAAAAGAACAAGAAATGCGGTTGAAAATATTTTTTATTGCAACAATAATAGTAACAGCTCTATTTTCGTGTAGCCGTCAAGGACATAAGGCCTACAGTCCGCCACTGCTTGCGCTGGAAGATTCCCTGGACGCAAATCCACAGGAGGCCTTGAACCAGATACTTGACATAGACACCTCCTCATTAAGCAAGCACGACAACATACTATACCATTTCCTGCTGATAAAATCCAAGCAGCTTATACCAAGCGCGCCGGATGTTTTAGCAAGCAATCCGGATTTGGTCATCTCCTATTTCAAGGAAAATAAGGATTCAGTGCGTTTATGCCAGACATATTTTTACTTGGGCCGTATATACTTTAACCGATATGCCTTTCTCAGGGCCAATGCCTCATACAACCAGGCCGAAAAGTATGCAGGGCAAAACATCAGAATGCTGTTTGCCATTAAAATAGGAGAAGCGCATATCTACCGGTTCAAGATGATGCACAACATGGAGGAAACATGCCTGGAGCGCGCCCTTTATATTGCCAACGGGTTAAACGACTCCGCTCTTATGGCCGAAGCCCTGCACGAGTTTGCGGAGCTGCGTATTTCAGAAAAGAAATACGTGCTGGCCGGCAGCAATTTGCGCAAAGCGCTAAGCCTTGTGTCGCAAAACAACTCTCCTGCCCGGGCCGAATACAACAAAGACCTGGGAAGGGTTTACCTGGCCATGAACAAACTTGACTCTGCACTGCTCTACACCAATGTAGCATTGCAAAACGGATACCTCGACGAACCGGCGTGCAATATACTCAAAGGGAACATCTACCTTAAAATGCACCGCCTTGAAGACGCGGAGCAACTCTTCATGAAATACATCGGGAAACTTCCTTTAAACGAAAGGCACGACATTTATTATAAAATGTCGCTTCTTAAAAAAGAACAGGGAGATTTCCAATCGGCATGCAAGTACGCCGAAAAAAGCATACGTACCAGGGATTCACTGGAAGCAAACAACAAGGCCGGATATATCAGCAACCTGAACGCCTTTCAGGAACACGAACGCCAGCAAAAAAGGATAGCTCAAATGAATGCGGAGCTTTCTGAACAAGAACTCTCCTACTACAGGCTCGCCATTCTCCTTTCCTTTATTTTGCTTTTGGGAATAACCGGCTTTTTCCATATAAACCAGAAAAAGAAAAAAACAGAAGTAAAATACCTGAAAGAGAAACGGGACCGCGAAGCCATTGAAATAGAATCGCTCAACCAAAGCGTAGAATACTACAGACGACTGAACGCCCTGACGGTTCCAATTCTTATGAAAAGCCAGAACTCACAAGGGGCAATGCACCTGAAAAAAGAGGAATGGGATATAATCGTACAAAACACCGACGCCTGCTTCAACGATTTCACCATGCGACTGAAAAATGCTTACCCCGAACTGACCGTCGAGGAAATACGCTTTGCCTGCCTGTTGAAAATGGAGTTCTCGCTCTCATTGCTTTCAGAAATATACCACATAGCCAAAGGGAGCATTTCAAGAAAGAAAATGCGCCTTAAAGAGAAAATGAAAATAGAAAACATGACCCTGGACGACTTCATAAAACAATTCTAAAGGCAACAAGCGCACTCTACTTAGAACGTTCGCGCCGAATTGTAGTAACACAAAGACACTGCCGCTTCATGCGAAGCTACATAATACCCCTTAATCCTGTTCTGATTGCAAGACGAGGGCAGGACGCTGTCTGTGAAGATAGAATTTTGGTTTGTTAATGGTGCTCCGGTTCCCGCGGGAACCGGAGTATTTTGTTTGCAACAGGAACATTACCGGCTTGTTCCTATCTAATTATCAACATCACGGAATAAGGCCTGACTGTTTTATACAGAATCGGCAGTTGCCCGCTTGCGCAGGTAGACATTTGTCAGAACTACGGCAACAACCACCGACAGAATCCGGAATACGTTAGAAACCACACCTCCGGCCGCCACCGAATTGCCTTCCACCGTAAACAACAGCCACGACAGGTTCATAAAGAAATGCAATCCCACGGGACACCAAAGGTTAAAATCCCACTTCACGTATATCCAACTGAAAAACAAACCGCCTATGAACGTCACTCCGAAAGCCGCGAGCGACGAAAGCGGGTCGCTGCCCTGGTAAAGATGGATTGAGCCGAACAGCAGCGATGGTATAATCACCGACCATCAGAAACCTATTTTGCAATAACGGAACAGTTGCCCGAAAATGAAGCCGCGGAAAATCACTTCTTCGAAAAAGGCCGCAATGAAGGCGGAACGCACCAGTTTGTCCCATGTCAGCCCGCCGTTGAAATCCCCCACAACAGGAAAAGCAATGAAAAGGGGAAGCGTACTGATTAACGCGAAAACCATTCCTTTTATGAAGTTGCCGTCAAGCCCCAGGTGGTGGAAAAAGTCCTTAGGCCTGTGAAGCAGTAACAAAACAACCACAATGGGCAAGCATACTATCATGTGCATTATCAAAACGGCCAGCGTCCTTTGCAGGTGTAGAGGTGCCACTATCAAATGCACCCGGTCGTAAAGCACAAGTGCCAATGCCGAAGCGACCGCTATGATTAAAGTCCTTAGTATTTTTGCGTTGATGTTCACGATTATAAACTATAGTTCGATTTAAAACTGAAATAAACAGCCCGCCTGATTATCGTGTACGAAAAAAGGTGTCTATCGCATAATAGCTTGATAAACACCTTTTCATGGCGGAGAGAGAGGGATTCGAACCCCCGGTGCCTTGCAGCACGGCAGTTTTCAAGACTGCTGTAATCGACCACTCTACCATCTCTCCTCTTAAAGACGGAATGTATTTCCGCGGACGACGGTGCAAAAGTAAGAAATTATAAACTTCCGTGCAAATCGGCGGTAATGTTTTTTCTTTGTTGCTCAAAAATGTAGCGTTACCGGCCCGGCCGGCACAAGTTTCGTCAACAGGATTGCACAGCCCGAAACAGAATAATTATCCGGCTTTCCGTAATAAACATTCACCGGAAAAGCCGCTTGCGTTAGCCTCTGTTTTTTCGGGCATTTAGCCGCTGCAAAAATAGGTCTGAGATATTTTAAAATATGTGCCTTGTATTTCAAAATATGTCCGACCTAATTTTTCTTTGCTCCCAACGGGGTGTGAAAACATACGTTTACGGCCCTTGTCCCGGCTGAATATTCATTCATCCGGGACAATCGCGCCTGCCTCACTCAAATCATAGCCGCACTTTTTGCAAAGACAACTGTTTTTCGTAACTTTACCGACTTGAAGCCGGCATGATGCTCCGCATACCGACAGCAGGCTGTTTTCACAGGAGCGGAACATCTGCCGAAATACCTTATACAAGAGTAAGAACTACACTGATGATATATCCCGAAAACTTCGAAAGTAAAATAGGATTCAACGAGATACGCACAATGCTTAAAGGACGCTGCCTGTCGGCGCTGGGCATTGAGTGCGTGGACAAGATGGAATTCCTCGACGACAACGACGAGATAGGCGAACGCCTGTCGCAGATTTCGGAAATGCGCGCCATCATGGCCGACGAAGACGATTTTCCCGACGAAAACTTCATCGACGTGCGCCAGTCGCTCATGCGCATACGCCTGGAGGGAACATTTCTCGAAGAACTCGAGATGTTCGACCTCAAACGCTCGCTAAGCACCATAAGCGGGATAGTGGCTTTCCTGAAACGCGACAGCGAAGACGGCGAAGACGCAAGATACCCTGCCCTGGCAAGGCTGGCCGAGGATGTGGCCGTATTTCCAAAAATAATAAAACGCATTGACGAGATTCTCAACAAATACGGAAAAATAAAGGACGACGCCTCGGACGAGCTCAAACGCATACGCCGCGACATCGAATCGACCACGCGCAGCATATCGCACAGCCTGCGCACCATAATACAAAACGCACAGCGCGAAGGCTACATCGACAAGGACGTCTCCCCCACCATGCGCGACGGGCGACTGGTAATACCCGTTGCCCCGGCACTGAAACGCAAGATACGCGGCATTATACACGACGAGTCGGCCACAGGGCGCACCGTGTTTATCGAACCGGCCGAAGTAGTGGAAGCCAACAACCGGATACGCGAGCTGCGGAGCGCCGAACTGCGCGAGATGACACGAATACTCAAGGAATTTACCGACGAGCTGCGGCCGCAAATAGGAAACATCCTTCCAGGCTACCGCTTCCTGGGCGAAATAGACTTTATCCGCGCCAAAGCCATACTCGCCGAAGCAATGGGCGCAATCGAACCGCACGTAGGCAGCAAACCTATGGTTGACTGGGCTCAGGCAGAGCACCCGCTGCTTGCCGCTTCGCTGAAAGCACACGGAAGGAAAGTAGTGCCGCTCGACATAGAACTGAACACCAACCAACGCATACTAATCATATCCGGACCTAATGCCGGCGGCAAATCCGTATGCCTGAAAACCGTGGGACTTTTGCAATACATGGTTCAATGCGGCATGTCGATACCCGTGCGCGAAAACTCCAAGGTAGGCGTTTTCAAAGGGCTGTTCATCGACATCGGCGACGAGCAAAGCATAGAAAACGAGCTGAGCACCTATTCCTCCCATCTGCTCAACATGAAAGTGATGATGAAAAACGCAGGTCCCGAGAGCCTGCTGCTCATCGACGAGTTCGGCAGCGGAACAGAGCCGCTCATAGGCGGAGCATTGGCCGAATCCATACTGAAACGCTTCATCGCCGCCGGCACATACGGCATAATAACCACACACTACCAGAACCTGAAACACTACGCCGACGAACACATGGGAGTGGTGAACGGAGCCATGCTTTACGACCGGGCAAAAATGCAGGCGCTCTTCCAGCTGCAAATCGGGCAGCCGGGCAGTTCGTTCGCCGTAGAGATTGCGCGCAAGATAGGCATACCCGAAGACGTGATAGCCGACGCTTCGAAAATTGCTGGAGCAGAATACATACAAAGCGACAAATACCTGCAAGACATTGTACGCGACAAACGTTACTGGGAACAGAAACGCCAGAAAGTACACCAGCAGGAAAAACGCCTTGAACAGATTATCGAACGATACGAAAGCGAAATAACACAACTCCAGAGCAGCAAAAAGGAAGTAATAGCCAAAGCCAAGGAAGACGCACAGCACCTGCTCGAAGAATCCAACGCACGTATTGAAAACACAATACGCTCCATACGCGAAATGCAGGCCGAACGCGAAAAAACACGCGAGGTGCGGCGCGAACTGGAAGAGTTCAAAAACGAAATTTCCGAGGCAGCCGATTCGGAAGATTTCATACAGCGCAAAATAGAACAGATTCAACGCCGCAAACAACGCCGCGAGGAACGACGTCAGCGCATAGCAGCCGACAAAAGCCGCCAACCCGAAAAACCGACCGAGAACAAAGAGCCCGAAAAGCCGAAACCGGGCGACTACGTGCGCATAAAAGGGCAGACATCGGTAGGGAAGCTAAGGGAACTGAACCACGGCAAAGCCATAGTGCTTTACGGCACAATGCAGGTGGAAGTAAAAGAAAACCGCCTCGTACCTGCCCCTGCACCCGAAAAGAAAACGCTGCAAAACGCCGTGTACCTGAGCCGCTCCACCCGCAACGCCGTCGAAGAGCGCAAGGCTACGTTCAAACCCGACATAGACGTGCGCGGAATGCGCGGCGAAGAAGCCCTGCGCGAGGTAACTTCGTTCATCGACGACGCGCAGTTGCTCGGAATAGCGCGCGTCAGAATCCTGCACGGCACAGGCACGGGGGCGCTGCGCGAACTCATACGCCGCTACCTCTCCACCATTCCCGGCATTGCCGGCTACCGCGACGAGCACGTACAGTTCGGCGGCGCAGGCATAACCGTTGTAGACATGAAGAACTGAGACGTTCCGGCGGTTACATGCCACACAATCGGGACGGCAAACCAACATAAAAAAAGCAAGTGCCGCATAACTCCGGTTATGCGGCACTTGCTTTTTCAATCGTCACGAAAATGAAGGGACATCCGCCTTTCCGCCGGCTATACCGGGCGGCGGGACTTCTTCCACTCCCACACCATGAGGGGCGTGAGGAATATTGCGTAGCAGATGTACGTGCATATCACCGTCTGCCATGGCGTGAGAGTAGTGTAATGCACCCATGGCATATATACGAACGCATGTGTAACGAGCAGAGTGAGCGTATGCCTGCCTATGAACATCAGCGGGTCGAGGAAGTGCTTTCCCGCGCGTGCCACAGCTCCTACCGCGAGACGGCACAGGTTGTTGAACACGACTATTCCGCAGTAAGCGTACAACGGCCAAAGCAAGTAATACCCCGAAAGCAGCACATTCCTGTGGTGGCCCACCACCGACGGCCCGAACACGAGGAACGCGATGTAACCGACGGCGCAAAGGGCGAACAGGCCGCGATTGTTCTCAAAACGCCCGTACTTGTAGCCAACCATGAAGAACGCAAGCCCCATGGGGATGTTCGACAGATAGAAAGGCAGATTGTTGCCCGACAGGTGAATGCCGAAACCTATGCCTATGCACACAACCGTGCACACCTCGGCCGGCACTTTCCACTTTATGAGGTAACGCGCGGCAATGCGCACCACCATGAGCGAAAGCAGGAACCACGCCGGCACGTCGACAGGTATGTAACCGTAAACCGAAAATACGTCGAGCGCCTCCACCACGCACGAATGCCACGTGAAAGTGCCGTCGATAAGCTGCATTACGAGGTAAATGGCGTATCCCACCGCTGTCCACTTAAGGAAAGGGAAGAGGAGTTTGCGCACGTCCTTTTTCACGCCCTCGCGGCAGTCCATTACCTTAAAGAAATGCCCGGCCTTGTAAAAGAACCACGGCATTGAAAACACGAGGTACGGCAGCACCACGCGCACATCCTCGGGGTCGAAAACCCAGTTCTGGCTCATGGGGTGGAAAGCCATAATCCAAAGAATCAGTATTCCGCCCGCCAGGTCATAGTGGCTTACTCTATTCTGTTGCATGTTTGTTTTACGATTATTTCCCACAAAAATATAAAAAGTTTCAACACTGCATAAAACACAGAGGTTAAAACTTCAGCGAGTCACGGCAACAGCGCAATACATATCATACATTACAAACAACAGGAAAAGCGACACACAATAATTATTGCATGTCGCTTTTCCTGTCTTTCGAGCCTCTTGTCGGATTCGAACCAACGACCCCGAGATTACAAATCACGTGCTCTGGCCAACTGAGCTAAAGAGGCGGGGTGGGTAAGCTCTCTGCATCGCGCTGCTACAACCAGCCTACCTTTGCTGCAATCACGCCCTGGAGGATTCAGAGGGAGCTAACCGTACAGCACTTACCCGTTTGGTAATGCGGTGCAAAATTATGTAATCATTCCGAAACGGCAAAATTTTTATGCCTGTTTTTACGAAAAAGTAAATTTCGGCAAATTGTTCCCCTATCCTATCCGTTTTTGTCTGCCACGGGAAAGCGGGTTTCCTACACCCCCAAAAAAAGGTCGGACATATTTCAAAATACAAGGCACATATTTTAAAATTGCTCAGACATATTTTTTCTTTTCTCCTATGTAGGTATAACGCATTGAAAATGAGTACCCATTTTTCGCACCCCGAAAAGGGCATTTTCTTTCCCCTGTTTTCGTGTTTTAAATGTCTGTTTTCGCCTTTGCCTTTAGGGGTAAAAAACACATTGTTCCGTCACACCATACTTCGAGCGAAACACAATACAAGGATAATGCAGCTGAAAATGCAAAACACCCGCGCCGGAATGACCGGTGCGGGTGTTCTTTTATCGGAAAAGGGTTGTTTACTTGACGAGGACTTTCTTCTTTCCTACGATGTAAATACCCTTCGCGAGGTTCCTGGTTGCTTCGGCAGCCTTGACGTTACGTTTAACGAGCACGCCGTCGATTGTGTAGACATCAACCTTTTCGGCTTCGTCGCTGACGACAACTTCGTTAATGCCGTTGAGCATTCCGTTGCCCTTGACGTAGATTATCTTGTCGACCTGTGCGCCTTCAATTTCCTTTACAAGCCAGGGAATGATGAACGCACGCTGGTAGCCTATCTGAGTGCCCGCGGGCTCGTCGACCACGGAGTCGGCAAGGAAGTAACCGAGGTGGTCGATGTCGGTAAGGTAGGAATCTATGTTGCCGCCGAGGCCGTTCACGGTGTCGGGCGTGCTTGTTACTTCGCCGTCGAACAAGGGCAGGAAGTCGACGTTGTAGGTAACGCTCTCGTCGTACTTTTCGCCCTCGGTGATGTAGACAACGGGAGTGCCGGCCGGGATGATTCCGTCGGGCAGGGCTTCGAGCTTGTAGGCCGTGACCATATCACCGTCCGCGCCGTCCTGCGCTTCCTTGCCTACTATGCGGTAGCCCTGCACAACGCCGTATTCGGCAACGGGCAGGCTCTCGAGGTCGTAAGGCTTGGTGATTGCTATTACGCGGCCCGCAACGATGCTCTGCGTCTCGGTTATGCCGGAGCAATAGTCATCTACGGGGTACACCTGCCATGCGAAGGAGCTGTATGCAAACGGTATGTTGTCGGTGTTGTACTCGTAGGCCATGCCGTCGGCATACCACGAGGCGTTGCCGCGGATGTAGCGCCCGCTCTCGAGGCGGAAGCCCACCTGGCTCGGGCCGAGGGGTACTATCTCTACTGCGTGGGGCTCGTACCATTGAATCGGGCGATAGTCGTAAGTGGTGTTGCCGCTGCCGGTTTCGGGGCCGAGGTAGAAGCCCGTGCCGGCGTTCTGCATGTTTACCGTGCCGTCGTCGTTGAAGCGGAACACGAAGACTGTGCGGGCGCTGGTTTCAACGTCGTCCATGGTCAACTGGTCGAGCCAGTAGCTGTACTGGTTGCCGTTGTTGGGTGTGTGGGCGTACCAGCCGCCGGCGTTCATCACCTTGCCCAAACGGTCGGGGTTGTCCTCGGCTGTTTCGATTACGTACCACTTGCCTTCCTCGGGCATTACCACGTGTGTCTTCAGCTCGTCGTATGCGGCCTCTAACTTGGACGACGCGGCGTTGAGCTGCGGGTTGGTAGGCTGCGTGGGCGACACGAGGGCATGGGCTTCGTCCACGGCTTGAGCAAAGGCTTCCACTGCCGCAGCGTTGTCTATGGAGCCGATGTCGCTGCCCTCCTCTATGTTCGTGGCGATGTTCTTCAGCTCCCGGTAACGGTTCATTACTTCTGTGGTGTCGACGTATGCCTCCTGCAACTTCTCGATTGCGGCGGTAAGCTCGTCAATCGGCGTTTCGGAAGTAATGTCGATAGCAGTGTATTCGGCATACTTGTCGAGTATCACCTTAAGCTCGTCAGCAGCCAAGCGCACCTCTTCGATGTAGTTGTACTGTATGCTCTCGGGGTCGAGGCCGGTGTAGAGCTGGAACTCGGCGCAGTTCCACGCTATGCCGGTAATCTCGGGGTGGGCATACGTGCGCGACGTGCCTATCACCGGGTCGCCGCCCTCGTAGTTGGTGTAGGTGTTCATTATCACGAAACGTATGTACTTGTACTCCCCGCCGAGTTCAATCATGGGCGAAGTGTAGGGCACGGTCATCATTTCCTTGGGTATGCCCTCGGTAATCTCGCCCACCTTGGTCCAGTCCTTGGTGTTAGAGTCGCGCACGTCGTTGAACAGCCCTTCATCATTTGTGGCGTAGATTGCTATGTCGCTCGGGTTGTCGTGGTAGTTAGGATCCTGACGGCCCAGGAACTCGAAGAAGAACTGCGACACCGGCTCCTTGAGCGCAACGTTCAGGTTATGATAGCCGGCTCCGGTGGATTGTGGGAAGTTTTCATACAGATAATCCTCCCACTCCTCCACAGTGAGGTCTTCCTTGTTGGCCACGTCGCGATTCCAGGCCGAATGAAGTATCGTGCTCTTGTCACCGTCGATAAGGCTGGAAACGTTGCCCCAACTGTTGGTATCGATACTGTTTGTGCTGAGCTGCGAGGCGTCGGTTACAAGCGCCACGCGAGAGCCTGTGGACATGCCGTAAAGGTTGTTGCCCGTTGCGAGGAGCGAGGCAAGCTGCGAGTAGAGCGCGTCGCGGTCGATGTACGTTGAATCGACAAGGCGGTAAGCCGCTTGCAGGGCTGTGATGTCGGCTTCGGTGAACGTTCCGGCGGCGAGTTTTTCCTCGGCGGCCGTTATGGCAGCGTCCAAGGCGTCGCACGCTTCTTTCATGCCCTCGACGGTGAAATATTCCGACGTGGGCAGGGCCTCGGCCTCGTAAATCTGCATTTCGCTAAGGTTGAACGTTATGCCCGTGGTCTGCGGTGAGGCGAAGGTCCGCACGCTGCCCGGCCCGCTGTTCACCGTGCCTTTCACCACGAAGCGCAGGTATTTGTAATCTGCCCCGAGGTCGATTACGGGCGACGAGAAATGTCCGAGCGCCACCCTGACGGGGAAGTTGTATTCTGCGGCGGTCATGTCGATTATCTCTGTCCACAAGGAGGAGTCGGCCGCAGCGGTGCTTTTTGCAAGTTCGTCGTCGTTGGTGCCGTAGATTGTTATGTGGTTAGGTGTGTCGCAATAAGAGGCGTCGTTGCGTCCGGTGAACTCGAAGGTGATTTTCGACACGGGTTCGTCGAGCGCAAATTGCAGGTTGTGCCACCCGTCGCCACTCCCGAGCGGCAGGCCGGCCGTGGAGTAACGCGCGCGGTCCCACGCGGAGTGGAAAACCGTAGAGGTGGAGCCGTCGATGAGGTGTTTGTAGGCCGAGCCGTCGCTCGTGCTCTGCGTGTTGGCGCTTATCTGGTCTTCGCGCGTTATGAGCGCCTTGTAATCATTGGCTTTGTTGCGCGAGGTGCGTGCGCTGTCCAAGGCGAGTGACATTTCCTCTGCAAGGAACGCCTGCGCGCCCTGGTTTACGAGGCGGTCTATCTGCTCCTGGTCGGTTACGTGGCGCAAATACCATTCGGCCACGGAGTTGCCCGAGCCGTCCTGCTTCACGATGAGCCCTTCACGGCTCATGCCGTCGTTATAACTTGCGACAGCGAGGCTCGTGTAGTTTCCGCCGCCGTATATGTGGAACTGTCCGGGCATTGCCTTAAGCCATTCTATTGTCTGGTCGGTTTCGTGCGCGGGTGTCATGGCCACGTTTGTGCCGCCTTCGGGAACAGTGCCTATATACTCGCCCGAGGCCACGTTCTTAACGGAGAATTTGCCGTCGGCGAGCTTCTCGATGTACCACAGCTGCGTTGCGTTGCCGGTGTCGGTGGAGGCGTAGGCGAGCTGCCGGTCTTCGTTCACGCACAGCGACTTGGTTATGCCCTGGTAGTGCTCAAAGCCGGAATAAGCATTCACGATGTTGTAGTAGCCCGTCTCCACGGGGTGCACGCCCGTTGCCATGAGTTCGCCGATGGCTGCGCGCAGGTCGGCGCTGTATTGTGCGAGCGTCTCGTCGGAAGCGCCGTCCAAAATTGCTGCCTGGGCCTGTTCGTACAGGCTGTAGGTTGTTTCATACTTGGTCCGGTCGGTAAATCCCGGGTCGGTGCCGAACTCGAACCCGTAAAGCTTGAATATCGTGCCCACGCTGTCAACCAAGGCCTGCAACTCGTCGCCCGGGCCGGAGGCTTCGCGCGGGGCGTAGATTTGCAGTTCGGAGAGGTTGAAGGTAACGCCCGTGATTTCCGGAACGGCGAACATGCGGGAATCCACCTTGTTCATGTGCGTCGTGCCTTTCACCACGAAGCGCAGGTATTTGAACGCCTGCGGCATGTTGATTACCGGCGACTGCCAGGGTATTTCGGTTACGAGCACATCGCCTGGAAAATCGGTGTTCTCTGGGGTAAGTTCGGTTATGCGCACCCACTTGTCCTGGTCGGCGTTCGATGTGCTCTCCCAGAGTGCGGGGTCGTTGGTGGCGAATATCTCGATGTCGTTGGGGTTGTCGTGCCAGTCGGAGTTGCGCCCCAGGTACTCGAAGCGGAACGAGCTCACCGGCTCGGAGAGTTCGAATTGCAGGTTGTGATAGCCGGGGTCGGAATTTATGCCGCCGCTCAGCGTGGCCAGCGTTGCCACCCACGATTCCTCAGTTGTGGAACCCGAAGCCATTTCGTCGCTCCATACGGAGTGGAATATGGTGCTCACGTCGCCGTCGATGAGATTGGCGTAAGCGCCGCCGTCGTCGGTCGACAGGCTGTTCGACTTAATCTGTTCGGCTATGCCGAGCTGCGATTCCCATATCAGCGACGCGCCGCTGTCGGCCTCCTTGGCCAGTGCGATGTCGGCATATATGGCTTTGTGGTCGGAATAATACTCGCCTGCTTCGTTGGCAGCGGGGCAAATCACGGAACGCTCCACTGTAGTGCCTTTCGACGCAAAGATGAAGTCAATCTTGTTGTCGGCCACGTTGGGCGTTGTGCCCCAACCGCTGAGCGTGCCCGGGCCGCCCTCGGTTTGCAGGGCGGCTTTCCATGTGTCAATGCACGGGTATGAGTAGTTCACGAGCAGGTCGTAACCTTCCGACTTGTCATTCAGGTTGAAGTCGGCATTGAACACGAACGGCAGGCTTGGAGCCAGGCCGCGCACCGTCTCCTTGATGAGCTTCCTCGCTCACGTGGTCGAAATGCGTGTTGAGGTAAACGAAACTCGCTCCCGTGGCCACGTCTTCGAGCACTGCCCACACGGCAATGCGGTTGCACGAGGCGTTCCAGCCTATAGACGGCTGGTTGGGAGTAGGCGACAGCCAGAAGTGCCCGCTGTTTACGAGGCGGAACTTGTCGGCACGGTAGAACAAAGGCGTGCCCTCGCCCTTGGTGCCGTCGTCGCGCCCGGCAAAGATGCTTGCGTAGCCGTCCAGCCCGGCCTTGACATCCTCATACTGCTGCGGCACGGCCTCTTGCACGCCGAGCAGGTCGGGCTGCACTTCTTTAATAAGGGCACAAACTCTGTCAATGCGGTTTGTCCACTGGTTTTCAACCGCGTCGTCCGTGTTTAGGACGCGGATGTTGAACGACATGACGCGCAAATCAATTGCGCCGCCCGGATCGGCCCGCAAAGGACCAATCCACGCCCCGAGCACCAAAGCACACAGGAGCATTAAAAGTTTCTTTTTTTTCATAACGTTTGATTTTTTATGTTGTTAATGAAGCGTTTGTCTTTTCTTTATCGTCCTTGCGGCTACTTACACCGTTTCTTTTCCAAAAAACATTAGCGTAAAGTTAATATTAATTTTCTAATTACCCCCCCGATAGTTAAATTTTACTATATTAAAAATTAAAATTTCATTAAGTATTCCTTCGCAAGCACGATTCCGACATCTACCACGCCGGTTTCGGACATGAAAACAAGTGGTGTAAACAAGTGGAAACCGGTGCCGCAAAAAGGCGGTTTTCGGCACGAAAAAGTGAAAACTGATTTTCAGCGCCTTTACTCCACGTGGGAGCAAAGAAAAAATTAGTGGCTCGGATTTCAAAATCCGAGCCACTAATTTTAAAAAGCAAGCCACTAATTTTTTGCCCCTTGAAAACCCGTTCGAAAATAGCTCCGAAAATGCGGACAAAACGCAGACACGCACCGAAACAACCGGCACACACGTCAAACAAACACGTGAATCTGCCGGATTCGTGCCGTTGTCGTAGAGACGCAATTTTATCGCGTCTACCCCGGTAGCGCAGGCAAAACGAAGAATCCCACACCGGGGTGAAGCGGTGCGGGATTCGAAAGTGTTATGCGGGAAAAGAGGTTACTTGACGAGTACTTTCTTCTTTCCTACGATGTAAATGCCCTTCGCGAGGTTCCTGGTTGCTTCGGCAGCCTTGACGTTGCGTTTGATGAGCACGCCGTCAATTGTGTAGACGTCTACAATCTCGTTTTCATTATCAACTATTTCAACGTTCTTGATGTTGTTGATTACGCCGTTGATTGTAATGGTCTTGTCAATCGAACCGCCGAGGTCCTTAACCTTCGTTACGTCGATGTATCCGCTGCGGCCGGGTATCGTGTAACCGGCGTCGGTAGCAACGTTGAGTATCGAGTTCTCGAAGTACAGGCTTGCCTGGCCTTTTATTGTCAATCCTTCGAGTGTACCTACAAGACCGTTGTAGTCAACTGCCGAAGTGTCAACAATTGCGTCAGCCTCTGCAGGCGGGAGAATGAATACAAGCGGCTGCTGGCCGTTTGCGTCGGGCTCCGCCAAGGTTTCGATAACGAACGGCTCGCCTGCCTCGAACTCAAACTTCTCTGTGAGCGTGAGGGTGTACGACGGTTCGTCGCCTTCAGCGGCTTCGTTCTCTACCACGCTGTTGATTGCGTAGGTCTTGATGTCGCCGTTAATGTTGCTTATCATGTTGTCGCCCGTGAGGTCGAACGGCAGGGTTATAATGCTGGTCGACTGTGCCGGGAACCAGTTGATATTTACCATATCGCCGCTGTTTTCGAGCACGTCGTCAAACCTCCATGCCTGCTGGTGGTCGCCGTTGGCCGGGTAATTGAGCACTACGAACTCGGTGCCATCAGCCTTGATACGGTCGAACGGGTCTTCAACGCCTTCCTGCTGCAGGGCGAAGCAACCCATGCCGTAGAAGTAGACGTTGTAAGGTGTCTGTTCATTGCTCATGAGAGGACTGTTGTCCGCTCCCGGTCCGCGATACGGGCCCCAGTACTGTCCGGTTCCGAGACTCTGAATAGCGTACTTCTGTTCCCAAGGCTTGGGTTCTTCGCCGTCTGCCGGCTCGTTGCCTTCAACGGGCACAAGACGCCAGATAGCGTAAATGTCGCGGTATTCATTGCCGGTGCCGTCCAAAGGATAAGGACCTATCCAGAGTTTAGCCCCTGCCGATACGTCGCCGAGGTATACAGGCTGGTCTAAGGCATACTCGCGCGTCGAGCCGCTCCTTATTACATACCATACGTAAGGCTCGGGCATGATTACGTGGCTCATGAATTCTTCATAAGAAGAGGTTATAACATCGGTAGCGGCGTTCACCTGTTCCTTGGTAGGCCGTTTGGGGTCGATGAGTGCGCGTCCATTGTCAAGGGCTGCGTCAAATGTCTCGACAGCCGAATAGTCGTCAACGTCGCCCACGAGGTCGCCCTCGGTAATGCCGCGCGAAAGGATTTCCTTGTATTCCTTGTAAAGCCCACACACTTCGGTCGTGTCGACGTATGCCTCCTGGAGCTTCTTAACAGCGGCCGCGAGCTCGTCGACCGGTGCTTCGGAATTGATGTCGCTGGCCGTGAAACCGGCATACTTGTCCATTACTTCCTTAAGCTCGTCGGCGGCAACGCGCACTTCCTCTATATAGTTATACTGTATACTCTCCGGGTCGAGGCCAGTGTACATCTGGAACTCCGCTACATTCCACGTAATACCCGTTATTTCGGGCACCACGAAGTCGCGGTTGTTTGCTACGCCGGGGTTGTCCTCATGGTTGTTGGCCGTCGAAGTGTTCTTAACAACGAAACGGATGTACTTGTACTCGCCGTTAAGCTCTATTACAGGCGAAGTGTAAGGTATCTCGGAGTACCCGCCGGTTGGGAATCCTTCGGTAAGCTCGGTTATGAACTGCCACTTCGATGTACCGTCGGCGCGTACATCATCGTAAAGCGAAGCGTCGTTCGTTGCATAGATTTCAATGTCGGTTGGGTTGTCGTGATATTCCGTGCCGTAGCGCGAGAAGTATTCGAAGAAGAACGACTTCACCGGCGCGGCGAGCGAAACGCTGAGGTTGTGGTAACCCGCGCCGAGTGATTCTGAATATGTGTTCAGAATGAGTTCTTCCCACGATTCTTTCGTGGTTGTCGGTTCACGCATGGCAACGTTCCAAACGGAATTGAAGCTGGTGGTGATGTCGCCGTCAATCATTGCGTCGAGTCCTCCCTCTCCCGGGTCGACGCTGTTTGTCTTGAGTTGCGACACATCGTTTATGAGCGCAACGCGCGAACCGGTGGACTGGTCGTAAAGATTGGTGCCCGTTTCGAGGAGCGACTTAAGCTCGGTGTACAGCCCGCTGCGGTCAACGTAAAGCGTGTCGACAAGGCGGTAAGCCGTTTGCAGGGCTGCGATGTCGGCTTCGGTGAACGTTCCGGCGGTGAGTTTTTCCTGTGCCGAGGCTATGGCTGCTTCAAGTGCGTCGCAAGCCTCCTTCATGCCTTCGACGGTGTAGTACTGCGACTTCTCGGTGGGCACGGGGTTATAAATCTGGAACTCGCTGAAGTTGAACGTAACGCCCGTGGCCTGCGGCGACATGAACGAGCTGGCGCGCGGCGCGCCCGGTTCCATTGTCACGGTGTGCTTCACCACGAAGCGGAGGTACTTGTACGAGCCGCCGAGGTCGACTACGGGCGACATGTAGTGTGCCAGAGGTATGCGGCCCGGGAAGTTGTAAACGTCGTCGGTCATGTCGGCTATCATGTCCCACTGCGCGGAGTCGGCAGCCGCCGTGCTTGCGCCGAGGGCGTCGTCGTTGGTACCGTACAGCGTCATGTGGTCGGGAGTGTCCCAATAACCGCCGGAACTCACGCGGCCGCGGAACTCGAAAGTTATCTGAGACACGGGTTCGTCGAGCGTGAACTGGAGGTTGTGCCAGCCGTAGCTCTCGCCCAGGACGGTGGGTGCTGCCATGGCTGCTTCCCAAACGGAATGGAATATCGTGTTGGTGTTGTTGTCGATGAGGCCTGCGTAAGTGGAGCCGTCGCCCGTGCTGTACGCATTGGAACTTATCTGGTCGGCACGGGTGATGAGCTTGGTGTATTCGTTGGCCTTCATGCGCGAGGTGTTCGCGCTGTCAAGGGCGAGGCTCATGTTCTCGCGCAACAGGGCTGTGGACCCTTCGGCGAGGAGCTTGTCGATGATTTCCTGGCTTGCGGGCTTGTGCAGAAGCCACACCGAGGCACTGTTGCTCACGCCGTCATACGTTACTATGCGCCCGCTTATGCCCACGCCGTTTTCATGCCCTTCGGTATGGTATTCGATGTCGTTCAAGACGTTGGCTATGTGGTACTGCCCCACTACTGAACCGTCGGCTGTTATGGTCTGGTCTGTCACGTGCGTGGCCGTCATTGGCACGCGCTTCGACACGCCTTTCACCGAGCCGATGTATTGGCCGGAGGCAACGTTCTTTATGGAGTAGTAGCCGTTGTCTAATTTCTCGACGTACCACAGCTGTGTTGCGTCGAGCGAATCGGTGTTGGCCCAGCCGAGTTCACCCTGCGCGTTGACACACATGGATTTCGTAACGCCTTGCAGCCGCTGGTAATCGGGATAGCAGTTTATAAAATAATAATAGCCTGTATCAACGCCGTGTATTCCGTTTTCGATGAAGTCGGTAAGGGCGGCGCGCAACTGCGACAGGTAAACGGTGTATTCCTCGTCGGTGTGGCCCACATACAATGCGTTTTCGGCCTCTTCCCACGCCAGGTACGCCTCGCCGTACTTCGTGGCGTCCACATAGCCCGGGTCGGTGCCTATCTGGTAATCGTTGTTGTTCCACATGTTCTGCACGCTGTCAACAAGAGCCTGGAGCTCGTCGGCCGGGCCGGTGGACTCGCGCGGGGCATACACCTGGAACTCGCTTATGTCGAACGTAACGCCCGTAACGTCGGGAGCGGCAAAGGTGCGCTCTGCCGTCTGGTTCTGGTTGGTAGTGCCCTTAATCACGAAACGCAGGTATTGGAACGGCTCGGGCATGGTTATCTCGGGCGACTGGTACGGCTCCCTTATGACAACCTCGTTGGCGGGAAAGTTGCCGTTCTCGGGTGTGAGTTCGGTAATGAACGTCCACTGGTCCTGGTTGGAGTTCGACGTGCTTGCGGCCACCGACGGGTCGTTCGTTGCATAAATGACCACGTGGTTGGGGTTGTCGTGGTACGTGGCGTTGTTGTTGCCCTTGTACTCGAAGCGGAACGTGCTGACCGGCGCACCGAGGGCAACCTGTATATTGTGGTAGCCAGGGTCGGTATTCACGCCGTTATAAAGCCCGGATAGTATCTGCACCCATTCGTCCTCCGTTATGCTGGCGTTTTTCATGCCGCCCGCGTCCCACACGGAGTGGAAGTAAGTGTTTACATCTCCGTCTATGAGGTTGGTGTATGGAACGGAATAATCCGTGTGCACACTGTTGAAGCTGAACTGGTCGCCCGAGGTTATCTGCGGCTCCCATATTATGTAGCCAGCCTTGGTGGCTTTCTTCTGCGGGCCGGTGTCGGCAAGAAGCGGACACAGCCACGTTCCCGGCAACAACATGCACAGGAGCGCTAATAAAATCTTTCGCTTCATAGGATTTGTTTTAATGGTTAATGAATATCTCGATGTTCTAAGGTTAGCGGCGCATGGGGGCAAGGCGGGAAGCCCGCGCACGAAAGCGCGACACGCCCGTGCAAATATATTAAATTGTTTCGTTTTGCACAAGTAAATATTACTAAAATAAACTGCCTTTTATAGAATTTTAATTAATCACGGAAAGGCCGCCGCAAGCCCCGGTTAATACAGGGGCAAAAAAAGGTCTGACATATTTTAAAATACAAGGCACATATTTCGAAATATGTGCCTTGTATTTTTTCTTTGCTCCGAGAGGGGGTTCGGAGGGCTTTTTGCGTTTTAACATTTCCGCCCTCGCGGGGCTGTTGCAACACGTTAAAAAATGTCACTGCGGACGCGTAGGATATTCCCGGACGCAGACAAATTTCGCCGCCGGAAGAAATGCCCGCTCCACCACGCGCTTTCTTTATGCCGTTCCCGCCGTTTTACGCCGCGCGCTGCCGCCGGGTGCAAAAAAACACCCGCGCCGCAGCGGGCGGCACGGGTGTAATGTGTTATACAGTGTCAGGACTGTTTACTTTACGAGGACTTTCTTCTTTCCTACGATGTAAATGCCCTTGCTGAGGTTGTCGGTAGCTTCGGAAGCCTTGACGTTGCGCTTCAGGAGCACGCCGTCGATTGTGTAGACATCCACGAACTCGCTGTTCTCCTCAACGATTTCAACGTTCTGTATGTCGTTGATTACGCCGTTGATGGTGATGGTCTTGTCAATCTGGCCGCCGAGGTCTTTCACCTTGGTGAAGTCGATATAGCCGTCACGTCCTTGCAGGGTGTAGCCCGCGTCGGTGGCTACGTTCAATACCGAGTTAAGGAAGTACAGGCTTGCCTGGCCCTTGATGGTCATGCCCTGGAGCGTTCCCACGAGGCCGTTGTAGTCAACAGCGCTGGTGTCGACAAGAGCATCTGCCTCTTCGGGCGGGAGGCTGAACCAGAGCGGCTGGTTGCCGTTAGCATCAGGCTCGGCCAAAGTCTCGATTATGAACGGCTCGCCTGCCTCGAACTCTTCCTTGGCCGTGAGCGTGAGGGTGTACGACGGTTCGCCGCCTTCAGCGCTCTCATCCATGGTTACGCTGTTCACCGCGTAGGTTGCGATATTGCCGTTGAGGTTTTTAAGGGCGTTGTCACCCGTGAGGTCGAACGGCAGGGTTATAATTCTTGTGGTATTTGCCGAGAACCAGTTGATATTCACCATTCCGTCTCCGTTTTCGGCAACACTCTCGAACTTCCACGACTGCTGGTCGCCGCCGTTTGCCGGGTAGTTGCAGATTACCTTGTCGGTGCCGTCAGCCTTGATACGGTCGAACGGATCCTCTACGCCCTCCTGCTGCATTGCGAAGCAGCCGTTGCCGTAGAAGTAGATGTGGTAAGGAGTAGGCTCGCTTTCCATTACCGGGCTGTTGGCCGCTCCCTGACCGTTGTATTTACCCCAGTACTGGCCCGTTCCGAGGCTCTGGATAGCAAACGTCTGCTCCCAAGGCTTGATTTCTTCGCCTTCAGCAACGGGTTCGTTGCTTTCAACCGGTACGAGACGCCAGATAGCGTAAATATCCGACCATTCACCGCCTTCTGGATAGCCGCCGATACTGAGCTTGGAACCTGTAGATGTGCTGCCAAGGAAGACGGGCTGGTCGATAGCATACGGATAGCTTTCGCTCTTTACACCGCTTCGGATTACGTACCATACGTATGGCTGCGGCAGTATAACGTGGCTCATGAACTCGTCGTAGCCGGAGGTTATCATGTCCATAGCGGTGTTCACCTGTTCGTGGGTCGGACGTTTCGGGTCGATGAGCGCGCGTGCCTCGTCGAGGGTTGCGTCGAACGTCTCTACTGCCGAGTAGTCGTCAACGTCGCCGGGGAGGGCGCCGTCGTATATCTCGCGGCCCAAAATTACCTTGTAGTCGTCATAGAGATCGCATACCTCATTCGTGTCGACGTATGCCTCACGGAGTTTCTCAACCGCCGCCGTCAGCTCGTCAACCGGTTCTTCCGAGTTGATGTCGCTTGCAGTGTAGTTTGCATACTTGTCGAGTACTTCCCTCAACTCGTCGGCAGCAACACGTACCTCTTCGATGTAGTTGTACTGTATGCTTTCGGGGTCGAGGCCGGTGTAAACCTGGAACTCGGAGCAGTTCCACGTGATACCCGTGATGTCAGGATGAGCGAAGTTGCGCGTATCGGCAATCGTAGCGTCATCGTTCGGGTTGTTTGCAAGGCAGGTGTTCTTGACAACGAAGCGGATGTACTTGTACTCACCGCCGAGCTCGATAGTGGGCGAAGTGTAAGGTATCTCCGTGGTCATACCGGTGGGGAATCCTTCGGTAAGTTCGGTTATCTGAGTCCACTGCGGGGTGTTGGAGTCGCGCGGGTCGGCAAACAACTCGGGATCATTTGTTGCGTAAATAATAATGTCGCTGGGGTTGTCGTGCCAGTTAGCGTCGGGACGGCTGTAGAACTCGAAGAAGAACGACGATACGGGCTCTGCAAGCGCTACGTTCAGGTTGTGGTAACCTGTACCGATAGAGTTCGGGTAAGTAATGTTGATAGTATTAGTCCATTCCTGAACCGTAAGGTCTTCCTTAGCCATTGCAGTGTTCCAAACAGAGTGGAATACTGTGGTTGTGTTGTCGTCGATAAGGTTGGGCAACTGGCTTGTAGCTTTATCGTCGCTGTTGGTGTTCATCTGCGAAGCGTCGCGTATCTGAGGAACGCGCGCACCGGTTGAAGTGTTGTAAAGGTTCTCGCCCGTGTCGAGGAGTTCCTTCAGCTTGTTGAACTGTGCGTTGCGGTCTACGTAGGTAGAGTCGACAAGGCGGTAAGCAACCTGGAGGGCTGCAATGTCGGCCTCGGTGACTGTGCCGGCCGCAAGTTTCTCCTGTGCGGCAGTCATAGCCTCTTCGAGGGCGTCGCAAGCCTCTTTCATGCCCGGAACGGTGTAGTACTGCGACTTCTCTGTGGGCACGGGGTCGTAAATCTGGAATTCGCTCAAGTTGAACGTAACGCCGGTGGCCGACGGTGAGGTGAATGCTCCATAGCGGCCGCCGCCTTCAACTGTGTTCACCGTGCTCTTAACAACGAAGCGCAGGTACTTGTACTCGCCGCCGAGGTCGATTATCGGTGAGGAGTAATAGCCCAATGCCACCCTTGCCGGGAAGTTGTACTCATCGTCGGTCATGTCCAGAATCTGCGTCCACGAAGCCGAGTCGGCAGCCGCCGTGCTTGCGCCGAGGGCGTCGTCGTTTGTGCCGTAGATGGTGATATGGTTGGGCGTGTCGCACCATGAAGCGTCGTTACGCCCGGTGAATTCGAAGCGTATCTGCGAGATGGGCTCGTTGAGCGTGAACTGCAGGTTGTGCCAGCCGTAGCTGTCGCCCGGCAGTGTGGGCGAAGCGAACGCAGCGTCCCAGACGGAGTGGAATATCGTCCCGGTATTGTTGTCGATTAGGTTGGCGTATGCCGAGCCGTCGCCGGCGCTTTGTGCGTTGGAGCTTATCTGGTCGGCGCTGGTGATGAGCTTGGTGTATTCGTTGGCTTTGTTGCGCGACATGTTTGCGCTGTCCAAGGCAAGGTTCATGACTGAAGCCAGGAGCGTCTGCGGGCCTTCGGCAACGAGCTTGTCGATAAGTTCCTGGTCGGTCACGCGGCGCATGTACCACTCGGAGCACGAGTTGCCGGTGCCGTCATACGTTACTATGCGTCCTGCCGTGCCCGCACCGCTATTGTGGTCTTCGGTATGGTAAGGCACGTCGTTCTTCACATTATATATATGGAACTGCCCGGGGAACATGTGCAGCCACTCGAAGCACTGGTCGGTCTGGTGCGTAGCTGTCATGGGCACGCGTTGCGACGTGCCCGCGATGGTGCCGATATATTCGCCTGAAGCGACGTTCTTTATGGAATAGCGTCCGCTGTCGAGCTTCTCCACGTACCACAGCTGCATTGCGCTGAGCGAGTCGCTCTTTGTCCAGGCGAGTTCCTTCTGCGGGTTGACGTACATCGACATGGTGGTGTTCTGCCTGTTCATATATTCTGGATAGGCATTCACGAAGTTGTAATAGCCCGTCTCAACCTGGTTGATACCCGTTGTCATAAAGTCGGTAACGGCCGCACGCAAGCGGTTTATGTAATCGGTGTATTCTTCGTCGGTCAGGCTCAAGAACAAAGCATCCAAAGCCTCCTCATACAGGCGGTATGTGCTGGCATATTTGGTGCTGTCCACATATCCCGGGTCCGTACCTATCTCAAACTGGTAGTTCGTCCATACGTTCTGCACGCTGTCCACGAGGCTTTGGAGTATGTCTCCGGGGTCGGTGGACTCGCGCGGCACATAGATCTGGAACTCGCTCAGGTTGAACGAAACGCCCGTTATATCGGGCACTGCGAACATGCGGGTGTCCACCTTGTTTTGGTGCGTCGTACCTTTTACCACGAAGCGGATGTACTGGTATGCTTCGGGCATTGTTATTACCGGCGACTGCCAAGCCTCGTCGATTACGAGAACGTCCTCGGGGAAGTCGGTGTTCTCCGGGGTGAGCTCGGTAATCTTATCCCACTGGTCCTGGTTGGAGTTGGTAGGGCTTGCCCAGAGTCCGGGGTCGTTGGTGGCGAAGATTTCGATGTGGTTGGGGTTGTCGTGCCAGTCGGAGTTACGCCCCTTGTACTCGAAGCGGAACGAGCTTGCCGGCTCGCTGAGCTGCACTTGCAGGAAATGGTAGCCCGGGTCGGAGTTTATACCGCCCGAAAGAGTAGCCAGTTTTGCCACCCACGAGTCCACGGTGGTGGTAGTCAAAGCCATGTCCGTGTCCCAGATGGAGTGGAAAATCGTATTCACGTCTTTGTCTATCAGGTTGGCGTAGTCCGACCCGTCGGCCGTTGCGTTACTGTTGGAGATAATCTGCGAGGCATCGCCCAGCTGGGGTTCCCAGATGACGTATGCATCCCTCGTCAACTTTTTCTGTGGCCCGGTGTCGGCATGCAGCGGACACAGCCACGCCCCTATTGCCATCAGGCAAAGGAGCATCATCAGTTTTCGTTTTTTCATAAAATACTTTTTTTAAATGGGTTTTTATGGTTTTATTATCGGTTAGCGAATGGATACAAAGGGCCACATGGTTTTCATGTACTCGATTGTAGAATTCAGGTCTTTTACAAAAGAATGGATTTTTTTAGATTCTCGCAACAAACAGGCTAAAAAATTTTCATTGTATTAAGATTTTTTAACGGAGGGGGTAAAATAAAATTCCATTCACTATAAAAAAGGGCGCACCAACCATAACAACGCAGGGTGTTAAAACAAGCTAATCACGAAGCGTTAAACCCAAAACGGCCATTAGGGAATTAAGTAGCAACGTCAAGTGCGGTCACTTCGCCAACTTACGCACTTCTGCCGTAATCTGCCTTCCCGCCCGGCTTAGCCGTAGCCCGCTACGCCTCCAGACGGGCGCATAGCTATCCGCCGGGCATAAGCACGCAATTTGACAAAGCCAAACGACCAAATTGGGTTAAAAAAGCCTCCTTAAAAGTGTGTTTTTCGGAGCGGGTTTTTCAGGGGCTGAAAAATATGTGCCTTGAATTTTAAAAAAGGTCCGACCTATTTTAAAATATGTGCCTTGTATTTTTCATTTGCTCAGAGAGGGGTATAACTCCCTGAAAACGAGTACCCTTTTCGTGCAGACAAAAAGCGACATCTTCCCCGCCCCGCCGGCACGCAAAAGGCATGTTCCCCCGTAAGTACCGGCGTAAACGAAAACCGGCGCACGCCTTTCACAAGGTGTACGCCGGCTCTCATGTCAACAGTAATATCACTACCGCGTCACGCGCGGGAGTTATTCGTATTTGAGCCATACGGCCATTTTGCCTGCCTCGCGGTTGTCCCACGCATAATACGGTATGAGGTTCAGGCTTTGCGAAGCGCCGTTCCCGGCCGTGGCGGTTATGAGGCCGGCACCTCCGAGTTTCTCCTGGTTGAAGGCGAACGAGAACTTGGTGTCCGGGGTCAGCGTAGCGTTGTCCACGTCTACCGTATTGTCTACCTGCTCCATGCAGTAAACGAGCGGGCCGCGCTCTACGGCGCGCTTGCCGATGTTTTCCTTCACCCTCGGGTCGGCAGCGGTTACGCGCGTCTCCATGGGCAGGGTGAGCGTTATGCGGTCGCCGGCCTTCCATTTGCGGCTTATCACAGCGTAGCCCTTGTCGGCCTTGGCTTTTTTCTTCTTGCCGTTAACGGCTATGGTGTATTCGCCTGCCCACTGCGGTATGCGTATGCGTAGCTGTTTCATGGGCAGCTTGGTGTTCAGCGTTATTTCCACCTGTCCGTCCCAGGGGTATTTGGTGCTTTGCGACACGTTGATGTGGGTGCCGTTGCCGGCGGGTATGTCGGCATTGCCCGAGATGAAGAGGTTTACCCACAATGCGTCGTCGGAAAGGGCATATATATAATTGCCTATCGAGGGGAGGAAGCGCGAAATCTGGCTCGGGCAGCATGCGCAGCCAAACCACTCCTGCCTGTGGTGGCCGCCTTTGGAGTAAAGCGGGTTGACGTAGAAGAACCTGTCGCCCGAGAGGGATATTCCGGCCAATGCTCCGTTGTACATGGCGCGCTCGAGCACGTCGACGTACTTGGCGTCGCCCGTCATGAGGTTGAGTCGCCAGTTCCAAAGCACCATACCCACCGAGGCGCACGTTTCGCAGTATGCCTGCTCGTTGGGCAGATCGTAATCGGTGGTGAAGCCTTCGTTATCGCCCGATGAGCCTATGCCGCCCGTGATGTACATGTTGCGGTGAACAACATCTTCCCAAAGGCTGTCGAGGGCATTGGTGTAGGCCTTGTTGCCGGTGAGGGCCGCAACGTCGGCCATGCCGCAGAACAGGTACATGGCCCTAACGGAGTGGCCGCCAATGCTGAACAGCTCGGTTACGGGCACTTCGTCCTGGTCGTAGGCCAGGTTGTTGAACAGGTCGTTTTTGTACACTCCGTGCCCGTGGCCGCGCTCGTCGATGAGCCAGTTGGCGAATTCGAGGTATTTTTCCTGCTTTGTCTCGTCGTAGAGCTTGACAAGGGCGAGTTCTATCTCCTCATGCCCGGGCACCCAGTGGCGTTTACCCGGGCCGAAGGTGTTCATCATGTGGTCGGCAAAGCGTATGGCCGTGTCGAGGAACTTGCGTTTGCCGGTGGCGTTCTTGTATGCCACGGCGGCCTCAATCATGTGGCCGGCGCAATACATTTCGTGCATGTTCATGTCGGTCCAGCGGTTTTCCATGCCCGAAAGGGTGTAGAAAGTATTGAGGTATCCGTCGGGCTGCTGCGCGGCGCATATCTTGTCTATCCACTCGTCGGCCTTGCGCTCGAGCGCCGGGTCGCGGTGGTTGGTAAGCGCGTAGGCCATGCCTTCGATAGCCTTGTACACGTCGCTGTCGTCGAAGAAAATGCCCGAATGCTTGCCGGTGCCTTTCGAGGCGTTCACAAAGTTCTGTATGCGTCCGGTTTTGTTTTCAATCTGGTCGATACAAACCGGCAGCGTGGCCGACATGTGCTTGTCGAGGCGCGGAGTCCAGAAAGCGTCGTGTATCTTTACGTGCGAGAAGTTCACAGGGTTCATGCGGCGCATGTGGTCGCCTTGGGCGTAAGAGCCCGACGCAACCGAGAGCAGCACGGAGAATAATGCTATTTTTGTTTTCATAAACTTATAATGCTGATTTTGGCACAAAATAAATAAAAAAAGTTTGAATAACACCGGGAAATTAAAGAAATATGGCCGGTTGCAACGCTTTTCAGCAATGGAACACATATTATATAATGGTACGGCAAGGACGCCGGGCTTACAAACAAAAGGGGGTTACTGCCTGCCACGGCGCTTGCCGCAGGGCCGCGCTCTTTTTGTCTGCATGAAAAAAGCCGGTTTTCAAGGCGGGAAAAATATGTCGGACATAATTCAAAATATGTCTGACATATTTCGAAATATGTGCCTTGTATTTTTTATTTGCTCAGAAGGGGGTATAACCACGTGAAAATGAGTTTTCATTTTTCCGTACCGAAAAACGCCTTTTTAAGACACAAATTTTCCACTCGCATAGACGCGATGAATCGCGTCTCTACAAGGGCGGTTGCCGGACGTAACCCTGTTCGGTGCCGCGCGACGCGCAAGGTTTCAGAGCACCTCGCTTACGGCTATGTCGTGGGTTTCGGCCGGTATGGCGTCGAGTTTCTGGAAATCGAAGCACACGCCGATTGTGGGGACGCCCGCCCGGCCGAGCCTTGCAAGCAGGCGGTCGTAGTAGCCGCGCCCCCGCCCGAGGCGGTTGCCGTGCCGGTCGAAAGCCACTCCCGGAATAACGGCAAGGTCTATGCTGCCGTAATCGGTGAACGCTGCGCCGGCCGGTTCGTCAATATTGAACGCCCCGCGCCGCATGTTGCTGCTGCCGGTATAAACGCGCAGCTCGAGTTCGCTGTCGCTCACCACTACGGGCAGGAGTATGCGTTTACGCCCCTCCCAACGACGGATAAAGGTATGTGTGTCCACCTCGTCGGGCAGGGAGCTGTAGAGCAAAACGGTATGTGCCGCCCGGAAAAGCGCGTGGCTTTCCAGACGGCACATTACAGGTATTGACATCTCACGCAATGTTCCTTCGGGGAACGAGCGCTTTTGAGCGGAGATGGTTTTGCGCAGTTCTTTTTTTGTCGGCATTGCCTTTTTTGGTATCCTTTTCGGGAGCTTGGGGGAAAGCCTTGCCCTCGTTCATTATCTTTATGGCCTGCTCAACGCACGGGTCATCGGCATTGAGGAAACGGTTGAGCGCATCGCGCCCCATGAGGTCGTCGATTATGTAACCCATAAGGTAATGCTCGAGCAGGCGCTGCGATTTCCTTATCAGTATATTCCTGCGCTGCAGGCCGTTCTTGTCGGCATAGGTTGCGAACTTGTCGACGAGCTTCTGCTTCTTGAGGAAAGCCACGGCCTCCTGCCAGCTGCCGAACGACGAGAGTTTTTCGCGGTTGGCGTTGGTGTAGATATAGGCGTATTTGAATATAAGTCCGTTCATCACGGCTTCCTTGAAGTAGGATGTCATGTTTTCGCTTTTTTCGGGCACGAAGACATCGGGCGTTATACCGCCCTCGCCGTAAACAACGCGCCCCAGGCGGGTGAAGTACTTCTTTCCGCTTTCCTTTATGCTGTCTTTCGACTCAAGCTCGCCGCTGTTTATGCGGTTGAGTATGTCCATGTCGTACTCTTCCTGCTTGCCGGGAACGTAAGGTTTCTGCACGCACCGGCCCGAGGGCATGTAATACCTTGCTATGGTGAGCCGCAGCATGCTGCCGTCGCGGAACTCGATGGATTCCTGCACAAGGCCTTTTCCGAACGTGCGACGGCCTACTATGGTGGCACGGTCGTTGTCCTGCATTGCGCCGGCGAATATCTCGCTGGCCGAAGCGCTTTCCTCGTTAACGAGCACAACGAGCGGGGTGTTCTGGTGTGAGCCGCGCCCGTCGCTAACAAAGTCTTCGCGCGGAGAATGCCGCCCCTGCATGTAGAACGCCAGGCGGTTCTTGGGGAGGAACTCATAAGCCATCTGTATGGCCGGCTGGATGAAGCCGCCGTGGTTGTTGCGCAGGTCGACTACGAGGCGCGTGGCCCCCTCCTGCCCTAACTTGGCCATTGCCACAAGGAACTCGGGATAGGTGGCGTCGGCAAACTGGTCGACTTTTATGTAGCCGGTCTTGTCGTCGAGCATATAGGCCGTCTCGATGCTTTTTATGGGAATGTCGTCGCGGCGAATCGTAAAATCCAACGGTTTGGAAGCCCCGGGACGAACAACGCTTATAGTGACTTTCGAGCCCTTGGGGCCTTTGAGGCGCTTCATGGCCTCGTCGTTCGTTACCTTTTTGCCGACGAACTGCTTTCCGTCTATTGCCACAATGCAGTCGCCGGCCTCAACGCCCGCGGCCTTCGAAGGACCGCCGTTTATGGCCGTGATTATGCGTATCGTGTCGTCGATTATGGTGAACTGTATTCCTATTCCCGAAAAGCTCCCTTTAAGATCCTGCATTGAGGCTTCAACATCCTTTGCCCCGGTGTAGGTGGAGTGTGGGTCGAGCTCGCCGAGGATTTTGGGCAACGACTTTTCAACAAGGTCCGACATGTTTACCTTGTCGACGTACTGCGCGTCGATTATGTGCAACAGGTCGTTGAGCTTGTTGCTCGATGTATTTATTATGCTGAGTCGGTTTCCGGCAAAATGGTTTGCATAAAAGCTGCCGATTGCTATTCCGGCAACTATGCTGCACGCAATAATCAAAGGTACGAAGCGCGAAGAGCGATTAGGGTTCATTCTGGAAATTGAATCTTTTATGTTTTTCCCGGCCGTGCAAACAAACACCGGCCGGGAAGTTCTTTCAGTTGTCTTGTTCGACGGGAATGTATTTCACTTCTATTCCGGCACGCCGCAAGAGGTTTATGCCGTCTTCTATGCGGTATTCTTCGCTATAGATAACCCGGCTAATGCCTGCCTGTATTATCAGTTTTGCACATTCTATGCATGGTGCAGCCGTTACGTAAAGCGTGGCTCCGTCGCTGTTGTTGCTGGAGCGCGCTATCTTGGTAATGGCATTTGCCTCTGCGTGCAGAACGTATGGCTTGGTGACATTGTTTTCGTCCTCGCAAACGTTCTCGAAACCCGACGGGGTGCCGTTGTAGCCGTCGCTTATTATCATTTTGTCCTTTACTATGAGCGCGCCTACCTGCCTGCGTTTGCAGTATGAGTTCTCTGCCCAGATACGCGCCATTTTCAGGTAGCGCACATCGAGTTCATGCTGTTTCTTTTCCGCAGGTGTCATGCAAGTGTTATTTTATGCGTTTCACAGTATCGGGAAGAGCGTTACGCATTACTGCCTTTTTTGAATTCCGTCGCGTTCAAGCATTGCGTCTATCGAAGGTTCCTTGCCGCGGAACTGTTTGTACAGCTCCATTGGCGGTTCGGTATTGCCTTTCGAAAGGATACAGTTGCGGAAGCGCTCTGCCGTTTCTTTCGAGAACGTACCGTGTTCCTTGAATTCGCCGAATGCGTCGGCTTCCAGCAATTCCGCCCACTTGTAGCTGTAATATCCGGCAGCGTATCCGCCCGACATTATGTGCCCGAACTGGACTGTCATGCACGTGTTTTCCACTTCGGGAAGAAGCTGTGCGGGCTGCATGGCCTTATGCTCGAATTCTTCTATATTACCGCCGAGCGGTTCTTCGAGCGTATAGTACGCCATATCGAGCAGGCCGTAGGAAACCTGCCGCATTGTGCTGTAGGCTACGTTGAAATTGTGGCTGCGCACAATCTTGTCGATAAGTTCTTCGGGCAGAGGTTCTCCCGTCTGGTAGTGTTGTGCAAATGTACTCAAGAATTTTTTCTCTACGGCAAAGTTTTCCATAATTTGTGAGGGCAGTTCCACAAAATCCCACAAAACGTTTGTGCCGCTCAGCGAGCGGTAAACCGTGTTTGCCATTAGCCCGTGCAATGCGTGCCCGAACTCGTGCAGGAATGTGGTTACTTCGCCGAGCGTGAGCAGCGAGGGGCGCTGCGGCGTGGGCGGGGTGAAATTGGTCACTATTGCCACGCACGGGCGGTGGTTCTTCTTCTCACTTATGTATTGCGGGCTGTATGTTGTCATCCATGCGCCGCCTTGTTTGCCTTTGCGCGGGTGCAGGTCGAGGAACAGCACTCCGAGGAGGGTCTTGTTCTTGTCCACAACATCATAGGCCGTAACGCCTCCGGCGTACACGGGTATGTCGGGATTTATGCTGAACCTTATGCCGTACAGCTCGGTGGCGAGGTTGAATATGCCTTCCTTCACTTTCGAGAGTTCGAAATAGGGACGCAGCATTTCGCTGTCGATGTCGAAGAGCGACAGTTTCAGCTTGTGCGAATAGTATGCAAAGTCCCATGGCTGCAGTTCGAAATCTTCGCCTTCCATGCTTTTGGCGTATCTCTCCACTTGCGACACTTCTTTCCTTGCCGGGTCGGAATAATGTTCCAGGAGGTCGCTGAACATGCGATATACGTTGTTCTTGCTGCCTGCCATGCGTTCTTCGAGCACATAGTCGGCAAACGACTTGTAGCCGAGCAGCTGTGCCATTTTCTGCCGCACGTTTACGATGTCCTTGCATATTTCGGTGTTGCAGTCCTCGCCTTTGCGCAGGCACACTCCGTGGTATGCCATGTAAAGGGCGCGCCTGAGTTCGCGGTTGTTGCAATAGGTAAGCACGGGCATGTACACGGGCTCGTCGAGCGTTATAGTCCAACCGTTTTCGCCGTTTTCCCTTGCGGTGGCCGCTGCCGTGTCGAGCACCGTTTCAGGCACTCCGTCGAGCATATCCTCCCCGATTATATTGAGCGAGAACTTCTTGCGTGCGTGCAACAGGTTTGTCTGGAACTGCAACGTAAGTTTCGAGGCTTCCTCGGTGAGCTTGCGGAACTGTTTCCTGTCCTCGCCCTTGAGCATTGCTCCGCTGCGCCTGAAGCTGCGGTAAATTTTTTCGGTAAGCCTCAGTTTTTCGGGCGAAAGCGATTTGAGCGGGTGCGTGTAAACATACTTGACGCGCAGGAACAGGTCCTGGTTAAGCATGATGTTGTTCTGGTGCGCCGCAAGTATCGGCGTGAATTTTTCGGCAAGCTGTTCCTTTTCCTCGTCGGAAGCAGCGTTGAGCAGGTTGTAGAACACATCGGTTACCCGCTCGAGCAATTCGCCCGCAGAGTCGAGCTTTTCGATGGTGTTTGCGAACGTAGGCCGGGAAATGCAGCTTGTGATATTCCTGATATCCTCGTCTTCCTCGGCAATGCCTTGTTTTATGGCCGGCTCGAAATCGCTGTTCTTTATAACGTCGAAACGCGGTATCGGGTCGTCGCTCATAAAAAGATCCTTGTAATGTTTGTTGTAGTTAGTTTTTAATGTAGACATACATGTTCTTTTAATAAATTGTCCTTTCTCTCGTCGTATCCTGCAAAAATAACGTTTTTGAATTATGTATGGAAAAAAATGTCATCGTCTTTTATTCTTTTTTAATCTTTTTATCCTCTCGTAATGAAATTGCGTAAAGACTGCGCAGCCCGGACGGTTTTGTCTGCATGCGGCGGACCGATTTCGGAATCGGCCCGCAAAGTTTCCGGAATTCCAGACAGACATGCCGGAGCGCCCATGAATGCCGGCAAAAAATATGTGCCTTGTATTTTAAAATATGTCTGACATATTTTGAAATATCTCAGACATAATTTTTATTTGCTCCCATGTGGCATTTTCCAATCCGGAATCCGGCACCGGCGAAAAGCACCTTTTTCGGAGTGAACGGCGAAATGAAATTTACAAAGTAGGCCAAAAGCGCGTATGCCGTTTGCGCGGGAACGAAAATAGTTGTATTTTTGCCTTTTGTAGCGGATATATAACACTTTGGCATGAACACAACCAATTACCGTCCCGGACAATTCCGGCAGACCAATGCTTTCGCGATGAATTATGCTGTTCTTTTCGGCTTGTATTGGATAGCCGGGCTTGCGTGTTTCGTAAACTCGTTCAACATCGCCGGGGCGTCGTTTGGTTTCATGCTGGTGATAGTTACGGTGCCGTTCCTGGGAATGTTTCTGGTAAACCGTTTCCGCAAGCGCGTGTGCGGCGGGCTGCTCACGTTTACCCGCGGATACATGTTCTCGCTGCTGCTGTATTTTTACGCCGCCCTGCTGCTTGCTGTGGGCGTTTACCTGTATTTCGAGTTCCTCGACGGCGGCTCGTTCTTCAACAGCTACATGGCCTACCTCGACTCTCCCGAAGTGAAACGCCTGTTCGAGACGGGCGGAATGGAACAACTCGCGGGAGGCATATCGCTAAAGGACATGAAAAACATTGCCGAAGCGTTCCAGGACCTTTCGGCCGTGGCAATAGCCGCGAACATACTTGATTTCAGCATTTTCTCGGGGCTGATAATATCGCTGCCCACCGCCCTGCTGGCCATGCGGCGCCCGAAACTTTGAAACTGATTAACGAAACTGCAATAAAAACATGGATATTTCGATAGTCGTACCTCTTTATAACGAGGAAGAGAGCCTCACGGAGCTTTACAACTGGATAGTAAAGGTTGCAAAGGCCAACAACCTGAGTTATGAGATAATTTTCGTGAACGACGGCAGCACCGACAACTCGTGGAAGGTAATCGAAAACTTGGGCAAAGATGACCCGTGCGTGCACGGAATAAAATTCCGCCGCAACTATGGCAAAAGCGCCGCGCTTTACTGCGGGTTCGAAAAGGCCAAGGGCGACGTTGTAATAACTATGGACGCCGACTTGCAGGACTCGCCCGACGAAATCCCCGAACTGCGGCGCATGATTATGGAAGACGGCTACGACCTCGTTTCGGGATACAAGCAAAAACGTTACGACCCGCTTTCGAAAACCATACCTACAAAACTTTTCAACGCCACCGCACGGCTTGTAAGCGGAATACACAACCTGCACGACTTCAACTGCGGGCTCAAGGCCTACCGCCGCGAGGTTGTGAAAAACATAGAGGTTTACGGCGAAATGCACCGTTACATACCTTACCTTGCAAAGAACGCGGGCTTTGCAAAGATAGGCGAGAAGGTGGTGCACCACCGCGCACGCAAGTTCGGCTCCACCAAGTTCGGCGGGCTGAACCGCTTTTTCAACGGATACCTCGACCTGCTCAGCCTGTGGTTCCTTACGAGCTTCGGGCGCAAGCCCATGCACGTGTTCGGATTCCTCGGCTCGCTGATGTTCTTCATAGGTTTCGTGGCAATAGTAATTGTAGGTGCAAACAAACTTTACGCCTTAGCAAACGGGATACCAGCGCACCTTGTGACCGACTCGCCGTATTTCTATATTGCCCTTACGATGATGTTGCTCGGCACGCAGCTGTTCCTTGCCGGATTCCTCGGCGAACTGATTAGCCGGAACTCCGCAGAGAGGAACAATTACAAAATAGAAAAAGAAATATAACCCAGCACTTATGCTCCATAAAATACGGCAGATAATGCACCGCCAACGACTGACAGCCTGCACGGCGGCTGCCGTTGTTGCACTGGTTGCCTACGCGGCCTCGTGCAGCAACATCGACTGCCCGCTCAACAACAAGGTGGAACTGGCCTGCGGCTTTTACAACTCGGAAACAAACGGCAGCACTACTATCGGCGACACGATAACTATTACAGCCGCCGGAACCGACAGCATACTGTTCAACTACGGATACAACATATCAAGCCTCGACCTGCCGATGAGCTACATGAGAGAAGTGGATACGTTCGTGGTTAAAATAATGGGACTCGAAGCCTCGTCGGTCGACACCATATTCGTCTCGCACACCAACGAGCCGCACTTTGAGTCGGTGGACTGCGGCATGTCGATGTTCCATAAAATAAAAGGAGTGGAATGGACTTCAAACGGCAACGCAGCCGGGCTTTCGCGAATCGACAGCGTGGCCGTGGCCAATCCAAAAGTAAATTACGATGAAACCGAAAACATTAAGATATACTTTACTTTGCCTTAGCCTTTCCATTGCATTGCCCGTTATGGCGCAGCAGGATTCAACTGCAGTCGAAACACCCGAACGCATAAGGGGCGTGCAATACGTATCTAACGACAAGGACAGCAACGTAAAGCAACCTTTGTTTGCGGGATTCTCTGTGTCGGGCAACCTGGTGGGCATGTTTCTTGTTGCATTTACTTCTTACGGCGAAATAGAGGGCGCCGTGCGGCTTAACCTGCACGAGAAATATTTTCCCATTGGTGAAGTGGGAATCGGAGTGTGCGACAAAACCGACGACGCAACCGACCTGCATTTCGAAACGCGCGCTCCGTATATACGCTTGGGGTGCGATTACAACTTTTTGTCGAACAACCCTAACGGCAACCGTGTTTTTGCAGGGGCGCGCATTGGTTTCACTACATTTAAATACGATATAAGCGGACCTAACTTCGAAGATAATATTTGGGGCGGTACATTGCCCAACAATTACACCGGGCTGAAAGGCAATCAAAGCTGGATAGAGCTTGTTTTCGGTCTTGAGGCTAAAATTTGGAGCATTTTCCACCTCGGTTGGAGCCTTCGCTACAAAAACCGCATAACGCACAGCTCCGGCTCAGTAGGTGAGCCATGGTACGTTCCCGGTTACGGCAAAGGCGGCAGCTCCGTCATAGGAGGCACTTTTAACCTTATATTCGACATCTGACACCGATGAGCCTGATTGAAAGTTTGCTTATTTCAATAGCATTGGCAGCCGACTGCTTCAGCATAGGAATAACCTGCGGCATGATAGAAAAACGTTTCAACCTGAACCAGGCCTTGCTGATGGCGCTGTTGTTCGGTTTTTTCCAGGCTGCAATGCCTGTTGTCGGTTGGGGAATATCGAAAACGTTTTATTCGCAGATAGAAGCGTTCGACCATTGGATTGCCTTTGCCCTGCTGCTGCTCATAGGTCTGAGAATGATATGGGAAAGCAGGCACGACGACTGCGAGCATGCGTTCAACCCCAACAAACCGGGCACACTCGTTTACCTTGCATTCGCTACGAGCGTGGACGCCCTTGCCGTCGGAATAACTTTTACATGCATGGGGCTTGTAACCGTTGAACACATCTTGCAACCAATCGCTATTATCGGTGCAGGAAGTTTCCTGCTCACACTGGCAGGCAAGGCGGCAGGCGTATTCATAGGCTGCCGTTTCAACTTTAACGCCGAACTGGCAGGCGGTATAATCCTTATACTTCTCGGAATAAAGATAGCAGCCGGCGGATAAAGACCATGGGGAAACATCCCTGCTGCCGTGCCTGTATCAAGTAAATATTATAATATGTCACACCGAATAGGAAAGTGGAAGCTCGTTTTTCTCCTGCTCTTGGCCGCGGGAAGCGTATATGTCGTGCTTACCGACCGTAAGCCGTCAAAATACATAACCGACAAAGGCGTTGTATTCGGCACCACTTACCAGATAACCTACTCTTACCACTCGAGCATAAAGGGTGAAATTGAACAGCGCCTTGCAAAAGTGGATTCTTCGCTGTCGCCTTTCAACAAAAAGAGCATTATCACTGCCGTAAACCAGAACCGTCCTGTGCGAGTCGATACAATGTTCGTCAAAGTATTTACGCTGTCAGGAAAAGTCTCGGAACAAACAGGAGGAGCATTCGACATAACAGTTGCTCCGCTTGTCAACGCATGGGGCTTCGGCTTCAACAAAAGCCAAGATGTAAACGAAACAGCTATAGACAGCATGCGACGCTTTGTAGGCTTCAACAAGGTAAGGATAGACGCTTCGGGCAGGGTTGTAAAAAGCGATCCGCGTGTAATGCTCGACTGTAGCGCCATTGCCAAAGGTTTTGGCTGCGATGAGGTGGCACGGCTGTTCGACAACAAAGGCATAAAAAACTACATGATAGAGATTGGAGGCGAGATTGTAGTTCGTGGCAACGGTCCGGGGCACAAAGAATGGAACATAGGAATAAGCAAGCCCGTGGAAGACAGCCTAAGTGCCGATAACGGCATACAAGCAATGCTACGGCTTACCGATTGCGCCATAGCAACAAGCGGCAATTACAGGCGCTTTTATTATAAGGACGGACGCCGGTATTCGCATACCGTAGACCCGCGCACCGGATACCCCGTAAACCATACCTTATTATCTTCTACCGTTGTGGCCGACGATTGTGCTACGGCTGATGCCTATGCTACGGCATTCATGGTGCTCGGTCTCGATTCGGCGCGTACTGTGCTGCGCTCCAATCCCGGATTGAAAGCCATGTTCATTTATTCAAACGCAAAGGGTGAAAACGAAATATGGATTTCGCCGGAATTAAAAAGCAAAATGAAGTCCCCAGGTAAATAACCATACCAGCAATGAAACCGCTCAATTATGACACCTTAGCTGCGCTCCCTTTATTTATGGGAATGGACGGCGCCATGCTTTCGTCATTCTACGACGAAGCGCGGCCCGCCGTGACTATAGTGCGGCAAGGCGCAATGATTGCAAGACGGGGCGAAGAATGCCGCACGCTAACAATAGTCATGGACGGCAGCATAACAGTTACATCTTCCGACCCACACGGTATATGCGAAATTGAAGAGCACATGCCCGCCAACGGCGTAATAGAACCGCAAAGGCTGTTCGGCCTGCATACCACATATATGCGTACATACACCGCCGCGTCACCTTGCAGGGTAATGAGGCTGCCTAAACAAACCGTGGTATCGCAACTGCTCGTAAACGAAGTATTCCGTTTCAATTTCATGAACCTTGTATGCTCCACGGCGCAGCAGTTCGAATCGCGCTTTGCACCGGCTGCACCGTACACACTCGAAGGCAGGCTTGCCATGTTTGTACTCTTCAAATCCCTGAGGCCTGTAGGAAGAAAGGTTCTTCGCGTCAAGATGACCGACCTTGCCGCAATGCTCTGCACTTCGCGACTGACACTTTCGCGCATGCTGCATTCGCTGTCATCACGTGGCCTGATAGAATTTTCACGCAGCCATATTGTAATTCCGTCATTGGAAAACCTGACGGCAACGGTAAAATAATGCCGTAAATCCCCAACAAAATAATTTGCAAACGGTTTACCGAACAATTACATCCGACACATAAAACTTAACGAGCATATCCCATAAAACAAATCCGCCGGACTCCATGGAATCCGGCGGATTTGTTTATTTGTTGTGCTTATTGCAACTCTTTCATTACCTCCTGAAGCGCGTTCTGTGTTGCCTGCGAGGCAGGAACCAAAGGCAAACGAAGCACATTCTTTATCTTTCCCTGCAAGGCGAGCAGCGATTTTACCCCCGCCGGGTTGCCGTCTACCGACATCAGCTTGTACAACCTGTTCAAACTGCGATGAATTGCCAGCGCGTCCGATTCATTGCCCGAAAGGTATGACTTAATCATCGACGAGAATATCCGCGGATACGCATTTCCTATTACCGATATAACTCCCACGGCTCCCAGGCCAAGCATTTCGTATGTAATCGCGTCGTCTCCGCTCAACACGTCGAACCTGTCGGGTTTGGCCTGCAATATGTCGGCTATCTGGGTTATGTTGCCCGAGGCTTCCTTTACGGCAACGATATTATCGGTATCGTTCACAAGGCGCAGCACCGTATCGGCAGAGATGTTAACACCGGTGCGCCCCGGAATATTGTAAAGCACTATTGGAAGCGTCGCCGCTTGCGACAATGCCATGAAATGCCGGTAAATTCCTTCTTGCACAGGCTTGTTGTACGACGGCGCGGCCGACAGAATGCCGTCAACGCCGCCAAGGTCCGTATTCTTTACAGTATTTACGAGCCGCGCGGTACAGTTGTCGCTTATTCCCAGCAATACCGGAACACGCCCCTCTACGGTCTTTACCACAGTACGCTTTATTTCGTTGCATTCTTCCGGAGTAAGACACGGGGTCTCGCCTGTTGTACCGAGCGCGCAGATAAAGCCTGCCCCGTTATCGATTTGGTCGTTTACAAGGTGCGTAAGCGCCGCGTAATCAACTGAGCCGTCTTCGTTGAAAGGCGTTATCAAAGCTACTCCCAAACCGCGGAAAGGATTCATATTCATGATATTCGGAAATTACTTATTAATGTTCGCAGGCATTTCCTGCACAGTGGCGCGCATTCTCCCGCACGCATACGGATTCATGCGGAAAACCTGCAAAAATAACTGTTTGATTTTGCGGCAAAAGTACAAATTATCTTGAAAAAAAACATTAAAACGCTTCCCATTTGCACCAAAGCCGGTAATTTTTCTTTTATACTCCGGCAAAAGCCTTACAACGGTTAGCCGCAATCCTGGATAAAGCCCCGTTCTCACTGCGGCTTTATCATTTCCAGGAAATCCTGTTCCGAAACTATGGGCACTCCGAGTTTTTGCGCTTTCTCCAGTTTGGACGGACCCATGTTTTCGCCGGCAAGTATGAACGACGTTTTCGAGGATATGCTGCTTACGTTGCGCCCTCCGTTCTGCTCGATGATAGCTTTGTATTCCTCGCGCGAATGCCGGGCGAAAACCCCGCTTATAACGATGGCTTTGCCTGCAAGTGCGTCCGACTGCGGCGTGTCCTGCTCACCCATTTCCATTTGTACGCCGGCCGTGCGCAGGCGTTCCACGAATTCAAGGTTTTCTTCGTCGTGAAAGTAACGGTAAATGCTCTGGGCTATCACATCGCCCACGCCGTCAACAGCAGACAGCTCCTCAACAGTGGCATTCCCTATGGCTGCGGCCGAACGGAAATTGCGCGCCACGGTACGTGCAACGACCTTGCCCACAAACCTTATGCCCAAGGCGTAAAGCACCCTGTCGAACGGCACGTTCCTGCTGTCTTCTATGCCTTTTATCACTTTCCGGGCCGAGCGTTCGCGTGTGCCGTCCTCACCGTTTATGTCATCCACCGTAAGTTTGTACAAATCGGCCGCGTCGTGTATAAGCCCGCGGTTAAAATAGTCGTCCACCGTTTCCGGTCCTATGGAATCGATGTTCATTGCGTCGTGGCTTATAAAATGTTCTATTCTTCCCTTTATTTGTGGCGGACACGACACTGTGTTCGTGCAATAATAGGCAGCCTCGCCCTCATAACGCACAAGCGGTGCGCCGCATTCGGGGCAATGGGTTATGAATCTCACTTCTTCGCTCCCGTCTTTGCGCGACGAGGGGTCAACGCCCACAATTTGCGGTATTATCTCGCCGGCTTTCTCCACGTAAACCGTGTCGCCTATGTGTAGGCCGAGCTTCCTGATCATGTCTTCGTTGTGAAGCGAGGCACGTTTTACCATCGTTCCCGCCAAAAGCACCGGTGTCATGTTAGCCACGGGCGTCACCGCGCCGGTGCGTCCCACCTGGAACGTTACCTTTTCGAGCGTTGTGGCCGCACGTTCGGCCTGGAACTTATATGCAATGGCCCAGCGCGGCGTTTTCGACGTATAGCCCAATTGTTGTTGCTGCGCAAGCGAGTTTACCTTGAGCACTATTCCGTCGGTTGCCACCGGAAGTGCGCGGCGCGCCTCGTCCCAATGGTCGATGTAGGCGTAAATCTCGTCCAACGACGAAACAACCCGCATGGCGTCGGACACCTTGAATCCCCATTCGGCCGCCCGGCGCAGGTTGTCGTAATGGTTGTCGCCCGGAAGCTCCGCCCCCAAGAGGTAATATAAATATGCGTCAAGGTCGCGCTCGGCCACCACTGCCGAGTTCTTGCTCTTCAGCGTTCCCGAAGCGGCATTGCGCGGATTTGCGAACAAAGGCTCTTCCCTCGCCTCGCGCTCGGCGTTGAGCCGTTCAAAGCTCTCCCACGGCATGATTATCTCACCGCGTATCTCGAACTCGTCAGGATAGCCGCTACCCTTCAATTTAAGAGGAATGGTCTTTATCGTCCTTACGTTGGCCGTTACGTCGTCGCCCTTTTCGCCGTCGCCGCGCGTCACGGCGCGCACAAGGCTGCCGTGCTCGTAAGTAAGCGATATAGAAAGCCCGTCGAACTTGAGTTCGCAACAGATGTCGAACTTCTGCCCGTCCAGTCCGCCCTGCACACGTTCGTAAAACGCCTTTACATCCTCGCGGTTATACGTATTGGCGAGCGAGAGCATGGGATAGCGGTGCACCACCTGCACAAATTCGTTGTTCAAATCGCTGCCCACGCGCTGCGTTGGTGAATTAGGGTCGTAAAGCTCCGGGTGCCTGCCCTCGAGCTCGATAAGTTCGTGAAGAAGGCCGTCGAACTCGCGGTCGCTTATCGTGGGAGCGTTCTTAACGTAATAATTATAGTTGTGTTCGTGCAAAAGTGCACGCAGTTCCATTATCCTCTGTGCTTCGTCCATTGTTCCGTTTGTTTTGAATACAAATATAAGCAATGCGCCCTTACCCCGCGCCTGCCGGTGCGATAAAAAACAAATGCCGGCGCAATACGTGCGCGGGGGAATGCACAACGGAAAAAATCCACGGGACGTAAAAAAAATTATCTCTGAGATATTTTAAAATATGTCAGACGTAATTCAAAATATGTCTGACATATTTTTTGCCGCCTCCCAGGCTGGGTTTTGCACACCGTTCATGGCACGGTATTTGCTATAAAAAGGGCCGTTTCCCGCGTCGCTCACTCGAACTTCAGGCCGCGCACCAACTCGCCTGTAAGGAAATGCGCGTTGCCGCTGCCTTTCACTTTCTTGTTTTCTATGCGCACGTTGTCGAATGTGATGTTCTCCACGTATTTCGGCGGCGTCCCCTCGCGGTTCCAGCCGTACAGGTGTATCTGGTTGGCTATGCTGCTGCCGCTCGAAGCGTGCGAGCGCACGTTCCTGAAAGTTACGCCGCTTATCCCGCCGGGCGTGGACTGGTCTCCCTTGAGCGAGCCGAACCAGAAATCGGGCTTGAAGCCGAGGGCTATAAGCCGTTCGCAATGGTAAACGTCGATGTTCTCGTAAAGTATGTTGCTGAAATACGTGCCGTTGAGGCTGCATATCGTAAGCGCCGCGCGTTCGTCGAGTTCCTCGTGGTGGTCGGGGTCGTCGAACGACGAGAGCACGCAGCTGTTGCGCAGGCGTATGTTTTCGTAGGCCGAGGCCCTTGTTTCCGCCCCCATGCCGAAAGCGCAGTTGCAGTCGTTCCAAAGCTGTATGTTCTCGAACAGCAGGTTCCTGTTGGGCAGGCAATCGGCCGGCCTTGCGTCCTGCAAACCTTTTATTGCCACGGCGTCATCGTTGGCGCGGATGAACATGTTGCTGAACGTGCAGTCCTGCGAGTTTATAACGTCAAGCCCGTCGGTGCTGGCGTAGCGCGTGCATATAATCTTAACGCCGTCGAACTTCACGCCGGTGCACTGCGTAACGCCCACCTGCCAGCACTGCGGCCTGTGGCAGTGGAACGTGAGCCCTTCCACCTCCATGCCCGTGCTTTTGGTCACGGTGAATATCATTGCCGTGTTGTTCTCGTCGTTATAAACCATGCCCCGGCCGCGGAGCCTTGTGCCCTTGCCCGTGCCCCAGGCGTCTATGCGCCCGTAAACCACCGCGCCGGCCGCTATGTACACGTCCCAGCCGTCGGGCACTGTGAGCGTTCCGTCGCCGGTTAGCTTCCTGAGGTCATAATATCCCGGGCCGAAGTATATGAGTTTGCGGTCCTCGAACCTGCGGTAACCCGTATCGGCATCCACACCGGGCGCGTCCCTGTCAACGCTTGCCGCGAACAGGTGGAGCACATCTTTCTTTGGTTCGCCGTTCACGATTAGCGTAACGTTTACATCGGGTTTCCTTAGTTTGAAGCGCAGGCTGCGGGCTGAGGTCTGCTCCACGCCGTAAACGTCGGGCGTTTCGGGAAGAAGTTCGAAACTCCTTATTTCGCGGGCATAATTTATATCGACCTCCACTCCGCGGCTGCCGTCGAACTCGAAACTGCCGAAATGCACCAGCCCGCCCCAATGGCTCTTGTCGGTGTAAAGCCCCACGTACCGGCCGTTTACGGCCACGTCGTACAGCATGTCTCCCTCTTGCGGGAACTCGCGTGCCGAAGCATGGGTGGCCAACGAGCCGTCGGGGGCGGTGTAGTCCTCGCCCGTTCCGCGCATTACAGGCACATCCGCGCCACTTCCCGCCACTGCGGGCACTGCCGCTGCAAAAAGCAACAACATGTTTAAAATCATCAACAAACAGTTCTTCATGCGACGGTTGTTTCAGTGTTACGTTTCTTTGTCTGCAAATTTAATCATTCATACGGCATACATGCCTGAGAACCACAAATCTTTCGTGCAGGCGGGCACACAAGCGCAAGAATAGTTAACTTTGCAGCCATTCCAAACTAAAGCCATGCGAATAGACATAATAACAGTATTGCCCGAAATGCTCGAGGGCTTCGTAAACCTTTCAATCCTGGCGCGCGCCCAAAAGAAAGGATTGGTTGAAATACACGTGCACAACCTGCGCGACTACACCACCGACAAGCACCGCCGCGTGGACGACTACCCCTTCGGCGGGTTCGCCGGCATGGTAATGCAGTGCCAGCCCATAGACAGCTGCATAACCGCACTGAAAAGCGAGCGCGAATACGACGAGGTTATCTTCACCACGCCCGACGGCGAGCAGTTCGACCAGAAAATGGCCAACGAAATGTCCATGCTCAAGAACATCATAATACTGTGCGGACATTACAAAGGCATTGACTACCGCATACGCGAACACCTCGTAACGCGCGAAGTGAGCATAGGCGACTTCGTGCTCACCGGCGGCGAACTGGCCGCGGCAGTCATGGCCGACTCAATCACGCGGCTCATACCGGGCGTGCTGAGCGACGAACAGAGCGCACTGTCCGACTCTTTCCAGGACAACCTGCTGGCAGCGCCCGTGTACACCCGCCCGGCCGACTACAAGGGCTGGAAAGTGCCCGACATACTCCTGAGCGGACACGACGCCAAAATAAAGGAATGGGAAATGACGCAATCGCTCGAACGCACAAAACGACTGCGCCCCGACCTGCTGAAGAAAAAATAACCCCCTCGCTGTAAAATCCACGCCACAGGCGGCGCACCCGTCCGCCCCGCCGGGCGGAAACGGATGTAACTTGTTATGAATGCAGTTGTTTCGAACGCAAAACAGGCACATTCCTTGCCGGAAAGGCGGCAGTAAAAGGAATGTGCGTTTTTTGTCTGCGTTTAACAAATGCCGCCAAGCCCTTTGTTCATGCGGGTTTGGGAGGGGGCGAAAATAGGTCTGAGATATTTTGAAATTAGTCGGACCTATTTTAAAAAGCAAGGCACTAATTTTTTATTTGCTCCAAACCCCTCTCCGCAACGTGCAAAAACGACGTTCCGATTTTTAACACTTGTGATAAGTTGTTTGCGGTACACCTGCCGCCCTGCGGAACAGGAACAGGGAAAACAAAAACACAGGCACGAAAGGCTGAAAACAATCCCGCCCGCTTCCATTTAAACAGAAGCGGGCGGGACGTCGTTTGAGTATGGTGCACTCAAAATTAAGGTTTCTTACGTACTGCGCGAACGCGGAGCAGGCTGTTTCGGTCTTCGGATTGTGTAGAAGCTCCAACGGTATATTTGTAGGCGTTATTCTGGTCAGGGGTAATTATGGCTGTCGATGTCCAATAATCTCCACTTAGAGGATATTCTGCGTCTTGCATATTCGGAGCTTCGTTGCGGGCAGGAAGATACCATACCAGATTTTCGTTTCTTAATACGGGTGTCTCTATTGTTTGTCCGTTCTGTTGGGTAACATTCTTATTGAATTTATTCTTTAATGCGCATGTACGTGCTGCAAATATTGTCGGGTTTGTAGGTAATTCCTTATCAGGCTTTATTCCCCATTCTTCCAACATCTGCATCATCGACGAAGCATCGTTAATTCCATCAAAATTATAAATTTGCCATGTATTAGTACGTCCGTCGTTTTCATTAGTTCCTACGTCTAAAGCTGAGACTTTACTGAAATCTATGACTACATGATGATAATATGGCATTAAGCTAATATCTTCATGTACAAACGCGTCGTTGTTGAACAGCTCAAGATAGAAAAACAGTATTATACGGCTCCAAAAATCCACTTGTTCTGCGTCATACGTTATAACCAAATTACTATCCCACTTGAATCCCCAGGGATAGCCGGTAAAGCCCTCATCGTATTCTTCGATACGTTCGCAGCCGAGGTTACCGTTCCAGCTCGGGCAAAGCTGTTCTATAGTGAATGTCTGCGGGGCAGCGTCGGGCAGGTTGGTGGGGCGCATTTCGAGCGTTACCGTGCGGTTTTCCTCGCCGGCGTTTTCGGTAAGGAACGCATAGATTGTTATGTCGTCACCTTGTGCGGTGCTGCTGACGGAAGCGGTGCCTTTATCCTCTTCAATCCAGAAGCCGCGGCGGGTAAGAATGGTGAGGTCGGTGCGCAAGGTAACGTTATCCGGGTCGGAAGATGTTATTGTCCAGCCGCCGGGAACGTCGCCCGCCTTGATGTGTATGGGATATATGATGTAGTGCGCGTCTTGCAGCTCGGGCTCGGAGATGAATTCCAGCTCGTATTCCGGCGTTATGGAGAGCTTGTAGGTTACGGTCTTTCCTTGCGGCCACTGTGTGCCGGCTATAGAGGCGGACATGGTTCGTTCCTGGCCGGATGTCCCGTCTTGGAACACTACTTCCACTTCTGCGCCGTCGGGCAGCGTTTGCGGCAACATCATGAACGTACCTTCTTCGGCAGTTACGGGAGTTCCGTTGGTTTCTGTGCCGGTTGTGGTTTTATTTAACTCTTGCGTGTAGTCGGCTGTGGCGTCATTGAGCGTCCATGTGCCTTCGCCGGTGTTGCCGGTGGGGAACGCCTTGTATGTGCCGCTCTTTTTAACGCCTTTCAAGGCGACGCTCTTTATTGTTCCGGGTTGCATTTGGCTGCCTGTCTCGAACTTAACGGCTGTAAGGATGTGTTTGAACGTAAGTGGCACTTGCTGCTCGTAGTTTCCGACGTATGGGTCGGTGGTTGCCACTACGATGTCCTTTTGGTCGGCGGCAAGGGCGGGCACTTCGTATTCGAACGTTGTGCTCTCGGGGCTTCCGGGTGTGGCGGTGAAAGCTGCGTTGGCCGGCGCCCAGGCAAAGAATTGCAAGGTGCGGTTCTCGCCCGGCCAGTAACGTACCTGCGACGTGCTCCATACGGTGCCGTCGGAATTTGTGGCGTTGTCGTCCATGTAGAACTGCGACACGGGCGTGCCGTTGTCGGTGCAGTGCGCCTGCACGTGGAACGAGACGTAGGTTTCGAGCGACGTTACGGGCACTCCGCGCGTTGCTGCCGTCCCGCCCTCGAACGAAGTGACGTTTATGCCGTCGGAAATAACGGTTTGCACGCACAAGGTGTCGTCGGTGTCGGGCGAACGCATTACGAAGCGTGCGGCTGTGTATTCGCCGGCAGCCTTGGAGGAGTCGGCAAGGGACGCGCCTTTTGCCATGGCCTTGTCGGCTGCGGATATGCTGAAGCAGATGTTATCGCTGTGCTTTCCGCCGTTGGCGCTGCCGTAGTCGGCCAAGTCATCGCCGGAGCACGAAAACAGCAGCAGGCATGCGGCGAGTGCGGCCGCCTTTCCTGCCGTTTGGTATAGGTACTTTTTTGCTTTCATATCTTTTGTTTTTGTATCGTTATGCCGTGAAGCGTCTTTGTTCCCGGCTGTTTGTGGGTGGAAGGGGAACATTCAACCCCTTGCACCCTGTATTTGTCCTTACGCGGGCGGCCTACACATCGCTCCGCGCAAAGAGCGTTCAACCTATTAAATCATTATATATCATGAAACGAGTTGAACGGGATTGTTGTGCCTGTTTTAAGGCTCCTGGCTGCCTGCGCTCGGCAATACGAGTTCGGTTTCGTTGAAGCCGTCCCAATCGCTAACAGAAGCAGTGAACTTAATCGGGCAAAGCTGAGGATTATCAGGATCGTCGGGGTCGCCGCCGGTTATGTTTTGGGCGTTGAGCTCAGCTACGAACTGGTAGCTCTTGCCCGGCTCCATGGTAACTGCGGGGAATTCAACCGAGTGGATGTACTGGTCGGTTACGCCGCTGTGGTTGCGGGTTACGGTGAAAGTAACCGTGTACTTCTGGTCAGCGCTTGTTGCGGGAATCATGTACTTGTGGTCGGTTGCCTTCGTCACGCCTGCTGCATAGTCGGTAGCCGGGTCGTCGAGGATCACGTTGCCGAACGCGAGGCTTGCGGTGGAGTCGTCTGCTGCCAGTGCCCAGGTAGCCGTTTCGCCGAGGGTGGCTGTAGCCTTGGTGTTGGCGTTGGTGATTGTAACGTCTTTCACGTTGATTGTGGAACCGTCGTCCATGGCGTTTTCGAACGCGAACTTAACGCGCGAGAGCAGGTGGTTGAAGGTAAGGTTTATAGGTCCGGGGCATTGTCCCTCGGTGCTTACGGGCGAGGTAGCATAGGTGCTGTCGATGGCGTAGATGAGGTCGGTTGTGCCCTCGCCGTTCTCAAAGTCGATGCTGCCCCATTGGCCTACCGTATTGGGAGCGTTGAAAGTGCCGAATCCGGCAGGAGCGATAGCTACGAAGCTGTATTTGTATCCGTTTTCCCAATAAACGGGAGTAGTGTAAGTCCAGTCGGAACCGCTTTTGGTAACGGTTGTTCCGTCAAACGGATGACCGGGCTGCTCGCCTTTGCTCATCAGGCCCCACACCTGGAACGAGGTGAATGTGGTGCTGTTGAGGTCGTTGGCTGCGCCTTTGACGCTCTTGTTCACGAAACCGTCGAACTTGATGGTGTTGCCGTTCACGGCCTTGCCGGTGGTCTCGTCGTTGCTGCAGCTTGCCAGCATGGCAACTGCCGCAACTGCCATTAAAAATACTTTTTTCATGTCAGTGAATTTTTAGTTAGACATAATTGTTAATAATATAAATGAATGAATCAAGGTTACGTTTTGGTTTGCCCGGGGGTGTTTTCCGTTTTTGTCCGCATTTTTTCGAGGGGTTCGGGAGGCCGGAAAAAATATGTCTGACCTATTTCGAAATATGTCTGAGATATTTTAAAATATGTCGGACATAATTTCTTTTACGTGCCGTGTTGTTTTTCCCTTTTGCCCATGCGGCTTTGCGGATTAGCGCAGGGGCAGCTCGATGTCCTCGAATTCGCCCCATCCGTCTATGCTGACATCGAAGCCCGAGCCTCCGGCCTGGCCTTCCTCGTCGGTGATTTCGATGTCCTTAACTACTATCACTCCGCCTTCGGGCTGTGCTGCCACCTGGTCGGTTACGTCGAAGTCGAACGTTTTCATCTGCCCGTTATTGAGCCTTACCTCGAGGTTGAGGGCGTAGGTGCGTGTGGCGGCGCGCGTCTTGTAGAGGGCGTTGGGATAGTCGGGCACTCCGAAAGAGCGCACGCAGGCCTGCGCGCCGTAGGGTTGCAGGGTGCAGTCGAAGAGTATGGTGGCGGCTTCGGCCGACGTGCGCCCGGTGTTGAGCATTACCGATTCGGCCATGCCTGCAAGTGCCCCGCGTGCCAGCGCCACGTATTCGAGCCCGTGGCTGAACTCGTAGCGCACCACGTAGGTGAACACCAGCGGGTGCATTGTTACGGGCAGTTCGGCCGTTTCGGATTGGCGCACGGCGGTGTAGCTTTCCATGTAGTTGCCGTAGAGCATGTCGGGCTGGTTGACGGTGTTGTCGGCCGCATTGTCCATGTACTGGCTGCCGAGATAGGTGGAGCGTGTTACGGCGCGCGTGGTTGCACGTGCCGAAGCGTATGAGTTCATGTCGTCGAACACGATGTATTCGGTGTCGTTGTTATAGAAGAGGAGCGAATGTTCGCCGGGGCGCATTTGCATGGTGCCGCCTTCGGGCTCGAGGTTTACCACGTTGTTTGTGCCGTCGTCGTTATACACCTGCACGCGCAGGCCTTCGGGCACGGCTGGGCGCAGGGAGTCGTATTCAAAGCCGAAGCGTTGGGCAAACGACGGGTAGTTTTCCCAGTCGGTGCCGCCCTGTGCGGGCACTTCCCACTCCTGTTGGTATGTGGCCTTGACGAGTATTTCGGTTTTGGGCGCGTGTTCGTCGTGGTCGAAGCATAGTTCCTTGTGTTCGCAGGAATATGCGGCCAGCAGCATGGCCGGCAGGAGAATGTATTTCATTGCGTTGCGTTTCATTTCATGCCTCCTTTCGTGTTGTTGCTGTTTCCGCGGCCGAGCAGCCAGACGAGCGATATTTCGGCCTTTGTAGGCCCGAACCAGTGGCGGTTGCGTGTGGACTGCCAAACGAAGTGGCCGTCGCGCGGGTTGTAGGTGTAGTATTTTCCGCCCCAGTAGCCCACGCCGAGGGTGAAGTCGATGTTAAGGCGACGCGCAATGGGCAGCGAGTATCCGTATTCCACGCCGAATGCGTAGTTGGGGCTTTCCCAGAGGGTTTCGCCGGGCTTGCCGCCCATGTATCCTTTGCCTCCCCACTCGAAGTCGTAGGTGAAAATCTGTCCGTACAGGCCGAGGTGATGCCCGGTAAGGGGTTTTTCTTCGGCTTTCCGGCCGAACCATTTGCGCACTGCGATGTCGCCGCCGTAAATGCGCCAGTAGCGTTTGTCGCTGCGCGAGTTCCACCAGCCGTACATCACGTTGCCGCCTATGGTCCAGTTGTTGCCGAGGTAGAACTCTATGCCGATGTTAGGCACTGCGAGCACGTCGTAGAGCATGTTGGTTTTCAGGGCCATGTAAAACGGCTTTTTCTCCTCGGGCTGCGGTGCGGGAGCCGGCGCGGGCGTTACCGCCTGCTCGGGTTCTACGGCCGGAGCCGGAGCGGGTGTCTCGACCGGTGCGGGCGGGGGTGTTTCCTGTTTTTTCTTCACGGTTACGAGCACTATGCTGGCGTTGCGCACCGAGGGGAAGAAATTGCGGAGCATGTAATGCCATGTGCGGCCGTACTGTAGCTCCATGAGGTGTTTCTTGCGGCTGTCGACAAGGCGTCCACGGTTGTCGTAGGTATATTCGGGCACGTTGCGCATTACGTCTACGGCTTCCTGCTTGTGGGGCATGTCGGACTGCTCTACGAGCTGCGCCAGGTAGTCCCAGGCGGTGATGTCGTCGGTGCGTTTTACGATATTGTCGGGCAGGGTGACGTGTTTGCGCACATATTCCTCGAGGGCGCGGCTGCGCTGTTGCGACAGCTTGCAGTTTATGGCCATTGAGCCTTCGGGCGAGGCCGAACCGCAGAATGTTATACTTTCCAGCTCGAGGGTGGAATCGTTCCTGATGTCTTCAAGAAAAGAAATTATTTCCGCAAGGCTTTCGGAATTGCCGGTGAGGTTGGAGTTCAAAACGGCGTTTCCAACGCGGAAGCCAACAGAAAACTCTTTAGAATTTTCCTGTGCTGCCATGTGGGAGCAACCGAGCACCAGCAGGGCGGATACTAAGAAAACTTTCGCTCGCATTTTTGATTTTTTTTAATCGCTCTCTTACCAAGAGAGCTACAAGGTGTCAGAAAGTCCCTGCTGACGGGGCTTGCAGTGTTTTCAATAGTTAAACAAACTTGAAATAATAACTCATTTTGTGAAAAAAGAGCAATAAAAATTTGGTCATTATTCGCTCGTAACGTATTTTTGCACTTAACTATCTGTCTCTTGGTAAGAGAGTTGCATATCTCTTGGTAAGAGAGGGAAAATTTTCCTGAATTTTTTTCCTCTTATCCTGTTTTGAAAACCGACATACGCCGACGCGGAACGCGGCATGAAAAATGTGCGCGTTTTTGTGCAGGAAATTGAAAACTGGTTTTCAGCTTGTAAACCCCACATGGGAGCAAATAAAAAATACAAGGCACATAATTCAAAATATGTCTGACATATTTTAAAATATCTCAGACATATTTTCGGGCACCTGAAAACCGGGGCAAAACGCAGCGTAGGAATAACGACAAACGAGGCAGCGGGAATTTGCGTCTTGCCCGGACGGGAAATCAGAGTTTTTTGAGTATCGAGCGGTTTGCCTTGTCTACGGCCGAACGGTCGAGTGAGGCAAGGTAAATCTGCGTGGTGGCTTCGGAGTCATGCCCCATGCCTTCGATTATTACCGACAGGGGTATGTGCTGGCTGCGCGCTATGCTGGCCCATGAGTGGCGCGTGACGTACATGGTGAGGTTGGTGTGCAGGCCAACGAGCAGCGCAATCTTCTTGAGCAGGCTGTTGACAAGGTGCAGGGCGTTGCGGTACTGCGTCCGTTCCCTGCCATTGCGGGTGATTATGGGCAGGAGGTAGCCGGTGGGCGAAGCGGGGTATTTGTCGATTATCTCCTGCATGCACTTTTCCCATTTTACGTGCAGCCGCTGGCCGGTTTTGCGCCGGCGGTAGGTGAGCACTCCCCCGCGGAGGTCTTTTTTCCTGAGGTAAGCCATGTCGACGAACGCCATGCCACGCGTGTAGAAGGAGAACATGAACATGTCGCGCGCAAAATCCATTGACGGCTTGAGCGCCAGGTCCTCGTTCTTGATTTTCCTGATGTAGCCCAGCGGTATGGCCCGCTTTACGGTTTTTCCCACTCCGGTATAAACGTGGCGGAAGGGGTTGCGCTGCGGTGTAAGCTCCTTGTCGGCCGCGCGGTTGTAGACGGCGCGCAGTATGCGGTTGTAGAACGATACGGTGTTCATCGTCACGTTGCGCGCCTTGAGGTAGGTTTCGTATTCCGCCAGGAGCACGGCGTCGATTTCGCTTATGGGTATGTCGCAGCCGTTGCAGAAGGCGGTGAAACTGTTGAGCGTAGAGGTGTAGGTTTCGACGCAACGCACCTTGTCCTGCTCACGAAGCTGGCGGATTACTCCTTTCATGAAATCGAGGAACATGGGCGGCGCTTCCGGCTCCCTGAAGCGCGCCACTATGCCGTCGGCCGTGAGGAGGGCGGGATTGTCGCTCATGGAGTCGATAATGTTGGCAATGCGGGTGGCGTCGTTGCGGAGTTTCTGGTTTATGAGCATTATCGTGCCCGTGCGCGCGGCGTGAACGGGCATTGCTTCGGACTGTGCGGCGTCCCATTCTTCGGGATATATCTTGCAGCCGCTTACGACGTAGCGCGTGACATTGCGGCAGGTTATGCGGTAAATTATACTGCCCGGACGGCCTGCCACCGTCGAGGGGCGGAACTTGATTCTTAAAGTTGCCATGATTTGATTTTTTAAATGAATTAATGAGAGTGTCGTTTCTCCCGGTAAACTCCCGCTGCTATAAAAGATACGTCCGACATAACTTTGAAATATGTCGGACGTAATCAATAATGTTACGGATATGTGCTTTTTTATGCTTCCTGTGCGGGAAAGCGGCGGCGGGCGTGCGAAATTCGACAGGGAAACGGTCGGCCGGCAACGGCACCTGCCATATATTATATAATGTGTGGGCGGGAACGTTGCGGGCTAAAATAAAAAATTCGGGCAGATACCGTAAGGGTATCTGCCCGATTTTGTGTCGTTCCTTGCTGCGTCTTCGGCTTTTCCTGCCGCGCGACGCAAATGGTGTGTTTGTCAGTTTGCCATTTCGGAGATGAACTTTATCCTGACGAGACGTATCTCTTCTTCGGAGAAGTCGTCGTCGAGCGCTTCGACAGCAGCAGCGATTGAGTCGGTTTCCGAACTCTTGAAATAGGAATAAACCTCGTCGATACGGTCGTCGTCCATGTTGTCGTACAGGAAATAGTCGATGTTAATTCTTGTGCCCGAGAATACGATTGCTTCCATTTCGTCGAGCAGCTCGTTGAACTCAATGCCGTTTGCCATGGCGATGTCGTTGAGGTCGACCTTGCGGTCGATGGCGTGTATTATCGCTATCTTAAGTTTCGACTTGTTTGCCACCATGCGCACCCGCATGTCTTCGGGGCGTTCTATCTCGTTTTCCTCGCAGTGGCGTTTGATGAGTTCGCAGAACTCCTTGCCGTAGCGTTTGGCCTTTCCGGCTCCGACGCCCGGGATGTTCTGCAGCTCCTCGATGGTTTCGGGGTATATCGTTGCCATGGCTTCTAACGAAGCGTCCTGGAAAATAACGTATGGGGGGACGTCGAGCTCCTTTGAAAGGTGTTTACGCAGGTCGCGCAGCATTTGGTAGAGAGTAGGGTCTACCGCGTTGGCGCCCCCTTCCTGGAGAGCAACGTCTTCTTCTTCATTAAATTCGTTGTCTTTAGTTATCATAAAGGATGTTGGTTTTTTGATGAATTTATATGCTTTGTCTGTTAGCTTGAGCACTCCGTAGTCTTCAACGTTCTTGATGATGTATTCGGCCAGCACGGCCTGGTTTATGACGGCGTTGAGCAGGTGCTCGTCCTCGTCTTCCTCTGCTCCGAAAATTTCGAGTGCGTCGTGGTGGTGTGCGAGAATTTCGTCGGTCTCGTTACCCAGCAAAATGTCTTTTATGTAGTTTTCGCGGAAGTTTTCTTTTGTAGCCTGTATTGCCGACAATACGTTGAACAGGTGTTCTTCGGCTTCGATTTTTGTTTTGGGGTGCAAGCAGTTGTCGCAGTTGCCGCAGTTTTCCTTGTCGTACTTTTCGCCGAAATAGTGCAGCAGCAATTTACGCCGGCACACGGAACTTTCGGCGTAGGCTGTCGTCTCGCGCAGGAGCTGGCGGCCGATATCCTGTTCGGCAATGGGTTTGCCTTCCATTAGTTTTTCCAGCTTGCGTATGTCTTTTTGGGAATAGAAAGCGATACATTTTCCTTCGCGTCCGTCACGCCCGGCACGCCCTGTTTCCTGGTAATAACCTTCGAGGCTTTTGGGAATGTCGTAGTGTATCACGAATCTTACGTCCGGCTTGTCGATACCCATTCCGAAAGCTATCGTTGCGACGATGACGTCGATTTTCTCCATTATGAAGTTGTCCTGCGTTTTCGAGCGCGCCGAGGCGTCCATTCCTGCGTGGTAGGCTTCGGCGGGTATGTCGTTTGCTCGCAGCACTTCGGCAAGCTCTTCTACTTTTTTGCGCGAGAGGCAGTAGATTATTCCGCTTTTCCCTGCGTTTTGCTTTATGAATTTTATTATTTCCTTTTCGCTGTCCTTGCTTTTGGCTTTTACTTCGTAATAGAGGTTGGGGCGGTTGAAGGAACTTTTAAAGTCCTTTGCGTCGGTTATTCCCAGGTTACGTTTTATGTCGCTTCGCACTTTGTCGGTGGCAGTAGCCGTAAGCGCTATAATGGGCGCGCGCCCTATTTCGTCGATTATGGAACGTATATGGCGGTATTCCGGTCTGAAGTCGTGCCCCCACTCCGAAATACAGTGCGCTTCGTCTATGGCATAGAATGAGATGTTGACGGAACGCAGGAACTCGATGTTTTCTTCTTTTGTGAGCGATTCGGGAGCTACGTACAGGAGTTTGGTTTTTCCGGATACGATGTCTTCTTTTACTTGCTCGATGGCCACCTTGCTTAACATTGAATTGATGAAATGGGCTATGCCTTCCTGTTCGCTTATGTTGCGCATGGCGTCTACCTGGTTTTTCATCAATGCAATCAAAGGGGATATGACGATTGCCGTTCCCTTCATCAGCAACGAGGGAAGCTGGTAACAGAGAGATTTTCCTCCGCCGGTTGGCATGAGCACAAAGGTGTCTTTACCGGCGAGCACATTGCGGATTATGTCTTCTTGGTCACCTTTGAATTTGTCGAAACCGAAATAGTGTTTCAACTGTTCAGTCAAGTTAATCTCTTTCGCCATATCGTGTGTTTTTCTTTTCGTCGTCAAACAAAAATAATTAAATATTTTGATTTGCGGCATTCGCAGGCCTGTTTTTTACGAGTATCTGCAAGGTTTTATGAAAAACATTTTACAGGCATAAAATGCGGTAAATATATTGTTAGCAAGTGTTGCGGTGAGCAGTTTAAAGCAGCGGCAAAGATTATGTCGCTTCCGATGTGTTTTTGTTTATGGTTTAACTGTTTTAAAAGCGATAAGTCATGGTTACGCCGATATTGAAGAACCCGTGGTCAACAAGGCCGGAGTCGTGTCCCAGGGCTATTGCCACCATGGGCCTGTAGTCGAGTCCGAAAGTCAGTGGCGCGGCTTTCAGTGTGAAGCCGAATCCTATTGTTCCCACAGGACCTAACATCAGGCTGTTGTCGTGGTGCTTGTGGTCGACGAAGCCTACTCCGGCTCCCACGCCGCCCCAGAGTTTCCAAGTAGCGAAGTCGGGAGTCCAATCACTCCATTGCTGTATGTTCCAGTTGTATATTCCCTGTGCGAGGAAACCGTCGTCAAGGTTGAATACACCCACTGTGAAGTCGAGGAAGTTCTTTTCGCTCATGTGGTACTGATATTCCAGGTCGATTGTCGAGCCGCCTATGTGAAAGCCTAATGCGTGTTGGGTACGCTGTGCGCTGGCAAGATATGATATGCATGCTATTAATGCGGTAAGCAAATACTTTTTCATAAGGTCTGTATTTTATAGGTTAATATATTGTTCAGTGCATGTAGTGTAACCCGATGTGTACCTCTTTTTGAAAATCCTAAGGCCGGCACGGCTTTCATTACGCTTCCGGCGTTTTACAATCGTTTAACTGGCAAGTTTTATAGCCTGTGGATTCAGATTCTGCGATTTGGCCATTTGTTCTTTTGCGTACTCGAGTTTTACGGTGTAGCGTTTTATCTTTTTCGAGGGAATTTCGAACATCGCGTCATTCATAATTGTCTCTACTATCGAGCGCAGGCCGCGTGCCCCGAGTTTGTACTCGATTGTTTTCTTTACGATATAGTCGAGCGCGTCGTCGTCGAAATTCAGTTCCACGCCGTCCATTTTGAACAGCTTGGTGTACTGTTTTATTATCGAGTTTTTCGGCTCTGTCAATATTCGACGCAAGGTGTCCTTGTCCAACGGGTTGAGGTATGTTATTACCGGCAACCGCCCCACTATTTCGGGTATCAGTCCGAAGGATTTTATATCCTGGGGCGTTACGTATTTCATAAGGTTTTCCTTGTCTATCTTCATTTGGTTTTGCACGGAGTCGTAACCTACCACGTGAGTGTTCAGCCTTTGCGCTATTTTTTTCTCTATTCCGTCGAACGCGCCTCCGCAGATAAACAATATGTTCTTTGTGTCGACCTGTATGTATTTCTGGTCGGGGTGTTTGCGCCCGCCTTCGGGCGGCACGTTCACTATTGTTCCTTCCAACAGTTTCAACATGCTTTGCTGCACGCCTTCACCGCTCACGTCCCTGGTGATAGAGGGGTTGTCGCTCTTGCGCGCCACCTTGTCGATTTCGTCAATGAACACAATCCCCCGTTCTGCGCGCCGCACGTCGTAGTCGGCCACTTGCAGCAGACGAGACAGTATGCTCTCCACGTCTTCGCCCACATATCCGGCCTCGGTAAATACTGTTGCGTCCACTATGGTGAACGGCACGTCGAGCAGGCGCGAAATGGTTCTTGCCAGCAGTGTTTTGCCTGTTCCCGTAGGCCCGAGCATTAGTATGTTCGACTTTTCTATTTCAACCGAGTCGTCTTCTGTTTTTTGTGTCAGTCGCTTGTAGTGGTTGTAAACGGCTACGGAAAGGAAACGTTTGGCTTCGTCCTGGCCTATTACGTACTGGTCGAGGTATTCCTTTATTTCTTTTGGCTTTGGGGCGGGCGGCAGTTCCGTTTCCTGCGCGGCCGCGTTAGCGTATTCGGCTTCATGCAGCGCTTCCTTGCACACGCGTGCGCCTTCGGTCAGGCAGTCGTTGCATATAAACCCGTTTATGCCCGAGAGCAGGAGGCGTACTTCGTGTTCGCTTCTTCCGCAGAACGAGCAATGGTTTTCTTTTTTATTTGTTGTCATTTTTCTTACGTTCGAGCACTTTGTCAATCATCCCGTATTCCAGCGCTTCCTGCGAAGTCATCCAGTAGTCGCGGTCGGAGTCGGCCCATACCTTGTCGAACGGGGTATGCGAGTGGTCGGCTATGATGGTATAGAGTTCTTTCTTTAGTTTCTGTATTTCCCTTGCGGTTATTTCTATGTCGGAGGCCTGTCCCTGTGCTCCGCCCATGGGCTGGTGTATCATCACGCGGCTGTGTTTGAGCGCCGAGCGTTTGCCTTCGGTTCCCGAAACGAGCAGCACTGCCGCCATCGAGGCCGCCATGCCCGTGCATATCGTAGCCACGTCGCAGCCTATGAACTGCATTGTGTCGTAAATGCCCAGCCCTGCATACACCGAGCCGCCCGGCGAGTTTATGTAAATGGATATGTCTTTGCCGGGGTCGCACGAGTCGAGGTACAGCAGTTGTGCCTGCAGCGTGTTGGCCGTATAGTCATCTATTTGTGTGCCGAGGAATATTATCCTGTCCATCATAAGCCGCGAGAATACGTCCATTTGCGTAACGTTCAACTGGCGTTCTTCCAATATATATGGGTTGAGGTACTGGTTTTGGGCGTTTATCACGTCGTCGAGAACCATACTGTTTATCCCAAGATGCTTGGTTGCGTATTTTCTGAATTCGTTCATCTCAAAAATATCCTTTATATATAATAATGTGTGCGGTTGCGTTTATGCCGTTGTGCGAAGGCTGCAAATATAGTGCCGCAAGTCCGTATTGCAGGTATTAAGGCCTAATCACCACTAAAAGCAAAGTTATGTAAATCTCCAAATATGCAAAATTTTTATGGGCTTTTTTTACTGTGTATGGTTATTCCTACATGGCTATTTGCAAATTCCGGTTGCAAGGCACGCTCTGCACGGGGCTTAACGGACGGTAAAGTACAATGGTGCGGATAAGGCGTCCCGGGCCGGAGAGGCTGCCTATCGCAATGTGACATTCCGACAAAGTTACAGCAAGCAGGAACGGTGGAAAACCGGGCACGTAAAAGGGTGGTTTCAGGCCGGGAAAAATGAAAACTGGTTTTCAGCGCGTTCACCCCACATGGGAGCAAAGAAAAAATTAGTGGCTCGGATTTTGAAATCCGAGCCACTAATTTCAAAAAGCAAGCCACTATTTTTTTGCCCTCTGAAAACCCGTTTGAAAACAGCCTGGAAAATGCGGACGTTTTCAGACTCCCGTATTCTGCGCCCGGCGGGCATGGCATTTTTCATTTCCGTGCAGCCGGTGTCTGTAGGTATTCTTTCCGTATTTGTGGCAGGCGGGTAAAAAGCAATGCCCGACATATCGTTCCATGTCGGGCATTGTTTGTAATATTTTCCGGGCGTTTCCCGCCTAAGCCATGCAAGGCCGTTACGGGAAGCCGGAGTGTTTTATTTGCGGGCCTGCAACGGTGCAGGCGGCGTGCTTCTTACTTCTTGTCGAGCAGCTTGTTGAACTCGTCGAGCGTTACGCTCTTGTGTTCGAGCGTCATTATGCCTTTGTAAGAGTCAATCAACTTGTTGTCGATAACGTCGTCGATAAGGCGTTCTATCTGGTCACCTTTCTTCAGCGTTTCCTCGGCATATTTCTCAACAACGTCCTCGGGCAGATTCATGCCGTATTGTGCGAACTGTTCGCGCGTTGTGCGGCGTGCGGCCTCTTTTATGTCGTTGTTCTCCACTTTTATACCGGCCTTTACTGCAAGCTGGTTCTTTATTTCCTGCCATTTGAGCTGGCGTATTGCGGCGGGATAGTTCTCGTCGATGAACTTGTCGTCCCTGTCGGGATTGTTCTCTTTCATAAGACGTTTGAGCAAAGGCTCCGAAAACTCTATCTCGCCTGCCTTCTCCATTGCGTAGTCCTGGAGGTCCATCAGGAACTTGTAGTTGCTGTTCGTTACGTTCGACGCCTCGAAGTTCTTGCGTATTCCCTCGCGGAACTCTTTCTCGTCCTTAGCCTGGCCTTTGCCCAGTACGCTGTCGAACAGTTCCTGGTTCAGCTCGGCCGGTACGCGGTGGTTTATCTCGTTTATTGTGTAGGTAAACTCGCCTGCGTGCTTGGCAACTTCTTCGGCCTTTATCTTCAGCATGGCAGCCACCTGTGCGTCGCCGTCATACATTTTCGAGGGCGTAACGGTTATCACGTCGCCTTTCTTTGCGTTGTCGAACAGTGCTTTCTGGGCATCGTCCTTGAGGTATTCGGGCGAGATGAGCGCTTCTTCCACCTTCAGCGCTTCTTCGCCTTCGGCGGGATTGAGTTCCACGAGATCGCCTTTCATATAGTCGCCTTTTTCGTAGCTGTCGGCCTGTTCGAATTTTCCGCGTGAGAGGGCGTATTCCTTTACACGCTCGTCAACGAACTCGTCGGTTATCTGTATGTCATAGTAAGGCAGCTTGTCGTCGGCCGTGAGCGCTATCTCGAATTTAGGTGCGAGCGCGATGTCGAAAAGGAACTCGAACTCGTCGCCCTTCTCGTAATCCTGCGGTTTCTGGTCTTTGTTCTCGAGGATATGGCCGAGAATGCCTATCTTGTTTTCTTTCAGGTAATCTTCAATACCTTTGCTTACGGTTTTTGATATTTCCTCTGCTTTTGCTGCCGGGCCATAGAGTTTCTTTACTATGTTCATCGGCACGCAACCCGGGCGGAAGCCTTTCATCTGGGCTTTGCGGCGATAGTCTTTGAGCGATTTTTCCAGGCTCTCATTATAGTCGTCGGCCTTAACGTTTACGGTAAGCAGCGCGCTTACCTTGTCGACGTTTTCTAATTTGATGTCCATCTGTTAGTTTTATGTTTGTTTTTATTATGTATTCGTGATACCGTACCGTCGGGCGGCACTGTTTCATAAACGGTGTGCAAAATTAGCTTTTTCATTTCATTTAAGCACAATTATATGGCTTATTTTTATTTAACGCCCGCCCGGCGGCGGCCATAAGGCAGCGCACAGCCGGCGTTGTGTCATACTACATGGCAGGCACGACGCCCTATCGCCGAAGCGGGTAAAACAACGCGCTGCAAGTGTTAAAAAGCGGAACGTCGTTTTTGCACGTTGCGGCACAGGGTTTGGAGCAAATAAAAAATATGTGCCTTGTATTTTAAAATATGTCTGACCTATTTCAAAATATGTCAGACATATTTTCGCCCCCTCCCAAACCCGCATGAACAAAGGCCGAAGCGCAATATGTTAAACGCAGACAAAAAGCGCACACTCCTGCACCGTGGCCGCGCGGTAGCTATACATGCTTTCACTTCGCCCGAAGTTACAACAGCAAATCACCCTCAAACGACAGACAAGAAAAAACGCGTTGAAAAGTTTGCTTAAATGGAAACAAAACAATACTTTTGTATTAGAATAAAAGGACAATGGTCAAGAAAATAATACAGTTAATATTAAGCAATGAGGCGGAAGCGTTTGTAAGGTGTCAACAAATGAAAGTGCAATTGAAGATAGCCTACAACATCCGAAGGTTAGAAAGCGGAGCAATAGACAAAGAGTTGTTCAAAAAATTAGGCGACACCGATATTTGGGAACTGCGCACTCTGTTCAACGGCATGTGTTACCGCCTTTTTGCCTTTTGGGACACGGAGACGAGGGCATTGGTCATTGCAACCCACGGCATAGTGAAAAAGACGCAGAAAACGCCGAAAAAAGAGATAGAAAGAGCCGAAGCAATAAGAAAAATATATTTCAACAATAAAAACAAAGCCAGATAAATATGGAAAATATAAGTTTTACACCCTCAGACAAACTTGTTGACGAAGTATGGGGACCAATAGGTACTCCAAAACGTGACGCCATGGAAGCCCAACTCAAGGAAGAGCTCCAGGCATACCATATAGGCGAGACCATAAAGGCCGAAAGGCTCAGACAGAACCTCACGCAAGAGGAATTGGGCGAGAAAATAGGCGTAAAGAAGTCGCAAATCTCCAAGCTCGAGAGCGGCAAATGCGTCATCACCCTCCCAACGATGAGCCGCGTGTTCAAGGCATTAGGGTTCGGCTCCGCCACGCTCGACCTCGGCCCCGGCGGCAAACTCGCCCTGTGGTGACACGCGAATGCAGACCATTAAGTAACGGGAAACATTATCCCCATTACAAACTTTTACTGCCACAAAGAAAACAACGTTCCGCAAGTGTTAAAAATCGGAACGTTGTTTTTGCACGTTGCGGGGAGGGGTTTGGAGCAAATAAAAAATTAGTGGCTTGCTTTTTGAAATTAGTGGCTCGGATTTCAAAATCCGAGCCACTAATTTTCGCTCCCTCGCAAACCCGCATGAACAAAGGGCTTGGCGGCATTTGTTAAACGCAGACAAAAAAACGCACGTTGCGATACGTTAAAAAGAACCGGGGTGCACGCGAATGTCGTTTTTTTTGAGTATTTTTGCGCGCAATAAAAAGAAAAACATTATGGCTTCATTTATTGCAGATAAAATCGTTATGGACGGTCTTACCTTCGACGACGTCCTCCTCATTCCGGCTTATTCAGAAGTTCTGCCGCGCGACGTGCAGCTTTCAACACGCTTTTCACGCAATATTGAACTTAAAATACCTTTCGTTACCGCTGCCATGGACACGGTGACAGAATCGAAAATGGCTATCGCCATAGCCCGCGAAGGCGGTATAGGCGTAATACACAAGAACATGTCGATTGAGGAGCAGGCGCGCGAGGTTGCAATAGTGAAGCGCGCCGAAAACGGCATGATTTACGACCCCGTAACGATAGCTCGGGGCTCGTCGGTGCGCGCCGCGCTGAACCTCATGCACGAGTTCCACATTGGCGGCATTCCAGTTGTTGACGAGGAGAACCACCTTGTGGGTATCGTTACGAACCGCGACCTGCGTTTCGAGCGCGACATGAGCAAGAAAATCGACGACGTGATGACAAGCGAAAACCTCGTTACCACCACGCAGAAGACGAACCTCGACGACGCGGCGCAAATACTGCAGGAAAACAAAATTGAGAAACTCCCCGTAATAGACCATAACAACCACCTTATCGGACTTATAACCTACAAGGACATAACCAAAGCCAAGGACAAACCCATGGCCTGCAAGGACGCCAAAGGCCGCCTGCGCGTTGCAGCGGGTGTGGGCGTTACGGTCGACACGCTTGAACGCATGGAAGCGTTAATCAACGCCGGTGTCGACGCAATAGTAATAGACACCGCGCACGGGCACTCAAAGGGCGTTATCGACAAGTTGCGCCAAGCAAAGGCCGCATTCCCCGACACGGACATCGTGGTGGGCAACGTGGCAACGGGCGAGGCCGCAAAAATGCTCGCCGAAGCCGGAGCCGATGCCATAAAGGTAGGTATAGGCCCGGGCTCGATATGCACCACGCGCGTTGTGGCCGGAGTGGGCGTACCGCAGCTTACGGCCGTTTACGATGTGGCCTGCGCACTCAAGGGAACCGGCATACCAATGATAGCCGACGGCGGACTGCGCTACTCGGGCGACGTGGTGAAAGCCCTTGCAGCCGGCGGCGACTGCGTAATGGTAGGTTCGCTCGTAGCCGGAACAGAAGAATCGCCGGGCGACACAATACTGCTCAACGGACGTAAATTCAAGGCATACCGCGGAATGGGTTCGCTCGAAGCCATGGAGAACGGTTCGAAAGACCGTTACTTCCAGTCGAACGTAACCGACACGCGCAAACTCGTGCCCGAAGGCATTTCGGGCCGCCTGCCCTACAAAGGCACAGTGCAGGAAGTTATCTACCAGCTGGTGGGCGGACTGCGCGCAGGCATGGGATACTGCGGAGCTCCTACTATCCAGGCGCTGCATAATGCCAAATTTACCCGCATTACAAACGCCGGCGTGCTCGAAAGCCACCCGCACGACATCACGATAACCAGCGAAGCCCCGAACTACAGTTCCTCTATAAAGTAAGGCGGCACCAGAGTCCCGCAACAAAACAAACAAAAGCACAATGAAACGACTGCTCCTAACCCTAAGCCTTTTCATAGCACCGGCCGCGCTGCCGGCACAAACAACCGACGACCCCGTAATAATGAAAATAAACGGGACTGACGTGCACCGCTCGGAATTCGAATACTCTTACAACAAAAACAAGGCAGCGGGAACAAGCGTGGCCGACTACGTGGACCTGTACATCAACTACCGCCTGAAAATACAAGAGGCACGCAAGCAGAAGCTCGACACGGCCGAAGCCTTCAAAAAGGAATACGACAGCTACCGCGACGGGCTGCTGAGAAAATACCTCACCGACGAGGCATTCGAGGATTCCGTGGCCCGCAGCATTTACAACAAGATAAAGGCGCAGGTGGGCGACTCGGACATACTCCGGGTGGCACATATATATATAATGGTGCAGCCCAAAGCCACCGAAGGGCAAAAGGAACAGGCTAAAGCGAAAATCGACTCAATTTACGGCCTGCTCAAAAACGGAGCAGACTTTGCCGAAACAGCAAAAAAATATTCGCAGGACTACAACTCGGCACGTAACGGCGGGGAACTGCCGGAATTCGGACCGGGAGCAACGCTGAAAGAATGGGAAGAAGTGTGCTACTCTTTGCAACCCGGACAAATGTCCGAACCTTTCCAAACGCGCGCCGGATACCATATCGTGCTTATGAAATCGCGCAACAAGCTCGAACCTTACGAAGAAAGGAAAGAACAGCTTATCGAGGCACTAAACAAACAAGGCCTGCAAAAACTGGCGTTCAACAGCGCCGTGCAAAAGCGCATTAACCAATCGGGCGGCAAACTGACAAAAGACCAGGTGCTCGACCAGGTACTGAAAGAGCATGAAGCCGACGACCCGGGAATGAAAAACCTGATACGCGACTACTACGACGGACTGCTCGTCTTTGAAGTGTCGAAGCGCAATGCGTGGGACCCCGCCGAGACCGATACCCTCGGAATAGAAAAGTACTTCAAGAAGCACAAAAAGGATTACAAGTGGGACATTCCCAGATTCAAAGGCTTTATCATCCATACCTCCGACGAATCTCTTATAAAGGAAGTGAAAAAACTGCTCAAGAAATATGAGCACAAAAACTGGAATGCCGAATTGAAGAAAAGATACACCGACGGCAAGAAGCTCAAGGCGTCGGCCGTTTACAACATTTGGAAAGAAGGCGACAACAAAATTGTAGACAAGTACATATTCGACAAGCCTGACATAAAAATAGCCGAAAACAAGGCACGCCCTTACGTTGGGCTGCAAGGACGAATCCTTAAAAAAGGTCCCGAAGAACTAGCCGACGTACGCGCGCAGGTAGTGTCCGACTACCAGGACTACAAGGAAAAGGAATGGCTAAACAAGCTACGTGCCGCAAGCAAGATAGAGGTATTCGATGACGTTGTAAAAACCGTAAACAACCACTGATAGCCACTTACAGGCAAGCCTATAAAAGGCACGGGCAAAACCAACCAAAGAACAGAAGCACGAATGAACAAATTCCGCAAATATATTCTCGCAACGCTCGCGGTTCTCTTAACAGCAACAGCCGTTGCACAAGACAACATAATAGACGAGGTAGTGTGGGTCGTAGGCGACGAGCCTATCCTGAAATCCGAAGTAGAAGAACAGAGACTGGCCGCCGAACTGAACGGAATGCAGCTTGACGGCAATCCCTACTGCGTGATTCCCGAAGAACTCGCCATACAAAAGCTCTTTCTACACCAGGCGCTAATCGACAGTATCGAAGTAAGCGACGCCGATGTGCTTGCCGAGCTGGACTACCGCATGAACTACATGATACAAATGGCCGGTTCAAAGGAGAAACTCGAAGAATATATGCGCAAGCCGCTGGCACAGATTCGCGAACAGACGATGAACCAGCTACGCGACCGTTTTATCGTTGAACAGGTGAAACAAAAAATAGCGGGAGAGGTAAAAGTTACCCCGGCCGAAGTGCGGCGTTTCTTCAAGGACGTGCCCCAGGACAGCCTTCCGCTTATTCCCACACGCTATGAAGTTCAAATCATAACACAAACGCCGGAAGTTTCGCGCGAGGAGATAGAACACATCGAAAGCGACCTGCGCGACTATACGCAAAGGATAACATCGGGCGAAAGCGACTTCTCCACGCTGGCCACAATGTATTCCGAAGACGAAGGCAGCCGCAGGCAGGGAGGCGAGCTTCCATACAGCGGCAAGGCCGAGTTCGTTCCAGAGTTCGCCAACGTAGCTTTTTCGCTCACCGACCCCAAAAAAGTGTCGCGCATTGTGAAAACCGAATACGGCTACCACATCATACAGCTCATCGACCGCCGCGGCGACAAAATAAGAGTGCGCCACATACTGCGCAAGCCGAAAATAGAACACTCTGCTATCGAAAAGAGCATACAAAACCTCGATTCGCTTGCCAACGACATACGCGACAACAAGGTAACATTCGACGACGCCGTTATATTTTCGGACGACAAAGACACACGCAACAACAAGGGCATAATGGGAAGACGCGTTTCGCCCAACAACCCGCGCGCCGGTATGACACCGTGGTTCGAGTTGCGCGACCTGCCCCAAGACGTGGCAAAGGTAGTAAACACGATGAAGGTGGGCGAAGTATCCAAGGCATTCGAAATGATAAACGACAAGGGGCAGCAAGTGTGCGCCATAGTGAAGCTGAAAAGCAAGAACGAAGAACACTATGCCTCAATAACGGAAGACTTCCAGACCCTGCAGGAAATAGTAGAACAACAACGCCAGGAAGAAGTAATCGACAAATGGATTCGCGACAAGCAAAAGAATACTTACATACGAATCAAAGACGACTGGCGTGACTGCGACTTCAAATATCCGAACTGGGTGAAGAAATGAAAACAAGGAAAACAGAACCTGCTTGCACAAGGCACAAGCTGCTAAAATGCGGCCTGTGCCTTATGGTCTTTTTTTCATTACTGTTTTCAATAGCCATATCTGAAGCAGCCACGCCCGTAAAGAAAAACAAGCCGCGCCCGAAAGGCGAGAAAATATACCTCATACACGCCGACACGCTCAGATACAAGATGCTCGACAATCCGAACGCCAACATCCTGAACGGTAACGTGGAATTCCTGCACGGGAACGTCAAGCTGTATTGCGACAGCGCATATTTCTACAAAGAAACAAACTCGTTCGAGGCGTTCAGCAACGTAAAGATGGTACAAGGCGACACGCTGTCGCTCACAAGCGAATACCTGAAATACGACGGCGACGCACAAATTGCCCAGGCGCGCAAAAACGTGCACCTCAAGCACAGGGAATCACTCCTCATAACCGACAGCCTGAACTACGACCGCCTATACGATTTGGGATACTTCTTCGACGGCGGCCGGCTGTACGACAACGACAACGTGCTTACTTCAGACTGGGGCGAGTATTCCCCGCAAACAAGGGAAGCTATCTTCAATTACAATGTAAAGCTGACAAACCCAAAATTCGTGCTGACGTCCGACACGCTGCACTATAACACGCTCACAAAACTTACGCACATAATAGGACCGTCGAATATCAACAGCGACGGAAGCCGGATATACACCGAAAGGGGATTCTACAACACGAATACCGACTACGCCGAGCTGTACGACCGCTCGGTTGTGATAAACGGAACAAGCACCATGACGGGCGACAGCATGTTCTACGACAAGCAGAACGGCGACATGCGGGCCTACAAGAACATCATATACAACGACAAGGAAAACAAAAACCTACTCACCGGCGACATCTGCATATACAACGAAAAGACAGGCTATGCCATGGCTACCGACAGCGCCGTGGTAAGGGACTATTCGGGAACCGACACCCTGTTCATGCACGCCGACACGTTCAAGATATTCACCTACAACATTAATACCGACAGCGTTTACCGCCAGATACACGGATACCACCATGCGCGCGCTTTCAGGGTGGACGTGCAAAGCGTATGCGACTCGCTCAAATACGATTCGCAGGAAAAGCGCATGACCATGTACGGCAACCCCATTGTATGGAGCAACAACCAGCAGCTGCTGGGCGAGGTGATATACGTTTACATGAACGACTCAACAATCGACAGCGCACACGTTGAGCGGCAGGCGCTGCTTGCCGAAAAGCTCGACAGCATGTTCTACAACCAGGTGGCCGGCCGCGAAATGTTCGCCTACTTCAAGGACGGACAGATGGACTGGAGCAAGGTGGTAGGCAATGTCGACGTGGCATACTACCCCTACGACAGCGACAGCATAATGATTGGGCTGAACCGAATGCAGACCTCCGAGATGCGCATGTACATGAAAAACCGCAAGATGAACAAAATATGGAGCGCACCGGCCGAAGGGACACTCTACCCCCTGAACCTCGCCCCGCAGGAACAGTTTTTCCTGAGCAACTTTGCATGGTTCGACTACATACGCCCCAAAGACAAGCACGACATATTCGTATGGCGTGAGAAAGCCGCCGGAACGGAACTGCGCGAAACAATACGCCGCACCGCCCCGCTGCAAACCTTGAGCAACATACTGAAAAGGAAAACACAGGGTAAGAACGACGTGAAAAACGAGTCTCGCGAATAAAATCCCCCACTCCGCCACAAAAAAACACAAGGAGTGAAAAAAAATTATGTCTGAGATATTTTAAAATATGTCCGACCTATTTCAAAATATGTCTGACATATTTTTTGAAGGCAAACCGTGCCTTTCCCGAGCAACGAAACTGGAACACTTTTTGCAGGAAAAGGACAGAGCATAAACACTACCGAACACACATGGCCGACATAATACATCTGCTTCCCGACTCCGTGGCCAACCAGATAGCCGCCGGAGAAGTAATACAACGCCCGGCATCCGTAATAAAAGAGCTTGTGGAAAACTCGCTCGACGCCAAGGCCACACAAATCGACGTGATAGTAATCGACGCCGGCAAGACAAGCATACATGTAGTCGACAACGGCTGCGGCATGTCGGAAACCGACGCGCGCATTGCCTTTGAACGCCATGCCACGTCGAAAATAAAAGAAGCCTCCGACCTGTTCGCGCTCCACACCATGGGATTCCGCGGCGAGGCGCTGCCCTCGATAGCCTCGGTGGCCGAAGTGGAGCTGCGCACACGCACCGCCGACGAAGAATTGGGTTGCAGCATATCGCTTGCCGGCTCGAAAGTAACCGACCAGCACCCGGTGAACTGCAGCACCGGCTCGAACTTCATCGTGAAAAACCTGTTTTTCAACGTACCGGCCAGGCGGCGGTTCCTCAAATCCAACCAAACGGAGCTCAACAACATCATAACCGAGTTCGAACGTATTGCGCTCGCGCATCCCGAAATAAGGTTCTCTCTCAAAAGCGACGACAATATTATATATGAACTCCCCAAAAGCTCCTTGCTCCAGCGCATAGCCGACATATTCGGGAAAAAGATGAACCACCAGCTCCTGCCCGTAAACGTAGAGACATCGCTCGTAAAGGTAAACGGCTTCGTAGGCACGCCCGAAAGCTCGAAGAAGAAAGGAGCAAAGCAGTTTTTCTTCGTAAACGGGCGGTACATGCGCCACCCGTATTTCAGCAAGGCCGTAACAAGCACCTACGAGAGAATCATACCAACCAACGAGCAGATAAGCTATTTTGTGTACTTCGATGTCGACCCGCAACGAATCGACGTGAACATACATCCCACAAAAACCGAGATAAAATTTGAAGACGAGCAGGCCATATTCCAAATACTCATGGCCGCCGTAAAGGAAACGCTGGGAAAATTCAACGCCGTCCCCTCGATAGACTTCGACACCGAATCAAGGCCCGACATACCCGTGTTCAACCCCGAACAAAAAGTATCTATACCCGAAATAACACTATCCAAAAACTACAACCCATTCAACACCACGGGCACAACAAACAGAAAGCCGGCAGCCCCGAGCAACTGGGGGAAACTCTACGAAGGCATTACCCGCAAGGGAGAAGCCGCAGTGGAAGCGTCGCTCACTGACGAAATCGCGGACGAGAAACAACAATCCGGCAAAAAGCTGTTCGAAGCCGAAGAAGAACACGCCCTCGAACACTACCAGTACAAAAAGAAATACATAGTAACCGCCGTGCAGTCGGGGCTAATGCTGATAGACCAGCACCGGGCACACATCCGCATACTCTACGAAAAATACCTGAAACTCCTCTCCGAAAGGCAGGGAATGCAGCAACGCATAATGTTTCCCGAAATAATACAGCTCACACCCCAACAGCAAATACTCCTTGGCAAGACCGCCGATGACATAATCGCTGCAGGCTTCGACCTGTCCGACCTCGGCAACGGAAGTTTCGCTATTAACGCAATTCCCTCGGGCACCGAATCGATAAACGCCACCGAATTGCTCCGCGACATCCTGAGCGACATAGCCGGAAACGGAAACATAAAAAGCGAAATAAACAGCAACATTGCGTTCACCCTGGCGCGCGACGTGGCAATACGCCCCGAAACCGAACTGTCTAACCAGGAAATGAACTCGATAATCAATGAACTCTTCGCAACCGAGTCGCCCAATTACACCCCCGACGGGAAACTTATCGTAACAATAATACCGCAGGAAAATATAGAAAAACTGTTCTCATAAAAGCCCAAAAAGGCATTTTGACATAGCAAACAAAGGAAAAGTTCAAATTTCTTGATATTTATTTACATTAAAAACGCCTACATATCAAAGTAATTACTATTTTTGCAGATGATGTGTATTGCTATTTGACAGATAATCTTAAAGAGATTTATTAATACATTAAAATTTAGTATTTATGAAAAAGTTGATTTTAGCACTTGCATTTGTGGGTTTCTCCGCAAATTTAATGGCGCAGGAAAATGAGATTCCTTCGCAAAAGTACAGTGTTGCGACGAATTCGTTCTGGTCTAACTGGTACATCCAGGTGGGTGGCGACTTCAATGCCGCTTACTCTAACCAAGAGAATCTTGGAAACAAGAATCCCTTCAGCGTAGACCGTGGAACGTTCGGTTTCGACGTTGCAATCGGTAAATGGTTCACACCTGTAATCGGTCTTCGTACCAAATTCCAGGGCATGTGGGCTAAATCAGTGGTAGACGCTAACAACCACCACTCATTCTCTTATTGGAACATTCACGAAGACGTAATGTTCAACCTGTCTAACCTGTTCTGCGGCTACAACGAAACCCGCGTTTGGAACATCGCTCCCTATGTTGGTATCGGTTACATCAACCGCATGGACGGCGGTAAGGACCGTAATGTAGCACTTGGTAATGACAACCTTTCTTACCACTTCGGTCTTTACAACTCGTTCCGTATCAACAGCCGCCTCGCCGCATTCTTGGATGTATGGGCTATGGCTACTCCGGGTGAAATCGACGGAAAGAACGGTTCCGTTGGTTCAAAGTATGATTTTCATACACGCGGCGAAGGCAGCCTCCGTCACTGGGACAAACTCGTTGGCGTATCTGTAGGTTTGAACATCAACCTCGGCAAGACCATGGGTTGGAAGAAGACTCCCGACGTAGACGCTCTGATGGCTATGAACAAAGAACAGATGGACGCTCTTAACGCTTCTCTTAAAGAACAGCAGGACGAGAACGCACGTCTGCGCAACCTCCTTGCAAACCAGAAGCCTGCTACTGTTGAGACAAAAGTTGTTGAGAAATTCTCTGCAACTCCCGTATCAGTATTCTTCAACATCAACAAGTCTAAGATTGCTTCGCGCAAAGACCTTGTTAACGTTAAGGAAATGGCAGAATATGCTAAGGCTAACAACAAGAAGATCGTTGTTACAGGTTATGCTGACAGCAAGACCGGTAGCTCTTCGTTCAACCAGCAGCTCTCTGAAAAACGTGCTAAGGCTGTTGCTGACGAACTCGTTAAGATGGGCGTAAGCCGCGACAACATCGTAATCGAAGCTAAGGGCGGTGTTAACGACCTGAGTCCGTTCTCATACAACCGTCGCGTACTCGTAAAACTTCAGTAATCTGAACTATTAGATTCATTATAAAAAGCTGTGCAAGTTTTGCACAGCTTTTTTTGTTGCTTTTATATCAGGACTTCCAAATAATCATTTAAAACTTTTCATCACGAGGGAACGATACAAAGCGTGAGGTATAGTACAAAATGTTGGAAACGGCACAAAATATCGAGAAAGCACAGTACAAAGCGTAGGATCACGCAAAAGATAATAAATAAGGTGTACTCCGTTGTTGTACGAAGTACACCTTTATAGGCGTATAAAGGTAGTATTACAGCATAGCAGCTATACGTATAATGGCCGTGAGTACTTATCAGCCATATTTCACAGTGCGCCGATTATCTCGCCGAGGCTTTTGCAGTTGTGTGTGCTTGCCGGCCGTATTTCACACCGTACCGACTGTCTCGCCGGGGCTTTTGCTGTCGTGTGCCTTTGCCGGCCGTATATCACACCGTGCCGACTGTCTCGCCGGGGCTTGTGCTGTCGTGTGTACTTGCCGGGCGTATATCACACCGCGCCGATTATCTCGCCAAGTCTTTTGCAGTTGTGTGCGTCGAGCCATGCGTCTATGCCCCGGGCAATTTTCACGGTTGCCTGCGGATCGACGAAATTCGCGGTACCTATCTCTATTGCCGAAGCACCTGCCATAAAAAATTCAATAGCGTCTTCGGCTGTCATTATGCCGCCGAGACCTATCACCGGAATCTTAACAGCGCGCGCCACTTGCCAAACCATTCTTACCGCTACGGGCTTGACCGCCGGCCCTGACAACCCGCCGGTACCTATGCTCAATCTTGAGCAGCGGCGCTCTATGTCGATAGACATTCCCATGAGTGTGTTTATTAGCGACACGGCGTCGGCTCCTTCGTCCTCCACAGCGCGTGCTATCTCTGTTATGTCGGTAACGTTGGGCGACAACTTCACTATTATAGGCTTGGGATATGCCTTGCGCACCGCGCGCACCACGCTCTGCGCACCTTCGGCAGTCACGCCGAAAGCCATACCGCCCTGCTTAACGTTTGGACACGAGATGTTAAGCTCAATAGCGGGTATCTTGTCGAGCGGCGCAAGACGCTCCGCGCAAGCGGCATACGTCTCGGGTGACGAACCGGCCACATTCACTATTATATTAGTGTCGTAATCTTTTATACGGGGATATATGTCGTTGCAAAAATGTTCAACTCCCCCGTTCTGCAACCCCACGCAGTTCAACATACCGGCGGCAGTTTCGGCCATGCGCGGATAGTCGTTCCCCTCGCGGGGCAGGAGCGTTGTTCCTTTCGTTATTATACCTCCAATCTCGGAAAAGTCCACCAAATCGGCAAATTCCTCTCCGAAGCCGAATGTTCCCGAAGCCGTGAGCACCGGATTGCGGAACTTTATGCCCGCTATGTTTGTTGTCAGCTCAGCCATGTCAGTTGTTTTACGTTAAATACAGGTCCTTCTTTGCATACGCATACGTTATGTCCTTCGTTATTGCGTTCCACGCAGCACAGGCATGCTCCCAGTCCGCACGCCATCAGGTTCTCGAGCGAGGCTTCGCACTCTGTGCCGGCTTTTTCGGCATACCGGGCCACGGCCATCATCATAGGTTTTGGCCCGCACGTGGCTACGCGGTTGAACGTCTCGCGTTCCAGCACGGAATGCTGCGTAACAAATCCGCGTTCGCCGGCCGAACCGTCTTCGGTAGTTACAAAGACTCTTCCATATTTTTCAAACTCGTCGAGTTGCAGCAGGTCTTTCGCCGATTTTCCCCCGAGCAAGAAAGTAGGTTCGCCGCCGAGTTCCCTGAGCCGCATACCGTAATAAAGCAGTGGTGCCGTCCCCACTCCGCCTCCCACGAGGAGAAGGCGCTTGCCGGCTTCGCCGGAAGCGTTCAACGTAAAACCGTTGCCCAGCGGCAGCAACACGTTCAATTTGCTGCCTGCCGTTGTCGAGCATATAAGGTTCGTGCCCCGCCCTACGTTATGCACGAGCAGCCAAAGCTCGTTGGCCGCGCGGTCTACGAAATTTATTGAAATAGGGCGTCGCAGCAGCGGTTCTCCCTGGCCGCAAGCCATTACCTGCACGAACTGTCCGGGCAGCATGTCGGGCAGCTGCCGCGCCTCGTCGGTAAGTTTCAGGAGCGAATATCCCGGAGCGGGCTTTTCGTTTGCCGTCACCCGCAAGTCGGTTACATATTTTCCCATTTTAATATCATTGAGTATTGACACAAATTTAAACATTTCCCCTGAAAGGGCACAAAAAAAGTTGCGTCAACGTTATATCGACGCAACTATCGTATGTGTGGGCGTTGACGGATTCGAACCGCCGACCCTCTGCTTGTAAGGCAGATGCTCTGAACCAGCTGAGCTAAACGCCCGTTCTTTCGTTACAAAAGCGGTGCAAAAGTAACTATTTTTATTGAACCGCAAAAGAAATACGCAAAAAAATCGCGGATTTTCAACAATTATTGTGCCACGACCTTGTGCTTGACGGTTTTCGCGTCCGACTGCCGCTCATGACGCGGATGTCTGTTTTCGTTGTCAAAAATTTGAACACCGTTTCGGAAACCGAAAAACACCCCTTTGGAGCAAAGAAAAATTATGTGCCTTGTATTTTAAAATATGTCCGACATATTTTGAATTATGTCGGACATATTTTCGGCCTTCCGGAAACCCGCTCCGCCAAAGGCTTTTGCCGCCTTCGCGAAAAGCGACAAAAAAAGCACGTTTTTAAGACACTTTTAACACAACGCGCCGGTACGGCCGGACATGCCGCCAAATAAGACACGTATTATTTTGCATTCCCCCGGGATTAAGCTATCTTTGCCGCCGAATTAGCATAACAGCACAATGAACAACGAAAAAATAATACTTACCGGCGACCGCCCCACGGGACGCCTCCACATAGGACATTACGTGGGTTCGCTGCGCCGCCGCGTGGAGCTTCAGAACTCAGGCAAATACGACAAGATATTCATTTTCATAGCCGACGCCCAGGCTTTGACCGACAACATGGACAATCCCGAGAAGATACGTCAGAACATCATCGAGGTTGCGCTCGACTGGCTGTCGGTAGGGATAAACCCCGAGGTGTCAACGTTGTTCATACAGTCGCAGATTCGCGAGTTGTACGAACTTACCACATATTACATGAACCTCGTTACCGTTTCGCGCCTGCAGCGTAACCCTACGGTGAAGACCGAGATACAAATGCGGAACTTCGAAACGAGCATACCCGTAGGCTTCTTTACTTATCCCATAAGCCAGGCTGCCGACATTACGGCTTTCCAGGCAACAACGGTGCCCGTGGGCGAAGACCAGAAACCCATGCTCGAACAGGCCGTTGAGATAGTGCGCCGCTTCAACTACATTTACGGCGAAACGCTCACAGAGCCCAACATCCTGCTGCCCGACAATGCGGCTTGCCTGCGCCTGCCCGGAACCGACGGAAAGGCAAAGATGAGCAAGTCGCTCGGCAACTGCATATTCCTTTCCGACACTTCCGACGAGGTAAAACAGAAAATACGTTCGATGTACACCGACCCCACGCACATACACGTAAACGACCCGGGCAACGTGGAAGGCAATACCGTGTTTACATACCTCGACGCATTCTGCCGCCCGGAACACTTTGAGCGTTACCTGCCCGAATATCCCAACCTCGACGAACTGAAAAACCACTACCGCCGCGGCGGACTGGGAGACGTGAAGATAAAGAACTTCCTCAACGCCATAATGGAGGAAACTCTTGAACCGATACGCACAAGGCGCAAAGAATTTGAAAAGGACATACCCGCCGTTTACGACATACTGAAAAAAGGCTGCGATGTGGCACGCGAAAAAGCCGCCGACACACTATCGGCAGTGCGCAAGGCCATGAAAATAGACTATTTCGACGACAACGCCCTGATAGCCGAACAAACCAAACGGTTTGCCAACGAATAAAATAGGCGGAAACACCGGTGCCACAAGACACAATGCAATAAGCACACGGGCTGTGCAGGCAAATGCCGCGCAGCCCGTGTGCTTATCTCTTAACGAAACTCTCGTCAGCAACGAGGTCGCCCACGCGTATTCCTACCCTGTGCCGCCCGGCAGGCAGAGACGACACGCCAAACTTGACACAGCCGCCCATTACATAGTCGGTGCCGTAAAAATGCGCATTGTTGCCATAAACAGTAACCTCGCACAGCTCGTTTTCATAGCCCGGCAGCTTGATGGTCAGCGTGTCGGTCAGCGGGCTCACCACGTAACGGTTATTTGTACCGCCGTTCAATGAGCCGCAACGGCAAAACGCAGCCAACGCGACTAACATAACCGCAAAAAATGCCCATGCCTTCATTCTGTTACCTTTTTACATCGGTAAAGTTAAACCTTTACGCCGTAAAATAAGGCATCACCGAGAGCTTTTTCGCCACGAACGGATAATGACAACCGCGGTTCGGCAAAGCCTTACTGAAAAACTTCGTTTTCCGTTTGCCTTTGCGCTCACCTTTCACTACATTTTCATAATATAGGCTGCGGTTCGGCAAAGGCTCACCGAAAAACTTCGTTTTCCGTTTGCCTTTGCGCTCACCTTTCACTACATTTGTAACTGATTCAAGCACATAAAACAAAACATAAATAAACAACAACATAAAATGGACTTAATAGAAAGATTCCTCAACTATGTAAGCTTCGACACCCAGTCGAGCGAAACAGGCACAACGACCCCAAGCACACAAAAGCAGCTTGTATTCGCGGAATACCTGAAAAAGGAACTGAACAGCCTTGACTTCGATGACGTTTACCTTGACAACAACGGATACCTGTACGCCACTCTTCCCGCAAACACCGACAAAAAGACCCCGACAGTAGGATTCATCTCGCACTATGACACGAGTCCCGACTGCAGCGGGGCGAACATCAAACCGCGTATCGTAAAAAACTACGACGGGAAAGACATAACGCTCTGCGAGCAGGACGGCATTAAGCTATCGCCCGCAGTATTTCCCGAACTGCTCGCACACAAGGGCGAAGACCTCATAGTTACCGACGGCCACACGCTGCTCGGCGCCGACGACAAGGCCGGAATTGCCGAAATAGTGCAGGCTATGATATACCTAAAGGAACATCCCGAAATAAAACACGGCGACATACGCATTGCTTTCAATCCCGACGAGGAGATAGGCCTCGGCGCACACCTGTTCGACGTTAAACGCTTCGGCTGCGACTGGGCATATACCATGGACGGCGGAGAAGTGGGCGAAATTGAATACGAGAATTTCAATGCCGCCTCGGCAAAACTGCAAATCAAGGGAGTTAGCGTACACCCGGGCTATGCCAAGAACAAAATGGTGAACGCCGCACGCATTGCCGCCGAACTTGTTTCGCAAATTCCGGCCGACCAGACGCCCGAAACTACACAAGATTACGAAGGCTTTTACCACCTGACCGGTATGGAAGGAAACGTGGAACGCGCCACGGTAAGCTATATCATACGCGACCACGACCGCAAGAAATTCGAAGCACGCAAGGAATTCATATCCAAACTCGCCGCAACCCTAAACGAGAAATACGGCGCCGGCACGGTAACTGCCGAAATAAATGACCAATACTACAACATGCGCGAAAAAATCGAGCCGGTGCTCCACATAATCGACATCGTAATAAAGGCAATGGAAGAAACGGGAGTATCGCCAAAGGTCCGCGCCATACGCGGCGGCACCGACGGAGCCCAACTCTCGTTCAAGGGCCTGCCCTGCCCCAACATTTTTGCCGGCGGCATAAACTTCCACGGCCCTTATGAGTTCGTTCCCGTGCAGTCTATGGAGAAGGCCATGCGCGTAATCGTAAAAATCTGCGAACTCTCGGCACAATACCACGACTAACGCTACCCATACGGCGCAGCGCGGAACATCCGAATGCTGCGCCGCAGCGTTTACGGGCTGACAACATCCCGCACGGTGGCAAACGGCAAGCCACTTGAGGGAAACGAATGGATATACAGCGCGAGAGAATAAACATGCACTGCCGGAAACGCAAAATACCGGGCATTTCGCCATGCCTGTGTATGCCATTTAAAACCACGCAGAAAACACCGTCGAAAATATGTCTGACATATTTTGAAATAGGTCGGACATATTTTAAAATTCCTGCCTTGTATTTTTTCTTTGCTCCCGGGGCTATAAAAAAGCAGCCTTTCCCACCTATTGGAAAACAGACATACGAGCGGGTTTTGCCGTGAATGAATATTCAACGAACGAAAACATGGAACATCTTCCCAAACTGATATACGACCTGGCGCTGATTCTCGTACTGGCCGGCGCGGTTACTCTCATATTCAAACGCCTCAAGCAGCCCCTGGTGCTCGGCTACGTAGTGGCGGGCTTCCTTGCCGGTCCACACATGCCTTATACGCCCACCGTAAGCGATACGGGGAGCATAGAAACATGGGCCAGCATTGGCGTTATATTCCTTATGTTCACAATGGGAATAGAATTCAGTTTCAAGAAGATACTCAAAATGGGCAGCGGCCCGGTCATAGCCGCCATTACGATAATCTTCTCCATGAGTATGCTCGGCTCGCTGGCGGGGCACGCATTCGGCTGGTCGCGCATGGACAGCCTTTTCCTCGGCGGAATGCTCGCCATGTCGTCAACGACGATAATATACAAGGCCGTGGACGACCTCGGGCTGCGCGGGCAGCGTTTCTCCTCGCAGGTGCTCAGCGTGCTCGTGCTTGAAGACATACTCGGGATACTTCTTATGGTGATACTCTCAACAATAGCCGTGAGCAAGGAATTCGAGGGCATTACCGTAATCGACAGCCTGCTGAAGCTGCTCTTCTATCTTGCGTTGCTGTTCCTTGTGGGCGTGTTCGTTGTTCCGCTGCTGCTGCGCAAATACCGCAAATGGATAGGCAAGGAAACACTTCTTGTAGTATCGGTGGGAATGTGCTTCGCTATGGTTGTGCTGGCGGTCAAGCTGGGTTACAGCGCCGCTTTCGGCGCTTTCATGATGGGCAGCATATTTGCGGAAACCGTGGAAGCCGACGCCATCGAAAGGCTCGTCGACCCGGTAAAGAACCTTTTCGGCGCAGTGTTCTTCGTGTCGGTGGGAATGCTCGTCGACCCCAATGTGCTCGCGCAATACTGGCTGCCCATACTTGTTATAATCGTCACAATATTGCTGGGGCAAGCCATATTCGGCACACTCGGCTTCATTCTCTCGGGCCAGACGTTAAAGGTGGCCATGCAGTGCGGCTTCAGCATGGCGCAGATAGGCGAATTCGCCTTTATCATAGCCTCGCTCGGCCTCTCGCTCGGGGTAACGGGCAGTTTTCTTTATCCGATAGTGGTTGCCGTGTCGGTAATAACCACGTTCCTCACTCCCTACATGATACGCAGTGCGCCGGCAGCATACGAATACGTCTCGGCCAGGCTGCCGCAAGACATTACCCGCCTGCTCGATAAGCAAACCGGCGCCACAGCCGGCGCAGCAACCGAAAACAACTGGAAACATCTGCTCACAGCCCTCGCAAAGCAGGTGCTGTCATACTCCACGCTTTGCATTGCTGTTACGGCAATCTCGTTGAGCTTCCTGCTTCCCTTTTTCCGCCACACCCTCACCCACTGGATAGGCAACGCCGTATGCGGAATAATCACGATACTGCTGCTCTCGCCGTTTCTGCGCGCCATAGTTATGCGCAAGAACCACTCCGAAGAATACAAGGCACTTTGGCGCGTAAGGCACAACCGTCCCCTGCTCGCCCTAACCGTTATAGCGCGTTACCTCCTGGCCAGTTTAATTACATATTACATAATAAACTACCTTTCGCCATACAGCAGCATTCTCCACTTCGGCATAGCCATACTGCTCGTGGCCCTTATGATTTACTCAAGAAAGGTAAAGAAATACAGCATACTGCTCGAACACACTTTCATGGAAAACCTGCGTTCGCGCGACATGCAGGCCGAAACTTTGGGGCACATAAAACCTCTGTATGCCGACCACCTGCTATCGCGCGAGATACATCTGTCCATTCTCGAAGTGCCCGAAAACACCGCATGGGCGGGAAAGACACTTAAAGAACTCGATTTCAGCCGCAGATACGGGATAATGGTATCGTCGATACTGCGCGGCGGCATACGCCACAATATTCCCACGGCCGACATGCCCATATACCCCGGCGACAAACTGGAGATAATAGCCAGCGACGAACAGCTCAAGCAGTTTGCCGGAACAATGGCCAAAGCCGTGGAAAGCATAGACCTTCACCCCGAACAGCACGTAACGCAGCTTAAATACATCATCATAGGCAAGGAATCTCCGCTATGCGGCAAGACAATAAGGGAAAGCAACATACGCGAAACATACCGCTGCATGATAGTAGGCTTCGAAGAAGGAAGGAAAAGCCTCGGTCTGCCTACGGCCTCGCGCCGCTTCAAGGAAAACGACATCGTGTGGGTAGTAGGCGAAAAAGAGCCACTGGGACGTCTGCTCAAAGACAACGGACGGAATGAATAAGCATTCCGCAAACTGAATATTCAACCACTTTACTGAAGCCCGCAAGGCAGACATGCCGAAAGCCCCATGGCAAGCGCAAAAAAATATGTCGGACATATTTTAAATTATGTCAGACATATTTTGAAATATCTCAGACATAATTTTTATTTGCTCCCGGAGGCCTGATTTCGCGCCGCATAAAATTAACGCGCCGAGCATTTGCATGTTAGAATAAAATTTCATAATTTTGCACCCGATTTTGCCTGAACAATCACGCAAGTAGTGCGATGGCGAATTAAGGTAACATGCAAAACTTAATTTAGAGTAACACAAAATGAAAGAAATCACTATCAACGGAACAAGCCGCCAGTCATTAGGCAAGAAGGCTACCCGCGAGGCACGCCGCGCAGGACTGGTGCCATGCGTAATGTACGGAGAAGCTAAAGGCGAGAACGGGCTCCCCGTAGCCGAAGCATTCACCGTAAAATACGATGAAATAAGGAAACTCCTTTACACACCCGAGATTTTCCTTGTTGACCTCATTATCGACGGAAAGAAACACACCGCAATACTGCAGGACGCGCAGTTCCACCCCGTTAAGGACGAGGCGCTGCACGTTGACTTCTACGAAGTACACGCAGAGAAACCTATCGTAATGGCTGTGCCCATCGCAACCAAAGGACTTGCAATAGGCGTTAAGGCCGGCGGCCGCCTGAATGTGCCCGTTCGCCGCCTTAAAGTACGCGCTACATTCGACAAGATACCTGAGAAACTGTACATCGACGTAACCAACCTGCACCTTGGCAAAAGCATAAAGGTTGCAGACCTTGAATTCGAAGGCCTCGAACTGATAACGCCGAAGGATGTAGTTGTATGCACAGTCAAGACTACACGTAACGCACGCAGCGCAGCAAGCGCAGAAGTGAGCGCAGCAGACTCGGCAGCCGAATAATAAAAGATGACGAACTACCTGATTGCCGGACTGGGCAACATCGGCGACGAGTACGCCCGCACACGGCACAACATAGGATTCATGATATTGGACGCTCTCGCAAAAGCGTCCAATATTGTTTTCGACGACAAGCGATACGGATTTGTTGCCACCATGCCGCTACGCGGAAACAGGCTCACCCTGCTCAAGCCTTCCACATACATGAACTTGAGCGGAAACGCTGTGCGCTACTGGATTAACGAAAAGAAAATCCGGCCGGAGAACCTGCTCGTGGTGGTGGACGACCTGTCGCTGCCCTTCGGAAAGATACGTATCAAGCCGTCAGGAAGCGAAGGCGGGCACAACGGGCTGAAAAGCATTACTTCCGTGCTCGGAACACAGGAATACGCACGCCTCAGGTTCGGGATAGGCAACGACTTTCCACGCGGAGGACAGGTTAACTGGGTGCTCGGCGAGTTCCCGCCCGAACAGCTCGAACATCTGGATGAGCGCATAAACATTGCATGCGAAGCAATAAAGAGCTTCTGCCTTGCAGGAATGCAGTTTACCATGAATAACTTCAACAACAAATAACAGTTTGCCACACACTGCGGCAAACACAATAGCACAACAGGAAAAACAACTGAAATGGCCGGCGCACGACTGGACAAATGGCTTTGGGCCACAAGAATATTCAAGACACGCACCATTGCGGCTTCGGCTTGCCGCAACGGCAGGGTGTACGTAAACGGCAACTACGCCAAAGCCTCGCACATTGTAAACGAGGGCGACAAGGTGAGCGTGCGCAAACCGCCTGTGCTCTACACCTTCCTTGTGGAAAAGGCCATAACCCAGCGGGTGGGCGCTTCGAAGCTGCCCGGAATAATAAAAAACATCACGACGAAAGACCAGCTCGAAATCTTAGAGATGAGGAGGATTGGCAACAACGGGATACGCGACCGCGGCACCGGACGCCCTACAAAAAAGGAACGGAGGGAGATAGACGGATTCCTTATGAACGCTGGAATGGACGATTTCAACTATCCCGGCAGCCCGGACACGGAGGAAAATGAAGGAGAAGGCGCTTTCGATGAAAACGGCTACGACAGCATTTTCGACGAGATATAAGCGTCCGACGGAATCCCGAGCCAGCACCTTCCACCTTTATTCGCATTCCCAATCGATAAAGACACAAACGTTCGGAGGCCAAAAAAATATCTCAGAGATATTTCAAAATATGTCTGACATAATTTAAAATATGTCAGACATAAGTTTTTTTTCGGGCCGGGACCATTTGAACATCCGCCAAACAATACTCCGCCGTCGCTACCGACACCCTAACAGGTCATACCCGCCCTATGTCTTTCAGCAAACGTCCTATTGCCCGGCCTGCGTCTTTTTCCTCATTCAGCAACGTAACGAAACGGCTTCCGATAATTACCCCCGAGGCGTGTTCGGCGGCAGCATTATATGTCGCGGCGTTTGAGACACCGAAGCCTATCATCCGCGGCCGGCGCAGGTTCATGTTCTTTATACGTGAGAAGTATTCCCGTTTGCGGTTGTCGAAATCCTTCTGTGCACCTGTTGTTGCGGCCGAAGATACCATATATATGAATCCTCCGTCGGAATCACTGTCGATAAGGCGGATTCTTTCGTCTTCCGTTTCGGGAGTGATGAGCATTATCATTTCGAGTCCGTATTTACGGGCCGTGCCGCGATACGATTTCATGTATTCATCGTATGGAAGGTCGGGTATAATAAGCCCGTCGATTCCTATATCCGCACATTTACTGCACAGGGCCTCGAAACCGTATTGCATTATGGGATTTATGTAGCCCATAAGTATGAGCGGAATCTTCACGTCGTTGCGTATGCCCTCAAGCTGCGACAGCAGTTTGTGCAGCGTCATGCCGTTGCGCAGGGCGCGCGTCGCGGCGTCCTGTATCACCGGGCCGTCGGCCATGGGGTCGCTGAAAGGTATTCCTATTTCCACCATGTCAACTCCATCCTGTTCCAAGGCGCGTATTACGTCGGCCGTGCCGTTAGCGTCGGGGCAACCGGCGCAGAAATATATCGACAGTATGCCGTTTTGCCTGTCGTTGAAAAGTTTGTCGATTCGGTTCATAGCATGTAAGTTTTATTAATGTCGTTTATTTGTATTATGTCCGCGGCAGCCGGTTTTCTTCTTCCCTTATTGCGCTTATGAAGCGTGCCAGTGCTTTTGCGTCTTTCATTGCCGGGGATGTTTCGAAGCCGCTGTTCAGGTCTATTCCTGCAAAACGCGGATGTTTGAACCGCAGTATGTCGCTTAGCGAGGATTCTTTTATCCCTCCGCTTATTATGAACGGCGTATTTCCGCTGTATGATTGCAATACCTCCCAGTTGAACATCCTTCCCGAGCCGCCGAATGAAGGAGTTTTGGTATCGAACAACAGATAGTCGTACCCTTGTATTGCCGAAGCCTTGGCTGCGTCTTCACTGCTGCCTATGTTTATTGCGCGTATAATAGACAAACCTGCGGCTCTCAGTTCCCGGCACTGGGCGGTGGGGACATCGCCGTAAAGCTGCACCAAGTCAAGCCCGAATGCCTTTGCACGCGATAATATCTCGCCTGTATCGGCGTTCACAAAAACACCTGCGCGCTTTGTGCGGGCGGGAAGATAATCGGGCCTTTCACCCACAAAACGAGGTGAAATAGGATAAAATATGAATCCCTGCCAATCGGCTCCCGACAACTCTACTGCGCGTATGTTTTCAGCGTTACGCATTCCGCACACCTTTATTATCATACCCGTGGATTTTGATATAATTCCCATATATCGGCAACGAGACGCGCAAGTTCCTGCGCCGGATTATCTGCCTGCATGAACGACTCTCCTATAAGGAATCCCTTGAAGCCAAGCAACTGCAATCTTAAAATTGTTTGTGCGTCCTTTATCCCGCTTTCGGATATGCGCGTTATCGAAACAGGAAGTTTCGGGGCAAGGTACTCGGAATTGGCCGTATTTGTGATGAATGTTCCCAGATTGCGGTTGTTCACACCTATTATATCGATGTTGTCGTTCACATATTCGAGTTCGTTTTCGCAGTGAACCTCAAGCACCGTTTCAAGTTTCAGTTCGTGCGCAACGGCAGCAAGGTGCCTGCATTCGTTCACGCCCAGCGTGGCAGCAATAAGCAATACCGCGTCGGCTCCAGCCGCACAAGCCTGGTGCAACTGATACTCGTCGACTGTGAAATCCTTGCGCAGGATGGGGATGTCGGCAAGCGGGCGCGCTGCAAGCACGTCATCGAGAGTTCCGCCGAAATATTTTTCATCAGTAAGCACCGACAGCGCAGCAGCTCCGCTTTTCCGGTAGCCGGGTATTATATCTGAAGGTTTCGCTTTGCGTTTAATCCAGCCTTTTGACGGCGAACGCCTCTTGAATTCCGCAATTATGCCGTGCGAGGACGTTTCAAGTGCATTGCGCAGGCTTGCCGTTGGATGATAACACGCATTTACATATATTTTGTCGACGGGCATACGCTCTTTAAGCGCATTTATTTCCTCGCGCTTATGAGCTACTATTTCGGAAAGTATGTCTTTCATTTATCAACTGTTTATTTCGATGAATTTTCTAAGAGAAGCCAACGCTTTTCCGCTGTCTATCGACTCGCGTGCCTCGCCTATGCAATCGCTTATGCTTTTATCCGGGTTTATCGTCTGTATTGCGAACGCTGCATTAGCCACAACGGTGTTGCGCTGTGTAACGGTAGAACGGTTTTCCAGCACAGAGTCGAACACTTCTTTTGCTTCGTGTACGTTTTTACCTCCCGACATGTCGTCTTGTGAAGTCTCGCAGAAGCCAATGTCGGACGGGCTGTAAATTGTTTCGTACTTGTTTGTCATAACCTTGAACTCATCGGTAAGTGATATTTCATCGTAGCCGTCTATGCTCGTTACTACTGTAAAATTCGTCCCGGTCTTTCTAAGGGTATTGGTATAGAAACGCATTTGTTCGAGGTTGGCCACACCGAGAAGCTGGTATTCGGGCGTAGCAGGATTGATGAGCGGCCCGAGAAGGTTGAACACCGTAGGGACTTGCAATGCTTTCCGCACAGGTGCGATGTTTTTCATTGCAGGGTGGAACAGCTGCGCATGAAGGTAGGCAACGCCAGACTTTTCTATCGAACGTGCGAGTTTTTCCCTGTTGTTGGTGAAAATCACACCGTGTTCCTGTATTACGTTGCTTGCTCCGCTCACTGACGTTGCACCGAAATTACCGTGTTTTGCCACGTGATACCCTGCTCCTGCTACTACAAAGCAAGCACATGTAGATATGTTGAACGTGTTTTTCCCGTCGCCACCTGTTCCTACTATGTCAATGGGTGAGAACTCCGACAGGTCGACGGCTATGCGTGTCTCGAGAAGTCCCTTGCGGAAGCCCAGCAACTCGTCTACCGTAGTTCCGCGCATTTCCATCATTGCAAGCATTGCTGCTATCTGTATCTCCGTGAAACGCCCTTCGTTTATTCCGAGCATTATCTCGTATGTTTCCTGTGTGGTAAGGGTTTCTCCGTTTTTAAGTTTGAGCAATATTTCTTTCATCTTGTTTCAGGCTTGGTTATGGTATATGAAATTCCTTATTATAGTCATTCCGTCGGGCGTAAGTACCGATTCGGGATGGAACTGTATGCCGTGAATGTCGAGTTCCCTGTGACGCAGCGCCATTATGTAGCCTTCTTTGCTGCGCGCCGTCACTTCGAGACATTCGGGAAGGCTTTCGTCGCTTACTATCCACGAATGGTAACGCCCCACCGGGATTTCGTGCTCCAAGCTGTCGAAAATATAATCGTCGGACGTTATTTCAACGGGAGTCTGTACTCCGTGAAAGACATTCACGAGGTTCACGAGCTTTGCTCCGAAGGTTTCGCCGATTGCCTGTTCGCCGAGGCAAACACCCAGCATGGGCTTCTTGCCTGCATATTCGCGTATTACGTCGAGCAGCAGCCCGGCTTCGGAAGGTATTCCCGGTCCTGGCGACAGGATTATCTTGTCGTATTTCCCGATGTAGCCGAGTTTGAACCTGTCGTTGCGTACTATTTCGGTCTCTGCCCCGAGAGCCTTAACGGCATGAGCCAGATTGTAGGTGAATGAGTCGTAATTGTCTATTATTACTGCTTTCATTGTTGTTGTGTATTAGTTGTATTTTTCGGCTATCCTTATTGCGGCCTCAAGTGCCCCGAGTTTGTTTTTCACTTCCTGCATTTCCTGCTCCACATCGCTTTTGGCCACTATGCCCCCGCCGGCCTGGAACCACAGCGTGTTGTTGCGGCTTACGAAGGTGCGTATCGTGATGGCCTGGTTCAGTTCGCCGTTCATTCCTATGAACCCTATGCAGCCGCCGTAGGCTCCGCGGTTGTGCGGCTCATACCGGCTTATGAGTTGAAGCGCGCGTATCTTTGGCGCGCCGCTCAATGTGCCGGCCGGGAAGGTATCCATGAAAGTCTTTATCGAATCAGTGCCTGCATTGAGTTCCCCCGACACGCGGCTAACAAGGTGTATCACATGGCTGTAATACTGAGGTTCGCGAAAGAATACTACTTTTACGTCGTGGCAGTTGCGGCTCAGGTCGTTGCGTGCGAGGTCTACAAGCATGACGTGCTCGGCGTTCTCCTTCGGGTCGGCCAGCAGGGCTTCGGTCAGCTTCCTGTCGGTCTTTTCATCTCCGCCGCGGCGCGTAGTTCCCGCTATCGGGTCGATGTAGGCGTTGTTTCCTTCAATGCGGCAGTGTGTCTCGGGCGAGGAGCCGAATATGCGGAACGAACCGAAGTCGAAATAAAACAGATATGGCGACGGATTGACGCTCCGCAACGCGCGGTACAGGTTGAAGTCGTCGCCTGTGTAACGCTGTTCGAAACGGCGCGACATTACGATTTGGAAAACATCGCCGCGCCGGCAATGTTTTATGCCCTGCCTTATGTTCTCGCGGTGCTGCTCGTCGGTAAGCGTGCTTGTTGTCCCGCCCACGGCGTGAAAGTCGTATGTCCTGAAGTTATTGTTGTTTATCCTGTTTGCTATGCGTTCGATGTCGGCATGCTCGTTGTCACGGTCGAGAGCTACAAGTTCCATTTCGTGGCGGAATCCCTTGAACACAATTATATACCGGTAAAGGATGTACAGAAGGTCGGGCGCGTCGTTGCGGCTGGCCGTGCTGTCCTTTATTTCAATGTCGTCGGTGTACCTTATCACGTTGAACGATGTAAACCCGTACAACCCGCAGCATTCTGCATACTCGCCCTTTATGCTGAAGTGCGATATGAAATTGCTTATTGCCTGTTCAATGCGGTTTTCCTTGCCGTCGAGCTTTGACGTTTCCTCGTTGCCGTCGGGATATACCGCCGTGGCATATCCGTGATGTACGGAAATCTTGGCTATGGGGTCGAGCCCGATGAACGAGCGGCCGTTCTCGCCGCCGTGGTAATCGGAACTTTCCATCAGTGCACTTTGCGGAAAAAGGTCGCGCACCTTGAAGTAGGTGGTGACAGGAGTGTGCAGGTCACCATCGAGCACTCTCACGTTTGTTGTATAGTTGTATTTTTTCATCTCTTTTCTTCAAAAAAATATGTCAGACATATTTTGAATTAGGTCAGACATATTTTAAAATATCTCAGACCTATTTTTTTCTTGCTCCCGGAGGTTTTTTTGCCCCTCTCAAATGGCATGGTTTTTGCTACTTCTGCGATTTTCTTTTTGGACTTTCCTTTTTAGAAGAAGTATTATCCGCTCCCACTCCGTTCATGTATTTCAGATAAGTCTCCATGTCCTTGTCGCCACGTCCCGAAACGGTGACAACAACCACGTCGGAGGGTTTGAAATCCACCTTTTCCAAAGCGGCCAAAGCGTGCGACGACTCGAGCGCGGGGATTATACCTTCGGTTTTTGTAAGCAGCATTGCCGCTTCGAGAGCCTCGTCGTCGTTTATGGCCATTACGGTGGCCCTGTGCTTCCTGGCCAGGTTTGCGTGCATTGGTCCTATGCCCGGATAGTCGAGCCCGGCCGAAATAGAATAAGGCTCTATTATCTGCCCGTCGGCGTCCTGCATTACCAGGGAGTACGAACCGTGCAGCACGCCCGGGCGGCCGAGCGATATGGTTGCAGCCGAATAGGGCGTGTCTATGCCTTTTCCTCCGGCTTCGGCAAGTATGATTTTCACATCCGGGTTGTCGAGGTAATGGTAGATTGTTCCTGCCGCGTTGCTTCCCCCACCCACGCAGGCCACGAGGTAATCGGGCGCCGTGCGCCCTTCGTGCTCGCGCAGCTGGTGCATTATCTCTGCACTTATTACGGATTGCAGCCTTGCAACCATGTCGGGATACGGGTGCGGGCCTACGGTGGAGCCTATAACGTAGTGCGTATCGTCGGGATGGCAGCACCAGTCGCGTATGGCCTCGTTGGTGGCGTCCTTGAGCGTCCTGTTGCCCGAGGTGACGGGCACTACCGTAGCCCCGAGCATTTTCATCTTCTCGACGTTTAGATGTTGCCTTTCCACATCGGTCTCGCCCATGTAGACGACGCATGGCAGATTCCTGAGCGCGCACACCGTGGCTGTGGCCACGCCGTGCTGGCCGGCGCCCGTCTCGGCAACGATACGCTTCTTGCCCATGCGTTCGGCAAGGAGCACCTGCCCGAGCGCATTGTTTATCTTGTGCGCGCCGGTGTGGTTCAGGTCTTCCCTTTTCAGGTATATCTTGCAACCATAGCGTTTGCTCATGCGTGCCGCATGGTACAAAGGCGAAGGACGGCCGGCATAATCGCGCAACAGCGACGTGTATTCCCTTACGAAATCCTCGCTTTCCAGTATTTCGATGTAGCTGCGGCGCAACTGTTCGACGCAGCCGTGCAGAATCTCGGGAACATAAGCCCCGCCGAAGTCACCGTAGTATCCTTTTTCGTCAACTGTAAATTTTTCCATGTCTGTTTACTTTTATTTTTTTGTGTTACGTTATGAATTTAGCGCGTAAAAAAACCGGGACCCGCTGCAAGTGTAGCGGGTC